>OGOQ01001849.1_pt1 | contig 14645 bp, 12 predicted proteins | sample 1552691 | NCBI WGS metagenome assembly OGOQ01 (sample SAMEA2580209, study PRJEB22360) | human gut metagenome | biome: human gut; feature: human-associated habitat; material: faeces | place: Denmark | collected 2008/2010
GGGAACGGCGGCCCCCAGAACGGCAAGCTCCGCCTGTGAATGGGGATGGAGGTATCCGCGCTCGAGGCAGACGCAGCCCAGCCAGGGCGTTCGCGCGAGCACGGACAGGCCGTCTAGTCCCTTCATGCGGAGCGCGCCGCTCGAGGCCGAGTATATGGTGCCGCGCCAGTACGGCCGCCCGAAGCCGAGCGTGCCCAGACGCACGAGCCTCGAAAGACGTGCCGAAGCCTCGAGCACGCTCCTGCGGGGCGGCTCGCCCGAGACGGGCGCGTCCGGACGCGGCGCATCGTCAAAGAGCGGCTCCCTGCTTCTCTCAATCATCGGCTTGCCCTTCATCATGGCGTTTTCGTCCTGACATGCTCTCGCGTACGTGCGTCCTGACATCGCAGGCATCCCAGCGAGGGCACTCAGACGACCTCTTTTTTGGTAGCATTGAATGATATTCGCGGCCGCGTTCGTCTCCCGTACATCCGTACGCCGCAGGCCTGCTCAAGCGATATTAATTGAAATATGCCCATCACTGATAGTTCCGAAGAGAAGGCCATGAAGAAGGACCTGACGCAGGAGAAAATCCCCGTCTGGGTCGTCGACGACGACGAGGTCCGCTATTCGATCCGCTTTGCTCTTGCGACGCACGGCATCGATGCACGCACCTACGCCAGCGGCGAAGACTTCTTCAACCTCGTCGAAACGGACCAGCCCGGCTGCCTCGTCGTCGACCTGACCATGCCCGGCATGAGCGGCATCGAGGTTCTGAAGCGCCTTCGCGATCTCGACAGCCCCATCAAGGTCATCGTGCTTTCCGGCCACGGCACTATCCGCACGGCCGTCGAAGCCATGGAGAACGGCGCGATCTCCTTCATGGAGAAGCCCGTCGATCCCGACGACCTTCTCGTGAAGATCAACGCCGCACGAGACGCCTCCCTTCTCGAGGTCTGCAAGACGCGCGTGCGCCACATGCTCCGCCAGTTCTCCAAGCGCGAGACACAGATCTTCGATCTGGTCTGTCAGGGCCTGAAGAACGGCGAGATCGCCGAAAAGCTCTTTCTTTCGACGCGAACGGTCGAATCTCACCGCGCCAACATCACGAAGCGCCTTGAAGACCGCGCGCCGATCGGCATCCTCTACGAACTCGCGCGCACCAAACTCGACACGAGCCCCGTGCAGTTCTGCAAGCTCCAGCCCGCCCGCGGTAAGCAGAGCAAGAAGAGCGAAGAGAAAAGCGAGAAGAAGGCCAAAGAGAAGACCGAGGACTAACCTCCCCCCTGCCTCACAGAGGTTTTTGCGCCAAATTTCCATGAAAAAACGGGAGTCCGCAAACGGACTCCCGTTTTTTCATTCGCGGCTGCCCCGCTCCGATCAATCCTTGAAGAGCTCGTGCGCGAGCTTCATCGGACAGAACTTCGGGCCGCACATGCTGCAGAAGTGAGCCTTCTGGGCGGCGGCCCCGGGAAGCGTCTCGTCATGGAAGGCACGGGCCCTGGCGGGATCCACGGCAAGGGCGAACTGGTCGGGCCAGCGGAATTCAAAGCGGGCCATGCTCATGAGGTGGTCGCGCAGGATCGCACCGGGCACGCCTCGGGCGATGTCGGCCGCATGGGCCGCGATGCGGAATGCGGCCATGCCCTCGCGCACGTCGTTCGCATCGGGAAGGCCGAGATGCTCCTTGGGCGTCACGTAGCAGAGCATCGCCGTGCCCGCCCCCGCGATCATGGCGCCGCCGATGGCGGCCGTGATGTGGTCGTAGCCCGCACCGACGTCGCTCACGAGCGGCCCGAGCGTGTAGAAGGGCGCGTCATCGCACCACTCGCGCTCATTGAGCTGGTTGAGCTCGACGCCGGGCATCGGAATGTGGCCGGGCCCCTCGATCATCACTTGCACGTCGCGAGCACCCGCCCTGCGGTTGAGCTCCCCGAGCGTCCTGAGTTCGGCGAACTGCGCCGCATCGTTGCCGTCGTAGAGGCTGCCCGAGCGCAGGCCGTCGCCGAGCGAGAGCGTCAGGTCGTAGTGCGCCGCAATGTCGAGGATCTCGTCAAAGTGCTCGTAGAGGAAGTTCTCCCTGCCGAAGGCCTTCATCCACCTGGCCATCATGCCGCCTCCTCGGGAGACGATGCCCGTCAGGCGGCTGCGCGTAAGCTCGACGTGGGGCAGGAGGAGCCCTGCGTGGATCGTCATGTAGTCGACGCCCGCCCTGGCCTGGTCCTCCAGGACGTCCCTGAAGATCTCCCAGGAGAGCGCGAGCGGATCGCCGCCTGCGCGCTCGAGCGTTTCGTAAAGCGGCACGGTGCCGACGGGCACGGGCGAGCCACGCAGGATCATCTCGCGGGTCTCGCGGATGCACCTGCCGGTCGAGAGGTCCATCACGGTGTCCGCGCCTCTGGCGAGCGCCTCCTGCATCTTGCGGCCTTCCTCGCGCCAGTCGGAGGACGAGGCGGAAGTGCCGACATTGGCGTTGACCTTGGTGGCGAAGTGGCGGCCGATGACGGTGGGCTCGACCTCGGGATGCGTGAAGGCGGCGGGGATGACGGCCTGTCGGGCAGCCACGCGGGCCCTGACGCGCTCGCCCGTCCAAGGCTCGACGCGTTCGAGAAGCGGCATGAGCCTGTCGCGCACGCGCTCAAGTCCCGGCTCGGAGAGCGAGGCGGCGAAACCTTCGAGATTGGCGTTTTCGCGTGCGGCCGCATAGGCCATTTCAGGCGTCACGACGCCCGCTCGCGCGGCGGCGAGCTGCGTGGGGCTGCCAGGTTCGGGGCGCTCGCGGCGCACGAGCTCGACCGTCTCGCCCGCATCGGCGGCGCCGTAGCCGCCCGTGACGTCGGTCATGAAGAAGTCGGGATTCCTGCCGCCGCCGAAGCATTCGGGCGTGTCGGAAAGCCTGATGCGGCGCAGAGGGACGTCCTCGCCCGCCTCGCTCCTCACGAAGAAGCGTTCGCCAGCGGGACGCAGGTCAGGATTGGAATGGAAGTGGTTGTGCATAATCGCGCTCCAGAAGAATTGAAGTAAGGGCGCGACCGGCGAAGAGAACGGTGCCGTGGGCCTTCCTTCGAAGGCCGGATGTCGATTTGTCCGCAGCGTTTCCCGACGCAGGTCTGAACCTGATCCGGTGCGACGGGTGTTTCTCAACCGGCCCCTGAAAGGCCGATACCCCGAACGCGCAAGTCCGATTGTAGGGCAAAAAGAGGCGTCATCCCGCAGGAACACGCCTGCTGAGGACACTTTTCCCTGCACGGTGCCCCCGTGCCGAAGACGGCCCGTCGGGAAGACGCACGCGAAACGGACTGCTAAAATATAAGGATTGCCTTTTGTCCGTTCCGCCCGCCGCTCCCTGCGGCCCCTCCTGCGCAGCGGACGCCGTTTTTTCTTTTTTCACCCGAGGTTTTCCGACATGGAACTGAATCCCCTTACCGCCCTCTCCCCGATCGACGGCCGCTATGCCCGCCAGACCGACGCGCTTCGCGACATCTTCTCCGAATGCGCCTTCATGAACGCCCGCGTTCGTGTCGAAGTGGAGTGGCTCATCAGTCTTTCCGAAGCCGGCTTTGCTGAACTTCCGCACCTCAGCGACCACGGCAAGGCCTTCCTGCGCGGCCTCGCCGACAACTTCTCGCTCGCCGACTGCGAAGCCATCAAGGAAATCGAAAAGACGACGAACCATGACGTGAAGGCCGTCGAGTACTGGATCAAGAACCAGGTCGCCCACGACGAAGAGCTCAAGTCCGCCTCCGAGTTCGTGCACTTCTCTTGCACGTCCGAGGACATCAACAACACGAGCCACGCCATCATGCTCAAGCGCGGCCGCGAAGCCCTCGCCGACTACCTCCAGCAGATCCACGACACGATCGCAGGCTTCGCCCACCAGTGGGCCGAAATCCCGATGCTCTCCCGCACGCACGGCCAGACCGCCTCTCCGACGACGGTCGGCAAGGAATTCGCCAACGTCGCCGTGCGTCTTGAACGCGTGATCGAAGCCATCCGTGCCGTCAAGATCTACGCCAAGATGAACGGCGCCGTCGGCAACTACAACGCCCACCTCGTCTCCTATCCGGAATACGACTGGGAAGCCCACTCCCGCAAAGTCGTCGAGGAACGCCTCGGCGTGACGTTCAACACGCACACGATCCAGATCGAGCCGCATGACTACATGGCCGAGCTCTTCCACCAGATCGAACGCGCCAACACGATCCTCATCGACTTCGACCGCGACGTCTGGGGCTACATCTCCATGCACTTCTTCAAGCAGAAGCTGCGTGAAGGCGAAGTCGGCTCCTCCACGATGCCGCACAAGGTCAACCCGATCGACTTCGAAAACTCCGAAGGCAATCTCGGCCTCGCCAACGCCGTTCTCGATCATCTCGCCGGCAAGCTCCCGATCTCCCGCTGGCAGCGCGACCTGACGGACTCCACCGTCCTGCGCAACCTCGGCGTCGCCTTCGGCTACTGCTTCATCGGCTACAACGCCCTGACGCGCGGCCTCGGCAAGCTCCAGGTCAACGAGCAGGTCATCGCCGCCGACCTCGACAACGCCTGGGAAGTCCTCGCCGAAGCCGTTCAGACCGTGATGCGCCGCTACGGTGTGCCGCATCCGTACGAGCAGCTCAAGGCCCTCACCCGCGGCAAGGACGGCATCACCAAGGAAACGATGCGCGAATTCATCTCCAACCTCGACATCCCCGCCGATGCCAAGGCCTCCCTGATGGAACTCACGCCCGCCACCTACATCGGCAAGGCCGTCGAACTCGCCCGCCGCTGCTGATCCGCTTGAGATCCCCCTGCCAAGGGACCGTCCCTTCGGACGGCTCTGAATCCTTAGGCAAAAGCCCCGCTCGTCATTGAGCGGGGCTTTTCTTTTCATGCGCGCCCATCCGACAAGAACGCGAAAGCCCCGCTCGATTGAACGGGGCCTTGCGCGCTGTCTCTCAGGTCGTTCGAGGGTTCTTATTCGACACGGCCGAGCAGGCAGTATTCCATGATGGCCTTCTGGGCATGCAGGCGGTTTTCTGCCTCGTCCCAGACGACGGACTGCGGACCATCGATGACGTCGGCCGTGACTTCCTCGCCGCGGTGGGCGGGCAGGCAGTGCATGAAGACGGCGCCCTGATTGGCGGCGGCCATGGAGTCGGCGTTGACCTGCCACTTGGCGAAGGCCTCGCGGCGCACCGCGTTCTCCTCCTCGTAGCCCATGGACGTCCAGACGTCGGTCGTCACGAGATCGGCGCCGCGGCAGCATTCGACGGGATCGTCGAAGACCTTGAGATGGTCGCCCGCAAGCGTCAGGGCGGGATCAAGCTCATAGCCCTTGGGGCTCGAGAAGTGGAGCTTGAAGCCGAGCAGCTTGGCGGCCTCGATCCAGGTGTAGGCCATGTTGTTGGCGTCGCCCACCCAGGCGACGGTCTTGCCGGTGATCGGACCGCAGTGCTCCTCGAAGGTGAGGATGTCGGTGAGGATCTGGCAGGGATGGTATTCGTTCGTGAGACCGTTGATGACGGGCACCCGACTGTGAACGGCCATGTCGTCAAGACGGTCCTGGCCGAAGGTGCGCATCATGATCAGGTCGCCCATGCGGCTGATCACGCGGGCCGTGTCGGCGATGGACTCGGAGCGGCCGATCTGGGAGCCCTGGCTCTGCAGATTGACGACGTTGCCACCAAGCTGGTAGAAGCCCGTCTCGAAGCTAACGCGGGTACGCGTGCTCGCCTTTTCGAACACCATGATGAGCACCTTGCCTGCGAACGGTTCATATCGCTTGCCCGCCTTCAGGTCCGCCTTGATGACCTTGGCGCGGTCGATCATGTAGCGAAGGGTTTCACCGGAAAAGTCGCTGAGCTTCAGAAAATGGCAGGGCACGTTGCTACTCCTAAGAAAAATGTACGTTGCGACATCGTCGCAGCGCACATTCTTGCAAGAAGAAGCGGGGCCTTCAAATTTAAGTGAGCGCCTCTTGAGGATTCGCCAACCGATTAGGGGGTTGCATATAGCGGGCGTTCTTTTGGCGACAAAAGCACCCCTCGGGGCGCCCTGCGGGCGCTAGACGATGATGGCCGCAGCCTTCACCTGCGCGTAGAGGCGCGTGCCGACGGCGATGCCGAGTTCGTCCGCCGAGCGACGGGTGATTCGCGAGAGAATGCGGCAACCGCCCGCCTCGAGCGTGAGCATGACGTGGCTCTCGCCCTCAACGCCTCGCATCCCGATGACGACGGCGGGCAGCACGTTTCGGATCGAGGTGTCCCTCGGTTCGCTGAGCGCCACGCTCACGTCGCGCGCAAGAATCCTCAGGCGCGCGGCCTCGCCCACGTTCCTGCCCGCATCGGGCACTTCGAAGGCCGTCTCACCCGCCGTCACGACCGCCGTGCACCACATTTCGCTCCGCTCGGTCACGACGCCCGAAAGGACGACGGAGGAGCCCTGCTCGCCCTGTCCGGGCCAGCGCTCGAGAAGCACCTCCTCAAGCGGCCCCTCGGCGACGATCCGCCCGTTTTCAAAGCAGATCACCTGATCCGCAAGGCGGGCCATTTCGTCGGCCGAGTGAGTAACGTAGAGCATGGGAACGGAGAGCTCGTCGCGAAGACGCTCGAGCCACGGCAGGATCTCCTGCTTGCGGTTCCAGTCGAGTGCCGCGAGCGGCTCGTCCATGAGAATGAGATCGGGCGTCATCAGCAGCGCACGCGCGATGGCCACTCTCTGGCGTTCGCCGCCGGAGAGAAGCTGCACGCGGCGCCGGAGAAGATGCCCGATGCCCAGGAGCTCCACTGCTTCCGAGAAGCGGGCGAGCCCCCCACGGGCATCCTTGTGTCTGAGGCCAAAATGGAGATTGCCCTCGACATTCAGATGCTCGAATAAACTCGCTTCCTGAAAGACGTATCCCAAGCGGCGCTCCCAGGCCGGGACAAAGATATTCCTGGCATCGTCCTGCCAGACTCGGTCGGCGACGACGACCCTGCCGCCCGCACGCTCAAGGCCCGCCGTGCATCGCAGCACGGTGGTCTTGCCGCAGCCCGAGGGTCCGAAGAGCACCGTGATGCCCTTGTCGGGAATCTCGAACGAAACGTCAAGGCGGAAGTCCGTTCCGCGGTCCAGATTCAATGTGATCCTGCCGCTCATCGGGTCCTCCCTTCCTTGCGGTTGAGCAAGTTGAGGGACAGAAGAACGAAGAAGCTGAAGACCAGCATGCCGCCCGCAAGAACGTGCGCCTTGCCGTACTCCATCGCTTCAACGTACGTGTAGATTTCGGTTGAGATGACCTGCGTCGATCCAGGGATGTTGCCGCCGATCATGAGCACGACGCCGAATTCGCCGATCGTGTGTGCAAAGGTCATCAGGGTGCCCGTGATGATGCCGTGGCGCGCCAGCGGCAGGATCACGCGGAAGAAGGCTTCGAAGGGGCGGCAGCCGAGCGTTGCCGCCACCTCCATCGGCCTTGGGCCTATGGCCTCGAAGGCCGTGACGACGGGCTGGATCATGAAGGGAAGCGAATACACCACCGAACCGATCACGAGACCGGTGAAGGTGAAGTTGAGCGTTCCCAGCCCCAGGGCATCCGTCACCTGCCCGATCGGCCCGTTGGGCCCGAGGGCGATGAGGATGTAGAAGCCCAGGACGGACGGCGGCAACACCAGAGGCAGGGTCACGACCGAAAAAAAAAAAGCGCGCTCCTGCCTTTCACGAGCCACCACGCAAGCGGCAGTCCGATGATGAGGAGAATGACGGTCGTGACGGCCGCGAGCCTCAGGCTCAGCCACACGGGTCCGAGTTCAATCCATGTCAGCATGACTTACCTGACCGTGCCGTAGCCATAGGCTTCGCGGATGGCGGCGGCTTCATTGCTCGTCTTCAGGTAGTCGAGGAAGCGCTTGGCGCCGGCGTTCTTCTCGCCTGCCTTGAGCTGGACGGCATCCTGAAGGATGGGCTTGTAGAGGTCCTGCGGAACGACCCAGCCGGAGCCGCCCGTGAAGGCGCCGTTCTTGAAGCACTGGGAAAGCGCAACGAAGCCGATCTGGGTGTTGCCCGACTCCACGAACTGGAAGGTCTTGCCGATGTTGTTGCTGACGACGAACTTCGGCTCGACGGCCTCCTTCATCTTGAGAGCGTCGAGCGCCTGAAGGGCGGCCTCGCCGTACGGAGCGAGACGAGCGTCTGCGACGGCGACCTTCTTCACGGTGGGATGGAGAAGGGCCTTCTGGTCCTTGACGAGTGCGGCGTCGGAGGACCAGAGGACGAGCTTGCCCACGGCATACGTGAAGGTGGTGCCGGCAACGCCGTGGCCTTCCTTGACGGCCTTGGCGGGTGTCTTGGCGTCGGCGGCGAGTAGCACGTCGAACGGAGCGCCGTTCTTGATCTGTGCGTAGAAGGCGCCCGTGGCGCCGTAGGACACGACGAGCTTGTCGCCCGTGGCCTTTTCATAAAGCGGAGCAAGCTCCTTCATCGGAGCCATGAAGTTGGCGGCAACGGCGACGCGGACTTCTTCGGCGGCAACAGCGCAGGCAAGGCCTGCGAGCATGAGAGCGGCGGCAAGCTTCTTCATCTGCATGATTTTTTCTCCATGGGCGGTGTTGAACCGCATTAAGCTAAGATTGAGTGTAGGCCTTGACGGCTCCGCTATTCCGTAGAAGAATAGCGGGACTTTCCTCATTTTTCAAGTAGTCCATTCGGAGACAAGCATGAGCAAAACGATTGCCGACCCGACGCTTTTGGCGACTCACATGGCGGAGCTCGCCGACAAGCGCATTGACATCCTGAGGCGCATCGGCGACGTCGGCTCCATCTCCGAAGCGGCCCGTCGCGCAGGCGTGAGCTACAAGGCCGCCTGGCAGGCCATCGAGACGCTGAACAATCTGGCGGGCGCCCCTCTGGTCGAGAAGGTCGTGGGCGGCAACAAGGGCGGCGGCACCAGGCTCACGGCCACGGGCGAAGAGGTGCTGAAGCTAGCCGACGAACTGACCCGCGCCCGCGCCGAGGTGCTCGTACGCTTCCGTCTCAAGGACTCTCCCGCGCTCAAGAACGTCGGCGTCAGCTCGCTGAGGACCTCGATGCGCAACCAGTTCCCCGCCGTCATCGAGAAGCTGAAGATCGGCTCGGCGCAGGTTCGCCTCATCCTCTCCATCGACGATACGCACTACATCCGCGCCTCCTGCACGAAGGAGTCCGCTCAGCTCCTCGGCCTTCGCGAAGGCAAGCACGTCCTCGCCCTCTGCAAGGCCACCGCAGTGGACATCTCCGCCGACAACCCCGCCCTCGTCGAAAGCCGCGACAACCAGATCGTGGGCGCCGTGCTTCGCAGCGAGCGCGAAGACAAGGGCGGCGAATGCACCATCCAGCTGCCCTCGGGCCTCACCATCGTGGGCTTCGCCAGACCCAGTCACGGGCTTCACATCGGCATGCGCGCCGTCGCCACCGTTGCGCCCGAAGCCGTGGTCATTGCGCTGAACTCCTGAAACTGATGGAAGGAAAGGGCCAAGCGCGTCTCAAGGCCATGAAAGCGCGCCTTTGTTGACGGCAATCAAGCTCACCTCACCCTTCCTTACATAAACCTTAATAAGATTACACACGTGCAGACTCTGCTTCCCTAGGCATAGTCTGCCCTTTTTCACCCCTAAACAGCGCCGGATGGCTCCCCCTGGTACGCACACCGCCCCCGGCCGCTCTTACAAACAGGTTCCAGCAAAATGGCCAACAACAGCAAATGGTATGTCGCCGGCGTCCTCCTGATCGGCGCCGTCATCGGCATCGTCTTCGTCGGTATCCTCACGAGCGTCGTCCACTGGGCGGGCAGCCCGAAGTTCTGCGGCGAATTCTGCCACTCCATGGATCTCACCTACGCCGCCTACAAAAAGGGCCAGCACTACATGACCGGCTCCGGCGCCACCGCCGGCTGCTCCGACTGCCACCTTCTGAACCACTCCAACGAACACGTCGGCCCGCTCGACTACACGGCTCTTCTCTTCGACAAGGCCCGTGCCGGCTCCATCTCGCTTCTCGGCCAGATTCAGGGCTCTCTTAGCACGCATGAAAAGCAGCTCGAAAAGCGCAAGGAAATGGCTGAAGCCGTTCACAAGCAGATGATCGAACGTAACTTCTCCGCCTGCCGCGGCTGCCATGACCTGTCCCGCATGCACAACGCCAAGAAGCCGTTCATCGCCAAGATGCACCAGAATCTCGACAAGGATCCGAAGAAGCCTGCCGACTGCCTGGCCTGCCATCCGAAGGCCGGTCACGACTACGCCGCCGCTGACGCCGAAATGGCCAAGGCTCAGGAAACCGCTGCGAAGTAATCCCTTCGAAAGCCTGATTTCCTGAAAAGCGAATCATCTGGACCCCGACGCCCGAAAGAGCGCCGGGGTCTTTTGCATTTTGCCTTTCCCGCATCGGGCGGACGCGGGCGGCAGGTCCCCGCCGATTTGTCTACAATCGCTAGAAACCCATTGCTTTGTCAGCGGCGGACGTGCTCCGCCGCGTCCACATATTGCGAGCACAAATGGCAGAAACCATCTTCCGCGCCGACTACCGCGCGCCGTCCCATCTGATCGACACGGTGCATCTGGAGTTTGACCTTGACGCCGACAGCACGAGCGTCATCAACACCATGCACGTGCGTCCGAATCCCGATGCACAGCATTCCTCCGATCTCATTCTCAACGGCGAAACCCTGACGCTCGTCAGCGTCGCCGTCGACGGCCTTCCGCTCGACGAGTCCCGCTACACGCTCGGCGACGACCTGCTCACCATCCGCGGCATCGACCGCGAGTGCGACGTCATCGTCGTCAACCGCTTCAGCCCGTCCGCCAACAAGGCGCTCTCGGGCATCTACACCTCGGGCCAGAACCTGATGAGCCAGTGCGAGGCCCAGGGCTTCCGCCGCATCACCTACTTCCTCGACAGGCCCGACGTCCTCTCCCGCTACAGCGTCGTGATCCGCGCGTCGAAGGAGCAGTACCCCGTGCTGCTCTCCAACGGCAACCGCATTGAGGAGAAGGACCTTGACGACGGCCGCCACGAGGCCCGCTGGGAGGATCCGTTCCCGAAGCCCTGCTATCTCTTCGCGCTCGTCGCCGGCAGGCTCGAGGCCCTTCGCGACACGATCGTCCTCAAGGACGGCCGCACCGCCAGCCTTGAAGTCTGGGTCGAGCCGCAGGACATCGACAAGACGCAGCACACGATGGACAGCCTCAAGAAGTCCATCCGCTGGGACGAGGAGCGCTGGGGGCTCGAGCTTGACCTCGACGGCTTCCGCATCGTGGCGACGAACGACTTCAACTTCGGCGCCATGGAGAACAAGGGCCTCAACATCTTCAACGCCCGCTACGCGCTCGCCAATCCGAAGGTCGCCACCGACCAGGACTACGCCAACATCGAGTCCGTCGTCGGCCACGAGTACTTCCACAATTGGACGGGCGACCGTGTCACGCTCCGCGACTGGTTCCAACTCACGCTCAAGGAGGGCCTGACGGTCTTCCGCGATCAGGAGTTCTCCGCCGACATGCTCGGCGACGAGTCCGCCCGCGCGGTCGAGCGCATCCGCAACGTCAAGGCGCTACGTCTGGCCCAGTTCGCCGAGGACGCAGGCCCCATGGCCCACCCGATCCGTCCCGACAGCTATCAGGAGATCGACAACTTCTACACGAGCACCGTGTATGAAAAGGGCGCCGAAGTCATCCGCATGCTCCAGACGCTTCTGGGCAAGGACACCTTCCGCAAGGGTGTCGACCTCTACATCGCCCGCAACGACGGCCACGCCGTGACGTGCGAGGCCTTCCTCGAAGCCATGGAGGAGGCCTCGGGTCGCGACCTCCAGCAGTTCCGCCGCTGGTACTCTCAGGCAGGCACCCCGCGCGTCGCCGTCTCCACGCAGTGGAACGCCGAGGCGGGCCAGCTCGTCATGACGGTCGAGCAGACCACGCCGCCCACGCCGGGCCAGCCCGCCAAGGAATCGATGCTCATGCCCTTCCCCGTCGCGCTGCTCGACGCCGAGGGCCGCGAGATGCCCGTTCTGCTCAAAGGCGAGTCCGAAGGCTCCGCCCAACTCACGCGCATGTTCGAGCTCAAGGACGCACGCCAGACCTGGGTCTTCTCGGGCCTTCGCGAAAAACCCGTTCCGAGCCTCAACCGCGGCTTTGCCGCGCCGGTCATCCTCGACGTCAGCCTCGACGCCGACGCGCTTGCGCTGCTTGCCCGCGCCGACAGTGATCCCTTCAACCGCTGGGAGGCCATGAACCGCCTGATGATGAAGGCGATCCTCGAGCAGGTGCGCGCCGTTCTCGCCAACGACCAGGCTCCCGTCAATGCAACGCTTCTCGAGGCGTTCGGCGCCATCATCGACGACGTCAACCTTTCGCCCGCCTTCCGTGCGGTCGCGATGGAGCTCCCGAGCGAGCGCGCCGTCGCCGACGCCATGCCGATCATCGATCCCGCCGCCATCCACCGTGCGCGCGAAATCGTCCGCGAAGCCCTCGGCATCCGCTGGCACAGCAAGCTCGTGAGCGTCATCGACGGCTGCAGGCTTGAGGGTGAATACTCTCCCGACTCGACGAGCGCCGGCATCCGCGCCCTGAAGAACACCTGCTACTACTACGGCGTCGCCGCAGGCAACAAGACGATGGTGCTGCGCGTTCGCGACCAGTTCAACACGGCCAACAACCTGACGGACCGCCTCGCCGCGCTCAACATGATCGCAGGCTCGAGCACGCCGACCAAGAACGACACCATCGTCTCGGCGCTCAAGGAGTGGTACTCCGAGCCGCTTCTCGTCAACAAGTGGCTGACGATTCAGGCGACCGCCCCGTGCTTTGCGGGCGAGGCCCCCGTCGTCACCCGCGTCTCCGAACTCGCCAACAGCCCCTTCTTCTCCATGGCGAACCCGAACAACGTCTACGCGCTGCTCGTGGCCTTCTTCATGAACAACCCCGCCGAATTCCATCGTCTGGACGGCGAAGGCTACAAGTTCTGGGTCGAGTGCGTGCTCAAGCTCGACGCCCTCAATCCGCAGGTTGCCTCCCGCGTCGCCCGCAGTCTCGAAAACTGGCGCCGCTACACGCCGCAGCTCTCGAACCTCATGTTCCAGGCGCTCAAGCATCTGGAACGTCAGGAGAAGCTCTCCGTGAGCGTTCGCGAAATCGTTGAAAAAGCTTTGAACAATCCCGCATAAGAGGAAATTGCATCGTGTCCACCCTTTCTCTCAGTCAGTATCTCTGCCGTGAACAGCAGCTTCACGACCTCGACCCCGTTCTCTCCCGCCTGATCGTCAGCGTCTCCGAAGCCTGCAAGACGATCAGCTTCAAGGTGCGCAACGGCGCCCTCGCCGGCGTGCTCGGCATGGCCGGCTCCGAAAACGTCCAGGGCGAAGACCAGAAGAAGCTCGACATCATCAGCAACGACATCTTCGTCGAGGCCGTCGCCCTTTCGGGCTCCGTCTGCGGCATGGTGAGCGAAGAGATCCCCGAGGTCATTCCCGTTCCCGAAGACCTGCCGATCGGCCCGTACCTGATCTGCTTCGACCCGCTCGACGGTTCCTCCAACATCGACATCAACGTCTCCATCGGCTCCACCTTCTCCGTCCTTCCCCCCGCGTAGCGCTTGAAGCTAACGTCCCCATCGGCTCGATCTTCTCGGTCCTCCCCGCCGTTCGCCCGAAGCGCGAGCCCGTGGCCGAGGACTTCCTGATGCCCGGCACCAAGCAGGTCGCCGCAGGCTACTGCATGTACGGTCCGCAGACCCAGCTCGTCCTCACGTTCGGCCGCGGCGTCGTGATGTTCACGCTTGACCCGACGACCGGCACCTTCATGCTCACGGCCGAAGACGTCCGCGTCGACCGCTCCGCCAAGGAATTCGCCATCAACTGCTCCAACATGCGCCACTGGGAGGATCCGGTCAAGCGCTACGTCGCCGAGCTCCTCGAAGGCAAGACCGGCGTTCGCGGCAAGGACTTCAACATGCGCTGGGTCGCCGCCATGGTGGCCGAAGTGCACCGTATCCTGCAGCGCGGCGGCATCTTCATGTACCCGCGAGATTCCCGCAATCCCGAACGCGCGGGCAAACTTCGCCTGCTTTATGAAGCCAACCCCATGTCGATGATCATGGAGCAAGCCGGAGCCGCCGCTACGAATGGGCATGTGGCCATCCGTACAATTAAGCCGACCTCTATCCATGAACGTGTTGCGGTTTTCCTCGGCGCCGCTGAGGAAGTTGAACGCGCTACCGCATACCACGAGGATTGATCTGCAGTTTTTTTCTGAGCGCAGGCATTATCAAAAAAGCTCCGAAGGTCTACACCGTTCGGAGCTTTTTTGTTTTGAAAGCGTTTCCAGCGCTTAGAAGAGCTGCCCAAAAAGCTCCTTTGTCTTTTTTTCATCCTTCACTTCGCCAGGCGCGGCAGGAAGTACGTTTGAGACCTTTTTTTCGATTTCCAAAAGGCGCTTACTCACGGCGGACTGAGCGGCATCCTGCTCGGCCTTGATTTGATCGCGCAGCACTGCTGCAGCACGATCATGCTGATCGCTTTTTTCTCGAATCAGCTTTGCCGTTGCTTCTTGCTGCTGCGTGACGAGTGCCTCCATGCGGGCAAAACCTTCACGGACTTCTCGAGCAAGCTCATTGACACGGTTTTTATCGGCTTTTTTCGCTTTTTCTTTTGGTTTTACTATAACGTCTGGCACAGC
>OGOQ01001854.1_pt1 | contig 14593 bp, 10 predicted proteins | sample 1552691 | NCBI WGS metagenome assembly OGOQ01 (sample SAMEA2580209, study PRJEB22360) | human gut metagenome | biome: human gut; feature: human-associated habitat; material: faeces | place: Denmark | collected 2008/2010
CTGCACCCTTGATCTTATGTGTTGGGTTTCCTTCGTCGTCCATAGGCAGTACTTCGGGAACCACATATTCAGGTTCGACCGAAGCTCCACTGGTGGAAGAATCGCCATTGCTCATTGCAGTTGCTTTATCACTGTCATTCATTGCGGTTCCTTTTCCTATCTGCGCACAAGCACAGAAAAACAAACAAGATGCCTGTTGCCAGCAAAAGGCGACAACACGCCCGTCACAGGCCAAGCGTAGCCACAGCCCGTCATAAGCTAGGCGCAGCCGTACCCCATCGCGGCGCAAGAGCAGCAGCGCCCATCAGGAAGAAGAGCAAGCAGCACTCCCCATGCGCGCCTCTTACGCTTTCCTCGAAGATGAAACCTGCGCACACAACCGGGCACCCATGCGTGCCATGCTTTCCTGCATCGAACTCAGCTTACGGCATAAACAAACGCAACCGTCGAGAAAGCAAAGATGATGCCAAGCCGTTGCGCAATAGCGAAAAACAGCCCCTGCGGGAGGGCAAAAACAAAAATCCTCGGATCTTTGCAACTTTTTTTCGATTAGCAACCCCTTTCCTCACCCGCAAAGCGAAAATACGCCATCGTACGCCCGATTACCTGCTGTTTTGCGCTTTTATCCTCACTCAGGGAACTCGCGACGGTTGCTAATCGCAAAAAAGTTGCGCGTTGGAACGTTTTTCTGTTTTCGGAGTCCCAAACGACCTGAGGCGCCGCCATGGACATAGCGGCGCAAGAGCTGGACCGCGTGAGAGGCCCATTCGCGTGCGGTGTCACGGACAAGGCAGACAGATGCGATGGCACCTTCGGCAAGCAATGCAATCGCCGCAACCACGGTGCACAGGCAGTCGAGTGCGATGCCGCGAGAACAGATCCGACCGCTGCGCCATGAGACGAGCTGGGTACGGTGCCATGAGGGAGCGATCCGGGCACAACGCCGCAAAGCGGCAGCCGGACGGTATGAGGAACGGTGCGGAAAGGCGGCACCCGGAACGCACCCTAGCCTCTGGGATTGCGGCCCAAAACAAAAAGGCGCCCGCGTAATGCGGACGCCTTCGCCTGAACACAAGCTAATGCTATTCAGCAGCGTTCTCTGCAACCTCAGCTGCAACAGCTTCTTCAGCAGCCTCTTCTGCTTCGCCTTCTGCAACAACAGCAGCAGCCTCAGCCTCTGCAGCAGCCTTGGCAGCTTCTGCCTCAGCCTTCTTGGCGAACTCAGCAGCACGAGCAGCCTTGGCGGCAGCCTTAGCCTCACGCTCTGCCTTCTTAGCGGCTTCAGCAGCCTCGATAGCAGCAGCGCGCTCTGCCTTCTTGGCAGCCTCGCGAGCAGCAACAGCCTCGGTAGCAGCACCGAACTTGTTAGCAAAGCGCTGTACACGTCCGCCAGAGTCGATCAGCTTCTGCTGGCCCGTGAAGAACGGATGGCAAGCGTTGCAGATGTCAACGCGGATCTCCGACTTCGTGGAACGAGTCTGGAAGGTGTTGCCGCAGGTGCAGGTTACCGTGCAGTCAACGTACTCGGGATGGATATCTTTTTTCATTGGTTCTCCTTACTATGCCTTGGTTTCCGACCAAGGCGAGATAAGCCTATTTAGTATAGCGCAGAAGCACACTTTCGCAAGGACGTCGAGCCTTCTTCCCTGTTCCTTCACAACGCCATCCCGAACAGAGACTATAGTTGCAAACGATGAGAATTCTCCGCACTCAAAAATAACGCCCTACCGAACAGGGGGCTATAGGATAAAAGAGGGCTGCACACAGCAAAAAGAGCCCCGCAAGCGAAGCCGAGCCCACCGTGGTGCTCCTGAGGTAAACCTTTGTCCAGGAGCGCCAGGGAGGTCCGGCACGTGTAGCGAGACCCTTCGATAACCTATTTCTTCTTGATCTGGCTGGGGTGGAACTTGAAGAAGTCGGTGCGCGGAGGGAGATCGCGAACGCGATGACGGCGCTCGTCAAGCTCCATGGCGTTGCACAGCTCTTCCATACTGTCGAAGTCGTAATTCCAGCTGAAGAAGTCTTCGAACTCAAAATTCATATAGTCGCAGATGCGCTCGGTGCCACGCGGAACAACCGGATGCATCAGCAACGTTGCGATACGCAGCAGATAGAACGAATCAACCAATACCTTGCGACGAGCATCGGCATCCTCATTGGCCTCCGCTTCGCGAATGCCGCTTGACCAATACTTGTTGGCGTAGCGGATGAACTCGTCCATCAAGGCCATGATGGAATGGAGGTCGACGTGATACATCAGCTCTTCGTACTTGTGCATGGTTTTATTCACCTTGGCAAGTACCTCGATGCTCACCGCACCGAGGGGCATATATCCCTCAAAATTCTTTGCTGCCTCGTAGAAGCAGCTACGTGCCAAACGGTTAAACACCTTGGTAAGAAGCGCGCCTTCTTTCAAGGCGGGATCGGCAACGCGGGGATCTTCACGCTTTTCGGGGTCGGGATCGAAGATTTTCGGCTTGAACCCTACCGATTTCTGGTCGAGCGCCAAAGCGAGGAAATGGGCACGCAGCTGCTCGGAGGTGTAGTGCTCTAAAAGCTCGTCTGCCGTAGGCGGCTTCACCGAACCAGAGGAAGAGGCCTTCTTGTCGCCAAACAATATATGGTGATTGGCGATGAGTTTCGTCTGCTGCAATTCGCCTTCGGGGGCATCGGCAACCACGGGCTGCTTTTCCTGAAGAGCGGCGAACAAGGCAGGCTGGGCAACGCCATAGAAATACAGGTTGTCCTGACCGATGAACTGATACACCGTTGCGTCTTTTTTGCACCAGAAAGAGCGCCATGCCGAGCGGGAAAGACCGCGATCGTCGTTACGCGCCATGGTGAAGGAAAGCGGAGCCCAAAGGCTTTCGGGCCAGCACCATACCGTAAGACCGTCCACCCCTTCGATTTCGGGAACAGGCACGCCCCATTCGACGTTGCCGGAAATACGGAACGGCACCAATGCCTTACCGGTGCGGAAGCGAATATTCGCACCTGCCAACACGACACGCGCTTTATCGCGATCGTAGACGTTCTCGAATTCGATCTCGAAGCTCTGCTTGCCCTTGGCGGCATCGCGATACACATGCTTGGGCAATTTGTCTGCAATTTCCAGGTATTTGTCGTGCAATTCCACCTTGATGTAAATGATGGGCGGAACAAGGAATTCCTTAATGGTTTTGGTAACAACGGGACGAATGCACGGATCGCTTTCCAAAGCATCGACATAATCACGAACTACGTTGGACAAGCCAGGCAGGTCGAAGTACCAATTACGCACCTCACGCATTTCCGGCACCGTGCCCGAAACCGAGGAAATCGGGTTGATGAGATCAACCGGGTCGTACTGGTGGCCCAGGTCGCATTCATCGGCATAGGCTTTTTCGCTTTTGCAGCCCTGCACAGGGCAATGCCCCACTACCTGACGGCCATTCAGGAACATGCCTTCCTGAGCGTCATAGAACTGAAGCGTGCTCTCCAAATGCAGGAATCCCTTTTCATGAAGACGCTGCACAAAGGCGGCAGAAATAGAGCGATGAACCTCGCCACAATGGCCGAGGCCACTGCCCTCGTACACATCAAGGCTAATGTCGTACGCATCAAGCGTTGCCTTCTGGCGATCGTGGTTGCGACGAACATAGTCTTCCAGGGTTCCCTCGAAGGAACCGGATTCAACTTCCTTGCGATACCCCTCTTCGATAGGAGAACCGAAGCAGTCGGTGCCAGAGACGAATACCACGTTTTCAGGGCCGATGCGATCACGGAGGAAGCGGGCATAGCAGTCGGCGGGTACAAAAACGCCGCCCACATGACCAAAGTGCAGAGACTTGTTGCCATAAGGCATGCCTGCCGTCACAACGGCACGCTTCGGCCACTCGATACGTTCTTTCTTATTTTGCGATGGAGCCATTGCTCTCCAACTCCTTCAACGCCGAAGCCAATTGATCAGCGGAAATAGACTTATTTTCAGATATCAGGTCGATCAGGGTAGAAATATCGTCCGAGCTATGTTGCCTGAGATTCACCGTTTCATAGTCGGATGAGTGCCCCGCAAGCATAGCTGCGTATTCGATAGCGTCTTCCTTTGTGCCGATTTCGTCGGCAAGACCGTTTTTCACGGCATCGTCGCCGGTAAACGTGAGACCCGTAGCTAAAGCGCGCACCTCATCGACAGACATATTACGACCATCGGCAACAGTTTGGATGAACGTTTCGTTGATCTGGTCCACCTGAGCCTGATAGTATGCCCGCTCTTCATCGGTAAGCTTGCGCGTACCGTAGGTGGAATCCTTGCTTTCAGCAGAAGTAATATCTTCCGTAGAGATACCGAGCATGGTCATTAAACCAGAATAATCGACCACCTGTATCGCTGTACCAATTGCGCCGATGGCGGTGGTATGCGCCGTAAAAATGTAGTCTGCTTGGCTGGATATCTCGTAAGCAGCGCTCGCATTGGTAGAAGCGCTCGAAGCCACTACTGGTTTGCCTGTGTCCTCTCGGAATTCCTTCACGTAGGTGGACATTTCCTCGCCAGCCGTGGCAACACCGCCCCCTGAATTCACACGCAGCACCACCGCAATGATCCTGCTATCATCTGCCGCAACGTCAAGCTGCTGCTTCAGGCCATCGGGGCTGTTCGTGGTGCCATCGTATTGAATGGTGCTGTCGATGTCGATAACCGCAACCGTATTCGGGAGCAACGGCTCGCTGTCGTAGGCGTTCGACCCGCCCAGGCCAGCAATAGCCGAGGTGCAAGATACAATACCGAAAACCGACACCAGGCACACCGCGATAATTGCGACAAGCGCCACAATCCATCCGCGTGATTTGCGAGGCTCTTTCCAATAGACGGTTGCCGCCGCAGCAGACTGCGGTGCTTGTTCGAACGGGGGTTGAGGCGCAGGCTGCTCATACCCTACTGGCGGTTGAGGTCCGCCCGGATGCTGAGATAATGGCTCTTGAGGCACATGACCTCCCTATAAATACAGACAGGTAAACACTGCGGAACCCCGCCGAACGGCAGGGTTCCATTTTTTCGTAATTATAAGCGATGACGATATGCTCTACGCAGCCAGATCACGTCGCGAACCGAAATCTCATTTATTAGATTTCAATCGCTCCGCTCTCGTCGAAATGACGTCCCTGCTGCGCCTTTTTTGCAGCGCGCATCAGGAACTCCTGGTTATCGTTGGTCTGCTTAAGCGACTTGATAAGCGAATCCATGGCTCGCTCAACGTTGTTGCGATTGGCGAGCACACGACGCACTGCCCAAATGAGCGGCGCCTCCTGAGGATCAAGCAGCAGATCTTCTCGACGGGTGCCCGATGCAACCGGATCGATTGCAGGGAAGATGCGATGCTCCGCCAACGAGCGATCAAGCTTCACTTCCATGTTGCCGGTACCCTTGAATTCTTCAAAGATAACCTCATCCATCTTCGAACCCGTCTCAATAAGAGCCGATGCCAAGATGGTAAGGCTTCCGCCGCCCTCGATATTGCGGGCAGCGCCCAAAAACTTCTTAGGCGGATACAACGCCGTCGAATCAACGCCACCAGAAAGGATGCGACCTGATGCGGGTTGCGCCAGATTGTAGGCACGCGCCAAACGCGTAAGCGAGTCAAGCAGGATGACGACGTCCTGCCCATTTTCCACCAAGCGCTTTGCCCTTTCGATAACCATCTCGGAAACCGCAACGTGGTTTTCACAAGGCATATCGAAAGTCGAGGAAATTACCTCACCATGAATGGATCGCTCCATGTCGGTAACTTCTTCGGGGCGCTCGTCGACCAGAAGGCACATCAGATGCACTTCGGGATTGTTCGACGTAATGGACGCTGCGATATCCTTCAAGATCGTGGTTTTGCCCGCCTTGGGAGGCGAAACGATAAGACCACGTTGGCCTTTGCCGATAGGTGCGCACAGATCAATAACTCGAGAAGTGATAGAGGATCGTCCGTGCTCAAGCACCAGGCGTTCATCAGGGAACACCGGCGTCAAATCAGCAAAGCGAATACGCTTGCCGACCTCGTCAAGCGGAACCCCATTCACGGTGTCAATGCGCTGAAGAGCGGCAAACTTTTCCTTCGGACGCGCTGGGCGCGTTTGGCCGGTAAGGTAGTCACCCTTGCGAAGGTGATTGCGACGAATAGTAGAAGTACCAACATATACGTCTTTTTCACCGGGAAGATATCCGCTCGTACGCAAGAACCCATAGCCATCGGAAAGCACATCAAGGATGCCGCTGGCCTCTTCAAAGCCTTCGGCTTTCATGCTGGCAGCAAACACCGCCTCGATAAGCTCTGCCTTCTTAAGGCCCTTGAAGTCGATCTCCAGTTCCTGAGCCTTTTCGCGAAGCTCAACGACCTTTAGTTTCGCGAGATCTTCCTTGGAAACCTGAGGAGCCACCGGCTCACGACGGTTTTGCTGGTGCTGGCGACGACCGTTGTGATAACGATCGTTCTTCTGGCGGTCGCCTCGATCGCCTTTCTGACGATCGCCGCCCCTCTGCTGACGGTGTTTGCGCTGACGACGACCCTTGTAGTCGTCGCGCTCTTCACGCTCGCTGGAACTCTTTTCCTCGGCAGCATCAGAAGCATCCGAGAGTCCGGAAGGCTCTTGCTTTTCCGCCCCTTCAGAAGGAGCCGATTCCTGCTCCGAGGAATCCTTTTGCTTCAATGGAGTCTCTTGATCGGAAGAAAAAGCCTGTTCAAAAGTTTTTTCTTGCTTAGGCTCAGCTTCCTGCTTGGGAGCTGCCTGCGCATTTTCGCCCGGAGACGCTTCTTCTGCCTTGGCCTTCGACCTGGATCGGGTGCGGGTTCGCCTTGGTTTGGACTCGTCCTCGGAGGAAGCGTCGCCCTTCTGCGTGTCGGAAGATTCAGTCTGGGGCTCTTCCTTCTTTTCGGCAGCCTTGGATTTTGCAGGCTTAGCCGCCTTGGGCTTCTGCTCAGCTTCGGTATCGGCAGGAGCTTCTTCGGCTTTCTTCCTGCTTGTCCTACGGCGCTTGGGCTTTTCATCCGGAGAAGAAGCCTCAGCAACCGCAGGCTTTACCTCAGCAGAATCGGAGGGCGCAGCCGCTGTGGCCGCCCCCTCCTGCTTGTCGGAGGCCTTCGCCGTACGACGACGCGTAGTACGTGCCGGCTTTTTTTCCTCGGGCGCAGACTCTTCGACTACTTCTGCATCACTCATGCGTTCTGGACTTTCTCCCAATCCTTGAGGAATGCCTCAAGGCCACGATCGGTCAACGGATGCTGAACCATCTTCTTCAGCACACCGAAGGGAACCGTTGCGATATCGGCACCCATCAACGCTGCCTGGGTAACATGGTTTGCACTGCGGATAGAAGCCGCAATAACCTCGACCTGCCCACCGTTTACAGTATTGGAGGTGAAGTCGTAGTTGTTCAGCGCAGTAACAATATTGGCAACCTGATCAAGGCCGTCTTCCGAGATGTCGTCAAAACGACCAATGAAGGGGCTGATGTAGCGAGCGCCAGCGCGGGCAGCCAAAATGGCCTGAGGAACACTGAAGCACAGCGTCATGTTCACCGGAATGCCCTCGGCTGCAAGTGCATGCGTTGCGGCAAGGCCTTCCACCATGGTGGGGATCTTCACAACAACGTTAGGAGCAATTGCGGCAAGCTCGCGACCGTCGGTGATGAGCTCTTCGCGCGTCATAGCAACAGATTCTGCGGAAACGGGGCAATCAGGGCCAACGATGTCGCAGATACGCTTGATGTGGTTGTGGAAGTCATCAAGCTTGCCGCCGATGCGAGAATACAAAGACGGATTGGTGGTTACGCCAGCCAACGCACCCCAGCTTGCTGCCTCTTCGATCTCATCGAGATCGGCAGTGTCCAGAAAGAATTTCACTGGATCCTCCTTAAAAGAAATGAATAACCGTGCAGGCACACTTTGCCCGTAAAAGGCCACCTGCAAATATGCTGTTAAGGGGAATTAATAAGACCCGTTCATGGTAAACAATCGTTTTACACAACGCAAGAACGGAAAAATGCGATCTCTTCCGCATAGCCCGGCAGCTCGTTCGGCGTTTCCAGAATGCAGGGCAATCCCAACAGTCGAGGATGCATCACTACGGCAGCCAGCGCTTCTTTACCAATGCGGCCTTCGCCAATGCGCGCATGGCGATCTTTATGGGCACCGCATTCGTTGAGGGAATCGTTAATGTGCAAAGCACGCAGCCTATCCAGCCCGATAACACGGTCGAATTCCCCGAGCACACCATCCAGGTTATTCGCAATGTCGTATCCCGCATCCCATACATGGCAGGTATCAAGGCAAACCCCCAGATGGCTGTTGAGCTCAACGCGATCGATGATGGCAGCCAGCTCCTGGAAGGTGCGGCCCACCTTTCCCGCCATGGTTTCCAGCAGAAGCGTGGTGGTCTGTTCGGGCGTCAATACGGTATTCAAGACCTCGGCAATAAGCTCAATGCCCACATCCGCCCCTTGCCCTACGTGAGAGCCGGGGTGAATGTTGAACAACTGCCCCGGGGTGCGTTCCATTCGCGCCAAATCTTCGGCAAGCGCCTGAAATGCGAAACTGCGCACCTGTTCTTTCGCCGCACACGGGTTCACGGTATACGAACCATGCGCAACAATGCGCCCAATACCCGCCAACGCCGCCTCTTCCGCGAATGCCCTCACATCAGCATCGTCGATTGCTTTCGCCTTCCCGCCACGCGGGTTTCGCGTGAAAAACGCAAACGTGTTAGCGTCGATGGAAGCTGCCGTTTTTGCCATTGCGGCATACCCTTTAGCCGAAGAAAGATGACAACCGATAACGGGCATGCGCCCATCTGTCGGTTGCCGCAATACGGCTTGGTATTCGGACATGTATTCTCCTTTTTCTTTGCCTTGCATATGACGGGCCGAATCAAGTGCCGGCTACTCCTGCTCGCTGAGCAGTTCGGCGGCGTGGGCAAGAGACGTTTCGCTTACCTCGCCGGCAAGCATACGGGCAATTTCCGCCGTTCGGCTTTCGCCCGAAACGGAGGTCAAGCAGGTTTGCGGCAACGCATCACCGGACTTCGTTACCAGATAATGAGTATCGCCGCACACGGCAACTTGAGGAAGGTGCGTTACCACAATGACCTGATGGGTTTTTGCCAAATCGCGAAGAACGGCACCAAGTGCACGAGCGGTACTACCGCCCACGCCAGCATCGATCTCGTCAAACACCAGGGTGTCTACCTGGTCACATTCGCCCAATGCGACCTTCAGGGCAAGCATCACGCGGCTCATTTCGCCACCCGAAGCAATTTTGCCGAGCCGCTGAGCGCTAAGGCCCTCACCAGCAGCAAAAAGGAACTCGAAAGACTGAGAGCCCCATGTGTCCCACTGCCCGCGCGGTAGATCAGAAATATTTGCCTCGAGACGTGCGCCCTTCATTTCCAAACGAGCCATCTGGGCTTGGACGGCATCGATAAAGCGAGGAATAACCCTGCCGCGAGCTTCCGCCAAGGCATGCGCCGCGTCGGCAAGTGCCGATTCCGCTACATCGCGCTTTTTTCGAGCCTGGGAGATAAGCTCGTCGCGCCCATCGTATTCGCGGATTTTCGCCTCAGCTTCGGCACGCTGCGCCAACACATCTTCCATGCGCGGACCGAAGCCACGCATAAGACCCTGCAACTCGGCAATGCGGTCCTGCGCCGCCTCCAGCTCTTCCTGGGGGAAATCAACACCGTCTTTGTACGTCACCAAATCGCGACCCACATCCTCCAGCGAAAAGAATGCTTCACGCACAAGCTCCAACACGGATTCAACGGAAGCGTCTACCGCCGCGATTCGCTCAAGAGACCCCAATGCCGACTCAAGCGATTCCAGCGCACCGCCCGACCCTGTTAGATTGCGCTGGGCAGACATGGCTTCATGGACCAGCATTTCGGCGTTTTCCAGGCGAGGCATTCGCTCGATAAGCTCTTCGTACTCACCTTCCTGGGGATCTGCTTTGCCGATCTGCTCCAAAGCGAAGCGTGCCCTGTCGAGCTCGACAGCATCGGCTGATTCCAACTCTTGCAGGCGAACAAGCTCGGCAGACGCATCGTTTGCCGCAGAAAGGCATGCTCGATACGCCCCCAACGGCGCACTGATTTCTTCTTTGCCCCATTCGTCGAGCAAAGCACGCTGATAGGCTGGCGAAAGCAAGCGCTGATGCTCGTGCTGCCCGCAAAGATCAACCGTCTGGCCCAAGCCGCCGGCAAGTTCCTTCACTGAAGCAAGCGAACCGTCAATGGAAACGCGACTGCGTCCTTGCACACCGATGCGGCGCGCAGCCACCACGCCATCCTCCCCGCATCCTTCGCCAAAGAAACGGCCCTCTACCTGGAGCTCTTCGCAGCCCTCGCGCACAAGCGACGCACCAGCGCGCTCGCCGACCAGAATCTTCAGCGCATTCAGCAAAGCGGTTTTACCCGTGCCCGTTTCGCCTGTCACCACAGTAAAGGCAGGGCTTGGTGCAAACGTTGCCTCGTGGATCAACGCCACATCGCGAATATGCACTTCATCAATCATGGCAACCCCTTTTAGGTGCTCGGTACACCGTGTTCGTATCTTTCACCGTTTGATTTTACGCTACCGAATTCGAAAGACATGCGAAAGCAATCGCAACAAACCACCACGCCGCACAGGCTATTGTCTCAAGACATATCTCCAGTATGGACGCACGAATCGCTACCGAAGCCGTATACTGAAACATACTCGTAACGAAAGCCTGAGGTCATGTCTCTTAATGATGCGCCACATATCGAAGCCCACGGAATGCTTGCCCAGCTTCCCGCATCGGTATGCGCTGTCATCGACGCTTTGGAAAAGCGCGGTTTTGAGGCTTGGGTTGTTGGTGGCTTCGTGCGCGACGCCCTTCGCGGCGTCACACCCCACGATGCCGACATCGCCACCAACGCCCACTGGGAGCAAACGCGCGAAGCGTGTCTGGCAAGCGGCATGGCGGTGCACGAAACAGGAACGAAGCACGGTACGGTAACCGTGGTTTATCAAAACGAACCCATCGAAGTTACCACCTTCCGCACCGAAGGCGCCTATACCGATCACCGCCACCCCGATAGCGTGCTGTTCGTTGACACCATCGAGCAAGACTTGGCGCGACGCGATTTCACTATCAACGCAATGGCGTTCCACCCGGTTCGTGGCCTTGTAGATCCTTTTGACGGGCAGAACGACTTGGCCAACAAGATAATCCGCTGCGTCAACGATCCCGGTACCCGCCTGCAAGAAGATGCCCTGCGCGTTCTTCGCGCTATGCGCTTCGCTTCGCAGCTCGGGTTCTGGATTGACCCTGATACTGAAGCCGCCATACGCAGATATGCACCTACCCTCACCGACGTCGCAGGAGAGCGCCTAAGGCAAGAGCTCGAAAAGCTCCTCTGCGGAAACCATGTGCGCCAAACCCTGCTTCGGTTCCCCCGCGAACTTGCCCATATTGTTCCCTGCATTGAAGCCATGGACGGCTTCGACCAACACAACCCTTGGCACATCTACGATGTATGGGAACACACCGCTGCGGTAGTCGAAAACACCCCCGCCTACCCCTTGGTGCGTTGGGCGGCGCTGTTTCACGATGCAGGCAAGCCCGATACGTTCCTCATTGGAGCAGACAACTTGGGCCATATGCCCAATCATCCCATAGTAAGCGTTCAGCACATGCGCGAAAGCGCAAAAACGCTGCATTTCAGCAAGAAGATGCAGCATGATCTCGACTTGGTTATCCGCTACCATGGCGACAGACCCGAACCCACAACAAAAAGTGTGCGCAAGCTGTATGCCCTGGTAGAACACAACGAGGACCTGTTCCACGCAATTTGCGACTTGATGCGGGGCGATGCGAGGGGAAAATCGACCCGTGCAACAAAATGGATCCAGAAGATCAACGCAGCCGAAAGCCTATTCAATGAGATGCTCAAGCAAGGCGAAGTGCTTTCTCCTGCCGACCTACCAGTAAATGGCACCGACCTTATCTCTCTCGGCGTACCTCAAGGACCACATGTTGGGCTTGTGCTCAGCGAGTTGTTCAGCGCCGTAGCCAACGAAGAGGTGGCACCTGAGCGCGAAGCACTTCTGGCGTTGGCAAGGCGATTCATGCAATCCTAAACCGCGCTTGTTAGCGCAGCGCGAATAGGTGGTTCACAGGACCGTTGCCTTTCCCTAACCCAGGATTTGATTGGATTGCTTCAGTGAGGTAGCGCTTCGCAAAAGCCACGGCATGCTTCAAAGTTTCGCCCTTCGCCAAATACGAAGCGATAGCAGAAGAAAGTGTGCAGCCAGTACCATGCGTGTTCTTCGTTTCCACACGCTGAGCGGAAAGCCACGTCACCGCACCGTTTGCTTCCAGCAGCACATCGTCGGCTTCTTCAGCCAAATGGCCGCCTTTCACCAGAACGGCCTGTGCTCCTTTCAGCTGAATAGCCTTCGCCGCAGCCAGCATATCCTCTTTAGTTTCGATGCGCATGTCTGAAAGCACTTCGGCTTCGGGGATGTTTGGCGTTACCACGGAAGCCCGCACAAGCAAATCGAAAAGCGCTTGCACTGCAGGCGCCTCCGAAAGCGCAGCCCCGCTTGTGGCAACCATGACCGGATCGAGCACGACATTCTGAGCATCGAAACGCTGCAAGCCCTGCCCCACCGCACGAACCACTTCCGCCGTAGGGAGCATGCCGATCTTAACTGCATTGGGGCAAATATCAGAAAACACGCTTTCCATCTGCAGTAATACAAAATCGGGATCCGTCGCAACCACTCCTTGCACACCCATGGTGTTCTGCGCGGTTAGCGCTGTGACAACCGATTCCGCATAGACCCCCAAAGCGCTCATGGTTTTGATATCTGCCTGAATGCCAGCTCCGCCGCTTGAATCAGAACCAGCAATGGTTAGCGCTGTTTTCATCTTCTCTCCTTGCTCAAGGCAAGCCAACGGCTCGGGTATCGAGGGGAGCTTGAGCCACCTCAACGCCCGAACACCCGCCGCTCGCATCACAGGTAAAAGCGGCTGCCCAAAGGGACAGCCGCTTCATACTTGCTATTTGTCGGACATTTCCTCGCCGAGGTCGATGGTAAGACCGTCCATGATGGTATTAACCGTACGAACCGCACACATCTTGCCGCACATGGTGCAGGTGCCCTCCGTCGAGGGAGGCGCGCTCTCAAAGTACTTGCGGGGCTTCACCGGATCGATGGCAAGACTGAACATTTCCTCCCAGTCCATACGGCGACGAGCGTCGCTCATGCGGTTGTCGACATCACGCGCATGGGGAATACCCTTAGCGATATCGGCAGCATGAGCTGCAATTTTAGTTGCAACAAGACCCTCACGCACATCATCGGCATCGGGCAAGCGCAGATGCTCGGCGGGCGTTACATAGCACAGGAAGTCGGCGCCACACGATGCGGCAACCGCGCCACCGATAGCAGACGTAATGTGGTCATAGCCAGGAGCGATATCGGTAACCAGCGGGCCAAGAACGTAGAACGGGGCGTTGTGGCACAAGCGCTTCTGAATCTTCATATTGGCGGGGATCTCGTCCAATGCCATATGGCCAGGACCCTCAACCATAACCTGAACGCCTGCATCCCATGCACGCTTGGTAAGCTTGCCGATCTCGATAAGCTCAGAAATCTGCCCAGCATCAGTAGCGTCGTAGTTGCAGCCGGGGCGCATAGCATCGCCGATGCTGATGGTCACATCGTGCTCATGCAAGATTTCCAGCACTTCGTCGTAATACTCGTAGAAAGGATTTTCGTTGCCCGTAGCCTCCATCCAGGCGAAAATCAGCGAACCGCCGCGGCTTACGATGTTCATCAAGCGACCGGTTTCTTTGAAGTTTTCGATGGTACGACGGTTCATGCCAGCATGGATGGTTACGAAGTCCACACCGTCTTCAGCGTGAGCGCGAACAACGTCCAAGAAGTCCTGAGCCGTAATGCCAATAAGAGGTTTTTCCAAGTAGCCGATGGCATCGTACATGGGCACCGTACCGATCATGGCGGGGCTCATGTCGATAAGATGCTTACGGAAATCGTGCGTTTTGCCGTGATTGGACAGGTCCATGATGCCTTCCGCGCCCAGTTCGATAGCAGTACGCACCTTCTCGAGTTCCATTTCGGCATTCATCAGGTCGCCAGAAATACCCAGATTAACGTTTACCTTGGTACGCATGCCTTCGCCTACGCCCTCGGGGCTCAAAGCGGCATGGTGTATGTTGGCAGGAATGGCAATGCAGCCCTTCGCAACACCCGCACGAATCTCTTCGGGCGTTTTATGCTCCTTGGCGGCAACTGCTTCCATTTGAGGCGTGATTTTGCCCGCACGGGCATAATCGATTTGAGTGATGAGACGTTCTTGCGCCATCACGGCTCCCTTCGTTGGCATTATCCATACAGGTTCTATGGGTCGGGGCCTTGCCCCCTCTCAGCCGAACAGCCGCGCATCGCGGGCGGTTAGCTCCCCTGTTATGTGGTTACGTTATTGTACTCGTATATAGGTATACGCCACGCGCGGGAATTCCAAAAGGGGGAAGATAACCCACAGCGAGCCTTCTTCCAAACTGATGCTGGCAGGCCTGCCAA
>OGOQ01001859.1_pt1 | contig 14557 bp, 7 predicted proteins | sample 1552691 | NCBI WGS metagenome assembly OGOQ01 (sample SAMEA2580209, study PRJEB22360) | human gut metagenome | biome: human gut; feature: human-associated habitat; material: faeces | place: Denmark | collected 2008/2010
TGAGGAAGAAGAGCAGGAAGAGGATACGCCAGCTCAGGCCGAAGGTCGGTGCCGTGGTCGTGGCGCCCCATGCCGCGATGAGCGGGGCGATAAACGAGGCGATGGCCTTGACAAACTGACCGAAGGTGAGCGTGGAGGCAAGGTGGCCCTTGACCAGGATCGTCACGAGCGGATTGAGAGAGGTCTGCATGATGGCGTTGCCGATGCCCAGCAGCGAGAAGGAGATGTACATCAGCCAGAGCTGGCTCTCCTTGGTCGGCATGAAACTGTCGAAGAGGGGAAGGAATACGGCCAGCGTCGTGACGATGATGGAGAGGAGCACCGTCTTCTTACGGCCGATCTTATTCATTAGCATGCCCGTGGGCACGGAGAAGATGAGAAACCAGAAGAATACGAGCGAGGGGAAGAAATTGGCAGCTGAGTCGCTAAGGCCGAAGTCTTCCTGCATGTTGTTGGACACAGCGCCGACGAGATCGACGAAGCCCATCGTGAAGAAGGTGATCATCACCGGGACGAGTGTCATCTTGGAAGAATTGTTGTTGCTCATTGGCTGATACGTTTTTGTTGTCATTGGGAATAGTATAGTTACGAATTGTGCTGCAAAGGTAGAGATATTCTCGTCAGGGGGATATCAATCATGTTTCGCAGGATAGTAAAAACCGAACCGCACAACATTTTTGCTACAAATGTAACATATCGGACAGGCCAGGCGCCAGGCAGCCTGCGGGGACGTCGGTGCTACTTTTCGTTCATTGAATAATAAAAATGTTGCATGTAACAAAAGTGAATGCCGATGAACGGAATTTTAACCCCTGATGGCGTCAATCTGCGTAACTTTGCAGCCGTAAACAATAACTGAACCGTTATGCAACATTTCAACACAGCAAAACTTGGCGCCTTGGCTCTTGCCTCCATTATGGCAACCGCGGCCAGCGCGCAGAATGAAGGAAAGCGGACGGACCACTCCAAGGAGGAGGGCGACCGCAACGTGATGCTCAACGCGGCCAGCGCCAACGGCCCGCGCGAGATCCAGATCGGACTCCCCTCCGCCGACGTCAATGTGCTGGAGAACGGACTCCCCGTTACCTATGCCACCAATCCCCACACCGTCAACGCCACGTGGCGCTCGGATGCCAGCCTCTCCCATGTCGGACTGCTGAAGATCTCAGAGACGGCCATCACCACCGGCAACATCGGCTATGCCGTCAACTCGCAGACGCAGCTCGGACAGAAGGGATTTCAGGGCACGCTCAACTACAAGACCAACCACTTTGGCCTGCAGGAGATGTCGCTCAACATGAATGGATCGCTCAACAAGGATCTCTTTTACAGTGCAAGCATGTACCAGGACTTCGACCCAGGTACCTTCAAGGTGCGCTCCTCGCAGTATCAGGACCGCACGCAGATCTACAAGCTGGCCCTCACCCAGCGCTACGCGGCAGGAAGGGGCGAGCTGACGGCAATGTACAAGTATGTCAACTCCCACCCCGTCTACAATTACGCCATGCAGTCGGCTCCATTCATCTATGTCGGCGACGGCAGCGTGAAGGAGTTTGGCGACTTCAAGCTCGGAACGACTTCCTATCTCCCCGTCGATGCCAACATCACCTATCGTGATATGCGCACTGGCACGCTGCGGCAGACCTCGCTCTACGACTACTGCGGCAACCGATCTTCGGAGTTCTCGCTCCTGAACAACTTCCGCTTCGACAACGGGCTCAACTGGAAGACGGCCTTCCGCTTCGACCACGCCCGGGGTGCACTGGTATTCCAGACTCCGATGCAGCTCATCGACCTCCAGGCCGATGGTGCAGCCGCCAACTACCAGTACATGCAGCAAGACTTCATGGGACAGCCGCAGCGCTACGGCGGACGCTACGTCCAGACGCGTATGTCGTGTCTCAACGCAGGTGCCATCAACGAGATGCTCCTCACCTCGGAACTCTCAAAGACCTTCCGCACCTCCACGCTGCGCATCGGCGTGAACGAATGGTACTACCACATCGACTACTGCTCCAACACGACGATGTACGACCAGAGCGTGCCCGAGGACGGATCCTACGCCGTGCGCCTCTGGGACGCTAGCAAGCGCCAGAGCATCTTCTACGACTTCAACAAGAACGCCTCGGAGTACTACCAGGGACACGAGAACAAACTGGCCTTCTACTTCACACACGACTGGGACATCACGCCGCAGCTCAATGCCTACTACGGCGCGCGCATCGAGTGGCAGCGACTGAAGGGCGAGAACGCCGCGGTCAAGAACGCGGCCGGCGAATATGTGGGACGCTTTGCCGACTACTACCTCGGCACCACCGCTCCCGACGGTACGCTGATCGCACCGACGCAGATGGCATACAACTGGGTGAACTACGACTTCACGGCAGCGCTGACCTACAAGTTGACGAAGAATTTCGGATTCACGGGCGACTTCACCTATATCGTGCAGCACCCCACGATCTCGACCTTCGCGCCCGCCACGATGCCCAACACGGGCAGAATCAGCGTGCCTCTGGGACGCGCAGGTATCTACTACAACAACCCGTGGCTGAGTCTCACCTCTCTCTTCTCATACATTTCAAAGACCAACAACAACTCTACGCTCAACCTTCAGCATGACGGAGAAATCAAGGCTGCTCCGTTGACCTATGACATTCAGACGTGGGGCTGGACCACCGACGTGGTCGCACACCCCTTCAAAGGATTCGACTTCCACTTCCTATTCACTTACCAGAAACCGACCTACAAGAAGTATGAGACCAGCGTGAAGTTTGCAAGCGGCTACGAGGGAAAGATCAACGCAACAGGAAATATCGTGGCAGAGGTGCCGCAGGTGCTCATCGAGCTCGACCCCAGCTACATGATCACGCCGGAATTGAAGCTCTGGGCTTCCTTCCGCTACTTCTCCAAGACCTACGCCAACATCAACGAGGCCTACTACTTCAACGGCCACTGGGAGACCTTCGGTGGTGTCAACTGGCAGGCCAGCAAGCGCTTGTCGCTCGGATGCACCGTGGTCAATTTCCTCAACCAGACGGGTGCCAAGGGTAGCATCGCTGGTGCGGAGCTCATCACCAAAGACGAGGCCAAGGGCATCAACAACCAGCTCATGACGGGCTCCTACCTCCGCCCGTTCACCGTGGAGCTCTCGGCCACACTGAAATTCTAACCAAATGTTTCACGACTAAAATCATAAGACAATGAAGATCAAGTATCTGCTTTCAGCAGGAGCACTCGTGGCCCTCTCGGCCACGGCACAGACCCTGCAGACCACACAGAAGGGCGACACCACGATCATCAAGGTGGAGAACCCGACGAAGTATCTCATCCTCCCCATAGAGGAGGAGCGTCCCGAGGCCCAGCTGCAGCTCTATAGCGGCAAGGCCACGGACACCTGGATGGACGTCCGACTGGCCGTGGGCAAGACCGACTACTGCGTGCCCTTCGCCCTCACGCAGGGCAAAGAGGCAGTGGTGAAGATCGTAGGACTGCCGAAAGACGCCGTGGCACTGAAGGAGATGAAACTATCGGACACCTTCGACACGACCAATACGGACTACTACCGCCCCGTCTATCACCACACGCCGCTCTACGGATGGATGAACGACGCCAACGGACTCACCTACAAGGATGGGGAGTATCATCTCTACTTCCAGTACAACCCCTACGGATCGAAGTGGGGCAACATGCACTGGGGCCACTCCGTCAGCCGCGACCTCGTACACTGGGATCATCTCGCCCCCGCCATCGCCCGCGACCCGATGGGACACATCTTCTCGGGAAGCACCATCGTCGATACGCGCAACTCGGCAGGATTCGGCAAGAACGCAATCATCGCCTACTACACTTCCCACAGCATGAGAAACGGCAAGCAGGTGCAGGTGCAGTGTATGGCTTACAGCAAGGACAACGGACGCACCTTCATCAAGTATAAGGGTAACCCCGTGGTGACGCCGTTTGACGGACTGGAGAACTTCCGCGACCCGAAGATCTTCTGGTATGAGCCCACGAAGTCGTGGTACATGATCGTGTCGGCCGATAAGAACATGCGCTTCTATCAGTCGAAGAATCTCAAGAAGTGGACCTACGTAAGCCAGTGGGGTGAGGGCTTCGGAGCCCAGCCCAACCAGTTTGAGTGTCCCGACTTCTTCCCGCTGGCCGTCGATGGCGACCCAGCCAACAAGAAGTATGTCATGATCGTCAACGTCAACCCGGGTTTCGTCTTTGGCGGTTCGGCCACGGAGTATTTCGTAGGCGAGTTTGATGGCAAGGAGTTCAAGTGCGATTCCAAACCTACCACCGTGAAATGGCTCGACTGGGGCAAGGACCACTACGCCACCGTCACCTTCTCCAACCTCGGAGACCGCATCGTGGCCGTGCCATGGATGAGCAACTGGCAGTATGCCAATGTCACTCCGATCCATCAGTATCGTGGCGCCAACGCGCTGCCGCGCGAACTGAAGTTGTTCTCCAACCATGGCGAGACCTATGTCTCGGCCAATGTCGTGGAGGAGGCCCGCGCCCTGCGCAAGGAGACCAAGCAGTTGGGCAACGTGGCCGTGGACAACGCCAACCCCTATGTTCAGCGCAACCTCTTCGAGGGTAGCGACGGAGCCTTCGAGCTGGAGGCCGACGTGACGCCGAAGGAGGCCGATGTGGTCGGGATCGTGCTCTACAACGACAAGGAGGAGCGCACGGTCCTCTATCTCGACCTCAAGAAGAAGCGCGTCGTCATGGACCGCTCGGAGAGCGGACTCACCGACTTTGGTCGGCTGGTCGAGCGCCACGATATCGAGAAGCGTGCCGAGGCAGCTGGCGAGATGAAGGGAAAACTGTCGCAGGACCTTGTCGTCAACTACAAGAACGACTTCGCCCTCGGCACATGGGCTCCGCTCGCACTCTGTGGCGACGACCACTCTGCTGGCAATGGCTGCTGTGCTGAGGCCCCCGTGGCAGCACAGGGTTGCAAGACTTACCATCTGGATGTCTTCGTCGATAAATGCTCCGTCGAGCTCTTTGTAGATGGCGGACGCATCGCCATGACCAACCTGGTGTTCCCCACCGTGCCCTACAACCACGTGAAAGTCTATGCTGAGGGTGGCAAGGCGGAGGTGAAAAACCTTACGGCCTATCGTCTGGGCCTGTAAGCGGTATGTGCCCCCGATGCATGGGGATATCTCAATGAAAGAGAGAAAAAAGGCTGGTGGGCTATCCTAAGGCCATGGTAGACCGCTCAGCCGTCTTCTGATAATGGCGAGGGACAGGAAGTGTTTCCTGTTCCTCGCCTTGCTGTTTGGTACGGTCGTGAAGGCTACTTTTCGCTTGCTGGGTGGAAGAAGGGAAAGCGTTTTCTTCTGCTGGCATAGGGCCGAACGAAGGGCCTTAGAATCTGGGAAATGCAAAAAGCACACAAATTGTTTGCCTATCTTGTCTTTTTTATGTAATTTTGGGCGCCCAAATATACTAAAAAGCCGTTTTATGCTAAAGTCTATTCAGCATTTCGCTTATATCGCTGCCCTGATGGCAGCCCTCGCCCTTCTGGCCTCTTGTACTGGCGGGAAGAAACGTTATGTCATCGGTGTCTCGCAATGTTCGGAGGACGTATGGCGCGAGAAACTCAACCAGGAACTGCGGGTGGCGGCCCTATACTATAATAATATGGATCTCGATATCGCCTCGGCCAACGACGACGTACGGCTGCAGACGGATCAGATCAACCGCTTTGTGGACAAGGGGGTCGATCTGCTCATCGTTGCGCCAGGACAGGTCTCGATCTCTCCCGCCATCGACCGTGCTTATGAGAAGGGAATACCTGTGATCATCTTCGACCGCCGTACGCGATCCAACAAATATACGGCCTATATCGGTGCCGACAATCGTGAGATCGGCGCGTCGATGGGAGAATACCTGGCGGGTGCGCTGCCCAAAGGAGGACGTGTGGTGGAGTTGTGTGGACTCTCGTCTTCGTCGCCGGCAATAGAGCGGGCGGAGGGCTTCGATAGCGTAGTTGCCGTGCGTCCCTCGATTGACATCGTGGCTAAGCTCCACGCCGACTGGACGGAGCAGGGAGGCTTCCGGGCCATGGACTCGCTGCTGCGTAGTCCGCATCCCGATTTCGACTGCCTCTTTGCCCACAACGACCGTATGGCGATGGGCGCACGTCGGGCAGCGCAGGAGCACGGACTGGACCTCCAGCGCATCCGCTTCTGTGGAATCGATGCCATGCCGCAGAAAGGAGCCGGACTGGAACTCGTCAAGGACGGGACGCTCTTTGCTTCCTATATCTATCCGACGCGTGGCGACGAGGTGATGAGGCTGGCAATGAATATTCTTGAAGGGAAGTCCTATCAGCGCGAAAACCGTCTCTCTTCGGCCCTTGTCACCCGTGACAACGCCCGCGTGCTACTCATGCAGAACGATGAGACCATGCGCCAGCAGGACCACCTCGCCACACTCCGCTCGCGTATCGACAAGGCAGCCGACGACTTCAATACACAGCGTGGCTACCTCCTGGTGCTCTTGTTCTTCGTCGTGCTGCTCGTCGTGGCCTGTGGTTTGGCCGTCAGGGCTTATGTGGCCAAGGCGCGCATCAACCGCCAGCTCAATGCTTCTATGGATCAGCAGCGACAGATGACGGAGGAGATGGAGCGGATGACGCAGACGCAATTGCAGTTTTTCACCAATGTGAGCCACGAGCTGCGCACGCCGCTGACGCTTATCGCCGGACCGACTGATCAGCTACTGGAGGACGACACCGTGCAGGGAGCGCATCGCACGATGCTGGAGATGGTGCGGCGCAACACGCGCATCCTCATACAACTCGTGGGCGAGATACTCGACTTCCGCAAGGTGCAGAACAACAAGGCGCACTTGCATCTCAACCGCTTCGCCCTGCAGCGGGAACTGGCGACATGGGCCAACGACTTCCGGGCGGTGGCGGCGCGCCGTAAGATCACGATCGATGTGGACGTCTCGGAGGTGAGACAGGATGCTGTGATCATTGCTGACCGCGACAAGCTGGAGCATATCTATTTTAACCTAATGTCGAATGCGCTAAAATATACGCCTGAGGGCGGACGGATCACAACGGCATTGTCCTACGACGGCAAGCAGTATGTGCTCAGCGTGAGCGATACGGGCAAGGGAATTGAGGAGGAGGCGCTGCCTCATCTCTTCGATCGCTTTTTCCAGGCGCGCGGTGCTGTCGGTGGGACGGGGATTGGACTGTCGTTGGTCAAGGCCTACGTGGATCTCCATCATGGCGACATTCGCGTGGAGAGCAATGAGGGAGAGGGCACAAGGTTTTTTATATCGCTGCCTGCCGCCCAGCCAGGCTACGACCCTGCCAAGGATCGCGAGGCAAGGCCGGTGGCGGAGCGGGAACTGGTAGACGATAGCTATGTGCCCGAGGATATCAATGCTAAGGAGGCGGCGGATCGCATCACCAATGCCGAAGACTTCGATGCGGACCGCCCGCTGGTGCTCATCATCGATGACAACAACGGGATGAGGGCCTATCTGCGGTCTATCCTGAAAGACCGGTATAATGTCTCGGAGGCGGCAGACGGTCGCCAAGGCCTGGAGAAGGCGCGGCGCGAGGTGCCGAAGTTGATAGTCTGCGACGTGATGATGCCAGTCATGGATGGCCTGGAGTTTACGCGCCAACTGAAGGAGGACATTGCGACGAGCCATATCCCTGTCGTCTTGCTCACGGCGCGCTCGTTGCCCGAACAGCGTGAGAAGGGTTACGAGACGGGCGCCGACTCCTATCTGACGAAGCCTTTCTCAGGACAGGTGCTCCTCTCGCGTATCGACAACCTGCTGCGCTCGCGCACGCTGCTGCGCTCTCTCTTCTCGGGCGATAAGGCGGAGGCGGCCGAGGAGGAACGGCTCTGCTCGCAGGATAAGACTTTCGTGACAAGACTGCGGGAAATCATCCAGCAGCATCTCGCCGACTCCGACTTCTCGGTGGAGCGGTTGGGTGAGGAGATCGGCCTTTCGCGCGTGCAACTCTACCGCAAAGTGAAGGTACTCACGGGCAAGACGCCCGTGGAACTCCTGCGCAAGGCCAGACTGATGAAGGCGCGCACGATGGTGACGACGACCGACCGCTCCATCGCAGAGATAGCCTACGCCACGGGCTTCACCTCGCCATCCTATTTCAACAAGTGCTTCAAGGATGAGTTTGGAGTCAGCCCTGGCGGAATGAGGGGATAGTGCTCGCGCGCTTCTTCTTTCTTCACAGGCTTCCTCTTGTTGCTGCTTCTGTTATCTCTTTCCACGCAGTCTGCATTATTTCTTCTTCTGCATTCTGTGATTAAAGGGCGCAGAGGAAATTCTCCGTGGATTGCCCCTGCGCCAGTATTTATTCCTCAGTAAAATGTCTATTCAACGACGTTGAATAGACATTCGACGATGTCGAATGCAGGTTCGATGACGCTGAACGCACATTCAACGTCGCTGGATAGAACTTTCTTCCAGGCAAAAGTACATCTTTTCCTAATAACAACCAAGACTATTTCTTGGGAAATGCGACAAGGGGAGGCAGTTCCGAGACTAACGGACCTGCCTCCCCCTGTCTGGGTTGGTGGATGGAAATCGCCTTCAATTAGCGATCCTTACTAGTGCTTACTCAAAGCGGATGGTTCCCTCCACTTTGTCCTTGACCGGTTGCTCCTCGCGGACCTGCTCGGGAGCCGACTTCTTCTTGATTTCATTCAGCATCGGTTTGGTCCTGTTGAAGGTGGGAATCGACTCTACGTCGAGGATCACGTCCTCGTTGTCGAGGTCGTCCTGCGAGAAGAGGTAGATGTGTGGACGTGCCTTGGTCAGTTTGTCTCCGTTGTCGCGATAGTATTTGTCGCGTCTGTTGCTACGCTCCGCGTCGGCTTCCTCCTGCTCGGCCTTCTTCTGTGCCTCCTCCTTGGCACGCGCCTTGTCCAGGCGGCTATGGTAGCTGGCCACATCCTCCAGGTCGTCGAGGCCGAAGCCCGTGGCGAGGATGGTGATCTTCACCTTCTTCTCCAAGGTGTTGTCGATGGCAATACCCCACTTCAACTCGAATTTGGATCCGAAGCGACTCATGAAGTCGTTGATCTCGTTCATCTCCTCCATGGCCAGTCCGTCGGTGCCATTATCGCTGCTGAAGGCTATGGAGAGGAGGATTCTCTGCGAGTTATAGACATCGTTGTCGTTGAGCAGCGGTGAGTTGAGCGCGTCTTCAATGGCCTTGCGCACACGTCCCTCGCCCTCGCCGAAGCCCGTGGACATGATGGCTACGCCACCATCCTTGAGTACGGTGCGCACGTCGTTGAAGTCAAGGTTTATCAGTCCGCGGACGGTGATGATCTCGGCAATGCTCTTTGCTGCTACGCTCAGCGTGTCGTCGGCCTTGGCAAAGCCGTTGAGGAGGCTGAGGTCGGGATAGACCTTGCGCAGTCGCTCGTTGTTGATGACGAGGAGCGCATCGACGTGCTTTGCCATCTCATCGACGCCGTCGAGGGCCTGGTCGATCTTCTTGTCGCCCTCAAACTTGAAGGGGATGGTGACGATACCGACGGTGAGGATGCCCAGTTCCTTGCTTACCTGGGCGATGACTGGTGCTGCTCCCGTGCCTGTGCCGCCGCCCATGCCCGCAGTGATGAAGTCCATCTTCGTGCCGTCGCTGAGCATTGCTTTGATGTCGTCTATCGACTCCTCGGCAGCCAGGCGCGCCTTCTCGGGTCGGTTGCCTGCTCCCAGACCCTCGCTGCCCAGCTGGAGTCGCTCGGGGACGGGACTGTCCTTCAGGGCCTGTGCGTCGGTGTTGCAGACCACAAACGAGACGTCGTGGATGCCCTGCTTGTACATATTGTTTACGGCGTTGCCGCCTCCACCACCCACACCGATCACCTTGATGATGCTGTTCTGACGATCCGGCTCGCCGAAGTCGAGATGATCGGCCAGCGTGGCCATGTTGTCTTTATCTTTATCCATCATTGTTGTTCAAAGTTATCTTGATAGTATTCTTCTCGTAGCCTGCGCTTGGCAGTTTTCGTTCTATTCCTCAGCCTCCAAGATCTTGCCGCCAAAGCCCTTTATCTTCTGGGCGAGTTTCGAAAAGAAGCCAGACTTCTCGGGTGCGGGAGTTGGTTCTGGATCATGTGTGTGCTCTGGTGCGGGAGGTGGTGTGGGCTGGGTGTTATTTCCGCCGTTTCCGCCGTTTCCGCCATTGTCGCCGCCCGTATGCGGCTGTGTGCCACCCTCGCCGTTGGTGGTCTGATGGGGGGTCGGTGTCGTAGTCGTATGGCCAAAGAGGTCTGTTCCCGTGGACTGCTGGTGTACGATTGGTCCACCAGCACAGTTCATGTCGCCCTTGGCCAGCAGGGAGATAATGGTGTTGAGCGTGGTGTCGTGCTTCTTGATGTCATCGATGTTGGACTTGATGGCCAGGTTGACGAAGCGCGCCTTGCGTATCTTGTCCATGTGCGTGTATTTCTTGAAGGCCAGTTCGATGTTCTTCATGTTGGAACCGCCACCCGTGAGGATGATGCCACCCAGAAGTTTGCTGACATACTCCGCGGGCACCTGATGCCACACGTTCTGCACAATCTCCTCCACGCGTGCCTCCACCAGTTCGATGAGCTGTTTGCTCTCGATGGTGCGCTCGCCGTCGATGGAGTAGGTGAGGGCAGGATCCATGTCGGCTATCTCGGTATAGGCGGATCCGTGCTTGAGCTTCAGCAGTTCTGCCTCGCGCTCTTCCATCTTTAGTGCCGTGATGTCCTTGGTGACGTTGTTGCCGCCCAGGGGGATGACTGCCAGGTGGCGCAGCAGGCTCTTGTGATAGACCGACACCGTCGTTGTGTCAGCTCCCAGGTCCACCAGCACGCAGCCTCCGCGCTTCTCCGACTCGGTGAGCACGTTGTCGGCCAGCACCAGCGGTGCGGGGAAGATCTCGGCAATGGCGATGCCCGCCTTGTCGAAAGCCTCGTTGAGGTTGCTGTAGAAGAGTTTTCTCTGGGCGATGTTGAGGAAGTTGCCCTCCAGCCGTGTGCCCTTGATTCCCACAGGATCGACGACATACTGGTTGCCGACCTTATACTCCTGTGTGACGACGTTGAGGATCTCCAGGTCGGGATAGTCCATGCCGCGGTTGCTGTCCATCAGTCCATCTACGATATCGCCATCGACAATCGTCTCCGTGGGCAGGTCCTTGACAATCACGTTGCGCACGCTCCGCACCGACTGGCCGCCTACTCCGACATACACATGGCTGATGTTTTGCTTCATGGTCTTGCTGAGCTTGGCCACGATATTCTTCAGGCAGGTAGCGGTCTTGTCGATATTGTTGACCACTCCCTTGCGGATACACTGCGTCGCATCCTCCTTGACGAGCGCCTGCACGGTGATGCTCCCGTCGAGACTCTTCTTGCCGGCAATCCCCCGGAAAACGGACGACCCCAGTTCAATGGCTACAATAAATTCTGCCATATATATATTCCTTATTTAATTATTCTAACTGTCGTTTCTTGCAAATAATCTGGTTGTCAAACTCCACATCGATGTAGCTATACTTGTTCCATCCCGTCTGCGAGAGTCCGTAGCGGTAGAACTTCTGTATGCGGGTGAGTTTCTTGTCCATAAATTCCGTCACTGCTGTCTCGATCTGCGACCGCTGGAGACCTTCGGGCAGCCTTCCGAGGTAGAGGATGTGGTCTCCCACGCGTGGCACCAGCTCTATACCTCTGTTGGGCAGCACGTTGATCTGTACAACCTGGTTTCTCCAGAAGTCAGAGGCCATGATGGCCTTGGCCATCGGTGTGAGGTAGTTGCGGGCGAAGGACCGGCTGATGTGGCCCGTGGCGATGATCAGGTCGCTCGTATATTTGGAGTTGGGCATCGGTCCTCCCTTGTCGTCGATGTAGTAGTCGTCGCCCCTGCTGCTCTTGATGCGGATGATGGGCACGCGCTGTGTGAGGGCTATCGTGACGTGGCCGTTCTGCGTGACGTGACACTCCGCCGTATTGACAAAGGGACTGGTGCGGAGCACCTCCTCGATGGATCGTGGAGAGATCCCCGCTATCGGTTTGCCAAGCGGATAGAGGCCCTGCTGCGTGAGGATATGCTTGATCTCCTCTGCGCTCAGGAATCCGACGTTGTTGGCGTCGGAGATGTTGACATCCACCTTGGAGCAGACTCTGGAGGCCGAGGCCGGCGTGTTCCACAACGTCACGGCCATGACGAGGTAGGCGGCCAGTATCAGGTCGACCACGACAAACAGCACGCGCTTCCAGTTTACATTGACTCTCACGATACCTCCCTGTTGTGCGTTATGCTTTTTCCTTCTCCTCCAGTATGCGGGTTATCTCGGGCACATAGTCGTTGAGGTCTCCCGCTCCCAGGACGACCAGCACGTCGAAGTCTCGGCTGCGCACCCACTCCGCCACGTCGCGCTTGGCTATCATCGTGCGCTCCACCCCCTCGCGCAGGTGGTCGTAGATGAGCTTCGAGGTCACACCCTCGATGGGCTGTTCGCGGGCGGGATAGATCTCTGTGAGCACTACCTCGTCGAAATGGCTCAGCGCATCGGCGAAATCTGCATAGAAATCGCGGGTGCGCGTGTAGAGGTGAGGCTGGAAGATGACCGTCAGTTTGCGGTGTGCATAGAGCTCCCTCAGGCTCTTGGCACACTGGAGGATCTCCTTTGGATGGTGGCCGTAGTCGCTGAGGAACACATGGTGTGGGTTGTTGATCTTGAAGTCGAAGCGACGCTCCACCCCCGCGTAGGTCTCCATGCCGCGGCGCAGTTCCTCCGCCGTGCAGCCGTTGAGTTGTGCCATTGCCATGGCGGCGACACTATTCTCGATGTTGATAGGTACGGGATGGCCCAGCGAGACTTGGGTCACCGTCTCCAGCGGCGATACGAAGTCGAAGACGATCTTGCCGTCGCCGATGCGGATGTTGGCAGCGTGGAAGTCGCCCTCGTCGCGGCTGTAGGTGTAGGTTTTCACCCCCTCGGGGACGTGGGCCTTCATCTCCAGTCCTGTGTGGAGGATTAGCGCGCCTCCGGGCTGTATCAGTTCGGTGTAGTGGCGGAAGCTCTCCAGGTAAGCCTCCTTCGTGCCGTAGATGTCGAGGTGGTCGGGATCGGTAGAGGTGATGACCGACATCCAGGGGCGCAGCCAGTGGAAGGAACGGTCAAACTCATCGGCCTCTATAACCACATAGTCGCTTGTCAGCGAGAGGATGTAGTTGCTGCCCACATTCTTCGAGATGCCTCCGAGAAAGGCATTGCAGCCAATGTGGCTTTGGCTCATGATATGGGCGCACATCGTCGAGGTGGTCGTCTTGCCATGGGTGCCCGCGAAGCAAAGGCCCTTGTGTGTGCGGGTGAGCGTGCCGAGCACCTGTGCCCGCTTCTCGATGGTGAAGTCGTGCTCCTTGAACCACGCCAGTTCGGCGTGGGAGGCAGGGATGGCGGGCGTGAAGACCACCAGTGTGTGTTCCCTGTCGCGGCAGGGCGCAGGGATCTGGTCAACGTCCTCCTCATAATGGATCTGCATGCCCTCGCGCTCCAGTTCGTGGGTGAGCGGTGTCGGCGTGCGGTCGTAGCCCGCCACGACGAGGTGGCGGTGCAGGAAGTAGCGTGCGAGGGCGCTCATGCCAATGCCTCCCGCTCCGACGAAATAGACAGCCTTGATATCTTTCAGTTCCATAATCTCTCCTTTATTGTTCAATCAGTTTGAGGACCTCGCGGGCGATGATCTCCGCCGAATCCTTGAGGCCCATCTTGTGCACATTCTCACCCAGCTGGCGCAGTTTCGCATCGTCGGCCACAGTCTGCAGCGTCAGGTCCAGGAGCTTCTCCGGAGCCTCGGCATCCTCCACGTAGAGGGCTGCGTCGCGACGGACGAGAGCCATGGCATTCTTGCGCTGGTGGTCCTCCGCCACATTGGGACTCGGAACGAGGATCACGGGTTTGCCGATGAGCTGAAACTCGCTGATGGAGCTTGCTCCGGCACGGCTCACGACGAGGTCGGCGGCATGATAGGCCGCTCCCATATCGCTCACGAAGTCCATCACCTTGAGGTTGGGCAGTTCCTTTCCCTGCATCTCCTTCTGGATGCTGTCGAAATAGTATTTGCCTGTCTGCCAGATAAACTGCACCTCGGGATGCGCCTTGATCAGATCCAGGTGCTCCAGCACGCTGCGGTTCATCGTTCTTGCGCCGAGGCTTCCTCCTACGATCAGCACGGTCTTCTTCTCCGCGTCGAGTCCGAAGGCGCGTCGCGCTTCCTGCGGTGTGCCCTGAGCCTCCAGGATGTTCTGTCTTACGGGATTTCCCGTCATGATGATGCGGTCAGCGGGGAAGAAGCGCTCCATCCCCTCGTAGGCCACGCAGATCTTCTTAGCACGGCTGGCCAGCAGCTTGTTGGTGACGCCCGCATAGGAGTTTTGCTCCTGTATGAGGCAGGGAATGCCCATTCGCGCGCACGCGTAGAGCGTGGCACCGCTGGCGTAGCCACCCACGCCTACTGCCACCATCGGGCGGAAGTCCTTGATGATGTGGCGTGCC
>OGOQ01001862.1_pt1 | contig 14544 bp, 7 predicted proteins | sample 1552691 | NCBI WGS metagenome assembly OGOQ01 (sample SAMEA2580209, study PRJEB22360) | human gut metagenome | biome: human gut; feature: human-associated habitat; material: faeces | place: Denmark | collected 2008/2010
TCTTGTAAAGAAGACAGTGGAACGCATCAATACAGAGATGCCTGATGGATATAAACTGACACCAATCTATGATCAAGGCTATGAATCTGCCGTCGCTAATGATGGTTTCATTCTGAATCTGATTATTTCTGTTATTACGGTGGTGGCAGTGTTGCTTTTCTTTATTGGTTTCAAGAATGGGGTACTGATAGGGAGCGGGCTGGTGTTTTCCATTTTTGCAACCCTCATTTATATGCATGCTAATGGTATCGCCCTGCAACGTATGTCTCTTGCAGCTATTATCATTGCTATGGGAATGCTTGTAGATAATGCCATTGTGGTATTTGATTCGGCGTTGATGAATATGGAACGGGGAATGCGGAAACGAAATGCCATAATGAAAGCGATATCCGATACGGCCATACCTTTGCTTGCTGCTACGGTGATTGCCATTCTGACATTTATGCCGGTTTATCTTTCTCCTGATATTACGGGAGAACTGCTTTCGTCTCTTTTCATTGTAATAGCAGTATCATTGCTGTTTAGTTGGGTATTTGCTATTACGCAAAACGCGCTTTTTATCGAACAGTTTGTGAGACGCCCTCGTCCCGAAGAACTGAAAAGCGAACTTTATCAGGGGAAAGTGTACAATTGGTTCCGGAAGATGTTGGAATGTACCCTTCGGCGAAAGTATCTTCTGTTGGGAGTAATGGTCGGTTTGTTATTCCTTTCAGGGTGGGGATTTCATTTTATCCCAAAACGATTTACGCCTCAACTCAATAAGCAATATTTTACGATTGATATGTGGATGCCCGAAGGGACGAAAATAGAGCAGATGGAAGCTGCTACTAAAGATATATCCGACTTCTTGGAAAGCTTTGAAACAACCCGGCAGGTATCTACATTTATCGGTCAAACCCCTCCGCGTTTTTATTTGGCTAATACGTCTTTTGGTCCTCAGCCCAATTATGCGCAGTGTATTGTTGAAGCACGTTCTCCGGAAGAGGCACGTGAGTTGCAGGCAGTACTTCGTGGTACGGTAGGCAGGCAATTCCCGGAGGTCTTTATGAGAGTAAACCGTTTTGAACTGAGCACAGTGCCACAGGCATTGATAGAAGCCCGTTTCTGTGGTCCGGACGAAGCAATACTGGATTCATTGACAGAGTTGGCGCTTGGTGTGATGCGTCGTAATCCGAAAGTTGCGAATGCCCGTAATGAATGGGGAAATATGGCCATGATGGTGCAGACAGATTATGAACCGGTACAAGCGGGTCAGTTGAATATTGGTAAAGATAACATGATGGAGGCAACAAAAGCGATTGGGGATGGAGTGTCGGTTGGTATTTATCGTGACAATGAGAAAAAAGTACCGGTTTTGCTGAAGTCGGACATGTCCCGTGAAATGAACCTTGATCAATTGGGAGATCTTGCTGTATGGAACGGAATCCACTCGGCTCCATTGGCACAGGTGACCAAAGACATCCGTATCGGCTGGGAATATCCTTTGATACGTACCTACAACCGGCAACTCTCTATGGCGGCCATGTGTGACGTGCAACCGGGACATACCATGGCGGAAGTGCATGCTGAAATAAAAAACGAGATAGAGAAGATACAGCTTCCGGAAGGGTACACTTTCTTTTGGGATGCACAATACAAAACGCAGAAAGAAGGAATGGCTGCATTAACGAAGTTCTTTCCACTGGCATTATTGTTATTGATTCTTATTTTGGTAGCCCTGTTCCGCAACTATCGTCAGCCATTGATCACTTTCTTGATTTTGCCGCTTTCAGTAATAGGAGTCGTATTTGGTCAGCTGGTGACAGGGACGGAATTTGGCTTTTTCAGTATAGCAGGATGGTTGGGATTGTTGGGTATGATTATTAAAAATGTGATTGTATTGCTGGATGAGGTAAATATTCAGCTTCGTACCGGAGTAAAACCATATACAGCTATTATTGAATCTACCGTGTCACGTGTACGCCCGGTATTGATGGCAGCGGTAACGACCATACTGGGTATGGTGCCACTTCTTTTTGATGTAGTATTTGCAGGTATGGCTGCAGCTATTGTGTTTGGGCTGACATTTTCTTATTCTGTGTTCGGACTGACATTTGCTACATTACTTACTTTGTTTATTACTCCAGCGTTGTATGCTGTATTTTGTAATGTAAAAAAGGAATTATGAATATAGAAAAGAAAGTGTTTCAGTTAATAATATCGGCAATGTTTTTTGTTGTTCCCGTTTATGGGCAGCATAGCGAGTTACTGAGTCAATATCGTAACCGTGCTTTGCAATATAATCAGGACATGAAAGCTGCCGAAAAGAATATTGCTTTAAGTAAAGAGTTGGAGAAATCTGCTAAAACAGAATATAAGCCAAAACTTTCTGCCGGAGCAAATTTCAATTATACAGGTAATCCGATAGAGCTTTCATTAGATTTACCTTCTCTGGATAATCCACTCCAATTTGAAGGGCGACACATGAAATATGGAGCTTCCGTTTCACTGGCTCAGCCGTTGTACACCGGAGGACGTATCCGCGAAGGAGTTAAAAAAGCAGAGGCAGAAAGTCGTCTGGCTCTTAATCAATCGGAGATGATAAAGTCTGATATTAGTTATGAAGCAGATTTGCGCTATTGGAGTACGGTGGCGCGTAATGAGATGGTAAAGGTTACCCGCCGGTTTACCGGCGCGGTAGAAGAATTAACCAAGGTGATACGTGAGCGGGTAGAAGTACAACTGGTAGATCGTAATGACTTGCTGATGGCAGAAGTTAAATTGAACGATGCCCGTTATCAGTTAATGCAGGCAGAGAATAACTACGAGGTGGCACGTATGTCGCTCAACTCTTTTATAGGAGTTGATTATGATTTAGTGATACCGATTGATACATTGGTATCTCCGATCCATGAGGTTGGTAGTTTGCCTGCCTATATGGACCAGGCAGGTAATAATCGGCCGGAATTACGTATGGCACAAGATAAGATTTCGATACAGGAATCAGCACATAAGCTCAATCAGTCGCAATTCCTGCCACAGTTCTATGTGGGGGTAGATGGTAGTTATAGTTCTCCGGGATATAATTTTAAAGCAGATCTTGATCCTAATTACGCTGTATATGCTAAAGTCAGTATTCCTTTATTTGAATGGGGAAAACGTCGTAATGAGAAACGTGCAGGAGAGTATCGGGTAGCTATTGCAAGAGAGAATTTTAGTAAGGTCAAAGATGTGGTGAGCCTTGAAGTGCAATCGGCTTATTATAATTATGTACAGGCTGTGGAGCGGGTGACACTCACAGAGAACTCTCTGATAAAAGCCCAGGAGAACGAAGCTATGGCCCTGGAACGTTATCGTGAAGGCAAGATGTCCGTTGATGGTGTATTGGATGCACAAATGTTTCATCAGACGGCACAAATGAATTTTGTACAGTCGCGCCTGACGGCTCAGATCAGTTATTCGGCATTTGTACGGGCATTGGGATTGTTATCAATATAAATGTTTATCTTTGTACTTATATAATTATTCCTGTGTTTTATGAGAACTTTTCATCCCCGATATGTCCGGTTATTTAATGTCCTGCTTTTCTCCGGGTTAGGATGTTTCTCGTATTTGCTGCTGGCACTTTATTCGGATTTACCTAAACGTGACGATCTGGATTTTACTTCATTGGGCTTTATCATTGGCGTAATGCTGGCTTTCAATGCAATGGGCTTCTGTATTATTCTGGTAGACTCATGGTTAAAGCGCGGATTTCTTTTCTTTGTTGAAAAGCGTAGAAGAGTATTACTGTATTATGTCGGATTGGGGATATTATTATTTCTTTTGAACTATCTGTTGTTCGTAGGTCTGAAGTGGATGGCGGATGTCGATCGCCTGTTTTATATTCGCTGGTCCGGTATACGGTTACTTTTACTTGTTTGGTTGGTAGAGATGGTGATTATCGGATTGACGGCAACTAATAATTTCTATCGGCATACCATTGTACTTTATAAGCGGAACAGAAGTTTGGAAGAAAGTTCTATCGAAGCACAGTATCAGGCTTTGCAAAGCCAGCTCAATCCACATTTTCTATTTAATAGCCTCAACACATTGATTTCTGAAATAGAGTATAATCCTCAAAATGCCGTACAGTTTACACAACACCTGTCCGATGTGTATCGTTATATTCTTCAATGCCAGCAGCAGCGCCTCACAACGTTGAGTGATGAGTTGGAGTTTCTTAATTCGTATATTTTTCTGCATCGTGTCCGTTTGGGCGATTGTATCTGTGTAGATTGTCGGTTGGATGAATCATTGTTGGAAAGTAAATTGCCTCCACTGACACTTCAACTACTTGCCGAGAATGTAATAAAGCATAATATGATTTCTATTCGTAATCCTATGGTTATTTCTATTACTTATTCAGAGGCAGAAGACCGGTTGGTGGTGTGCAATAGCCTTCGTCCTAAAAAGTCTGTACAGTCCTCAGGCATAGGATTGAGAAATTTATCTTCTCGTTATCGTCTTATATGTGGAAGAGAGATAACTATTGAACATACATCCGATTTATTTTTTGTTAAAATACCATTGTTGCATGAATAACCCTATTGTCCGGGCAGCTATAATTGAAGATGAAATACCTGCTGCCCGTTTACTGAACAGAATGCTGGCAGAACTTCGTCCGGAATGGGAGATACTCTTGTTGCCTGGCAATATTGAAGAGGCTGTGGAGTGGTTTGGTGAGAATCCACATCCCGATATTCTTTTTTTGGACATTCAGTTGATGGATGGTAACTCTTTTCTTTTTATAGAGAGAGCTGCTCCCAAAAGTATGATTGTGTTTACAACGGCTTTTGATACTTATGCCGTTCGTGCTTTCACTGTCAATAGCATCGATTATTTATTAAAGCCGATTCACCGGGAACGTTTAGCCGATACTTTGGATAAATTTGATACTTTACACAGTCGGTATCCTGAGAATGAATTTAGTCATCAGAATGAAATGCTGGAAGTGTTACGTACTCTTTCAAGTCCGGTGAAACGCTATCGTACCCGTTTTCTTATTTCAGTGGGCGAAAGACTGATAACACTTCCGGTGAGTGATGTGGCCTATTTCTATTCGGAGAACCGGGTGACATTTGCCGTTACCCGGCAAGGGAGGGAATATATCGTAGATTTCTTATTGGATAAATTGGGAGAACAATTGGATCCGGATAACTTTTTTCGTACTAACCGGCAGACGCTTGTAGAAATAAATGCTATCCGTAAAATAGAGCCTTATTTTCAAAACAAAGTAGTGGTAGAGGTCGTTCCCCCATTCAAAGACAAAATATTGGTAAGTAAGGAGAAGATAGCTTCATTTAAGGTTTGGCTCAATTATTGACTCTTGTTTCTACATTTATGATATAAAATTGAAAGCCTTTGCGACAACACTGCAAAGGCTTTTTTCTTTTTTCCGTTAGCTTTGCCGCTGTGATAAAGTTAATTGAGAATTAAAACTATTTTAGAGGATTGAATGATGAATTCTATTACACGAAAAACACCTGTGCTTTGGTTTGCTTTATGTTGTCTGGGAATGAGTGCACAGGCAGCTTCCGGGCTTACTCCCTGGGTCTTGAAAGCAGATTCTTTATTATTATCTTCCGGAACGACGTACCGATATACAGTAGATACTCCCGAGGGGGAGGGACTGGTTTCTACTTTACCTTCCGTTACTGAATTAGTAGAACTCTTTTCCAAGTCGGAAAAAGCTGTTTGCCGGGTGACGGATCTTCATGGTAATATCAAGGTAGATAGAACGCCCTTGGAAGGTGATCGTATGGAGTTAGTTTCTCCACAGGGAAAAGTCACCCGGCGGTGGATGATTGGAATAAGAAATGCTGCCCTTCCGGCACAATTGTTGTTACATCGCGAACAGGCTACAATAAACGCGCCGGGTAACATTGTTCTTGATTTCCGGGCCGGACAGCGAAGTCCGATGGTGAAGGTAGAAATCCGTGTCCCGGCAGGTATCGTCGTGACACTTGATAATACAACCGTGAACGTGATAGGACGTGGGGAGGTATTATTGCGTGATCTGCCTAAACAATCGATAGGGCGTACCGGCACTCACTACTCATATAATAAAGTGGGGAATGTAGCCTTGCGGGATGAAGGTGAGCGGGGAACGGTGATTGTATTTAGTGGTCTTGATTTTCGACCTTCAAATGGTCCGGATCTGCGGATCTGCTTTCGTGGAGTAGCTCCGGTGCGTAAAGGAATAAATCGCTTTGAAGCTATTTATACAACTTCAAAGCCGGAAGTATTGCAGAGTCCTGTTGCTGTGGCAGATTTGGAAGGCATTACCACTGTTGCTGATCTTGTACGTACTCCGTTGCGTGATTTTACGTATCGTCCCGGACAGGAATATACGTATGCCTCTTTTTCCTGGACTCCCCCTCACAACGCTTCTTCCGTAGAACTGCTTCAATCAGCAGACGGTGGGAATACATGGACAACAGCCCGGGCGGAAGTAACTCCTGATAGTCGTGAGACAGCTGCGAACGGATTGGAACCGAATCGCCTGTATGCTTTCAAACTTCGTGTCAAAGGAGGGCAGAATAAAGGAGAATCCAACACTGTATGGTTCTATACCGGACGAAAAGATATCAGAGATTATCGTGTAAAAGGAGATGGAGTAGCTGATGATACGGAAGCTATCAATGAGGCTATTATCAATATGAGCCGTTTGGGAGGTGGTATCCTTCGATTTACCCAAGGAACCTATAATGTACGTACTATCCATTTACAAAGTAATGTGTGGTTGCATCTGGATAGTGATGCTACGATACAGGCATTGCCCGGTGCCGATGCTCCCGAGGCAACCTGGTTTAGTGATCGTGCTTATCGTTCAGGGCTCTCGCCCACAGACCCGCGTCCTTATGCCGACCCGGAAAATTATCTTACGAAGCAAGATATAGGACATACTTTCTTTCGCAATTGCATGTTCTTTGGAGAACGAATTGACAATGTAAAAGTTGTAGGTACGGGGCGTATTACCGGTAATGGTAATATTGTGACTTCGGATAAAGTGATGAATAATTCTCCGGAGAAACGTAGTGATAAAATGTTTTCTTTAAAACTTTGTACGAATGTAGAGATTGGCGGATGGGATGTAAAGAAAGATATGTGGTATGATCCGGAAAAGGACATACCTTATTATATAGAAGGAGATAACAGGTTATATAGTGACAGTACAATGCTGCACATTGATCAGGGAGGGCATTTTGTGTTGTTGGCTACAGGTACGGATGGTATTCATGTACATGATACTTACTTTGCAAAGCATAGTACAAAGAATGCCCGCGATATTTATGATTTTATGGCATGCAATGATGTGACGGTAACAAATATCTACTCTAAGGTAAATTCGGATGATATTGTAAAACCCGGTTCGGATTGTTCATTGGGCTATACTCGTCCGGCACGCCATTACATGGTGAGAAATATTGTGGGAGATACTAACTGTAATCTCTTTCAGATAGGATCAGAAACAGCAGATGATATTCAGGATCTGTATGTGGATAATATCTATGTGTTGGGTGCTAATAAGGCGGGTTTTTCTATTTCTACCAATGATGGTGGTCATGTGAAGAATGTTTATCTGAATAGCGGTAAAACAGGTCCTATACATTCCCGTTCGGTAATGCGTCGTACGAGAGCCCCCTTCTTTATCTCTATTTCCAATCGTGGGCGTGTATTGGGAGCCGATGTTGCTCCGTTTACTTTCACTGAAAATGGAGTGGTACGTAAGGAACTGCTTGTAACCAATTCTAACATTGGGCAGGTAGAGAATATTGTTATCTGTGGGGTGGATATTGAAGAGGTCTATGGTGGTAGTTCATTTCGTGGCGACCGTTGGAAAGCTTATGACGGTTCACAAAGTAAAGCGACTCCTATTATTGCAGGATTTAAACTGCCTGATTCGGATGTTGTGGAAGGTGGGTTGACATTCCGTCTGCCGGATGGGAACCATACGGGGTACATCAATAATGTGCAATTCCATGATGTGAGTTTGAAAGTAAAGGGAGGACATCCGTCGGAAGATGCAAAAGCATATCCACCGGAGATAGGAGTAGGCCGCTATAATGTAGGAGACCTGAAGATACAGCCGGCGTTCGGATTTTGGGCACGCCATGTCAAGGGCTTCTTATTGAAGAATTGTCGTATTGCTGCCGAACAACCGGATGGACGCTATACTGTAGTGATGGATGATGTGATAGGAGGTGAGGTAGAAAGTTTGCAGGTGGATAAAGGAATATCAGATAAAGAAGAAGTGAAATTGATAGACTGCGAAGATATAAGACAATGATTTTCTTCTCATCAGAGCGGACCCTTCCTAACAGTATATGTAACGGGATATAACAATATATGTAATGGAACATAATAATATATGTAACGAAGCACTAAGTATTATTACTTAAGTAATACTTCAAATTTAATTCATACTATGATAGCGTTTTATTAAAACGTAAATGCTCGCAGATTATCGCAAATTAGAAGGCTTGCTGTACTACTTGAGAGACGATATTCTTTGCGTGAATTTGTGATAATCTGCTGCGTTTCAATGATACTATCATTTAATTAGGATACAGTACTTATTATAATTAATAGTCAAAGAAAATGATAAAGAAGATATATCTCTATTTCAGGCAGAAAGTTGAGAGTTGTAACAGAGCCAGGTGGTATCATATTTTCCTCTTTTGGGGGTTGGGTATCTCTTCTACAGTTTGGTTTCTGGTTCGTGTGGTTCCTAAGCCTTCGCGGGCTACCTATCCTTGTATGCAGGCAGCTGCTCCTATGATGTCTGCTTTCGTCGGCTATCTGTTGTCTTTTACAGGTGCATGGTTCAGCTACCGGAAGATGAAACAGGCATTGCGTGCACGTCATTACCTTTATACAACGTTGTTTTTCTTTTTATTGATATTTTTCGGAGGTATGATGGCGATAGAGAACAGTGGTGAGATGCTGGCGCAAATCGTTCTTCCTGTTAGTGAACCGAAGATGGCATGGGGAAAGAATAACCCTGTGGGTACGGCAAAAGGAATTTATCCCGGTCGTGTTGTCTGGTCACATGCTCCCGGAGCTGCAACATGGGAGAAAGGTACTGGTTTCTGGTATGAAGATCATTACACCAATCAGTCGGATGCAGATTGGTTAGTGGTGCAGTCTCTTCTTTCTTTGACGGGTGAGAAAAGTGAGAAGAAAGCATGGAATGCTCTGTTTGCCTACTTTAATCGCGAACATGGCAAAGGTGGTAAGGGATATCGGAAAGGGGAAAAGATTGCAATTAAAATCAATCAGAACAATACGTTTTCACATGATGACTCCGAAGAACTGAACGCTTCTCCGCATCTTGTGCTTTCCTTGTTGCGTAGCCTGATATACGAGGGAGGGATCCCTCAACAACAGATCACGGTGTTTGATGCGAGTCGCTTTATCACTCATACTTTATTTGAAAAATGTAATACAGAGTTTCCTGATGTAACTTATCTGGATAATGAAGGGGGGGACGGACGGGTGAAATCAACCTATATCTCTGATGCCATTCCATACTCGGTTGATAACGGAAAGCTGGCTCGCGGTCTGGCTCGTTGCGCTGTTGAGGCCGATTATCTTATCAATATGGCTTTGTTGAAAGGACATGGAGGACAAGGTGTTACGCTTTGTGCAAAAAATTGGTATGGAGTCACTGATATTGATCGTAATTTCCGCAAGAATCAGCATAATAACTTTAATCAGGATCGTGGCGGACGTCCGCGATATATGACGTTTACTGATTATATTGCTCACAAAGATTTAGGGCAAAAGACCATGCTTTTTCTTATTGACGGGCTTTATGGATCAGAAAAGGTGAATGGGGCTCCTTCTGGAAAATGGAAGATGGAGCCTTTTGGAGGCAATTGGCCCTGTTCTTTATTTGCTTCACAAGATCCTGTAGCAATTGATGCTGTAGGTATTGATTTTCTTAGTACGGAGTTTCCACGGATGGCAGATGTGAATTACTGTGATATGTATCTTGTGGAAGCAGCATTGGCAAATAATCCGCTATCCGGCACTTTCTATGATCCCGAACAGGACGGAACAGGTGTACATAGTCTTGGTGTATTGGAGCATTGGAATAATCCTACAGATAAACAGTATAGTCGTAATTTAGGACAAAAGAGCGGAATTGAGCTGGTATATAAGAAGAAATAAGTGTTTTTATTGATGTATGAGACGATTTCTATAGTATTTGAATGAATACTTAAAATCGTCTCTTTTTTATATAACTACTTTTGTAACGCAACAAAGTGAGAATTTAATGTATCTGATAATATGAAAAAGATAAAGAACTGGTTTTTCAAAACCTGTCCCCGAAGTGGACGAATTGTTGGTATTAATAAAAAGAATGTGGTTCTTAAAATTTGCTTCCCATTGATGGGGTTAGCGGCACTAATTTGGTTTCTCATTCGGGTAGTACCTAAACCTTCACGTATTACTTATCCCTGTCAGCAAGTGGCAGCACCACTGGCTTTTTCTTTTCTGGCTTTTTTCAGTAGTACATTAGTAGGGTGGGGAGCTTGGAAGAAATTTCTTCAACTCCGGAATTCACGACATTTCTATAAGGGGCTTGCCGTACTTTTTGCCGGTGTTTTACTTTCGGGTACATTCTATATAATGTCGGTAGATAATTCTTTGTTCGGACAGGCGGTTGGCAAGCAGATAGACAATGGTTCGGATATGGGGACTTTTACTCCAACAGATAAACCCAATGCACCAATGGGAGTGGCACGAGGCATTCATCCGGGACGTGTGGCTTGGGCGCATGATCCGCAGGCAGCGGTTTGGGATGGCAAACACGGACTATATTCGGATGCGGATAATAATAGTCAGACCCGTGTGTGTGACATGATGGAAGGAGTCATCATCTCTTTGACCCGCCAAAAAACAATAGACCGTGCCTGGGATGAACTGTTCCGTACCTTTAATAAGAAAAAAGGTAAGGGAGCTACAGGATATAAAGAAGGAGAAAAAATAGCTATAAAAGTAAATCTGAATGATAATGGCGGAAGTAATATAATAGATGCTACTCCACAGTCTGTCTATGCACTTCTGCATCAGTTGGTCGATATAATGAACGTACCTCAGCACTGTATTACAGTATATGATGCACAGCGTCGTGGTATCTCTGCCATTTATACTTACCTGCAACCGGTTTATCCCGATGTAGTCTATCAGAATTGGGGAGGTTTCGTACCCGATGTAATTCGCTATTCAAGTGAAATAACCGATCCGGGTGCAATGAGTCTGGCACGTGCTGCCTATGAGGCGGATTATATGATTAATATGGCATTAATGAAGCGTCATTCCCGTCCTACCGATAATTGGAAGGACAGTGCAGGGCAGACGGGAATAACAGCTACCGGCAAAAATCATTTTGGTTCCATTGGCAATGTTTCTCCTTTGCATCTGTCTATCCGCGATTGGTCTAAGTTTCGGGGAATGGGAACATATAACAGTATTGTCGATTTGATGGCACATGAACGTTTGGGGGGAAATACACTTGTATACATTGTAGATGCTATGTACGTGAATCCTATTCATAACGGACGTGCTGTTCGTTTCAAACGTGCTCCTTTTAACGATGGATGGACATCAAGTTTTCTGGCTTCTAATGACCAGGTAGCTATAGAGTCGGTAGTACTGGACTTTATACGTTCGGAAATGCCTGTTGCAGCCAATGCGGATAACTTTATGCATGAAGCGGCCAATATAGGCAATCCTCCTTCAGGAATTAGGTATGAAGGCCGGGCACAGAAGAGTTTGGGAGTACATGAACATTGGAATAACCCGGACGATCGTATGTACTCACGTAATCTGAAAACAGGCAAGGGGATTGAGCTTTATCGTGTCCCTCTGGATGCAGAGCGTCCTGCTATTGAATATTTTTATTCCGACCGTATTTCTAAAATAGAAGATCAATCTGTTACTCTGTATTGGAAAACATCAAATGGGGAAGAAGTATTGCTAAATGGAGAGGCAGTAGCTGCCAATGATTCTTGCGTGGTGAGACCGGAGACGTCATTAATGTATGAACTGGCTGTGAAGAAAGGCGGTACAGTACAGGCGGTACAGAAACTGGTTGTCAGGAGTTTTACAGATGTACGTTGTTATGATGTGAAAGAAGCACAAACCGAGGGTTCTGCCATTGTTGAGGCTGGAAGCTTTGCAGAGTTTCGTGGTGAAAAAGGGAGTTCAAAAGGAGCGTTGACATGGCAGATTGATGTTCCTGCAACGGGAGAATATTATTTGCTGTTTTCTTATTCGGGCGGTAGTCCGGTACCTTCCTACCTGTATCTTAACAATCAGCTGGTAAGTGAGAATATCGGTTATTTAGCTACGTCGGGTAGTAAAAAAGGAGAGTTTGCTTTTCCGGTGACATTGACTGCCGGGAAGAATTCTATGAAGTTAGAACATCTGGGAAAGCGTAGCAACCGTATTTATTCGGTAACGGTAGCAAGGGAGAAGAAGCCAACAATCCCATAAACTAAAGAACTTGTAAACTAAAAACTCATAAACTAAAAATTCACAACTTATGACGACAAAAAGACTCTGTATTTTTCTATTCACGATGCTGTTCCTGATTACAGGTGCATCTGCAGAAACTTTTAATGTGAAAAAATACGGTGCCCGTGGTAACGGGAAGAAGCTGGATTCTCCTGCTATTCAAAAGGCAATCGATGCCTGCCATAAGGCTGGAGGTGGCACGGTACTTGTTCCGGCTGGTACCTATCTTTCGGCTACGATTGTACTGAAAGATAATGTAACCCTGCATTTGGAAAAGGATGCTTTGATTTTGGGTACTACGGATTATAAAGCCTATGACAATCTCGATCCTTTTACAGAAGGCTTGGGCATTGATGTCGGCTGGGCATTGTTGGTGGCTGTTGATGCAAAGAATGTCACTCTTGAAGGAGAAGGCAGTATCGACGGTCAGGGCTCTGCATTAAAAGAAAGACACATCAAAGTGGATACACGTCCCGAAGGTAAGCGTTGGGGACTTCGCCCCTTTTTGCTTCGCCTGGTACGTTGCGAAGGAGTAACTGTACGTGATGTTACTTTGAAGTATGCCGGTGCCTGGACTTCCCATTACTTTCAGTGCCGCAATGTGAAGATAGACAATGTGACGATTCGCAGTTTCGGGGTTGCACACAATGATGGAATTAATATCGACGGTTGTCAGCATGTGCGTATCAGTAATTGTGATATTATCAGTGGCGATGATGCACTTTGCTTTAAGACAACTTCCAGTAAAATGGGATGTGATGATATCGTTGTAGAGAATATGAAGCTCAAAAGTAATCAGGCTGGTATTAAGATGGGAACGGAGTCCATGGCCGGTTTCGAGAATATTCGTATCAGTAATTGTCACATTTATGATACTAAGAATGGGGGTATCAAGCTTTTCTCGGTAGACGGAGCTCATCTGCGCAATGTCGAAATCTCAGACATTACTATGGAAGAAGTACGTACTCCGATGCTTTTCCGTCTCGGTGCCCGTTTGAGTGTATTTCGTAAAGGACAGGATACACAACAACCGGTGGGGGTATTTGAAAATGTCACGATCCGGAATGTAAAAGCTGTAGCTGCTGATAAAGCACAACTCACTCCTCCCTCCGGTATTCTCATTACCGGTATTCCGGGGCATTACATCACTAATCTGACACTCGAAAATATACAGATTTGTCTGCTCGGTACGGGAACTTCCGAAGATGCTCTCTCTAAAGTGCCGGAGGCAATAGACCAGTATCCGGAAGTAAAAACCTTTGGCCCGAAGATTCCGGCTTATGGTGTTTGGGCACGTCACGTACGCGGATTGAAGTTAAAGAACGTAACCTTTGAACTAAAGAATCCCGATGCACGTCCTGAGATCATTTGTGAGGACGGTGATATGGAAATATACAAATAAAGACAAAATACCATGAAAGCAATTTTTTATTCGCTGATTCTCTTTTGTTGTCTGGGATGCCGGGCTGAGAAAGAGTGGACGTTGGCGTCACCCGATGGTGCAGTACGGTTTGTTGCAACACAGGTACCGGAAGGTGAGGGGACAACTATACTTCAATATTCCGTTTATTGTGGTGACTCATTAGTGATCAATCCGTCCCGTCTCGGACTGGTGATGGATGGGATAGAATATGGGAAAGATGCGCGCCCCGTTGGAAAAGCAGTAGTAAAAACAATAAATGAACCTTATGAGCTGAAGGCAGGTAAACAACTTAGGACTGTGAATGCCTGTCGGGAGATGACGATTCCCTTTGAGGGTTTTCAGCTGATTGTACGGGCATACGATGATGGTATCGCCTTCCGCTATGCCTTTACACAAGAGGATGACGGGAAGCAACATACCATAACAGATGAGTTAACAGAATTTTCAGTACCTGCCAACGGTAAAGCATGGATTCATCCGTATGATTGGAATGAGCGTCACAAACCAAGTTACGAGCAGTATTCAAAGAACGGAATTGCTATCAATACCGAAGCATCCCATGGTCGTGGCTG
>OGOQ01001863.1_pt1 | contig 14533 bp, 15 predicted proteins | sample 1552691 | NCBI WGS metagenome assembly OGOQ01 (sample SAMEA2580209, study PRJEB22360) | human gut metagenome | biome: human gut; feature: human-associated habitat; material: faeces | place: Denmark | collected 2008/2010
TCAAGGCGCTAAAAGACAACGCTTTGCGCCCTGAAAAAATTTTCGACTTTTTTCGGTCGACAACACGGCAAAGGTAGGAAACGATAAGAATATGGCAAAAACCTGCAGCGGAATTTTTCGGGTTTTATGCCGAAGAACATGGTTTCGGGAGGAAAATTGGGGGCGAAAGGCGGGATTTTTGTTTTTGGAAGGAGATGCGGGGTTATATATATATAATGGGGAATGCGGGGAGGAGTAATCGCGTAATTATATATATTTACGCACGGCAGACCTATCCTCAATTTGTTGCAAAATTTGGAGGAAGGGCTACGCATTATAAGAATATAAGAAAAAAACGGAATTGGCTATTACAGCAATTCCGTCAATTTTCAAACCTTGCTCAAGCATTTTGGCATCCGCCAGGGCGTTGCAGCAAAGAAGATAGGCAAGATGTTAGAGGATACTTTCTACGATGATTTTTAAGCACGACATACGAGCGTATGTTTAATAACGAAAAGATACCATTTAATATTTTCTGTATGGAATTTCAAAAATGGATATACTACCCGAATATTTCAAGGAATTACTCGAATCAATCTAATTTTGAAAATCTATACATAAAGTCCATTTTCATATTTTGCGGCAATCTGTTCACATATTTCATCGTCATAGCCTTATTGCCGCGATTTAAGTACAACTCAGCGATTAAAAGATTTGATGAAGCCGCGTCAAAACTTTTAATAAAATCGTCGCTAACGAAATCACCAATTATTGCGTCCTTTTCCTGCTTTGTAACGCCATGATCAAAAATCGTTTCCATAACATACATATTTAATTATTGTCCTTAATGAAATGCCCTTTCAACACTATTACTTCAAGGCCAATTGCATTTACCATTTCCTCCACAATGGAAGCGCCCTTGGCCTGCGAATGATAGAATGTTTAAGAAAAAACTATCCATGAAAGACTATAAAGAAATCATAGAACCTGTTGAAATAAGGAATTACTCGAATCAATCTAAAGGAGAGAGCATTCTCAAAAAATCATATTTCATGTAATTAGGTAACTTGTTAACATACTCCATCATTTTTTCTTCATTTCCTCTTAAATGATAAAGCTCTGCTAAGAATAAATTTGAAGAATTTTCGTCTAAACAATGGAGAAATCTTTCATCAGAACTCTTACCTATAAGTGCGTAGCGTTCCTCCTCTGTCATATTGTGGTCAAGAATCGTTTCCATAACACATACATTTAATTATTATCTTTATTGGATTGACCTTTCAGCACCATCACTTCAAGGCCAATTATATTATCATTCGAATCAATCTAAGGGAGAGAGTATTCTCAAAAACTCATATTTCATGCGAACAGGCAATTTGTTTACATACTCCATCATTTTCTTTTCATCATTTCTCAGGAGATAAAGCTTCGCCAAAAAATGATTTGAAGAATTTTCGTCTAAACCATAGAGAAAATCTTCATCAGAAAACCTACCTATAATTTTGTAGCGTTCCTCTTCCGTCATATTGTGGTCAAGAATCGTTTCCATAACATATACATTTAATCATTATCTTTATTGAATTGACTTTTCAGCGCCATCACTTCAAGGCCAATTATATTTATTGTCGTCATTGACAAAATAGCTATCATAACATTAATCAGAAATGAGGCTATGGCTCGTGTTGTAAAACTTCTTTCGTTAGAGAATTAACACATAGCTGTTTGTCAAGACAAAATTACTAAACTGAAAGGAATTCACAACTACATTCTACGATAACTTTTTCGTTAGATTACATAATAGAATGTTTATGAACAAACTATCTATGAAAGACTATAAAGGAATCACAGAGCCTATTGGTATTAAAGAAGAAATTTTTAATGGGTTACAAGAGTCAATCTAACGGTGAAATCATTCTTAGAAAATCAGTTTTCATATATAAGGGTAACCTATTTAGGTATTCCATCATTTTCTTTTCATTCTTCCTTATATAAAACAGTTTAGCTAAAAAATAATTAGAAGAATCCTCATCATGACATTTATCAAGACATTTAAAGAATCGTTCTTTACTCATTCCTCCTATTACTCTATCATGCTCTTCTTCCGTCATATTGTGGTCAAAAATCGTTTCCATAACATACATATTTAATTGTTGTCTTTATTGAATTGAACTTTCAGCACTATTACTTCTTTCAGCACCATTACTCCAAGACCAATTGTATTTACTATTGTCATTGACAATATAGCTATCATGACATTATCAGAAATAGACTACGGCTTCTGTTGTAAAATTCTGTCATTAGAGCATCAAAACTAAGCTGTTTGCCACAGCACAAAATCACCAATTTTAAAGCCATTCACAACCGTTATACACACGCATATTCCGTACCAATAGCTTTTTGTCATGATACAAATTACCCATTTGAGAGCAATTTAGAACTAACATTCACCGCATACCACACTGCCGCCTGTGCCATCGCGTCCCGGAGGGCTTCTAAAAACTGCTTGTAGTTCTCCTGCGTGATGGTGATATGATGCTCTGGGTGTTGTCCGTCGTGGTCGCCACTCGCCAGATGGATGATGAAGAATGTGCGGTCTGTGTCGTGATGCGCCACCATACCTCGCTTCTTCAAAATCGCCATAGTGCACTCAAAGTCTGCTGGCGTGGTAGGCACCACCTGAAGAACGCTCCAGGGATATTCCTGTGCTGTGAGAAGTATTTGCCCTTCCTGCTCAGAAAGCAGGAAGGAATAAATTGTTTTTGATGTTACCATAAGTTTAAGTTTTTCGTGTAACATAGTTAGTCACTGCCCCTTAGTAGGGCTTAGAAACTATTTGAACTATTACTAAACTGTTCGGCGCTGGACAAAGTTACCATTTTACAGGCAATTCGCCGCTTTCCCTTTCAGTTTTTCTGTCATTTTGCAGACTGCTTCTCAAGGCTGTCCATCCCCTTCTCCGTCAATATATAATATGGAGCAGAAATGTGTCCCTGTTTCAGTAGCAATCCATCTTTTGTCAAGCGGTTCAATGTTCTCTGGGCCGTTGAACGGCTATAGCCTGTCAGAGATTGAAAAACAGCGCGGTCCAGGAAACGGACGTTCTCAGAATTGAAGAAATCGCGAACACGCTGAAGAATCTCCGAATCCGTCAAGACGCAGAATACGTAAGGCACTTTCGTTGAGCGCTTGAAACGCACATCGTGCATTTTCTTCCGCAATCCCACTTTTGGTCTGAAAGCAATGTTTCTCACGTAAAGATCCCGCGTTACTTTCTTGTCATTTCTGTCTGCAATTTTGCGATGACAGGAAATCATCGGACTAAAATAGCCCAATCCCGGAATCTCCACGCTGGTTCCGCACGAGAGTTTCTCTGCAACGACATTCACCAAGGCGTCCATAACCGCCACGATGTCGGTCGAAGTGACGGTGCAACGATTTTGTACCGTTTCATACAACTGTTCCGGCGTAAACTTACCGGCATTCGCCACTACGGGATAATAGCCCACTGGCGATTCTTCTGTGAAGCGTGGCAGCTCACGCAATGAAAATGAAATAATTGACATGGTTTTAAGATTAGTGTTAGGTTTGATAATTGTCTGGGATGTCATTCATCACTTCTCTGGGGAAATAACGCGCCGTTGTCTGCTATGATGCAGGGCGAACGCGCGTAAGGAAACAGGAATACAGCGCTGAAGATCATCCTGAATCCTTTTCTTTCGACACGTTCCTTATGTTTGACAGCGAACGCGGGACGAGAGACGACCGAATCTGGGACGAGGCACGACCGAATCTGGGACGAGACACGACCGAATCTGGGGCGAGAGGCGCTGACAAGTTGAGAGAGCGTGGCGCGGAGGATTATTTGACGCTGCAAAGATAGGGCATTATCGTGACAGACCACGGCAAAAAGGAATTTGGAGTGTTAAAATGTAGTGTCAAAGTTTCTGTTCAGCAAATTCTGAGGAGTCTGCCAGATAAATTCTCAGAATAAGCCAGGAAAGAGAGAGGGAAAGGAATTATGAGAATGGGGATGTTTTTTCTTGCCCGTTTCAAGGTGCACTGTGGAAATTAGCATACAACACGCCTTGTCTTTCCCAAAACACGGAGATGAGAAGTGGCGAGATATATGTTTTAACATTAAGAGTGGCAATTTTAAGATTAAAGGTGTTTGTCCTGTCACAAGAAATTCCGAACTTAGCAACGGTAAGTAGATGTTCAGAATTATTTTATAATATGAAAGCAGCGAAAGAGCAGTTTGATATGATAGAATCGTTTTGAACACCTGCTAAATAGGCAAACACTAAAATAAACCTTGCTCCGACTTCCCCACTCCACTGACAGGGAGGACGCAACAAACAAAATCTGAAACCAATGAAACAGGAAGGATATGTGCAGAAGCAATTTGGCATCAAGACCAAGCGATTCTGCCAGACACTCGACTTGAAGGATGAGCCAGAGCTCATTGCCGCATACAAACAACTGCACGACGAAGACCACGTTTGGAGAGAAATTCTTGACGGCATCAAAGAAGTGGGGATTCTCGAAATGGAGATTTATCTGCTGGAGAACCGCCTGTTTATGATCGTTGAAACACCAGAGGATTTCAATTGGAATGATTCGATGGAGAAACTGGCCAAACTTCCGAAGCAAGAAGAATGGGAAGCACTGACCGGGAGATACCAAAAGACGAAAAGCGGTGCCACTTCTTCAGAGAAATGGCAGCTTATGGACCGGATTTTCCACCTATATGAATAGGGCGGATTATTCCGCGTTTCACGTTTAAAGCGGAACGCCACGTGACGCAACATCAAACGACGGCAGAAAAGCGCCTTGAGAACTTTCAAGAATTTGCCAACGGGATGCTCTGAAACGGCCTCTTCGGACAAAACCAAGAGTAATTATACGGTCTTCGTTTTCGCCAATACCAAAACATTTTATTCACCCCATTAACCACTACGACCATGATGTACCAACTGCCACCATTGCCTTACCCTAAGGAGGCACTTTCACCAGCTATCAGTGCGGAAACCATTGACTTCCACTACGGGAAGCATTTTCAGACGTACGTCAACAAGCTCAACGAACTGATCAAAGGCACGCTATATGAGGATATGGAACTGCCGGAAATCATCTGCAAAGCTTCTGGCGCTCTCTACAACAATGCTGCACAAGCTTGGAACCACGATTTTTATTTCGAACAACTGTCGCCCACCCCAACGGAGATGAGTCCGCGTCTCAGTGCCCTTATCATGAAATCGTTTGGAACGATTGAGAAATTCAAGGAAGAGTTGTTGCAAAACGCCACGACGCTATTCGGAGCAGGATGGACATGGGTCGTTTTGCACAACGACGAAACGCTGACCATTGAGAACGAATCAAACGCAGGAAACCCGCTTACACGCGGATTGCGCCCCATCTTGACGCTGGACGTGTGGGAGCATGCCTATTACATCGACTACCGCAACAACAGAGCGGAACATCTGAAGCAGATTTGGGGACTGATCAATTGGAACGTTGTTGAAGAGAGAGCATTCTGCAACGAATGCAACGTCTATATATAATAGGTAGGTGTTCAAAATTAGTTTATACCATCCATGTAGGGGTAAGCCAGTTTATATTGCCTTGCCGCATTCTTTTGCCCCTACAACTGTCTTTCATCAGTCACGTAGCCCGCTACGCTCCTTCTTCAAGACAGCTGTAGGAACAAAACAATACGACAATTCAATATAAACTAATTCTGAACACCTACTTAGGTGTGTCGAATTTAGTTGTACTGTCAAAACTGGGGAACGTATTTCCCAAATCCCCATAAGCCATTGACCGCGGGTTTGTCATGACTCGCGGTCATTTTGATGGATTCTCCTTCCGTCAACCCCGCATTTCTTGCATCGCAAATCACAAAATCAGCGCTTTATTTTGTCTATCAGACATTTCTTTGTATTTTTGCCCAACAATACAAACCGATGATTGCTAAACATATGGAAAATCCAATACAGATAATGAAATCGGCTGCAGACAACATCAGAGTATTGTCTGTCGCAATGGTAGAAAAAGCTAAGTCAGGACACCCCGGCGGCGCCATGGGTGGAGCTGACTTTATCAACGTACTCTACTCCGAATTTTTGGTCTTTGACCCCAACGAACCGACATGGGAATGTCGCGACCGCTTCTTCCTTGATCCTGGACACATGTCGCCCATGCTCTATTCGGAACTTGCACTCATCGGACGCTTCAGTCTTTCAGAATTACAGCAGTTCCGCCAGTGGGGTTCGCCAACTCCCGGACACCCGGAAGTTAATTTTGCCCGCGGAATTGAAAACACCTCTGGTCCGCTCGGACAGGGACACACCTACGCTGTCGGTGCCGCCATCGCTGCAAAAGCGCTCTACGCCCGCACTGGCAACCCTGGATTCAAGCGTGAAAAGATTTACGCCTACATCTCTGACGGCGGCGTTCAGGAAGAAATATCACAAGGCGCAGGACGCATTGCCGGACACTTGGGTCTGGACAACCTCATCATGTTCTTCGACGCCAACGAAATCCAGCTCTCAACAGAGACTTCGGAAGTGATTTCTGAAGACACTGCCATGAAGTATCGCGCCTGGAACTGGAACGTCATCGAAATTGACGGCAACGACTGCGAACAAATCCGCAAAGCGCTCAAAGAGGCTAACGAGGAAACTGCGCGCCCAACGCTCATCATCGGACACACCGTCATGGGCAAAGGTGCCCGCAAAGCCGACAACACGAGCTACGAACGTGACTGCAAAACGCACGGCGCTCCGCTCGGCAGCGATGCCTATACCAACACGGTCAAGAACCTCGGCGGTGATCCTGAGAATCCGTTCGTCATCCGCCCTGAAGTGGCCGAACTCTATGAAAACCGACGCGCCGAACTGAACGAAATCGTTGGCAAACTGCGTCAGGAAGAAAAGAGCTGGGCTGAAAGCAATCCTGAAAAGGCAGCACAGCTCAAGGACTGGCTCAGCAACAAATTGCCAAACATTCCTTGGGACAGCTTGAAGCAAAAGCCAAATTCTCCAACCAGAAATGGTTCTTCAGCCTGCTTGTCTCTGCTTTCAGAATATGTGCCCAACATGATTGTCAGCTCTGCAGACCTCTGCAACTCAGACAAAACGGATGGTTTCTTGAAGCACACGACGGTGATCACACGCACCAACTTTGCAGGCGGATTCTTCCAGGCTGGCGTTTCTGAACTGACAATGGCATGCGTCTGCATCGGTATGACGCTCCACGGAGGTATCATCACGGCAATGGGAACCTTCTTCGTGTTCTCCGACTATATGAAACCTGCCATCCGTATGGCTGCTCTCATGGAATTGCCAGTGAAATTCGTCTGGACACACGATGCCTTCCGCGTCGGTGAAGACGGTCCAACGCACGAACCTGTTGAACAAGAGGCACAAATCCGCTTGATGGAGAAACTCAAAAACCACAGCGGCCTCGACAGTGTACGCGTATTCCGCCCATGTGATGTTCACGCCACCACCAAGTGCTGGCAGATGGCCATGGAGAACTTCAGCACGCCGACGGCACTTATCTTCAGCCGCCAGAACGTCAACGATTTGCCCGAAAACACCAATTACGATGGCGTAAAATTCGGTGCCTATGAAGTTGTTGCTGAAGAAAATCCTGATGTCATCCTCGTTGCTTCTGGTTCGGAAGTAAGCACATTGACTGAAACGGCCACGCTGCTCAAAGAAGACGGCATCAAGGCACGCGTTGTCAGTTGCCCGAGCGAAGGTCTGTTCCGCCGCCAGACAAAAGAATACCAAGAGAAGCTTCTCCCGAAGAACGCCAAGATATTCGGCCTGACAGCTGGTCTTCCTGTAACCTTTGAGGGTTTGGTTGGTGCAAACGGCAAGGTCCACGGCCTTGAGAGCTTCGGATTCAGCGCCCCCTATAAAGTGCTTGATGAGAAGCTGGGCTACACCCCGCAAAACATCCACCAGGAAGTTGTTGATTTCTTAAAGAGCAACGACTAAGAAACTGGTTTCATACCAAAAGAATATGTAATCTATCATTAGGGTGGCTCTTTCATACAACGAACGGAGCCACCCTAATATAAGTAAAGGTAAGCAGACGCGAATGGTTTGACAAAACGCCTGCTGCGAGTTTGGCTGACTAAATGTAGATTCAACAAATCCAAGGATCTGCCCTCACCCACAACCGTTATCCATCATCACCAGGACGCCACAAGCGCCTCATAAAACATTTTCATTATGCTCCCAATTGGACTGGCAAGCGACCACGCCGGATTTGAACTCAAACAGTTCGTCAAAAAATATCTTGACGAAAAAGGGATGCCATATAAGGATTATGGCACCTATAGCGAAGAAAGCTGCGACTACCCCGACTTTGCACACGCATTGGCAAGAGGCATCGAAAACGGAGAATGCGAAAAAGGCGTTGCCATCTGCGGTAGCGGCGAAGGCATTTCCATGACACTGAACAAGCATCAGAGCATCAGAGCTGCCCTCGTTTGGATTCCTGAAATCGCACACATGACACGCCTGCACAACGATGCCAACGTTTTGGTCATGCCAGGACGCTACATCACAAGCGAAGAGGCCGGAAAGATTATGGACGAATTTTTCAATACGGACTTTGAGGGCGGCAGACACATCCGCAGAATAGAAAAGATTCCAGTCTGAACGGACGAAGGGATAAGTCACGCCTTTTCATCTTGTAGCTTTCAATTTTTTTTATTGACAGAAGGATGTAACGCCAAATGGTTGACAGAAGGCACAATACGCCGTCAAGAAAAGACCGCTCCCTGCTCTGACTTTGCAATCGCAACCGACATTCAACGCCGGCAGGAAATTTGAAACGGCATAAAGACTGGCAATAAAACATATTTACAGTCTTCAAAATGTTGCGGAACTTGCTTTTTTACCCTTACAAAGGCAAAAAACAGAGCTGTAAGTTTCTCCAAACCAATTGAAAATTATATCTTTGCACCCGATTTCACAAAGAGGTTTAACACAATAAAAACAAACTACAGCTAAGATGACTAAAGCAGACATCGTAAATTCGATTTCTCAGAAGACTGGCATTGACAAGCCAACCGTGCTTAACATTGTCGAAGCATTCATGACATCTGTCAAAGAATCTTTGGCAAACGAAGAAAACGTTTACCTTCGCGGATTCGGCAGTTTCATTTTGAAAAAGCGTGCCCAGAAAACAGCCCGCAACATTTCAAAGAATACAACCATCATCATCCCTGAACACAACATCCCTGCATTCAAGCCTGCCAAGACTTTTATGCACGAAATCAAATAAACATACAATTCACATTTATAACCGTCTAAAAACATAACACTATGCCAAGCGGAAAGAAGAAAAAAAGACATAAGATGTCTACGCACAAGCGTAAAAAAAGACTGAGAAAGAATAGACATAAGAGCAAGTAAGCACTTAGCCTTTCTCAAAAAGAGATGTGCCAATATGGAAAAGAGTACAAAAAGTGCGGCTTTGCTTATTGGCACATTTTATATTTTCAAACACAGGACATTTCCCGCCGTGTTTCCTCTCCCTCACAAGAGAAACGGCCTCGCCCAGCAGGGAGAAGCTGAAAGCTAATGCGGAGACAGACAACGGCAAACTGTCCAGAAATGCACTACAATGACAAGCGAAGTAATCGTAGATGTCCAACAAAAAGACATATCCATAGCACTTCTTGAAGACAAACGACTTGTAGAGTTTCAACAAGAAGGGCGCGCGGAGCACTTTTCCGTTGGGAATATCTATTTTGCAAAAGTCCGCAAGCTGATGCCAGGACTGAATGCCTGCTTCGTGAATGTCGGATACGAACGCGATGCCTTCCTACACTACCTTGATTTAGGCGTTAATTTCAACGCCATGGCGAAATTTCTCGACCTGAATGCCGACGGAAAAAGAAACGCGCCAATTCATAAAGCACTCGGACAACCGATTCTTGAAAAGGAAGGAAGCATCCAAAACACATTGAAGGTCGGACAAGAAATTCTTGTTCAAATCGTCAAGGAGCCAATTTCAACCAAAGGGCCACGATTGACCTGCGAATTGTCGTTCGCAGGACGCTTTCTCGTCCTCGTCCCATTCGGAGACAAAGTTTCCGTCTCCTCGAAAATTAAAAGCGGCGCAGAACGTGCACGCCTCAAGCAACTAATCCAAAGCATAAAGCCAAAAGGATTCGGCGTCATCATCAGAACTGTGGCCGAAGGCAAACGTGTTGCCGAATTAGATATGGAGTTGAAAATCTTATTGGGACGCTGGGACGCTGCAATCAAAAAAATACAAAAAGCCAAACAAAGCCAGCAAAAACTGCCTTTCCTCTGCTACGAAGAAACCAGCCGTGCCGTGGCCCTGCTACGCGATCTGTTTAATCCTTCTTACGAAAACATCTATGTCAACGACAAAAATGTTTTCAACGAAATCAACGACTATGTAGGACTCATTGCACCAGACCGCAAACATATCGTCAAACTCTACAACGGGAATGTCCCCATCTTTGACAACTTCTCCGTTACAAAACAAATCAAATCGAGCTTCGGACGAACGGTGACTTACAAACATGGCGCCTACATGATTATTGAACATACAGAAGCCCTACACGTTGTTGACATCAACAGCGGAAACCGTTCCAAGTCAACGGACGGACAAGAAGCCAATGCTCTGGATGTCAACTTAGGGGCTGCAGACGAATTAGCCCGACAACTACGACTCAGGGATATGGGCGGCATCATCGTTGTTGACTTCATTGACATGGCACTCGCCGAAAGCAGGCAGAAACTCTATGAAAGAATGGTTGAAAACATGCGCAACGACAGAGCGCGACACAACATCCTACCTCTTTCGAAATTCGGCCTCATGCAAATAACCCGCCAACGTGTTCGCCCAGCCATGGATGTAACCGTTGAGGAAACATGTCCGACCTGCGGCGGTTCAGGAAAAATCAAATCAAGCCTCCTGTTTACCGACACCCTGGAAAGCAAAATCAGTTTCTTGGTCAACAATCTCAACATCAAGAAATTCCGACTTCACGTGCACCCATTTGTTGCAGCTTATATCAACCAAGGCATCGTAAGCTTGAAGCGCAAATGGCAAATCAAGTACGGACTTGGAATCAAGGTGATTCCAAATCAGAAGCTTTCATATCTCCAATACATCTTCTATGACCAACATGGTGAGGAGATTGACATGAAAGAAAACAACGAAATGAAATGACTTTACGTTGGAAATAAAATTGAAGCGAAAATTCCGCTTGCACCAATCGAATGCAAACGAAGTTTTCGCTTCATTATTTTGAGGATGTTCTTAGAAATGGCATGAAGAAATGCCGAAGCATCCCACAGGCTTATCCCACACAGGCGTTATGCAGACATCGCACGACAAATATTCCGCGCAATGGAGCGACAAAACCCCTAAAACAAATAAGACACAAATTGGGTCTTACTTGTTTACATATTTATAGAGCTTCCCTCCCTGCCCTTTCGCTTCAAACACCCGGTCGTTCAGTTCTACAATATCCACCGTGTCGTGCGCATTCTCCATGCACAAAACCAAACGGCAATTATATATAGAGTATTGTCCCTTGATAAATTTGTCGAGTTGCGAAAGGTTGATCATCACGCCAAGACATTCGTCGTTGTTTCTTGTGGTCACGGCATAACGGGCAGTGTCTTCCCTGTCTCCATAAATCACTCCATAATGCCCCTCCCCTTCTTCGTCGCATGTGAGGGCAATGTCAAGTTCACGGCCATCGGAAGTCAGCAGCGTAAACGCACTTTGTCCAAAACCGTCAGCACGGCCGTATATCGTGCTATCTTTATTTGTCCAACAAGACAGGTCCTCCTTCACTGGAACGGCAAGAGAGTCAGAAGTATCCTGTTCCGCCTGACCTTTTTTACCATCTCCACACGCCACAAATAAGGCAAGAGAAGCAATCATCACAAAAGAAAAAATCTTCTTCATATTCAAAATTTCTATCACTATTAGTTTAACAGCCACCAGAGCAACTTGCTCCGAAAGATGGCAGAGATTACTAAGCGCCGACTTAGCAACTGCTAAGTTACACATTTTCACGCCACTCACATCAAAAAATCCGCTAAAAAAAACATCAACCTAAAAAAAATGCGTAACTTTGCGGCGTTTATAAACAACATATAAGTTCAACTATTTAATTAACCTATTTATTAACAATTTATTAATGGAGAATTTTAAGAACGTTGCACCTCTGTCTGACTTTGACTGGAATGCATTCGAAAACGGAGTCACTGAAAGCGCTCAGAGCAAAGAAGAACTCGAGAAGGCTTATGACAAGACTCTTGGTAGCGTCAACGAAAACGACGTCGTTGAAGGTACTGTCATCGCTATCAACAAGCGCGAAGTAGTTGTAAACATTGGCTACAAGAGCGATGGTATCATCCCTGTCAGTGAATTCCGCTACAATCCTGAACTCAAGGTAGGCGACCAGGTAGAAGTTTACATTGAAAGCCAGGAGGACAAAAAAGGACAGTTGGTTCTTTCTCACAAAAAAGCTCGTGCAAGCAAATCTTGGGAGCGTGTTAATCAGGCTCTTGAGAACAAGGAAGTGGTTAAGGGCTACATCAAGTGCCGCACTAAGGGTGGTATGATTGTTGACGTATTCGGAATCGAAGCATTCTTGCCAGGTTCTCAGATTGACGTTAAGCCTATCCGCGACTACGATGTATTCGTAGGCAAGACCATGGAATTCCAAATCGTTAAGATTAACCAAGAATACAAGAACGTTGTCGTTTCTCACAAGGCTCTCATCGAAGCTGAGCTCGAAGCTCAGAAGCAAGAGATTATCTCTAAGCTCGAAAAGGGTCAGGTGCTTGAAGGTACCGTTAAGAACATCACTCCGTACGGTGTATTCATCGACCTCGGTGGCGTTGACGGTCTTATCCACATCACAGACCTTTCTTGGGGCCGCGTAAGCGATCCACACGAAATCGTTCAACTCGACCAGAAGCTCAACGTTGTTATCCTCGACTTCGATGAAGAGAAGAAGCGCATTGCCCTCGGTCTGAAGCAGCTCACTCCGCATCCTTGGGATGCCCTCGATCCTAACCTCAAGGTAGGTGACAAGGTTAAGGGTAAAGTTGTCGTGATGGCTGACTACGGTGCATTCGTAGAAATCGCTCCGGGCGTTGAAGGCCTTATCCACGTAAGCGAAATGAGCTGGAGCCAGCACTTGCGCTCAGCTCAGGACTTCTTGAAGGTAGGCGATGAAGTCGAAGCTGTCATCTTGACTCTCGACCGCACTGACCGCAAGATGTCTCTCGGCATCAAGCAGCTCAAGGAAGATCCTTGGAAGGACATCGAAGTTAAATATCCTGTAGGTTCTAAGCACCACGCAAAGGTTCGCAACTTCACCAACTTCGGTGTATTTGTAGAACTCGAAGAAGGTGTTGACGGCCTCATCCACATCTCTGACCTTTCTTGGACTAAGAAGATCAAGCATCCATCAGAATTCACTCAGATTGGTGCAGACATCGAAGTTGTAGTTCTCGAAATTGACAAGGACAACCGTCGTTTGTCACTCGGCCACAAGCAGCTCGAAGAGAATCCTTGGAACGTATTCAAGACTGTCTTCACTGAAGGTAGCATCCACGAAGGAACTATCATCGAAATGCTTGACAAGGGTGCCGTTGTTCAGCTCGAATATGGTGTAGAAGGTTTCGCAACTCCTAAGCACCTCATCAAGCAGGACGGCAGCCACGCTGAACTCAACGAAAAACTTCCGTTCAAGGTGATTGAATTCAACAAGGACAGCAAGCGTATCATCCTTTCTCACAGCCGTACCTTCGAAGACGCTCAGCGTTCTGAAGCACGCGCAGAAAAGAAGGCCGCTCGCAAGTCTACCAAGAAGGAAGAAAGCACTGCAGCAATCCAGAACCAGTTGGCTTCAAACAGCTTGGGTGACAACGATGCTCTCGCTGCATTGAAGGCAAAAATGGAAAAAGGCGAATAATTCTCTGAATTAACAGAATAACCAAATTAGCGTATCAATTTTCTGAATGGGAAACTGATACGCTTTTTTATTTCTCTCTCGTGAAAACTTACAAACGTCAAATCATATTCTGGGTCAGAATATTTTTACAATGTGATTCTTTGCTCCTCAGCCATTTTCTACTCATTGCTGACAAATAACATTAGAAGCATCTCCGCCTTCGTTACAGGGGCTTCAATTGGCCTCAATCTCCAAACCTTACTTACCTCTTCATAGCCTTCACTTCTTCGGAGCCAATACCACCATCTTTACCGCTTGATTATATAGGATTATTTTCCCTTGCACTAACCTGGTCGTATAAATCCTTTTCCATAAACTTGCCATAATCAGGTCTTCTATCAAGATCCTCATACACAGAATGCGCAAGCTTAGGGAAATACCTCCGTGAGGCTTCTACGTTGCGTTTTGAAAGGTATTCCCCTCTTTGTTTCCCACTATCCACCTGCAACGAAAACGACCAAAGAGAGTACTACTATAAACGCAAGAAAGCCGCTGAATATTCAGCGGCTTTCTTGC
>OGOQ01001866.1_pt1 | contig 14526 bp, 12 predicted proteins | sample 1552691 | NCBI WGS metagenome assembly OGOQ01 (sample SAMEA2580209, study PRJEB22360) | human gut metagenome | biome: human gut; feature: human-associated habitat; material: faeces | place: Denmark | collected 2008/2010
CCCCCGCCACTGAAGCGGCTGCGCTGCTATTGAGCTGCGTGATGTTCTTCCTCAGCCGGCGAAAATTTGGCTTGGGCAGAATTTGACGCCCCCGCATTGTCACAAAAGATTCACTTCAGTGAAATCGCTTCGTTACCTTCGACTGACAGAATGCTCGTGTCGACGAAGACAACGAAATGCCGCGGTCGGAGAGTGCCTCCGGACAGAGCTGGTCTTTCGTCGAAACCTGTACCTTTTCAAGCGGGAGTTCGCACAGCGTCTTCCGCTTTTGTTTTTATTCACTCATGCTTTAAGCAGGCTGCGGATGAAACTGCCATTCTCTAATTGTGGTGAAGGACGTCCGCGTGCGCTGCCCGGGCGTCGGCAGGATTACGGCGGATATAGCGTTCTGCCGTCAGAAAACGGTAAAACGCCTTAATCGAAGCCAGCTTGCGTGCCACCGTCGAGGCAGCGCGGCCTTCCTGCTTTAAACGCACAAGATATGCAATCAGCTGCTGTCGCGAAACCTGCAGCAGCTCCTCATCTGCCTTCAGCTGCAGGCTTTTCATCAGCAGGCGCAAATCACGCATATACGCCAGCTGTGTATTTTTTGCCAGTCCCAGCTCTACCGTCAGATATTCCTGAAACAAGGCCAGATAGTCAAACATAAAAACCTGCCTCCATCCCGCAAATTTGCCGCTTGCAAATTTTGCCGGACGCAATCTCTTTCAGAAAAAGAAAAACAACGCTTGTGCGCCGTTTTTCTTTGTAATCATAACTTTATTAAAATTCTTTTTTCTCGGGCTGCATAATAGTAATATTAGTTGCCGGAGAAATAGTGGAAATAGCATGCTTATAAACAAGCTGCTGTTTGCCTTCGTTTTCAATAATAACAGTAAAGTTGTCAAAACCTCTTACTAAGCCACGGATTTGGAAACCGTTCATCAGATAGATGATAACACCCAAGTTTTCCTTGCGAACATGGTTTAAAAAGCTGTCTTGCAAATTCATTGCGGGTTTTACTGAAGTAATCATTAAAAGCCCCTCCTACTCATTTCGTTATCTCCGGAAGTACAGATTCCTAAAAACCTACACTCCTCTTTATACTTATATTTTACACCGAAATGCCACTTTCTACAAGTATTTCGGAAATTTCTGCCACTGCCTGTTTATAATCAGGCTCATCATCCAAATGCAGCCAGTGAATATACGGCATTTTTTTATACCAGGTAATCTGCCGCTTGGCAAAGTTGCGCGTTGCCTGCTTCAGCTTATCCACAGCAGCAGCATAATCCATGCTGCCGTTTAGATACCACACCATTTGCCTGTAGCCAATACTCTGCATTGACTGGCACTCGGGCGCTACACCCTGCTCCAGCAGGCTGCGCACCTCCTGCTCCAGGCCGGCCTCCAGCATCAAATCCACACGCCTGTTGATGCGCTCGTACAGCGCCTGACGCTCCATCTCCAAACCGATAACTACGGCATCATAAGGACTTTCCTGCGCACCGTATTGGTTCACAGCCTCGCCCTGCATAGCAGATTCCAGTGCACGGATAACACGGCGCACATTGTTGGGATGAATGCGCTCTGCCTCCTGCGGCGCCAGCTCCTGCAGGCGCGCATGCAGCGCCAACGCGCCCTTTTCCTGTGCCTCGGCCTCCAGCCTGCGGCGCAGCTCGCTGTCCTCATCCGCATTATTAAAGGCATAATCCTCGAGCAACGCTTTAATATAGAGTCCTGTACCACCGGCAATTATCGGCAGATGTCCGCGCGCGTTGATTTCCGTAATCAGCGCAGCTGCACGCTCCTTAAAATCCACAACGCTGAAGGATGCATCCGGCGGCAGAATATCCACCAGATGATGCGGTACGGCCGCCAGCTCCTCGGCAGTTGGCTTGGCAGTACCGATATTCATATTTTTATAAACGAGCATTGAATCACCGGAAATTATTTCACCCTGAAACTGCTTGGCAATCTCAATAGCGCAATGACTTTTTCCGGTTGCTGTCGCTCCTAAAATAACAACTACCTTGGGTTTTTGCAACATAAATCACCTTTTTATTATTCCGTACTTAATCCTGCTGTATTTGCCGCCGATAAATTCCTCGCAGCCATACTCGCGCAGAATATATTCGCTGCGCTCCTTGATAACCACGCGCGGCGCTGCTTTAAGCGCCAGCTGCAGCGTTTCTGCCGACAGCGCTTCCTCGTAGGAAAGCGGACGCAATGCCTCCATGCCCTTGGCACCGTTGACAGGATGGCGGAACATCGGATCGAAATAAACAACGTCAAAGCTGTCCGGCGCACACTGCGCCAGATAATTCTCCGCCAACGCCTGCGCCGGCTGAATCCGGCGCAGTGCTGCCGTCAGGTCAGCATCTTCGGCAACGTAATTTTTCAGGCCATAGCTCACAGCAAAATACAACAGCGATGAAGCCTCCAGGCCAACAACCGTTCCATTCTCACCTACAGCATACGCGCTGATGGCGGCATCAGCAGCAAGTCCCAGCGTAGCATCCAGCACTCTTTTCCCCGGACGCAAGTCCAAAGCCGTCAGCAAATGCTCCGTCGCACCGCGCTTCAGCTGCTGCAGACGCAGCACCGCCATCCCCGGATGATAGGCAAAGCTGTCTGCGGCGCTATGAATACGCGGTCCTTCCTTCTCTCCCACGACAAGCGCTGCCAGGTCATATTGCGCCATAAGCTCGTCTACGCCCATATTATGCGGACGTTCCACATAAAGTGCGCCCAGCTGCTCCGCCCAGGCCATGGCCTGGGCTGCAGCAGCGCTGCCTGTCGCATTTCTGGCCGTTGTTACGCCAATTTTGCCTGTAAGCATTAAAAGCCCGTCCTTTTAAACATTTTATACAGCTGATTGCTGTCAATTTCAATCATGCAAGGTCTGCCGTGCGGGCAGGTAAAGGGATGCGTAGTATTGCACAAATCAATAATCAGCTGACGCATCTGCCGCATATTCAGCAGCTGTCCTGCCTTAATCGCTGCCTTGCAGGCAGTCATGTGCAGTACCTCCTGCCGCAAATCGCTGCCATTGACATTACGCATTTCCCGCAGCATTTTGCTGATAGCATTGATAAAATCCTCAGCGGCATCTGCCTTGATATCCGCCGGCAAACTGCTTACACGCAGCAGGCTTTCGCCGGCGCTGGCAGCATCCACACCCAAAGCCAGGAATTCGTCCCTGAGCTCTTCAATCAACGCAATATCATCGGCAGCCATATCCACATACAACGGCATCAAAAGCTGCTGCGACGGAATCTGCTCATGCGAAGCCACGAGCTTGTCATAAAGAATACGCTCATGAGCAGCATGCTGGTCGATAAGATAAAGCGTTGTTTCGCTTTGGGCAATAATAAAGGTTTTATCAACCTGACCAATCGGCCAGATAGTATCCATACCGCTATCGGTATCGGTAAAAGCAATCGTTTCCCTGTTGGCTGCAGGTGCAGCCTCCGCCGGCTGCGACTTGGCAAATTCACTGCGCGCCTCATGTACCTCCAGCACAGGCTCCTGATAGCCCTTGCTGTAGGAAACTGTTGCGGCGGTTTGGGCAAAATCATCAAACGGTTGCCACATTGCTTGCTGCTCTCCCTGCTCCTTTTTCACAATAGGCGCAGGCTGCTCAGGCACCAGCAAACTTTCGGAAGCAGGTGCAGGCTGCACATCTTCCTTGCGCTCCGGCGTTTTGAAAATCGGCTCTGCGCTGCTCTTGAACACTGGCTGCGGCGTCTGATACGCCGGCTTTACCTGCGGTGCAGGTGCAACCGGCACAGAAACAGCTTGCGGCTGCGGCTTCACAAACACATTCAGTTCCGAATCCGGCAGCAGCGTTACCTGCGTCTTTTGGGCGCTCATCGGCTTCGTCAGCGCATCGGTCAGCGCCTTATACATAGCCTTATAAATCAGGCTGTCATCACTGAATTTAATCTCACTCTTCTGCGGATGCACATTAACATCAACGCTGGCTGTATCAACCTTTAAATTGATGACAGCAAAAGGAAAGCCGCTTTTGGGAATCTGCGACTGATAAGCATGATCCATAGCCTTGGAAAGCATTTTGCTGCCGATGCAGCGTCCGTTGACAAAGAACGTCTGCCACTGGCGCGTTCCCTTCAACAGCGTAGGCTTGCCGATAAAGCCGCTAACTCTTACCTTAGGATCGTTCAGCGATACCTCCAAAAGGTTTTCGGCAACATTCTTGCCGTACAGCGCTCTGATAGCATGCTCCAAATCACCGTCACCGGGAGTGCTGAGCACCTCTTTATCATTATTCACCAGCTTAAAGCGCACATCCGGACGCGAAAGCGCCAGCCTTGTCAAAAGCTCGCTGATATAACGGCCCTCGGTGCTCACGGTTTTCAGGAACTTACGGCGTGCAGGCACGTTAAAGAACAGATTCTCCACAATTACGGTAGTACCTGTACTGCCGCCGCTTGCCGTAACCTCCGTGTTTTCGCCGCCGTCGATATGCACAGAAGTAGCGAATTCCTCACTCTCAGGACGGGTAAGCAGCGTAAAGTTAGAAACAGAGGCGATACTGGGCAAGGCTTCACCGCGAAAGCCCAAGGTATTCAGGCTCAGTAAATCCTCAGCCTTCGTAAGCTTGCTTGTGGCATGGCGCAGCACAGCCATTTTGGCATCAGCCTCACTCATGCCGCAGCCATTATCAGTTACTCTGATATATTCCGTACCGCCGGCAAAAATCGTTACTTCAATTTTATCCGCACCGGCATCCAGTGCGTTCTCAACCAATTCCTTTACTACGGACGCAGGCTTTTCTACAACCTCGCCGGCAGCAATCTGGTTGGCGGTATTCGTATCCAACAAACGGACGGCATGCTCTTCTGCCATTATTTACCCAGCTCCTTTCTTGCTTCATCCTGCAATTTATACAAGGCGCTCATCGCCTCAATCGGTGTCATACTCATAACATCGAGCTTTAAGAGCTCATTGGCAATAGAACTGCCAAACAGCGAGCCCATCATATTATCCGGCGCTGCAGCAGCTGCAGGCTGCTGCACGTGGCCGTTGTCATTATCATATTCCTTCAGCAGCTCTTCCGAACGCTCCAGCACCTTCTTCGGCAGACCGGCGAGGCGTGCAACATGTACGCCGTAGCTGCGGTCGGTTCCGCCCGGTACAATACGGCGCAGGAAGATAATATCCTTGCCTCTTTCCTTAACGGCAACAGAATAGTTCTTCACACCGCTCAGCACATTTTCCAAGGCAATCAGCTGATGATAATGCGTAGCAAACAACGTCTTTGCCTTGATGCGGTCATGGATATATTCCATAACTGCGTGAGCAATACTCATGCCGTCAAAGGTGCTGGTACCGCGGCCCACCTCGTCAAGGATAATCAGACTGTTTTTCGTAGCGTATTTTAAAATCTGTGCTACCTCGTTCATCTCTACCATAAAGGTGCTCTGGCCTGTTGCCAGGTCATCACTGGCACCGACACGCGTAAAAATCTTATCTACCGGGCAAATGCTCGCCTGACGTGCAGGAATAAAGCTGCCGATTTGCGTCATCAGCACCAGCAGCGCCACCTGACGCATGTAGGTTGATTTGCCTGCCATATTCGGACCGGTAATAATTATCATGCGTTCATCGGTATTATTCAGATTGGTATTGTTGGGGACAAAAATCTCCTTTTCCAGCAAGCGCTCTACTACGGGATGGCGTCCGTCAACAATCTTGATTTCGCCGTTATTATTCAGCTCAGGTCTTACATAATTATATTTATAGGCAGCCTCTGCCAAGCCTGTCAGCACATCAATATAGCTGACGGCGCGGGCAGTTTCCTGAATCTCCTTGATTTTGCCGCGAATCAGTGTACGCAGCTCATCAAACAGATAATACTCCAGCTGCTCAATTTTTTCCTTGGCACCGAGAATTTTATTCTCGAACTCCTTAAGCTCGGGAACAATATAGCGCTCCGCGTTTACCAGCGTCTGCTTACGCACAAAGTACGGAGGCACGCTGCTGCTCTGTCCCTTGCTTACCTCGATATAATAGCCGAAAACCTTGTTGAAACCAACCTTCATGGTTTTAATGCCGGTTTCCTCTTTGATTTTCTGCTCAAAGTTCTGCATCCAGGTTTTGTTGTCAGCAGCAATCAGATGCAGCTCATCCAGCTCCTGATTATAACCTGTGCGAATCATACCGCCCTCACGAACAGAAAACGGCGGCTCATCGACAATCGCCTGCTGCAGTCTTGCAGCCAGCTCCTCGTGCAGATGCAGGCCCTTCCACAGCTTACGCAGCAGTCCGCTGCTGCAGCCTTCCAGAATGCCCTTCAGACCCGGCAGTACGCTTAAGGAATTACGCAGTGCTACCAAATCTCTGGCATTGGCACTGCCTACCTCAATACGGCTGACAATACGCTCTAGATCCGCCACCGCCTTCAGCTGCGCCACAATCGCTTCGCGCAGTTCTGCAGCTGCCGCCAGCTCGGCTACCGCCTCCTGACGCTCATAAATGCGGCCCACATCAAGCAGCGGGCTTTCAATCCAGCTGCGCAGACGGCGCGCACCCATCGAGGTATTGGTAAAATCAAGCACCTGCAGCAGCGTACCGCGCTTCGAGCCGTCCGTCATATTGCGAACCAGCTCCAGGTTACGGATAGCGGTCACATCAAGGTTCATAAAGCTGTTGCGTTCAATCCGCACCAGGCGGTTAATATGGCTCAAATCGGCCATTACCGTTCCGTGCAGATAACGCAGCAAAAGCTCAACCGTACTATGTACCTCATCCGGCACGTCACTGCCGGCAAAGTGCTGCGTAAAATAATCAGCCTCCGGCGTACTCTCGTCATAATGCGTAACAACGCATTCCGGCAATCTTGCAGCCAGCCATTCCTGCAGCTTCTCTCTCATTTCCTCCGAAGTAAAATGAACAACAAGCTCTGCAGGCTGCAGTCTGTAAAGCTGCTCGGTGATATTCAAAAAGCTTTCCGAAGTTTGGTCAAGAAACCATTCGCACTCGCCCGTAGTTACATCAGCCGCCGCCAGGCACATTCCCTTGTCCTGATCCTGCTGTAAAAATACCAGATAGCGATTGTGCTTATCCTCCAGAAGCTGTTCGTTCAGCGCCGTTCCCGGCGTAATAATTTTAATAACCTTGCGCTCGACAATGCCTTTGGCGAGCTTGGGATCCTCCACCTGCTCGCAGATGGCGATGCGATAGCCTTTTTTTATCAGCTTAGCGATATAGCCGTCCACAGAATGATAAGGCACACCGCACATCGGCATATGCTCCATGCCGTTGGAGCGCTTGGTCAGTGTTAAATTAAGCTCACGCGATGCTGTGATAGCATCGTCAAAAAACATTTCATAAAAATCGCCCAAGCGAAAGAAGAGCAACTCATTCTGATGCTCTTTCTTTACCGCCATATATTGTTGTACCATGGGCGTAACATTTGCAGCAGCCATTAATCAACCGCCTTGCCTTTCACCAGCCAGGTCTGTGCAGCTTCAATCTGCACATTAACCTTCTGTCCTACCTCGTATTGCTTATCTTCAATCGGCCACAGTACCAGAACTCCTGTGCGTGTGCGTCCATTCCAGACAGTCTTCTGCTTGCTGGGGCCTTCTGCCAGCACTTCTACAGTCTGACCTACAAGCTTTTCATGGCACTTCAGGCTGTTTTCGTTCTGCAATGCCATCAAACGGTTCAAGCGTTCCTTCTTCACTGCCAGTGGCACCTGGTTTTCCATTTTGGCTGCAGGTGTACCGCTGCGCTTGGAATAGATGAAGGTATAAGCAGAGGTAAAGCCAACCTGACGCACAACATCCAGAGTTTCTTCAAAATCCTCTTCGGTTTCGCCGGGGAAGCCAACAATAATATCTGTAGTAATCGTTGCGTCCGGCACATACTTGCGTACCAGCTTCACCAGCTCAAGATATTTTTCCTTCGTGTAACCGCGGTTCATGCGGCGCAGAATTTCCGAGCTGCCTGCCTGGAACGGCAGATGGAAGTTTTCGCAGATGTGCTCACATTCTGCAACAGCCTTGATAACCTCCTCGCTCATATCACGCGGGTGGCTGGTCATATAATGAATACGCTCAACGCCGGGAATAATATCCACACGGCGCAGCAGCTTAGCGAAAGCGTCATTGTCGCCAAAATCCTTGCCATAGGAATTAACGTTTTGTCCCAGCAGAGTAAATTCCTTGTAGCCATCTTTAACTGCTGCCTCAATCTCGGCAACAATATTATCGATGCTGCGGCTGCGCTCGCGTCCGCGTACATACGGCACGATGCAGTAGGTGCAGAAATTATTGCAGCCATACATAATAGGAATCCAGGCAGCAAAGGAGCTTTGGCGTACCATATGACCTTCAAACTCACTTTGATGAATAGTCAGATCGGTATAAACCGCAGCCTTGCGCTCTGCCAGAAATTCCAGCAGCAAACGCTTGAAATCGTTAACGTAAGCAGTACCCAGCAGCAAATCTACCTGCGGATGCTTCTTGCGCAGCTTTTCGCCGTCCTTCTGTGCCATACAGCCTGCAACACAGATAACTACATCCGGATTGGCACGCTTTACAGCCTTTAATTCGCCAATTTTGCCGGCAATTTTCTTTTCCGCACTTTCACGCACGCAGCAGGTGTTGACAATAATTATATCTGCGGTATGAAAATCAGGATTAGGCGCATAACCAAGCTCCTGCAGCTGTCCTGCATAATGCTCCGTATCGGATTCATTCATCTGGCAGCCGTAATTTATCAGACAGTAGGTTTTATTTTTATCACTCATGTAAATACCTCCGTGTAAAATCAGTCTATCATTATATTATAACCAATTACACTCACTTCCCGCAACATTTCCCCCGGAAAGAAGTAGGGAATAATTTATAAAATATTTTAGTAGTAGGTATTGAAATCTGCCCTTAAGATGATTACAATATATGCAGGCAAAGAATTTTTCCGATTGCCTTTTAATATAGTTTAGGAAGGTCAAAATCATGCAAAGCAAAAAGAAATGGTTTGTTGTATTTATTCTACTCGCTGCCCTTGCAGGCGCAGCCTTTTATTTTCTTTATTTTATCCGTACACCGGCTTATGCCTTGAACGAAGCGCGCGTTGCACTGCAGCAGCATGACAGCGCAAAATTTTCACGATATGTTGATGTTCCCTCTGTTATGGACAACGCTTTCGAGGACATCATCAAGGCAGAAAGCAAAATCAATAACGATAATGTTTTCTCCAACCCGTTCGCACTCGGCATTCTGCATATGCTGAAGCCTTCGGTAGTAGACCTGATGACGCAGGAGGCTCTGGACAAAATTGCCGCTAAGCCTGAGAATGCGCCTAAGCATCCGACCGATCCCGTACCAGATGCTATGAAGCGTAACCTGGAACGCCACATCCCCATTCAAAACCTTACTGTCAAAGATCTGAAGCTCAGCAAGCATGATGGCGAAACAGCTACAGCTACGCTGGTACTGCGCGATAAGGATCTGGAAAAGGATTTTATTGCTGAGCTGTTGATGCAGCAAAATGATAAAGGTGATTGGCAGATTAAGAAAGTCAGCAATCTGGCAGACTTTATCGTCCAATTGGACGCAGCTAAACGTGCTAAACAGGCCCTGCTGAATAAGCCTGTTATGGAACGTCTGAACAAAGCACTGCAGGCAACCAGCGAGCGCCTGACGCTGAACAAGGATAATAACAAAGCAGGCAGCGAAGAAAAAGCTACGCTTACTGCTACCATTATGGCTAAAAACATGAGCAACGTTGCTATCAACCGTATGTATTACGATGTAACCGTGCTCAACGATAAGGGTGAACAGCTTTATTACTATCCGGAGCATTATCAGGGCAGCATTGCCCCCGGACAGGCAGTGGAGCTCACCACCAGCAAAACGCTGAATTCTATGCTGCCGGATGACAAAAAGCTGATGAATCTGGATATTACCAAAGAAACCGTAAAAATTCAGGTCACCTACATTGCTTTTGATAACGGCGAGGTAATTTCTCCTAAGGGTTTGATTGAATAACCGCAAAAAAATTAAACGCTTACATCCCACGTTGATGCGTGGGGCGTAAGCGTTTTTTGTTTGTTGTTACGGTTCAGCATACAACCCGTAGCCAGCCTTTATCCAGCACTGACCGGCAGAACACATCCTCCTTAAGAATATAGATATTCTTGCCCGCGTTTTTCATGCTGATGGCAAGCTGCAAATCAGCACCGTCACACACGGAAGCATCCGCCGTGCCGACAATAACCATATCAGAAGCTGCTGTAACATGATAAGCAACGCTTGCACCAAGCGCAGTCAGTATCTCCTGAAGGTTTTTAACATAAAGACTATCAAAAGAGCCTAGCAAAACTATATTTTTATCTGCCAACGGTCTTAAGCGCCTGAAAGACGGTACTATTACCAGCTCTCTTTGCTTAGGCGGCAGATGATAATCAGCCACCGCCAGCTCCTTCAGCTTTTGGTAACAGCCGTTGCAAATGCCGCAGTCAACAAGCGCCCTGTGTGCACCGTCGGTGGCAATATTGAAGTATTCGGCAACCGCAGTCTGCTTAGGCCTGCCTAAAAACGGTAATTCATTCTGCGCCAGCTTCATAACATCAACATAATCATTGGCTAATCTTTTGGCATAATAGCCTGCCAGATTTTCCGCAATAAAGCTCAAATCAAAGCCTACATTATAGCCTGCTATAATATCATCAGCCAAAAAATCCATAAAGGACAAAATCACCTCGTCGATTGCCGGAGCATCCGCAACCATAGCGTCATTGATACCGGTTAGCCGTGTAATATAATACGGGATAGATAATTCCGGCTTAACTAAGCTGGAAAACTCATCTACTCTGCGATTATTGCGGTATTTTATGGCCGAGATTTCCGTTATATAATCATTTTGCGGACTCAGGCCGGTAGTTTCAATATCTAAAACAGTATAATCATCAGGATAAGCCAGCAACAGCTTGCCGTCTATATACCTGTTTCTTTTTACAGAACTCAAAAAATCACCTTGCCGAGCTTAGCTCAGCGTCTATGTCCTTTCTTTTGCTTATTTCTCCAACACCTTCATACACATAATACCCTTTTCGTTACGCACCAGGAAAAAGCTTATTTCATCGTCCTTGTGCAGACCAGTCGCCGCTTGAGGCTCGGAAAGCAGTGTGCCTATGATATTTACCTCGCGTACCTCTTTAAGCAGTACATGAACTGCTTCGGCCTCATCACCGCGCACCAGATAAACCGTTACGATATCGGGATGCGTTGCAAGTCTTGCAGGATCTAAAGAGGTAAGCCTACGCATGGCTTCTGTCGCTTCGTCTGCCTTATAAGCCTTTTGCACCATTGCCACCTTGCTTTGGAACTCGCTCAGGCGAGGCATTTCGCTCGGCAGCACAGCAGCATTCGCTTCAAGCAGCTCGGATACTCTTATCTTCGCTGATTGCTCACCATTACCATGCAATAGCTTCAGCGTCTTGTTAGCTGTATCATATACGGCACAGCATAATATTTCAAAGCTGATGCCTGCCTGTGCATCTATATAACCATAGCAAAGTAAACCGGTTACATCATCGGTTACCTCAAAAATGCTGCCAAGCTTTTGCGCCACGCCGGCAGCGTCTATGTAAAGGTATTTATCCACAATATCGCGGAAATTCATTTCTTTAAGAAGCATATTATCACCTCATAGGATTGGAGTAAGTTGTAATTATAATAAAGGCACTTCATTTTACGCTGTTGTAAAAGGGCTGCTTATAATCAATCATACATGTAAATTCCGTAATTTGCAATAAAGCAATGAGCATTTTTGAGTGTGTTAGGTTTGGCGGAATCAAAAGCGCAGAAAATAAAAATGTCCCACCCGTCAGACGAGTGGGACGAAAGTTCATTATAAAGCTATCTTAGTGATGGAACAGACGCAGGCCGGTGAATGCCATTGCAATACCGTACTTGTCGCAGGTCTCAATAACATTATCATCACGGATAGAGCCGCCAGCCTGTGCAATATATTGAACGCCGCTGCGATGCGCACGCTCAATGTTATCGCCGAATGGGAAGAATGCGTCACTGCCAAGAGCAACATCCTTCAGCTGTGCAACCCAAGCCTTTTTCTCTTCGCGAGTCAGCGGCTCAGGTTTTTCAGTGAAGAAGTTTTCCCATACGCCGTCAGCCAATACGTCTTCATAATCATCGGAAATGTAAACGTCGATGGTGTTGTCGCGGTCGGGACGACGGATGCCGTCCTTAAACGGCAGAGCCAATACCTTCGGATTCTGGCGCAGCCACCAGATATCAGCCTTGCCGCCTGCCAGACGAGTGCAGTGTACACGGGATTGCTGGCCGGCGCCGATGCCGATAGCCTGACCGTCTTTTACGTAGCAAACGGAGTTGGACTGAGTATATTTCAAAACAATTAAGGAAATCAGCAGGTCGCGCGCTGCGCCTTCCGGAATTTCTTTATTCACGGTCGGACGGTTTTGCAGCAGGTCAGCGGTAATTTTAGCTTCGTTGCGCTCCTGCTCGAAGGTAATACCGAATACCTGCTTGTGCTCCAGCAGCTCCGGCTTGTAGTTTTCATCAATCTTAATGATGTTGTAGGTGCCTTTGCGTTTGCCCTTCAGAACGGTAAGAGCCTCTTCGGTATAACCGGGTGCGATAACGCCGTCGGAAACCTCGCGTGCCAGCATTTTGGCAGTCTGCACGTCGCAAACATCGGACAAAGCAACAAAGTCGCCATAAGAGCTCATGCGGTCAGCGCCACGAGCACGTGCATAAGCATTTGCCAGCGGAGACAGCTCCAGGTCATCTACATAATAAATTTTCTTCAGAGTATCGCTCAGCGGCAGGCCTACTGCAGCACCTGCAGGGCTTACGTGCTTAAAGGATGCTGCTGCCGGCAGACCGGTTGCTTCCTTCAGTTCTTTTACCAGCTGCCAGCTGTTAAAAGCATCAAGGAAATTGATGTAGCCGGGGCGGCCGTTCAGTACCTCAATCGGCAGCTCGCTGCCATTGTTCATGTAAATACGTGCGCTGCCCTGATTAGGATTGCAGCCATATTTTAATGCTAATTCTTTCACTATAACTCCTCCTCTTTTGTATAGTGCCAGTCACTTAGACAAACAAAAAAAACCGACACACTGGCACAAGAAAAAATCTTTGCCCAGACGGTCGGCGTGCTACCGGTCATACTCCCCTGTGGTAACCCACTTCCGTCAGTTATATGACCTAATACTAAAATTATAAGATGCCTCGTTGTTTTTGTCAATACCGGGCGATTGTGGTAGAATAAGTGTATGATGAATTAGAGTTTTGCCCCCTTTAGTCTCGCTATCGCTCGACAGTTCCCCCAAGGGGGAACCAAGAATTCTTGTCTATACATATATCTAAAAGGTACGGCAAGCTCTTTTCAAAGGAGGAAATAATATGACTCTCTGTTATGTATGTCCGCATCGCTGCGGTGTAGACCGCCCGGCAAATATGTCTGATACTACCGGCTGCTTTGGCAGCTGCGGCGTCGGCCTCGCTCCGATTGTAGCCCGCGCCGGCCTGCATATGTGGGAAGAGCCCGTCATCAGCGGAACTAAAGGCAGCGGTACGGTTTTCTTTTCCGGCTGCAACCTGCACTGTGTTTTCTGCCAGAACTATGACATCAGCTGCAAGGGCTTCGGCAAGGAAATTACCATTGAACGCCTGAAGGAAATCTATCACGAGCTTATCGCCCAGGGTGCGCACAACATCAATCTTGTTACGCCCACCCATTTTACCGAAGCAGTGCTGCAAAGTTTAGACGAGCCGCTACCGGTGCCTGTTGTCTATAACACCAGCGGCTTTGAAACACAGGATACACTGCGCCGCCTTAAAGGCAAGGTGCAGATTTATCTGCCGGATTTAAAATACAGTGATGATATGGCTGCTATCAAATACAGCAACGCTCCCTACTACTTCCGCATCGCAACCGAAGCTATTAAGGAAATGTATAATCAGGTAGGCGACTACTATATTGACGATAACGGTATAATGACGAAAGGCGTCATTATCCGTCATCTGATTATGCCCGGAATGCCTGACAATACCAAGAGAATTATCGACTGGGTTGCTGCCAACTTCAAGCCTGGGCAGGTAATGTTCAGCCTGATGCACCAATACGTTCCCTGCGGCCGCGCCAACGAATATCCTGAAATCAACCGCAAGGTTACAGATGAGGAATACAAGGAGCTGGAAAGCTATCTGTTGCAAAGCACTATCGAAGACGGCTTTGTGCAGGAGGGTGATGCAGCCTGCAAGGACTTTATCCCCTGCTTTGACGGCACAGGAGTATAAAAATATATTTGCTTTAAATTTCATAAAATGATATAATTTTCGCATAGAGATAGCCGACATCGGTTTCCTGCTGGAAAGTGGGGTGATGCTATGACTGTTTTCGAAGCACTTCAGCTTATGATAGGCTTTGCAACTCTCGTAGTTTTGATTTTATCACATCGCTCTAAATAAAATCGAGTAGGAGAGTGCTCATTATTTGAGCAGTCGTCCTCTCACACCACCGTGC
>OGOQ01001870.1_pt1 | contig 14481 bp, 12 predicted proteins | sample 1552691 | NCBI WGS metagenome assembly OGOQ01 (sample SAMEA2580209, study PRJEB22360) | human gut metagenome | biome: human gut; feature: human-associated habitat; material: faeces | place: Denmark | collected 2008/2010
TGCGCAGGCTCTTGAGCAAGTGCCACACCACGCTGATGTTTTTCAGCAGATGCCGGCGGTCGAATCCCTTGATGGGAAGTCCCTTGATCTCGTATCCCGCTGCCGGGACACGCTGCATCTCCATGCGGCCCTCTGCGCCGACAAAGAGAATCTTTGCCTCGGGGCGCATCTGCCGCAGCGCGTTGGCTATCGACACGGCGGGGAAGATATGGCCTCCCGTGCCGCCACCGCTGATGATTATCCTCAATTCTTTGTCCATTGTGTTCGTTTTAAATTGCCGAGTGCCGCCAATCTTCTGCAAAGATAGTGCAAACGAGTGTAATGAGAGTTTTACTCTCAAATTGCCGAGTGCCGCCAATCTTCTGCAAAGATAAACAAAAAAAATGTCTTTCTACTATTTTCTGTTTATTTTTCCTCTTTCACCCCTGCCAGATGCTTCCTGCGGCCTTCTTTTTGGCCGAACGGCTGACGGAGAGTATCATGCCCATGTAGATGCAGTTGATGACCGTTGACGTGCCGCCTCGGCTGATGAGCGGCAGCGGTTGTCCCGTGACGGGCGCCAATCCCACGGCCACCAGCATGTTGAAGAGCGCCTGTATGACGAGCATGAGCGTCAGTCCCATGGCCAGGAATGCGGGGAAGTTGTTCTCACATCGGTTGGCGATGATGGCGACTCGGAAGAGGAGGAAGACGTAGAGCAAGGCGACGAACGCTGCCCCTATGATGCCCAGCTCCTCGATGATGATGGCATAGATGAAGTCGGAGAATGCCTGTGCGAGTCCGTCTCGTGCGGTCGAATTGCCCGGTCCCTTTCCCACGATGCCCGATGAGGCTATGGCGATGTGGGAGTAGTTCTTCTGTGAGTCCTTGTCTCGCAGGTTCACCTTGTTGGCCGGGACGTCCTCGGGGTTGGTAAACTTCACGATGCGCGACTTCCATGTGTCGAGGCGGTCCTCGAAACGATCCGCCAGGGTCTTGGGCTGCTTTGTCTTGGCTTTCGCCATTTGCTCCGTCAGCTGGTGGCGCGGGTCCTTCGCCCGCTCTTGTTCGGTCTTGCCGTATATCATGATGACCGACAGGGCAATGGTGGCTATTACCGCCATGACGCCAAAGAGTTTTCCCAACTGGTCCAGCGGCACGCGTCCGACAAACATCATCACGAAGATGGTGATGGCCAGTAGGAAGGCCGTGGATCCATTCTCCATGGCAATGGGGATGATGATCCAAGCCGAGAGCAGGAGGATATAGCGAAACGCCTTTCGGTCCGCTCCCTTGTCGGTCTGCATCGCACTCAATATCTGTGCCGTGGCGAGCACCAATGCTCCCTTCGCCAGTTCTGAGGGCTGAAACTGGATGCCAAAGAAGGTGAGCCATCGGTTGGCTCCGTTGATGGTCTCGCCGCCCACGAGCACCCAGAGGATCATGATGATGGATCCGCCGAGGGCGAAGGGCGTGGCCATCTTGAAGTACTTACACTCCACGTTGAGCACACAGACGAGTGCTACCACTCCCAGTATGATCTTCTTGGCGTGGTCCATGATGGGTGCCCAGTAGTAGCCCTTTTTGAGCGTCAGCGAGCTGGATGCCGAATAGACCTCAATGATGCTAATCATACAGAGGAAGAAGAAGATCATCCAGATGACTTTGTCTCCCTTGAAAATGTTCGTCAATGACTTTCCTTTCATTTCTTTTTTCTGTTTTTGAGGCGGATGCGAGTGGATCGAGTGTTTTTTTTTGAAGATTCGCAGAATAGTTGTTGTTCAGTCTTTCCCTCCCCTTTTTCTCTCGTTCCTTGCCCGTCCGCCCTGTCTTGTTTTGTTTCTACGGTTTGTGATTGGTATGATAGAGTCTCCTTCGCCGCCCCCATCGGCACAATGGATGTGCCGATGGGGAGTCGGTGTCGGAGTGAGACTGCGACGGTGTGGCGTTATGACCTCATGTGGAAAGTGATGTTTTCAGTCCGTGTCAGAGCGATCTTACCAGTTGCTTAAACTGTTCTCCACGGTCCTCCATGTTCTTGAAGAGGTCGAAGCTGGCACAGCAGGGGCTGAGCAGCACCGTGTCGCCCGGCTTTGCCAGTTCGTGGCAGGCAGCCACACAGTCCTTCATCGAGTGGGTGTCCCGCACGGGGATTCCCAGTTCGTCGAAGTTGGCGTGAAGCTTGGCGTTGTCTGCACCGAGATAGACGATGGCGCGACACTTCTCCTTGACGAGCTCCTTGATGGGTCCATAGTCGTTGCCCTTGTCCTTGCCGCCGACGATGAGCACTGTCGGTGTGCGCATGCTCTCCAGCGCGTACCAGCAAGCATCGACATTGGTGGCCTTGGAGTCGTTGACATACTGCACGCCACCCACCTTGCAGACCTTCTCCAGTCGGTGTTCCACGCCCGGGAAGTCGCTCAGGCTCTTGCGGATGCTCTCCTTGCGGATGCCGGAGATGTTGGATGCGATGCCGGCAGCGAGCGAGTTGTAGATGTTGTGCTTGCCCGTGAGCGAGAGTTCCTCCTGCTCCATATTGAAAGGCGTAGGCTTCTCGATGACGTACTGTCCCTCCTCGATGTAGCCGATGGAGCCCGTCTCCTTGAGCTCGGAGAACGGATACTGCACGGCCTTGATGTCATACTTCTCCAGTTCCTTCTTGATCACCGGGTCGTCGTTCCAGTAGATGAAACTGTCCTCCTGCGTCTGGTTCTGGATGATGCGCATCTTTGCCGCTGCATAGTTCTCAAACTTGAAGTCGTAGCGGTCGAGGTGGTCCGGCGTGATGTTGAGCAGGATGGCGATGTTGGCACGAAACTCGTACATGTTGTCCAGCTGGAAAGAACTGAGCTCGATGACATAGTACTCGTGCGGATCCTCTGCCACCTGCAGCGCCAGGCTCCTTCCGATGTTGCCGGCCAGTCCCACGTCGTAGCCCGCATCCTTGAAGATGTGGTAGATGAGGCTTGTCGTGGTGGTCTTGCCGTTGCTTCCCGTGATGCAGACCATCTTGCTGTGGGTGTAGCGGCCCGCAAACTCTATCTCGCTGATGATGGGCGTTCCCTGCTGGATGAGGCGCTGTATCATCGGGACGCTGTCGGGGATGCCCGGGCTCTTGATGACCTCGTCTGCCGAGAGCACCTTCTCCTCCGTGTGGTGGCCCTCCTCCCATTCGATGCCGTGGTCGTCGAGCAGCTTCTTGTATTGGTCCTTCACCTTCGATGTGTCGGAGACAAACACGTCGAAGCCTTGCTTCTTGGCCAGCACGGCAGCACCTGCGCCGCTCTCGCCGGCTCCAAGAACTACGATTCTTTTCATCTTTCTTTTGCGCTTGATTTTATCGGGGTGGGAGACTTTGCCGCGTCCGTCTTGTCGGCCCTGGGGCCGTCGTCCGTTGGCCGCGTGTCAGCCTCCCGCTCTTCGTTTCTTATCTGATTTTCAATGTGATGATCGCCAGCGCCACCAGCAGGATCGTGATGATCCAGAAGCGGATGGTGATCTTGGCCTCGTGCTTCGCACCATGCGGCACGCGGATGAGATATTTGCAGTCGGGGTCCAGTTGCGAGTCTTGCGTGCGGAAGTTGTCATGGATCGGCGTGCGCTTGAAGATGCGCTGCTTCACGCCGCGGCGCTTGCCAATCTTGTAGTACCACACCTGCAGGATGACGCTCAGGCTCTCGACGAAGAAGATGCCACAGAGGATGGGCAGCAGCAGCTCCTTGTGGATGATGATGGCGCCCACGGCGATGATTCCGCCGATGGTGAGGCTTCCCGTGTCGCCCATGAAGACCTGGGCGGGGTAGGCGTTGTACCACAGAAATCCGATCAGCGCGCCGATAAAGGCGCAGAAGAACACCACCAGTTCCTCCGACCCTGGTATATACATGATGTTGAGGTAGGCGGCATACTGGATGTGGCTGCTCACATAGGCCAGGATGCCGAGTGCCACGCCTATGATGGCCGAGTTGCCCGCACACATTCCGTCCATGCCGTCGTTGAGGTTGGCGCCGTTGGAGACCGCCGTCACGACAAAGATCGTCATGATGACGAAGAGTATCCAGCCCGCCGCCACGCTATGCTCGCCGCAGAAGCCCATCACCTTGGAGTAGTCGAGGTTGTGGTTCTTGACGAAGGGGATGGTAGTTTTGAGCGTCTTCTCCGCTTTCTCGCTGTGCTTGACGACGATTTCCTGTCCGTTTTTCTGCCCAAGCTCCATGTTCAGGTTCGACTTCACGTCGGGCGAGGCCCATAGTACCAGTCCCACGATGAGGCCGATGGAGACCTGTCCTACGATCTTGTACTTGCCTTTCAGTCCCTCCTTGTTGTGGCGGAAGATCTTGATGAAGTCGTCCATGCCACCGAGGAATCCGAGCCATACCGTCGTGACGATCATCAGGATGAGATAGATGTTGCGCAGTCGGCCCAGGAGGATGACGGGGATGAGCAGGGCAACGATGATGATGATGCCACCCATCGAGGGCACACCGACCTTGTTGACGCCAAATGGGTCGATCTTCTCGTCGCGTGCCGTCTCCGTGATCTGCTTCCGCTTGAGGTACTTGATAAACTTTTCGCCAAACCAGGCGGAGATGACGAGGGCCAGGACAAGGGCGAGGATCGAACGGAAGGAGATGTAGCTCCATAGGTGCGATCCGCTGACGCCAAACTGGTCGAGCCATCTGAAGATGTAGTATAACATACTGTCTTTGCTTTACTTTACGTTGAAAATGTCGCGCAGCACCTCGTGGTCGTCGAAGTGGTGCTTCACGCCATTGATCTCTTGGTAGGTCTCGTGGCCCTTACCCGCCACGAGCACGACGTCGCCCTTCTCGGCCATCATGCAAGCCGTGCGTATCGCCTCGCGCCGGTCGGTGATGGTGATCACCTTGCGTCGCTGCTGCGCGTCGAGTCCTGCCAGCATATCGTCGATGATGGCCTGTGGGTCCTCGTTGCGCGGGTTGTCGCTCGTGAGGATCACCTTGTCGCTCTGCCTGACGGCCTCCTGCGCCATGAGCGGTCGCTTGCCGTGGTCGCGGTTGCCTCCGGCTCCACAGACGGTGATGACCTTTCCCTTGCCGTTGAGCACCTCGTGGATGGCCGAGAGCACGTTGGCGATGGCGTCCGGGGTGTGGGCGTAATCGACGATGGCGGTGAATCCCTCCGGCGACCGGATCGGCTCCAGGCGTCCGCTGACGCTGCCCAGCGTGCTCATGGCCACGAGCACGGCCTGCGCGTCTTCGCCCAGCAGTACCGCCGCGGCATAGACCGCGAGGAGGTTGCTCACGTTGAAGCGTCCGATAAACTGCACGCCGACCTCCTTGCCGTCGATCTCGAGGTACATTCCCTCGAAGTGGCACTCCAGGATGCGCGCCCTGTAGTCGGCCACGCGCTGGATGGAGTAGGTCTTGACGCTCGCCTTGCAGTTTTGCACCATGAAGAGTCCGTTCTTGTCGTCAGCGTTGGTGACGGCGAAGGCCGTCTTCGGCAGCATGTCGAAGAACATCTTCTTGGCGTTGCGGTAGTTTTCGAACGTCTTGTGATAGTCCAGGTGGTCTCGCGTGAGGTTGGTGAAGAGTCCACCCGCAAAGTGGAGTCCGCCGATTCTGTGCTGATGGATGGCGTGGGAGGAGCACTCCATGAAGCAATACGTACATCCTGCGCTGACCATGCGCGCCAGTAGCTCGTTGAGGGCGATGGGGTCCGGCGTGGTATGGTCTGCCGGGACGGCCTCTCCGTCGATGTAGTTGCATACCGTCGAGAGCAGTCCCACCTTGTGGCCGAGCTTGCGGAAAAGATTGTAGAGCAGTGTGGCAATGGTTGTCTTGCCATTGGTGCCCGTCACGCCGACCAGTTTCAGCTGTCTCGACGGATCTCCGAAGAAGTGGGTCGCCACGGGTCCTACGGCCTCTTCCGTCGAGGCCACCTGTATGTAGGTCACGCCCTCGGCCTTCTCCTGCGGCATGTCCTCGCAGAGGACCGCCACGGCACCCTGGCCAATCGCCTTGCCTATGAAACGGTGGCCATCGACCTGCGTGCCCTTCATGGCCACGAAGAGGTCGCCTTGCTTCACCTTGCGTGAGTCGATCTCCACTCCCGCAATCTCGACATCGCAGCTCCCCTCCACCGTGAGAGGTTTCACTGCCTTGAGCAGTTCGCTTAATGCTTTCATATCTTTGAATCTCTTGTTTTCTCCTTATTATATATATGAGTAGTCCATCACGTTTATAACATGGGATTTCCCATCACGTTCCTATATGGGGAGTCCCATCACGCCGACAGGGCCTTGCGGTCCTCCCGACGGATGGGTGCTTTCGCTCGTTCCTTTGCCCAGCGCCTCTCTTGGGCGGCTACGCCTGCAGCGCCAGGTTGCAGCTCATGCCGCTTCTGATGCGTGTGCCTGGTGCCAGGCTCTGGCTGACGACCACGCCGCGTCCGGTGATTCGCGCCTTGATGCCGCGGCTCTCCATGAGATAGACCGCGTCTCGCGCGCCCATGCCGCAGACGTCGGGCACGTAGGCCTGTCCCACGACGGATCCCTTCACCAGCGTGAGCCGGTTGCGGGTGGTACTGTCATCGACGGCTCCCCAGACCGGGTCGCCGCACTTGAAGTATCCCTTCCATCCGTTGATGAGGTCGAAGCCCAGGTCGTGGAGCACGAAGTCGGCAGCGTGGAGGTCTCCCTCCTTCACCCGTGGCAGCAGCACCGACGACGAGTCGCGCGCGTCCTCCATGCTCACTTTCAGGATCTGCGACATGATGCCTTCGGCAATGTTGTGGAATACCACACCACTCATGCCGCCACCCGAGGCGGGCAGTCCTTCCTTCTGTATGCAGACGATGCAGGAGTAGCGTGGGTTGTCGGCCGGGAAGTAGCCCGCGAAGGACAGCAGGTACTTGGTGCCGCCCGCCTTATATCCCAGGGCTCCCTTCGACATCTGTGCCGTGCCGGTCTTTCCCGCCACCTCAAACTTGTCGCTGCCAGCCTTTTTTCCCAGTCCCTCGCTGACCACCTCGCGCAGGATGCGCTGTATCCACTCGATAGTCTGAGGCTTGGCGATCTGCTCCTTGACCACCTGCACCGGGAACTCCTGTACCACCTCGCCATCGCGCATGATCGCCTTGACCAGGCGCGGGCGCACCAGTTTTCCGCCGTTGGCAATGGCGTTGTAGAACGTGACCGTCTGCAGCGGCGGAATCTGCGTCTCGTAGCCGATGCTCATCCAGGGCAGGGCCGTCTTGCTCCAGTTGGTGTACTGTCCCCTCTTGTTCTTCTTCGGCATGCGGATGACGCCCGGCACGTAGCCCGGAATCGGGACCTTATAGTCTGTGGCCAGTCCGAAACTGTGGATCTTCTGCACGAACTTCTCCGGCTGGTCGTGGTAGAACTTGTCGATGATGCGGCTCACGCCGATGTTGGAACTATACTTCAGCGTCCAGGGCAGCATCAGCGTGCCGTAGCCCCCTCTCGACCAGTTGTGGTCCTTCATGTCGCGTCCGTACATGTTCCACACGCCGCCTCCCGTCTCGACCATGTAGGTCGTATCGACGTAGCCGTCGTCGAGGGCCGCCATGATGGAGGCCGTCTTGAATACCGATCCCGGCTCCAGCAGGTCGCTCACCGCATGGTTGGCGATCTCCCTGTACTCTCCGTCGTCGCAGTGCTGCATGTTGACCATGGCCTTGATGTCTCCCGTGGCCACCTCCATGACGATCGCCACGCCGACCTTTCCGCCGATCAGTTTCAGCTCGTCCACGACGGACCGCTCCGCCAGGTCCTGCATGTTGACGTCGATCGTGGTCACTACGTCCGATCCGTTCTCAGGCGGCACGTCGGTGATGGTCAGAAACTTGCTGCGCACCATCATGCTGTGGCCAATGCCCTCCTTGCCTCGCAGCACGGAGTCGAAGGCCATTTCGAGCCCACATCGCGGCACGCGTCCGCCATACTGCTCCTTGTAGAGGTCGCCGATGGTGCGTCCTGCCAGCGACCCAAACGGATGCTGCCGGTAGGTGAACTTGTCGGCGTGGATTCCGCTTTTGTTTGCGCACCTGCGGAAGACGGGCAGCTGCGAGACCTCCATCCACGTGTCGTAATCGACGCGCTTCTTCCACACCGGCCATACGCGGCTCCGCTTGGCATATCCCTTTTTCAGTTCGGCCTTGAACTCCTCTGCCGGCTTCTCGGGGAAGATCTCGTTGAGCCCCTGGCAGATGGCGTCGAGGCTATCGGCAAACGCCGTGTCCGTAGGGTTGGACCGCAGCGTCTCGAAGTCCATGAATATCTTGTATTGCGGCATCGTGGTGGCCATCAGCCGCCCGTCGCAACTCAGTATGTTGCCTCTCGTGGCCTCCAGCTTCACGCTGTCGCGAGCCGATTGCTTGGCCGCCTCGGCCCAGTAGTCCTTTTCTGCTGTCATGATGTAGAAGGCTTTTCCCAACACACAACATGACACCAGCGTCATCAATACCGACACCAGCATGTAGCGCGGTATTACCTTTGCTTCGTTCAGTTTACTCATTGTAGTTGTTTTTTAAGTTATCAAATGGGGTCCGTGCGGCCTTCCGGCCTTTTCCACGGGACCGTGTCGTCACTCTCCTTGTCCTCCCTCCTCGGGCACCTGTATCTTGTAGGGCGGCTGGTCCGGGATCTTCAAGATGCTGTCCTTGCTGTTGCGCAGCGCCTGGAGCACAAAGCTCAGTCGCGTTTTCTCGGTGTATTTGCTGCCCGTGGAGAGCGCCCTGTACTTCGCGTCTTTGAGTTTCGCCTCCAGCCGGTTGATCTCCTTGAGCTTCTCCTGCACGCTGTAGCGGTTGGTGACGGAGACGAAGAGAAAGAGTCCCACGACCGCCATCAGTCCCACGTTCTTGCGCATCACGCCTGTCTGCAGCATCTCTCCGCCGATGATCTGTCGGAGCGTGTAGTTGGTGGAGTGGGGATTCTCGTCCTCGCGCGCCTGCTCCTCGATGGCCTGTCTGATGGCCTCGGCCACGCGCTCCGCCTCCGCCTCTTCCGAGGGCTGCTCCGTTGCGGCTCCCTCGTGGGCTGCTCCTTGCGCCTCGACGGCCTCGTCCGCGGCTTCTCCCTCCTTGCCAGCCGGCTTCCTGGCGGCCTTTCGGCCCTTCAGTGGTTCCTCCCGTTGTGGACGCACAGAGGCCTCGCCGGCAGCCTGTGTGGCCTCCGTGGCCCCCACGACCTCCAGCTCGACGGGCTGTCCCATCAGCGGCTCCTGTGTTTCCTTGTTGTTGCTCATCAGCGTTCTGTCCTTTCTGCTATTCTCAGTTTGGCACTACGGCTGCGCGGGTTGCGCTCCTGCTCCTCCGCCGTCGGCACGATCACCTTGTTGTTGACCAGTCGGTAGGGTGTTTCGGCCTTGCCAAAGAAGTCCTTGACGACCTTTCCCTCGGCGTTGCCGCTTCGCATCACGTTCTTGACGAGTCGGTCTTCCAGCGAGTGGTAGGTGATGATGCTCAGCCTGCCTCCCTCTCCGAGCACGTCGGTGGCTGCTGCCAGCAGTTCGCGCAGGGCGTCCATCTCGTGGTTGACCTCGATGCGCAGCGCCTGGAAAAGACGTGCCATTTCCTTCTTCTCCCGGCTCTTGTTTAGTAAAGGAGCGACAACGTTGGCCAATTCTATCGTTGTCGTGATCGTTTTTTGCTGTCTTGCCTTGACGATGGCTGCCGCCATGCGTCGCGACTGTCGAAACTCTCCGTAGAGATAGAGCACGTCGGCGAGCTGCTCCTCGCTGTAGTCGCGCAGTAGGTCGGCTGCCGTCAGTCCGTCTCGTTTGTTCATCCTCATGTCCAGCGGCGCGTCGAAGCGGAAGGAGAATCCCCGTTCCTCGTCGTCGAAATGGTGGGAGCTGACCCCCAGGTCGGCCAGTAGGCCGTCGATATGGTCCACGCCGTAGTAGCGCATCCAGTTTTTCAGATAGCGGAAGTTGCTGCGCACAAACGTGAAGTTGTCCTCCGCCTCTGTTCCGATGTTGGTCTCTGCGTCGGCGTCCTGGTCGAAACTGTACAGATGGCCTGTGCCATGGAGCTGGCGCAGGATCTCGCGGCTGTGGCCTCCACCGCCAAAGGTCACATCGACATAGACGCCACCCTCGTGGATGGCCAGTCCGCCGATGCTCTCCTGGAGGAGCACGGGCACATGATATGTCTGGGTAGAATCGGTCATTGTCGTGGTTGGTTGCTGTCGTTCTCGCTCTCTGCCTCGCCCGGGAATGCGCTCCCCATCCGGTCCTCCAGCGCCTGGGCGAAGGCGTCGGCGTCCATGAACGGACCCTCTCCCTCGTCGCCGCTCCAGATCTCGATGGCGTCGTCCATGCCGATGAAGCGCACCTGTCCCTCTATGCCCGCCATCTGCTGGTAGCGGCGGGGGATGAGGAAGCGGCCGTTGCCGTCGAGCGCCACGGGCTCCACGTCGGAGACAAACTGGCGAAAGACCATTTGGTCCTGGCGGTTCCAGCGGTTGAGGCGTGCGCGCAGGCTGTCGAGCATTTGGTTCCACACCGACTCGGGATAGAGCACGAGGCACGGCTGGAAGATGTCCTTGCGCAGGACGAGGCGCTCTGCGCCCGCCGTGCTCAGCACCTTCCGGAAGGAGGCGGGGAGAAACACCCGTCCCTTGGCATCGGTCTTGGAATCTATCGTTCCCAAAAATCGCATGTGTACTTCTTTGAAGAAAATATATTTTCGGCTTCAAAGGTACACATTTTTCCCCACATCTCCCCACGCTCCCCCACAAAAGTTTCAAAAATGTCTGTTTTTTATTGATTCAGGTATAGGACGCCCTCTTTTCCGTCCTTCGCCCGTCGGACCTCGGAGCTGCCCGGAAGGGCCCTGCCGAGGCGGTGGAAATGTGACAACAACATGAAATAAGGGCGTCCTGACCACTTTTTCGGCGGAAATAGTTGCACACTTTGAGAAAAATGAGTATTTTTGCGCATTGTAAGAGAGAATTGACGAAAAGAAAGAGCGGATGGAGAAGACTATCGACATAGAGAAAATACTCACCAGCAAACTCGGCGGCAAGGCGCGCCTCGTGCCCCGCTGCCTGATCAACTGGCTACGCAAGATAGCCCACGAGGACCAAGTGAACCAGTTCTTGTACGACCACCGCGACGAGGTGGGCACGCAATGGCTCACCTCCACCGTGGAGTATCTCAAGATGCACATCACCATCGAGGGCGAGGAGAACCTGCCCTCCAAGGATGATGGCAAACTCTACACCTTCGTCAGCAACCATCCTCTCGGCGGACAGGATGGCGTGGCCCTGGGCAGCATCATCGGGCGCCACTACGACGGTCGCTTCCGCTACCTGGTCAACGACCTGCTGATGAACCTCCCCGGCCTTCGTCCGGTCTGTGTGGGCATCAACAAGACGGGCAAGCAGAGCCGCGACTTCCCACGCATGGTCGAGGCGGCCTTTCAGGGCAACGACCATATCATCATGTTTCCCGCCGGACTCAACTCGCGGATGACCGACGGAGTGATCCGCGACCTGCCGTGGAAGAAGACCTTCGTCACGAAGAGCGTGCAGTATCAGCGCGACATCGTGCCCATCCATTTCAGCGGACGCAACTCCGACCGCTTCTACCGCATCGCCAACTGGCAGAAGCGCCTCCACCTCAAGGTGAACCTGGCGATGCTCTTCCTCGTCGACGAGATGTATCGCAACGTCGACAAGGACTTCACGGTCAAGATAGGCAAACCCATCCCCTGGCAGACCTTCGACCGGTCGCGATCGGCCAAGGACTGGGCCCTGTGGGTGGAGGACCAGGTCTATGCGCTCTAAGGAGGCTGAAGAAGAGACAGAAGAAGGTTCAGAAGAAGAGTCAGAACAAGAGAATCCCCCCGTTTTACATCAAACTCTGGAAAAATGGAAGAAGAGATTATCCAACCCATCAGCAAAGAGGTGCTGCGCAGCGAGCTTACTCCTGAGAAGCTGCTCCGCACGACCAACAAAAGCCACAACGATATCTATGTGGTGACAGCCCACAACGCACCCAACGTGATGCGGGAGATAGGCCGGCTGCGCGAGATAGCGTTCCGTGCGGCAGGTGGCGGTACGGGCAAGGCCGTAGATATAGACGAGTTTGACACGTCGGACAACTGCTACAAGCAGCTCATCGTGTGGAACCCCGAGGCGGAGGAGATCATCGGTGGCTACCGCTATCTCTTCGGACGCAACTGGCGGCTCAATGCCGACGGCCAGCCCGAGTTGGCCACCAGCCACATGTTCCACTTCTCCGACCGCTTCCTCCAGGAGTACATGCCCTACACCGTGGAGCTGGGCCGATCGTTTGTCTCGCTCGACTACCAGAACGTGCGCAAGAACTCCTAGAGCATCTTCGCGCTCGACAACCTTTGGGATGGTCTCGGCGCGCTGACGGTCATCAATCCCGACGTCAGGTACTTCTTTGGCAAGATGACCATGTATCCGAGCTACATCCGCATCGGCCGCGACATGATCCTCTATTTCCTCAAGAAGCACTTCGACGACAAGGACCACCTCATCGTGCCCATCCACCCGCTGAGCTACGAGCACCCCGAGGAGCAACTGGCCAAGATCTTCACGGGCGCCGACTTCAGGGAGGACTACCGCATCCTCAACCGCGAGATTCGCCACCTGGGCTTCAATATCCCGCCGCTCGTCAACGCCTACATGAACCTCTCGCCGACGATGAAACTCTTCGGAACGGCCATCAACGACGGTTTTGGCGAGGTGGAGGAGACGGGCATCCTCATTGCCGTCGATGAGATCCTCGACGAGAAGCGCGTGCGCCATATCGACAGTTTCGTCAAGGAGCACCCCGAGGCCCTCCATATCACCAGCGGAGCCAACAAACTCATTTACAAGGACCGGGCCTGACCCTTTCGCGAGGACCGGGCCTGACGTTTTCCTCCATCCCCAAACTGTATTTTTCCCCTCCCGACATGGAATCGATCAAAGAAATATTCAGAATCGGCAAAGGACCGTCGAGCAGCCACACCATGGGGCCGCAGCGGGCGGCACAGATCTTCCTCAAGCGCCATCCCAACGCCCACCGCTTCGAGGTGACGCTCTACGGCAGCCTGGCTGCCACGGGCAAGGGCCACATGACCGACGTGGCCATCCAGGAGGTGCTCCGCGAGGCCGCCCCCGTGAAGATCGTGTGGAAACCGACGGAGTTTCTGCAGTTCCACCCCAACGGCATGAAGTTTGTCGCCCTCAACGGCTACGACAAGCCCACCGAGGAGTGGACGGTCTATAGCGTCGGCGGTGGCGCCCTGTCGGAGGGCAAGGGCAAGGAGGACCAGTGCTTCCGCCCGGAGCAGGTCTATAACCTCCACACCACCAAGGACATCCTCGGCTGGTGTGAGGACAACGGTCGTGGCTACTGGGAGTATGTGGCGCTTTGCGAGGACAAGGACATCTGGGACTACCTGCGCCAGGTGTGGCAGGTGATGCAGCGTGCCGTCCACCGTGGCATCGACCACGAGGGCGCGCTCCCGGGCCCCTTGCACCTGGCCCGCAAGGCCCCGACCTACTATACGAAGTCGCTTGCCTACAAGCCGTCGCTGCAGAGCCGCGGCCGCGTCTTCGCCTATGCCCTGGCCGTGAGCGAGGAGAATGCCTCCGGCGGCACGGTGGCCACGGCCCCGACGTGTGGAGCCAGTGGCGTGGTGCCGGGCGTGCTGGTCCATCTGGCCGAATTCCACAATTTCTCCGAGACGCGCATCCTCCATGCCCTGGCCACGGCCGGCATCTTCGGCAACATCGTCAAGTACAACGCCTCAATCTCCGGCGCGGAAGTGGGATGCCAGGGCGAGGTCGGTGTGGCCTGCGCCATGGCTTCGGCAGCCACCTGCCAGCTCTTTGGCGGCACGCCGTCGCAGATAGAGTATGCGGCGGAGATGGGCTTGGAGCACCACCTCGGCATGACCTGCGACCCCGTCTGCGGCCTCGTCCAGATCCCTTGCATCGAGCGCAACGCCTTTGCGGCCTGCCGTGCCCTCGACGCCCAGCTCTACGCCTCGCTCAGCGACGGCAAGCACCGCGTCTCCTTCGACAAAGTGGTGGACGTGATGAAGCGGACGGGCCACGACATTCCCTCGCTCTACAAGGAGACGAGCGAGGGCGGACTGGCCAAGGAGTTTTAGCAAGCGATTCAAACAACGCTAAGATTTGCGGTGTCATTGTTTCTTTGACAGTATCTACTCATCAAGCACCTATCTCCATGCAAGACCTTGAAATCAAGATAAAGGTGACGCTCTGTCAGATGGACGAGCTCTCCGCCGAGGACCAAGCGCTCGTGGGGCAGGCCATCGAGGCCACGCGCCACAGTTATGCCGTCTATTCCCACTTCCATGTGGGGGCCGCAGTGCGCCTCCAGGACGGTCGTGTCGTCATCGGTGCCAACCAGGAGAATGCCGCCTTTCCCTCGGGGCTCTGTGCCGAGCGCACGGCCCTCTTTGCGGCCCAGGCCCACTATCCCGACCAGCCGGTCCTGGCGCTGG
>OGOQ01001872.1_pt1 | contig 14459 bp, 15 predicted proteins | sample 1552691 | NCBI WGS metagenome assembly OGOQ01 (sample SAMEA2580209, study PRJEB22360) | human gut metagenome | biome: human gut; feature: human-associated habitat; material: faeces | place: Denmark | collected 2008/2010
GACCGTTCGCGCGAAAGCCTCGTGCAGAACATCATCCGGCTCGACTCGATGGAGCGCATGATGAACGACATGCTGACCTACAACGAGAACATAGCCCTGATCATGGAGGGACGCACGCCCGTGGCGCGCGTGCTCGCCTCGTCGGACTCGTCGCGCATCAGCAAGGTGCTGGTGATGCCCTCGCACGAAGACTCGCTCCTGCGGGCCCAGATGGAGGGCGACGGCGAATACGCCATCGCCGGACAGGGCGGCTCGCGGCGCAAGGTGCGCGAGGCCATCGAGCTGGCGACGCCCGTCGAGGGAATCATAACCGGAAAATTCGACATCCGGCAGGGAAATTTCGGTGTGAAGATCGCCGCGACCGCCGCCGACCGCATCACGGCCATCGACAACGGCACGGTGGTTCAGAGCCTCTGGACCCCGGAGACGGGTTACATCGTGGTCCTGCAACACGCCGGGAACCTGATCTCGGTCTACAAGAACCTCTCGCAGTCGCTCGTAACGACCGGCCAGACCATCCGTTCGGGCGAACTGATCGGCTACAACGCCGAAGTGCAGGACGGAGAGGTCCGGCTCTTCGAATTCGAACTCTGGAACAACGGCAAACCCGTGGACCCCGAGGGGTACATCGTCTTCTGACAAACGCATGAAACAAAGACTCGCAATACTGGGTTCGACCGGCTCGATCGGCGTGCAGACGCTCGACATCGCCCGCGAAAACCCCGGCCGCTTCGAGGTCCGCGTCCTCACGGCCAACCGCAACTGGGAACGACTGGCCCGGCAGGCCCGGGAATTCGACGCCGACGCGGCGGTGATCGCCGACAAACAGCACTACGCGCAGCTGCGCGACGCACTCGCGGGAACCGACACCAAAGTATATGCCGGAGAGGAGGCCGTGGCGCAGGTCGCGGCCGGAGGCGGCACGGACGTGGTGGTGAACGCCCTGGTGGGCTACGCCGGACTCGCTCCCACGGTGGCGGCCATCGAGGCGGGCAAGAAGCTCGCGCTGGCCAACAAGGAGTCGCTCGTGGTGGGCGGCGCCTGCGTGATGCCGCTGGCCCGGAAGCGGAAAGCCCCGGTGATTCCGATCGACTCGGAACATTCGGCCATCTTCCAGTGTCTCGTGGGCGAGCGCGCCCCGGTCAGAAGGCTGATCGTCACGTGCAGCGGCGGCGCATTCCGCGACTTCCGGGCCGAAGAGCTGGCGAACGTCACGGTGGAGCAGGCCCTGCGCCACCCCCAGTGGGACATGGGCGCGAAGATCACGATCGACTCGTCGACGCTCGTGAACAAGGGGTTCGAGGTGATCGAGGCCCACTGGCTGTTCGGGACCCCGGCGGAACGGATTTCGGTGTTGCTCCACCCGCAGTCGATCATCCATTCGATGGTCGAATTCGAGGACGGCGCGATCAAGGCCCAGCTCGGAACGCCCGACATGCGCCTGCCGATCAGCTTCGCGCTGCTGTACCCCGACCGGGCGAACCGTCCCGGCGAGCGGTTCAACTTCCTGAACCATCCGCAGCTGACCTTCGCCGAAGTGGACCGCGCGAAATACCCGGCGCTCGACATCGCCTACGACTGTCTGCGGCGCGGCGGCACGGCGGCCTGCACGATGAACGGCGCCAACGAGGTGGCCGTGGCGGCGTTCCTCGCCCGCAAATGCGCATGGCTCGACATCGTGCGCGCCATCCGCTACGCGCTGGAGCACGCCGCATTCGTCCCCTCGCCCACCCTGGCCGATTACGCCGAGGCGAACGCCGAAGCCCGCGCGCTGGCGGCGGAGTTCCTACAATTAAAAAATTAAAACTTAAAGCTTGTGGACATTCTTGTAAAAATCATTCAGTTCTTCCTCTGTTTCACCATCCTGATAGGCATTCACGAGATGGGTCACTTCATCATGGCGCGGGTGTTCAAAATCCGCGTCGAGAAATTCTACATCTTCTTCGACCCGTGGTTCTCGCTGTTCAAATTCAAACGCGGAAACACCGAGTACGGTCTGGGATGGCTGCCGCTGGGCGGATATGTCAAGATCGCCGGCATGATCGACGAGTCGATGGACACGGAACAGATGAAACAGCCCGTCAAACAGGACGAGTTCCGCGCCAAACCCGCCTGGCAGCGTTTTCTGGTGATGATCGCCGGCGTGGTGATGAACGTCGTGCTGGCCGTGGCCATCTACATCGGCATCTGCTACACGTGGGGCGACACCTATTTCTCGAACGCCGACGCCAAGTGGGGCTACAACTTCAACGAGGCCGGGCACAAACTCGGATTCCACGACGGAGACCGGCTGGTGAGCATCGACGGCGAAGAGGCGGACGACATCAACAAGGTCGTAAACTCGCTGATCATCACCGAAAGCGACCGCAGCGTCGTGGTCGAACGCAACGGACGGCAGGTGGAACTGATCCTCCCGCTCGACGAGCTGATCTCGATGCGCCAGCAGAAGGGATACGAAAATTTCCTCCTGCCCCGCATCCCCTTTCTGATCGACAGCGTCGTAAACCCGACCGTCGCACAGTTGCGGAAGGGAGACGAGATCGTAGCCATCGACAACGTTTCGGGTCTCGACTTTGCGGGCTACGGCCAATACCTGAAGGCGCACGCCGGAGATTCGGTGCTGCTGACAGTCCTGCGGGAAGGGGACATGCTCTTTGAATTCAAAGCGCCCGTCTCGGAGAACGGCACGCTCGGAGTCATCCGCAAGGGCCTCGCGCTGCGCACGCAGAAATATACGTTTCTGGAGGCGATTCCGGCCGGTATTCAAAGGACGGGCAAGGTGATCTCCTCCTACTGGGACCAGCTGAAGATGATCGTGCAGCCCAAAACCAAGATGTACGAGGAGCTGGGCGGATTCATCTCCATCGGCAGCATCTTCCCCTCCACGTGGGACTGGCAGGACTTCTGGATGAAGACCGCCTTCCTGTCGATCATCCTCGCGGTGATGAACATTCTGCCGATCCCGGGACTCGACGGCGGGCACGCGATCTTCACTTTCTGGGAGATGATCTCGGGCCGCAAGGTGAGCGACAAGGTGCTCGAAGCGGCGCAGTATGTCGGACTGATCATCATTCTGTTCCTGCTGCTCTACGCCAACGGCAACGACATTTACCGGTTCTTTATCAAATAAATGCGGAGCCGATGACAAACCGAACTGCGGAAAAAACGGAAGCCTGCGCCGCGGCGCTGCGGAGACACCGTTTCGAGGCCGAGGTGGTGAAGGACGCCGAAGCGGCCTTCGCCCTGATGAAGGCCGTCGTGGAGGCCGAAAACCCGCAACTCGTGTCGTTCGGCGACTCCATGACGATGCGCGGAACGGGCATCGTCGAGTGGCTGCGGAGCAACGGGCGGCTGACGCTGCTCGACGGGTTCGACGCCTCGAAGCCCTACGAGGAGCGGCTGGAAATCCGCCGCCGCGCGCTGTTGTCGGACCTTTTCATCACGGGCGTGAACGCCGTGACGGAGCAGGGAACACTGCACTGGCTGGACAAGGTGGGCAACCGCATCGCACCGGTGGCATTCGGTCCCCGAAAGGTGATCATCGTGGCGGGACGCAACAAGATCGTGGCCGACCGCGACGAGGCCGAGGAGCGCATCCGCCGGATCGCCGCCCCGCAGAACGTAGCGCGACACCCCGGATTCCGCACCCCCTGCGCCAAAACAGGCGTCTGCGCGGACTGCAACTCGCAGGACCGCATCTGCAACACCCGGATGGAAATGCTGCGATGCTGGCCCGACAAACGGGTGTTGGTAATACTGATCGACGAAGATTCCGGATTATGATGAAACAACTGAAATACGGCACGACCTGCCTGCTGTTGCTGGCAGCCGCCTGCGGAGACGATTCCGACGCATTTTACACGGCGGTTTATCCCGTCGTGCGCGTCGAGGCCGAAATCACCCTTCCGGACCCCGAACCGGGCCCAACCGATCCCACCGACCCCACTGATCCCACCGATCCCACCGATCCCACCGATCCCACCGATCCAACAGACCCAACAGACCCAACAGACCCAACAGCCCCCACGAACCCCACCGATCCCACGGAACCGGAGACGAAGGCTGGGGAAAACGAAACGGACCCCGTGGTCGAACGGATCAGGGAGGAGATCGAAGCGGCGGCTCCCGTGAAGGCGGGCGGAAGCTACGTGCTGGAATTCACCAAATACAACGGCGGGCGCCTCCGGATCAGACAGACGGCGGAGGCGGACCGGGTGCGGGGCGTCTTCTTCAAGGACCCGGGCGCAACCGACATCCTCGTCTACTGTCCGGAACCGGCGATGAAGTACACCTGCGTCGTCTCGGCCTACAAGGCCGAGGACGGCACGAGCAAGACCCTCCTGACGGTCGACCTGACCGAAGAGTACCAAGCTCTCTACCCCGAGGCCGGAATCACGAAGGCCGTGCGCCGGGAGTACACCTCGGCAAACGCAAAATAGGAGGACGTATGGCAAAGGTCAAAAAGGCATTTTTCTGCAAAAACTGCGGGTTCGAAGCTCCGAAATGGCTGGGACGCTGTCCCTCGTGCGGCGAGTGGAACTCATTCACCGAGGAGATCATCGCCCGCGAGAGTGGTTCGGTCCCGGCGGTCGCGGCGGGTCCCCTGCCCGCGGCGAAGCCCCAGCGCGTGAGGGACATCCGCGAAAGCGAGCACGTCCGCCTCGATCTGGGAAACGCCGAGGTAAACCGCGTGTTGGGCGGCGGGATGGTCCCGGGGTCGCTGGTCCTCGTGGGCGGCGAGCCGGGAATCGGCAAATCGACCCTCTCGCTGCAAATCGCGCTGGCGGCGAACGGACTGAAAACCCTCTACGTCTCGGGCGAGGAGTCGGCCGAGCAGATCAAGATGCGCGCCGCGCGCATCGGCATCGGCAACGACGAGTGCCTGATCTATCCCGAAACGCTGCTGGAAAACATCGTGGCGCAGATCGCCGAGCACCGTCCCGACCTGGTGGTGATCGACTCGATACAGACGATTTACACCGACCTCCTGGACTCGTCGGCGGGAAGCGTGTCGCAGATCCGCGAATGCGCGGCGACGCTTCTGAAATACGCCAAATCGACCGGAACGTCGATCTTCATCATCGGCCACATCACCAAGGACGGCTCGATAGCCGGTCCCAAGATACTCGAACACATCGTCGACGTGGTGTTGCAGTTCGAGGGCGACAGCAACAACATCTACCGCATCCTGCGGGGCATCAAGAACCGGTTCGGAGCGACGTTCGAAATCGGGGTCTTCGAGATGCTCGACGCCGGACTACGGGGGGTTGACAATCCGTCGGAAATCCTGCTGACGCACTATGAGGAGCCGTTGAGCGGCATCGCCGTGGGGGCATCGGCCGACGGCGTGAGGCCCTACCTGATCGAGGTGCAGGCGCTGGTGAGCGGTGCGGCGTACGGCACGCCCCAGCGTTCGACGACCGGATACGACGCACGGCGCATGAACATGCTGCTGGCCGTGCTGGAGAAGCGCGTGGGGATGAAGATGTTCCAGAAAGACGTTTTCCTGAATTTCGCGGGCGGATTCAAGGTCGCGGACCCGGGGCTGGACCTCGCGGTCGTGGCGGCGGTGATCTCGTCCTACTACGACCGTCCCGTGGCCGAGGGGGTCTGCTGCGCCGGCGAAATAGGCCTGTCGGGCGAAGTGCGCCCCGCGCCCCGCACCGAACAGCGCATCAGCGAGGCCGCAAGGCTCGGATTCAGGCGCATCATCGTGTCGGGCTATCTGGCCAAAGGCGGCAAGCGTCCCAAAGGCATCGAGGTAGTCCCGATAAACAGCGTCGACCAGCTCCCGAAGGCGCTTTTCACAGAATAGGCCGACATCAAAAACAACAGATAAGGAAAGGAGCGGCTTCTGGCAGCCGCGGCCGGAAGATTTTCGATTCGCCTCGGGCGAATCGGCAGGCCGCAGCTCCGCCCTGCGGAGGCCTGCTCGTAACTGCCCTTCGAGCGGACCACCGCAAGCTGCCGCCTGAAAACGCGACAGAAGTTCCGGAGAGCGAATCTTCCGACCTCGCGTGGGCTTCCGGCCGGATTGCCGCCGGTATGGAATGGATTTTGCTTTTTCCCCGGTAAAAGGGAAGAAAATGCAAAAGAGAATAGTCGTACTGGGCGGCGTGGGATTCATCGGCTCCCACCTGTGCCTGCGTCTGTTGAACGACGGGCACGAAGTCTTCTGCGTGGACATACGCGACACCGCCGATTCGCCGCTGCTGCGCGACATGCCGCCGCACCCGGAATTCCGGTACGTCCGCCACAACATCGTCAACGCATTCGGCATCCGCTGCGACGAGATTTACAACCTCGCGGCGCCCTCGCGCGTGCGCTACAACAAGGCGCTGCCCGTCGAGTCGCTCAAGGTCAGCATACAGGGGTCGATAAACGCCCTCGACACGGCCCGTTCGGAGCACGCACGCATCCTCTACGCATCCACCGGAGACATCTACGGCACGGGATACCGCGACACCTCGGTCGAGGCGGCGGACGGTTGTCCGACACACCGCACCCTCGCCGAAGGCAAACGGGCCGGGGAGGCCCTGCACCGCGCCTACCAGTATGAATTCGGGGTCGACGCACGCATCGCGCGCATCTTCAACACCTACGGCAGCGGCGCCGACCTGATGGACCAGCGCGTGGTGATGAAGATGATCGTGGCGGCGTTGCAGAACCGCGACATTCCGATCAACGGCAGCGGCGAGCAGCTGCGGACCTTCTGCTGGGTGGAAGACGTGGTCGACGGACTGGTGCGGCTGATGGAGGCCCCGCCGGCCGAGACGACGCGCACGGCCAATTTCGGCAGCAGTCACGAGGTGACGATCCGCTCGCTGGCCGAGAAGATCATCGCCCTGACGGGCAGCAGCTCGCACATCGTCCACGCCGAAGCGCGCATCGACGACATACGCCGCCGCACGCCCGACATCTCGGCGACACGGCGCGAACTGGACTGGGCGCCCCGCACACCGCTCATCGAAGGCCTGCGGCGCACGATCAGCTACGTCGAAAAGGAACTTGCGGAGAAGAACTATGCGGGAATATCGTGGGTGGAAATAAACTGATCGGAAGATATGACCATGACGGACTTTGACAAGATCATCTGGCGGGACGCGCTGACGTTCGTAGACTTCTTCGCCACCTGGTGCGGGCCGTGCCGGATGATGATGCCGGCCATAGACAAGTTTCGGGAGCGGATGAACGGCCGCGTCGACGTCTACAAAGCGGACATCGACGACCCCTCGATGCGTGAAATCATACGGCGCTACAACATCATGTCGGTCCCGACACTGATGTTTTTCTGCCGCGGAGAGGTATTGTGGCGCGAGAGCGGCCGCGTGGGGTACGAACACCTGATCAACGTGCTGAACGAACTCGAAAAGCGCGAACAGGTGATGCAGCCCTAAACCTCCAGTCGCCAGGCCAGCTCCTCGTGGACGCAGGCTTCGGCAGGGAGCTGACCCAGAGAGCCGGCCGCGCGGAGAACCGCCTGCCGGTTCTCTTCGTTTCGCGTCCCGAGGGCCGTGAACAGCGCCACGGCGCCATGAGCCAGCAGGTGCGCTTCCGGGATGCTGGCCGCAGCGGCCCCGTGCACGACGGCCGCAGCCGGAACGGCCCACGCCGGAGAAGGATGCGGAACGCGGGCCGCGGCCATCAGGGCCGCATACTGCCGCAGCCACCCGGCATCGGGCGCAATCCACGCCGCGAACAGTTCGGGGAACGCCCCGATGCGGCTCAACAGCGCGAAGGCGGCCTCCGCGGCGATTTCAGAATTGAGAAGCCCGTCGCCCCAGAAGGCGAACTCCCCGGGCGTAAGGCGCGCCGGATCGGCGATGTGCAGCGCGGCAAGGCGCAGGCAGCGGACATCCTGCCGCCAGAGGTATTTGGCGAAATCGTGATCGGCGGCCTCGGCACGCGCCAGCGTGCGGAGCGTCGGCAGGCTCACGCCGTAGTTCAGGCCGCAGGGTGCGCCGTAGAAGCGCATCGAATCGGCAACGGCGCCGTTGCGCTCGCGGCGGAATGCCCCGAGCAGCGCCGCCATGCGGGAGGTGAAATCCATCGGAAGGTTATTTGCGGCGCGGCAGGGCGACGTTGATCGTACGACCGAATTCGAAAACAGGAAGCACGGCGCGGGCATACTCGCGGCCTCCCGAGACGACGATGCAGGTCGAGGGATCGGCCACGCGGCACGCCACGACCTGCGTCTCCTTCGGACCGGCCTCGAGGTCGCTCTTCGCAGCGCCCGAAGGTTCGATCTGCAACAGCACGATGTCGCCCGAAAGGTCCGTGTCGGGAAGCAGTCCGGCCGCAGGGCTGAAGCGGCAGACGATATACTGTTTCTTGTCGGCCTGCGGGCAGACCACGTAGCGGCGGGTCTCGGTCGAGACGATCCGCTTGCCGAGGAACAGCTCCAGATAGCTCTGCTCCAGACGGTCGATCTCCTCCAGCGCGGCCTTCAGGCCCTCGCCGAAGACGTTCTCGCCCGCTTCGCCCGTGACCAGCTCGATGCGGTGGCGGCGCAGCGAGAAGATTTGCGCGGCGGCGGTGCGCGCGGCGTCCTCCAGCGCGGGCGTCGTCATGTCGGTCTTGTCCGGCTGCAAGCGCGCGAACTTGTTTTCGGAGGCGGTGTGCGACAGCACGCGGGTCGAGGCCGGAGCCGGAGCCACGGCATTGAGGTAGGTGTCGCCGTCGAGCAGGGCGATCTGCGCCCCGGTGACGCTCCACACGGTCTTGTCGGTGAGCGGAGCGCGCACCCCGAGGTATTTCTGCGCATAACGCGCATAGGGTCCGCTCAAGGTGACGTCGTGTTCGACGGTGACGTCGACGGCGAGGATCGTGCGCGGCTGGGCGACGGTAAGGCCGCCGGCGGTTTCGTTCGCGCCCTGAAGGGAGATGTATGGGTTCTGGGCCGAGACGCCGCCCGAAAGCAGCAGGGCAAATGCCAAAAGTCTGAATTTCATGGTCCGAAAATTTTATTGCGGTTTCACAAATGTAGCTTATTTTCGCGTGCCGTCAAAATTTCAGGTAAAAATCACGGGTCAGGGCGCGGTATTCGGGCGTGTAGCATTCGTGCTCTCCCGTGCCGACGACCAGTTCCGAGACCTCGGGCACGGCGGCGGAACAATCGGCAGAACAATCGGCGGGGCGGTCGGCGGAACAATCGGCGGGAGGGTCGGCGGGGCGGTCGGCGGGAGAAGCGGCGCGGACGAACTCCATCAGCGCCCGTTTGGCCGGGCGGCGGGGCGTGGTGCGCACGTCGGTGCGGCGCACGAGGGCCAGTCGTCCGGCACAGACCGCGAGGAAACGCTCCGCTTCGGCCGTGGGAAGGATGACGGCAAACCGGCCTCCGGGAGCCAGCAGGCGGAGGACGGCGTCGCGCAGGTCGCCGAACGGCAGGTGCACGGCATGGCGGGCCGCGGGGCGCCCCCGATCGGGGCAGGGGAGCGAGTCGACGAAAAACGGCGGGTTGGAGACGATCAGATCGAACGGCTCCGGGGTCTCGAACTCCTGCACGGGGCATTGAGCGAACGCCACCCTTCCGCTCCAGGGCGAAGCGGCGGCGTTCTCGCGGGCCTGCCCGACATCGTCGATGTCGACGCCCGTGACATGCGCCTCCGGGGCGCGCTGGGCCAGCATCAGGGCGATCAGCCCCGTGCCCGTGCCGATGTCGAGCATCCGCCGGTCCTGCGGCCGAACCGCGGCCCATGCACCCAGCAGAACGCCGTCGGTCCCGACCTTCATCGGGCAGCGGTCCTGACGGACCGTGAATTGTTTAAACCGAAACCCGCTTAAGAAGCGGGATTTATGAGTATTATTCATTGTTCATTCAAATAGCCGTCCATGCCTGCGCCGAACAGCGAGAAATCGTACCGCGCAGGATCCTCCGCATCGAATGCGCGCAGGGCGTCCGTCAGCTCCTCGACGGCCCGCCAGTCGTTCTGGCGGCGGCCAAGCAGTCCCAGCGCACGCGCCGTCTCGCCGACATGGACGTCCAGCGGCAGGTAGAGGGCCGACATCGGGATACGCCGCCACAGACCGAAATCGACACCCCGGTCGTCGCGGCGCACCATCCACCGCAGATACATGCACAGCCGCTTGCAGGCCGCGCCGCGCTCGACGGACGAAACATGCTTCTCGCAGCGCGGAGCGTGCTCCCCGGCGAAAAACTCGCGCCGGAAGTCGGCCAGCACGGCGGGCATGCTCTGCGCGGCCTCATAGCGCGTCTCGAAGAAATTCCCGATGCCGCCGTGACGCTCCTCCATACGCCGCAGGGCCAGCACGAAATCGCGCAGGTCCCCGCCGTTGAACGTGCGGTGGACGTAGGACGAAAGCAGCGCCAGTTCGCGCTGCGAGGCGTTGCGCACGAAATCCGCCGGAGCGTCGTCCATGAAGTGCATCATGCGGTGGCCGCTGCGGACAATGGCCTTACGGTTGCCCCAGGCGATGGTCGCGGAGAAAAATCCCGCGATCTCGCGGTCGGCGCGGTCCGTATAGCGGTGCGGTACCGAAATCGGATCGTCGGCGATGAAGTCGGGGCTGTTGTATTTGTCGTGGAGCGCGTCGAGCAGCTCCTTCAGATCGGTGTTCGTCATGGCGTGCGGAGCATTCGGAGCAAGACATCGGTTTGCGGGATGCCGTAACCCAGTTCGCAGCCGGGAGCTGCGGCCCGCGTGCCGGAAGCGTGCAGCAGTCCGATGAGTTCGCCGCGTTCCATAGGACGGTATTCGAGCAGGCAGGCGCAAAGCCCCGCGATAACCGGCGTCGAAAACGAAGTTCCCAACGACGAGGCTCCGGCGACGAAATCGGGCTTCACATAGCCGGCATCTTCGCGTCCGACACCACTGGAGCGGGAGCGGGAAACACCGTCGGAATCGCACGAACCGACCGTGATGACCTGCCGGACATCGGCCGGAAAGGAGACATTGCGCCACGCCTTGTCGCCCTCGTTGCCGGCGCTCTGCACGAAAACGAGCCCGGGACGCGCCGTGAGCAGGCTGTCGAGGTAGCGCGAGAGCGTCGAGGTGCGGCCGTCGAGCATCGCGGGCGTATAGCCGCTGAAATCGTCGAACGTCGTATAGCCCAACGACGAGGAGATCACGTCGACGTCATGCGCCAGGAGCCACTCGATGCCGCGGATCAGCTGCCGCTCCTCGGCGCGAGGCTCCACTTCGGCGCGGTCGGTTTTCGCAAGATAATACTCCGCGCCCCATGCCAGCCCGCGGATCGTATCGCCCGAACGGCCTCCGAGGTTGGTGCAGACCCTCGTGCCGTGATCTGTGGCGTCGTCGAAGAATGCCGTCTCGTCGCCGCCCGTGAAATCGCGCCAGGCGGCGACGTGCAGCCCCCGCGTCCAGCGGTCGGTGCGGAAGCCCCCGAAACCCGCGTCCAGCACCCCGATGCGGACGCCCCGTCCGGAGAGGTTCAGCGAATCGAACGCCCGGGACATCGTCTGCCCCACGGCGCGCGAATAGGTCCGGGAGTAGTCCGAGGTCCACGTCCCGCGCACCTCGCGCACGAGGTCCCACGCACCGTAGGCGGCAAGAGCCGGAAGAAGCAGCCAAAGCAGTTTTTTCATGTTACCGGACCGTTTCGCAGCCGAGGATCAGACCGTCGGACATGGTGATCTTCCGGTCGGCCATTGCGGCGAGGTTTTCGTCGTGGGTGACGATCACGACGGTCTGGCCGAGCCGTTCGCGCAGGTCGAAGAACAGGCGGTGGATCTCGTCGCGGTTGTGCGAGTCGAGGTTGCCCGAGGGTTCGTCGGCCAGCAGCACGGCGGGCGAATTGACCAGCGCACGGGCGATGGCCACGCGCTGCTGCTCGCCGCCCGAAAGCTGTCCGGGCTTGTGGTCGCGCCGCGCCGCGAGGCCCATCATGTCGAGCAGTTCGGAGGCACGGCGTTCGACATCGGCGCGCGGACGCCGGCCGATCAGCCCCGGAATGCAGACGTTCTCGAAAGCCGTGAACTCCGCAAGCAGGTGGTGGAACTGGAACACGAAGCCGATGCGCTCGTTGCGGAACTGCGACAAGGCCCGATCGCCCAAGGCCGAGACATCGCGGCCGTCGATCTCCACGCGCCCGCCGTCGGGACGCGACAGCGTGCCGATGATCTGCAAAAGCGTGGTCTTGCCAGCGCCGCTGGCCCCCACGATGGAGACCACCTCGCCCTGCGCCACGTCGAGCGAAACGCCTTTCAGCACCTCCAGCGTGCCGAAACTCTTGTGTATGTCGGTAGCCCGTATCATTGGCGGAACATATTGAACAGTTTGACCGTGTCCACAGCTTCCCGCACGTCGTGGACGCGGAGTATCGCCGCACCCTGGCGCAGGCACTCCCAGCCCAGGGCAACGGTTCCGGCGAGCGATTCGGCGGGAGTGGCGTCGAGAACCTTATAGATCATCGACTTGCGCGAAAGCCCCGCCAGCACCGGGTAACCCAGCGCGCAGAGGCGGTGCAGACCCGCGAGCAATTCGTAGTTCTGCTCCGTGGTCTTGGCGAAGCCGAAGCCGGGGTCGAGGATGATGTTTTCACGCCGGATGCCCGCGGCGAGCATCTCGTCGGTGCGGCGGCGGAAATAGCCGACGACCTCGGTGACGATGTCGCGCCGGTAGTCGGTCTGCGACTGCATGGTTTTCGGATCGCCCTTCATGTGCATGGCGATGTAGGGTACGCCGCAGTCCGCAACGACGGAGAGCATCGCAGGGTCGAGTTCCCCGGCCGAAATGTCGTTGACGACGAGCGGCCCGAACGTTTCGACAGCCTTCGCCGCGACTTCGCTGCGGAACGTGTCGACCGAGACGGTCATGCCGGGCGCCAGCCGACGCACGGTCCCGACGCCCAGCCGGACGCGACGCCACTCCTCGTCGGCGGGGACTTCGTCGGCCCCGGGACGCGAGGAGTAGCCCCCGACGTCGATCAGCTGCGCCCCTTCGGACACGGCTTCGCGGACGCGGCGCTCGACGGATTCGGCCTCCGGAGTGCGGCTGCCGGCATAGAAAGAATCGGGGGTGACGTTAAGAATCGCCATCACCTGCGGCGAGGAAAAATCAATGTTCATGGGCTTCATGGCTGAAAATTCGGTGCAACTCCGCGACAGCGGGTTCAAGGTCGGATTCGAGGATGTTGACAAGGGTGTAGTCGGCCTTCGCGCTCAACGTATCGTCGTCCGTCTGGGCGGCGATGCGGAGGCGGACCTCCCCGGGTGTGCGCCCGTCGCGGCGGCAGGTGCGTTCGATGCGCAGCGCCTCGGGGGCGAGGACGGCAACCGTGCGGTCGACGCAGGCATCGAACCCCGCATCGAAAAGAAGGGCGCTTTCGAGGATCACGTAGTCGCCCTCCTGCTGTTCGGCCCACGCCGCGAAATCGGCCCGGACGGCCGGGTGGACGATGGCGTTCAGGTCGGCGAGGGCCTGCGCCTCGGAGAAGACCCGCCCGGCAAGGTAGGTACGGTTCAAGGTCCCGTCCGCATAGGCTTCGGCCCCGAAACGGTCCGTGATGCGCCGGCGCAGCTCCGCATCCTCCGTCATCAGCCGTTTGGCCCCGGCATCGGAGTCATAGACCGCGACGCCCAAACGCGCGAAAAGACGGCAAACGGTGCTTTTGCCGCTGCCGATGCCGCCTGTGATTCCGACCTTCATCATGGGTTACGGGGAACGTCGATTTCGGGAATGTCCCCGATGGAAATGATCTTGATGTCGCTGAACCGCGGCGCAAGGGCGTTTTGCAGCGACTGGGGGTCGATGATGAGTTTACCCTCGTGCCCCTCCTCATACGAACGCTTCGTCTTGAGTTCCGCAAGCGGAATGCGCAGCGTCTTGTTCATGTAGACCCGGTAGCCGAAAAGGTTCGTACCGACGCCCTCGACCACGCAGGTAACCTCGAAAGGCTGTCCGTCGACACTCACCCTCACGGTCTGCTCGGTGGTGTACGTATAGCTCAATTTCGCGATATACCAAAGGATGAACGACGCGACGAGCAGCGCCAGAAAAACCGGCGACACGTAGCGGTGCATCCATTTCAACCAATTTTCCATCATGGGAACCTATAATATCCGTATGACAAAGATAGTGCAAGGCGGGGCAATATCAAATTTATTTTGCACATTGCCGAGCCGCAGCCTGCCCAAGCGGGCGTCTGCTTGCCCGCAAAGATAGTGCAAGCCGGCCGCAATGCCAAATTTATTTGAAAAAACGGACCGCACCGAGAGGTGCGGTCCGTTTTTGTCGGATCGGGAGTCTATCCATTACTTCTCCACGTCGGTCTTGGCGCGCTTCGTCATCAGATCGTAAGCGATCGGCGTCGCGAGGAAGATCGTGGCGGCCGTACCTACGACCACGCCGATGATCAGCGCGAAGATGAAGCCGCGGATCGTCTCGCCGCCGAAGAAGAAGATGGCCAGCAGCGTCACGAGCGTCGTGCCCGAGGTGTTGATCGTACGCGACAGCGTCGAGTTGATGGCGTTGTTCACG
>OGOQ01001875.1_pt1 | contig 14421 bp, 9 predicted proteins | sample 1552691 | NCBI WGS metagenome assembly OGOQ01 (sample SAMEA2580209, study PRJEB22360) | human gut metagenome | biome: human gut; feature: human-associated habitat; material: faeces | place: Denmark | collected 2008/2010
AAACTCCCGCCCGTCATATTTTGGGATCCAAGTAACGTAAGGTATCCTTAATAAGATTGTTAAGCCTCGCCCATGGCGAGGATTTTTTATGTATGGCGTCCGATGCCTTTCTGCATATGCGGCGCTGAAGAATGGAAATGTGATATATGGCTGCAAACGCAACGCAGGAAAAGAAAGATATAACTCAAGAAGCTGAATGTACGAGCTTTGATGCTCTTGGGCTTAACCAAGAGATTATGGGAGCGGTAGAAGAACTGGGCTATACTGCTCCAACCCCCGTTCAAGCGGGGGCAATTCCTCAAGTACTCGAAGGCCGTGACGTGCTTGCCGCCGCACAAACGGGTACGGGCAAAACGGCAGCATTCCTTTTGCCAACCATGAATAATCTGGCGCATGGCGAAAAGCGCCGTGTTCGCGGTCGTAGCCTGGGGTGCGGTCCGTACCTTCTGGTGGTTACGCCCACCCGTGAGCTTGCTCAGCAGATAGAATCGGTGTGTCGTACCGTTGCCAAGTATACAGGCCATTCCTCGGTCACGGTTGTGGGCGGCTTGGGTTACGGCCCTCAGCGCAATGCTCTTAAGCAAGGCTGCGATATCCTTATTGCCACTCCTGGTCGCTTGATCGATTTGATGGAGCAGAGTGCTTGTTCACTCGATCAGGTTCAGGTTCTTGTTCTTGATGAGGCAGATCGCATGCTCGATATGGGCTTTTTGCCTGCCATTCGCACCATTGTGGGTGCAACTCCCGAACAGCGCCAAACGTTGTTGTTCTCTGCAACTCTCGACGAGGGCAAGGTTGGATCCATCACCGATTTGGTGAAAACTCCTGCTCGTATCGAGGTTGCGCCGGTAACCTCAACGGCAGACACCGTAGAGCAGTATGCACTTCCTGTTTCCCTAGAGGCGAAGAATGCGCTTTTGGCTCAAGTGCTGAAAAAGGCGGGTTCCGAGCGCGTTATTGTCTTTACTCGTACCAAGCATCGTGCCGATGCTTGCCGTCGTCGTTTGGTGAAGGCCAACATCTCATGCGCGGTTATTCACGGCGATCGCACGCAGAACCAGCGTGAGCGCGCTCTCCGCTCGTTCAGCGCCGGTGAGGTTGATGTTCTGGTCGCAACCGATGTGCTGGCTCGAGGAATCGATATAGCCGATGTGAACTATGTCGTCAACTTCGATGTGCCTGAAGATCCTGTCGACTATATCCATCGTATTGGCCGTACGGGCCGCGGTGGCGATGTTGGCTGGTCGCTCACGTTTGTTACCGAGCAAGACTTCGATGAGTTCAACGACATCGAAGCTTTGATGGGTAAAACGGTGGATCTCTACGACACCGAAGGCCTTGAACTGGGCGAAAACCCTGTATTCATCGACCCTGATCGAGTCCCTGCTTCGAAGGTGCCTGGAAAGAAGGCCAAGAAGAAACGTCGCAAGGCTCGTGAAAAGAAGGCGGCATCGAAGCAGGTTCAGGCAAGCAGCAAAGCAAGCCAGGATAGGTCCGATGAAGCTTCCGAGGGCACTGAACGGCCTTCTCGTTCCTCTTCTGCTGGTCGCGGTCGTAGCGGCAAGCGCAATCAAGGTGCAGGCCGTAGCCAGGACAAGAAGCAGCGGGCAAAGCCTTCGCGCAAGAATGCCGTTCGCTCTTCCGATAGAAAGCGTTCGAATGGCGGCAATGGCAAACGTCGCAATTCTGAGCGGAGCGCCGAAGAGGTGCCAGCAGCGTTTAGGCCTGGCGTGCGTTCTTCTGGCGTTCGCCAAATGCCTAAGCCTGGAAAACGTAAGCGTTCCCAAGGAGCGAAAAATCATCGCGGAAGGCGCAACAGCCAATAGTATCGTCCACACCCCTTATGGGAAGCGTGCGTGAATGCTAAGGGGCATGCGGCTTTCGCGGCTGCTTGAGGTAATTGAGCATGATTAGCACGCCTTAAAAACAAAGCCTCCTGATTCAATTGCGAATCAGGAGGCTTTTGTGTCTTGGCGGATAAATCGAAAGAGGTTTATCTTTCTATGGCTGTCCTTCGGTGGGAACGCTCTTGCTTTGGTTTTGCCCGCTAGTCGAGCCTGCCGGTGAACAGGAATTTAATGCGCTGCCACAGGCTGGGCTTCTTCGGCACCAGCTGGATAGCAGCTTTATCGGCTGCTTCTTCGACTTTCCTTTCCAGGGAAGGGGAAAGCACGATAGGCCTAGCATCGACCTTTTGCGCATTCACCTCGGCGGTGTTGGTAGCGGGCCCCGCAACACCAGGCTCAATTTCCTCGAGGCCATGAGGAATGTTGATCTCGGCTTGCTCTGCGGCCTTTTCGGCGGCAATTCGCTGAGCTTCAGCTTCTTGCTGTGCCTTTTTCAAGGCGGCGAGTTCTGCTTCGGCTTCGGCCCTTGCCTTTTCTTCGGCTTCGGCCTTTGCCTTCAGCGCGGCTGCCTCGGCTTCTTCCTGGGCTTTCTTCAGGGCAGCAAGCTCCGCTTCCGCTTCGGCCTTTGCCTTTGCCTCGGCCTTCGCCTTCAGCTCAGCAGCTTCCTTTGCCTTGGCTTCTTCGCGAGCTTTGCGCTCCTCTTCCTCGGCTGCTTTCATGCGCTCGATTCGGGCAAGCTCAGCTCGACGCGCCTCTTCTTCTTCGCGCAGTTCGCTGGCGTGGCGATAATCATCGCGTGCCTTCTGAATAAGGTAAGCCTGAGAATCAAACGATTCGGTGCTGCCGTCAGCATTTTCACTGCAGAAGAATTCGAGCGGGGTGTATTCCAAGTCGTTCTTCAACATGCGCAGTTTGGCGGTGTCGGAAAGCGAGATGTCCAGATACTCGTTAACGCGTTCCTTCAGCTCGGGATCGTAGATGGGCCAAGCGATTTCCACACGCTTTTCCATGTTGCGCGTCATCAGGTCGGCGCTGGAAAGGTAGATCTCGCGATTATCGCGCGGACCGAATCCGTAGATGCGGCTGTGCTCCAGCAAGCGACCAACGATGGAAACAACCTCAACGTTTTCGGTGTAACCCTCAACGCCGGGAACCAGACACGAAATGCCGCGTACGAACAACGTGGTTTTAACGCCAGCCTGGGAGGCTTCGGCAATCTTGTAGATGATGTCCTTGTCGGTGATGGAATTGGTCTTGAACGACAGGCCGTTGGGCTTGCCGCTTTTAGCAAGCGCGATCTGCTCATCGATCTTATGGAGAATCATCGGCTTGATTTGCAACGGAGCAACCGAAAGCTTCTGATATTCATCGGAAGCGTTTTCTAAGCTCATGTTGCGGAAGAACTTTGCGGCATCCTTGCCGATTCCTTCGTCGGTGGTGATGAAGCTGAAATCGGTGTAGAGCCTCGAGGTTTTCTCGTTGTAGTTGCCCGTACCCAGCTGGGTAATGTACTGGATGCCGTTTTCGGTATGGCGTGCGATGGTGCAGATCTTCGAGTGAACCTTGAAGTCGTGGAAACCGTAGATTACGTTGGCGCCAGCCTGCTCAAAGCGTTGCGACCACTCGATGTTGTTGGACTCGTCGAAGCGGGCGCGCAGTTCGAACAGCGCGGTAACTTCCTTGCCGTTTTCTGCAGCAGTTACCAAGGCTTCTGCCAGATGGGACTGGCTGGCAAGGCGGTACAGCGTGATCTTGATCGAGAACACCGAAGGGTCGTTCGCTGCTTCGCGGAGCAGGCTGATAAACGGATCCATGCTTTCATAAGGGTATGCAAGCAGAGCGTCGCGTTCGGCTACCTGTTCCATGATGGGCCGCTTCTTGTCGAAGCATGCTGGCCATTGCGGCGTGAACGGTTCGTTGGTGATGTCGCGTGCTAGCTCAGAATCGATCATGCTGGAAAGACCCCAGGCATAGCCCATATCGAGCGGGACGCTGGTAACGTAGCTCTGGCAGGGCTTCAGATCCAAACGCTTCAGAAGGAACTTTTCCGTAGCGGAGGAAAGGGGCGTATCGGTTTCCAAGCGAACAGGAGCCAGGCGTGCGCGCTTCTTCAGCATGCGCTTCATGTGCTCGCGGTAGTCGTAATCAAGATCTTCTTCGGTGCCGTCGTTCGGGTCGATGTCGGCGTTGCGTGTTACGCAGATAACGCTTGCGCGCTTGGTGGTGTACATAGAGAACACTTCATCAACGATGGTTTTGATAGCGTGTTCCAGAAGGATGTACTGAGTACCTTCACCAGGCAGCTTGATTACGCGCTTTGCCTGATGGGGCAGCGGAATAAGGCCGAACGTAGCATCGTCGGCGCCAATGTTCTTGCCCTTCTTTTTGCCCTTGCTCTCAGTTGCTTTGGACTTTGCGCCACCCTCTTCGTCGCTGACCAGGCGCGCAAGAACGTATAGTGCACCGTTTTCCAGGTGAGGGAAGGGATGGCGCGAATTGATGATCTGCGGCGAAAGGTAGGGAACAACGCGTTCTTTCAGGTGCTTGCGAAGATACTCCGCCTGTTCGGGCGAAAGGTCTTCGGGCTGAAGCTGGCGGATGCCGCATTCGGCCAATTGACCCATGATCTTGTTGTAGATGCGTTCTTCCTCCGGGTACAGCTCATGGCAGCGCTCATAGATTGCCTGGAGCTGTTCGTTGGGCGTCATCTGCGTTTTGTTGTCGCGCAGGTCTTTGTTTACCAAAGAAAGATCGGTAAGGCTGCCAACGCGTACCATGAAGAACTCCTGCAAGTTGCTGCAGAAGATGGACACGAAGGTGAGGCGTTCGAGCAAGGGAACGTTATGGTCTTCGCCTTGATCGAGTACACGCTTGTTGAATTCGAGCCAAGAAAGCTCACGGTTTTGCATATAGGGCAGAACGTGATGGCTCTTATGTTTGGGATGTGTTTCCGTGGTAGCAGATACACCAACACTGGAATTCTGTTTCGCTTCCATGATTTCCCCTCTATTCTTTTCCCCAGATTAATGGCGCATGCGCCAGTATTATCTAGGAATTATTGTAATCGTTAATAGCGGTTTCTCGCAGGTAAGATGCCCTTTTATCGCGCAACGAATCGCAATATCTTGTGACATTCCTCCGTGATGATGGTGCTTTTAGGCGAAACTGACGGGTTTTACTAGAACGCGTTCAGCCAAATACCCCTCGCGCACACCGTACTTGCAGATGTCTAGACGCTCGCCACCGCACAGCTTGAAGGCTTCGCGGATGATGACGCAGCCGGGAATAAGCGTATGGATGCGGTCGGGGAGGGTGCGCAAAGCCTCATGGGCAAAGGCGTTGGGGTCTTCTGCGTAGCGGTTCAGGATGGCATCGATGTGTTCGGGCAGCAAGTAATTGAAGCGGTTGCCGTTGTTGCACAGATCGCCATAGAGCTTTGCGGCAGATCGGATGGAGCCTCCGATGCCGTAAAGCTGGGTACAGTGGTATACGTCGGTTTCTTCCTTTTCTGCAAGTTCGCGGAAAGCCTGCGCTATGGCGTTGACTTCCTTCTGAGTGGGCATCAGCCCCGCTACATAGTTTGCGAAGGACGAAAGCGAACCCTGCGGAATGCTGGTTTTCGCAAGATCGAAGCCACCCTTGATGCTTGTGAGCTCGGTGGAACCGCCGCCGATATCGACCATGGTGCCCGCTTCGAGGTCTTGGTCGAGCTTTGCACCCAAATAGCCAAGATGCGCCTCTTCTTCGTTGGAGAGGATGCAGATGCGCTGCCCAATGCCTTCTTCGATTGCGGCAGTTGCCTTATGTGAATTGGAGCAGTTTCGCAGTACGGCAGTTGCGAAAATATCAATGCGGTCGCAATTGAAGTGCGAAGCGCGGCGCAGGTGCGCGTTGATGGTTTTAATGGCGCGCTTTACCCCTTCTTCGGTCATAGCTCCCTTTTCGACGTGCGAAGCGAGGCCTGCCATCACCTTGTAGTTCAGCAGGGTGTCGATATCCTTCTTCCGCAGGGGCTCATGCGCGGCGCAGGACACCTCGTAAATGCAGAGTCGGATGGTGTTTGAACCTAAATCGATAATGCCGTAGCGGGACATTTCATAGCTCCTTGTTGTTAAATCTGGTGCTTTCGAACACATCATTTGATTTAACTATATTCGTGCATCGGGAAGTGGGGTAGCATCGCCTATAACGTGTTATTTAACATTTTTCTGTCATTTGCCAGGTGCGTTGCATGCTGTGTAGGCAAGTAGCGGTGCAGTGGGGACTGGCGTGGCATAGGATAGAGGGGGTTTCGCGATGCTTGATACGGTTCGTTTGGGTTCTCAGAAGGTGTCCAAAAAGGAATATAAAGTCCGCTTCAAAGAATTGATCAATAAGCTGGTCGTGCTTCAGCAGGAAGCGAAGCGCCAGGAGCTTGGCGTGGTGGTGCTGTTCGAGGGATGGAAGGGCGCCGGGAAGGGCAGTCGAATCTCAGATTTGCTGTATCACTTGGATGCGCGCGACACTTCGGTATACGTTACGGAAGATTTCGAAGGCGAAGAAGCCGAAAACGTTTTGAGCGAAGAGTTCGGCTCCACTGGCTATTTCCCTGTTATGCAGCAGTTTTGGAAAGCGCTTGGTCAGCGTGGAAGTATGACGTTCTATGATCGCGGTTGGTATTCGGTGGCGGCGCAGCATGTGATCAACATGCTCCCAAAGAAGGGAAAGCTTTCCAAGAAAGAACGCGCTGCGGTTGAGGCTCATACGGCACGCATGCTTCCCTCCATTGAAGACTTCGAAACACAGCTGCGCAACGATGGCTATCTGGTAATCAAATTCTTCTTGCATATCTCCGAGCAGACCCAACGCGAGCGTTTGGTGGGTTTGTATAGCGACCCTGCAACCAAGTGGCGCGTGACCCAGAGCGATCTTGAACAGCTCGAGCACTATAGCCAGTCTTACCGTGTTTATGACGAGATGCTGAAGCGCTCTAACTTCAAGGCTGCCCCCTGGATCCTGCTTGATGCCTCCGATCATCGTCGGGTAAACCTGAGCGTTGCCCAAACGTTGGTAACCGCCTTGGAACGTGAGCTCTCCAGGCCGAAGAATAATGCCGCTTTGGAAGCAGAAGCGAAGGCAAAGGAAAACTCTGCTGCTGCCGTTGCTGGTTCGGTGGCAGACGATGAGCGCGAACGCTCCGACGAGGAAAATCAGCTTCTGCGCTTGCAGGCAGAACATGAGGCCGCAGCGATGAGCGCTCATGCGCCCACGATGACACGCTTTATCCCTAGTGCACATATACCTTCGCTTGATGAGGTAGATCATTCGCTTGCTCTAACTCACGACGAATACAAGCTCCAGCTGAAAGCAGAACAGGAACGTCTTCGTCGTATTGAGCTGGAAATGTACATTAGGCGCGTACCCATGATGATCATGTATGAAGGTTGGGATGCGGCTGGAAAAGGTGGCAGCATCAAGCGTGTGGCGCAGGCGTTGGATGCGCGTTCGTACACCATTTTCCCCAGTCCGGCACCTACGAAGCCTGAACTGCTGCACCCTCATCTGTGGCGCTATTGGACGCGCTTGCCGAAGGCGGGGCATGTAGGTATTTATGATCGCAGTTGGTACGGCCGTGTGTTGGTTGAGCGCGTAGAGGGTTTTGCCAGCACTGACCAATGGAGCCGCGCATACGAGGAAATCAACGAGTTTGAGCGCGACATGGTTGATTGGGGCGCCATCCTGCTTAAGTTTTGGGTGGACGTTTCCCCAGAAACACAGCTTCGGCGTTTTGAGGCGCGTGAAAACAATCCTGCGAAACGCTGGAAGATTACCGCAGAGGATTGGCGCAACCGCGACAAGTACCCCCAGTATCGTGCGGCGGTAGACGACATGTTCCGCCTTACGTCTACGCACAACGCACCTTGGATAATCTTGGAAAGCGACGATAAGTATTACGCCCGCGTGAAGGCGCTGCGTATCATCAACGAGGCCATTGAAAAGCGGTTGGGGCTGTTCTAGCTCGGTGTAGAGCTGCGATTGCTGCCAGGATGCCGCTTTGGCATTAATGGTCTGCCCCAGCCTTGCTCGAAGAGTTGACGGAGCGGGCGAGCGCGGTGCGTTGTGGGTTGCTTCTGCGGGCTGATAGTTAACCCGCTCACTTGCTTTTTCTGCCTGTTGGCAGAACGTTTGAAATCCCTCTTACGAATCTTCGTATGAGGGATTTCTTTTTGTTACTATAGTTTAGTTACATCGCTGCGTTGCATGCTGCGATGGCAGTTCGTTTCAGAACCAAATGTGTGAAGGTGGTTCATGCCAAAAGGCGTAAACAGACGCGGTCCATCGCGGGGGTCCCATGCTGCTCCGCAACGCTCTCAGAGCACCCTGCCTGCTACGTATCGTTCCCAACAGGTTCCTTCCAGCCAGAGCATTTCCCAGTACAGCCGCGATTCCTACGGTTCAGCTGCGCGCGCAAGCCAAAGCAAAAAGGGCGGCATATGGCGTGTGGTGTTTATTGTTTCCATTGTAGTGTTCGTGGGCGCTTTAGCTGCCTTGGGCGCTATCGGCTATCAGTATTGGGCGCAGCAAAACGCTTACAGTGGCCTGGAAGAATATGCAGAGGTGGATGACAATTCTAATCTTGCTCTTTCCGACCTGAAAGTTGATTGGGATGGTTTGCGCGCTATCAACCCCGACATCGTAGCGTGGGTATACGTACCTGGTACGCCCATCAATTATCCTGTGGTTCAAGGGTCTGATAATCAGGAATACTTGCATAAAGCTTTTGACGGATCTACCGGATGGCTTGCTTCGGCAGGCACCATTTTCTTGGATACTTCCAATACCAGCGACTTGTCCGATCAGAACAATGCACTATACGGCCACCACATGAACGATGGTTCGATGTTTGCTTCTTTGGCCGATTTCGAGAGCCAGGATACCTTTGATTCGCATCGCGATATCTACGTGTTAACCCCACAGGGCAATTATCGCCTTAAAACGTTTGCTTTGGTAAAGACAACGGGCAGCGACGCCATCGTTCAGACGTCGTTTGCCAACGACGCAAGTTACCAAGCATACGTGCAGGACAAGCTTAACCGCAGCGTGGTAAGCCAGAAGGGGGACACGCTGACCGCTACCGATATCAAGCAGTCAGTGCTGTTTTCTACCTGCGAATATTCGCAAAACGACGGCCGTGCGGTGCTGTTTGCCGCTGTGGTGGAAACCACGGCAGCAAACGACCCTTACCTGAGCTCGAGCACCTCGGGGACAACTGGTCTTTCGTCAAGTCAGGACGCGGTCATGGATCGCAAATATGAGGAGGCTGCATAGATGAGCATGTCGGTGTTTCCCGGAGAGCGCCCCGACAGAATGGAAGAAGAGTGCGGTGTTTTTGGCATTTACGCACCTGGTGAAGATGTAGCGCGCATGACCTGCTTCGGTTTGCAGGCGTTGCAGCACCGTGGGCAGGAATCTGCCGGCATTGCCGTTGGCGATGGTGCCACCATCATGGCTTCCAAGGATCTGGGCTTGGTGACCCAGGCATTTACCGAAGGCGACCTTTCTGCGTTGAAGGGCGATTTGGCTATTGGCCATGTTCGCTACTCCACGAGCGGCGGTGTCGATTCGTGGGAAGCGGCACAGCCCCATATCTCGGCAATCGATGAAGTGCTTATTGCGCTTGCCCACAACGGAACGTTGGTGAACACCAACTACCTCAAGGCGAAAATCATTGATTACGGTGTTCATCTGCGTGCGGGCACCGACTCGGAAGCAGCAGCGAAGATCATTGGCGAGGTAACCAAAACCACGAATTCCCTTCGTGCAGGCATTCGTATGGCCATGAAAATGATCAAGGGCGCTTACGCTATGCTGCTGGCAAGCCCTGACCATCTTTACGCTTTCCGCGATCCAAACGGCATTCGTCCTCTGGTTGTAGGTAAGTTGCCCAACAATCGTGGATGGGTTGTTTCTTCCGAAACCTGTGGTCTTGATATTGTGGGCGCGGAGCTTATGCGTGAAGTTGCCCCTGGCGAGATTATCCGCTTCGGCAAAGATGGCATGATCTCCGAGATGGGCGTTGAGCCCAAGAAGCGCGCTAGCTGCATTTTCGAATACGTGTATTTCGCTCGTCCCGACTCCGTGATGGACGGACAGAGCGTATACGTTGCCCGCCGTCAGATGGGACGTATCCTTGCGCGCGAGGCTCCGATCGATGCCGACCTTGTTGTGGGCGTTCCCGATTCTGGTTTGCCTTCTGCTATGGGCTACGCTTTGGAGAGCGGCATCCCTTATTGCAACGGCATCGTTAAAAATCGCTATGTCGGCCGTACGTTCATTCAGCCTACCGATGAGATGCGCCAGCTTGGCATTCGCTTGAAGCTGAATCCGCTTCCGTCTGTAATTTCAGGCCAGCGTTTGGTGGTTATCGACGACTCTATCGTCCGCGGCAACACCTCCAAGAAGCTGGTTGACATGCTGCGAAGCGCAGGTGCCAAGGAAGTTCACCTGCGTATCGTTTCGCCTGAAACCCGTTGGCCTTGCTTCTACGGTATTGATACCGACACGCAGGATCAGCTTATCGCGGCAAACATGACCAATCAGGAAATGTGCGATTTCATCGGCTGTGATTCGCTTGCGTTTATTTCGGTTGAGGGCCTTCACGAGGCAATTCAGTGCGAACACCCTGGTTTCTGTGACGCTTGCTTTACCGGCGAATACCCTGTGGATATTCCTGATACCATGAAGGCCAAGAGCTTCCTTCCCGAAGGGAAGGCAGTGCTCGATTAGCGGCCAGCTCGAAGGCATGCCATAGTGCCTCGAATTATGGCAATACGTTGTTTGTAAGCCCCCGAACAGGGGATTTGAGTTCCAGGAGATGCTATGACTGATCGCATTAAGGTCAACGCGATGGATAACGATGAAACCAAGTGGCCCAGCTGGACGGCTCAGGGCGCTACCACCTATGCCGAAGCGGGAGTTGATACGGCAGAGGGCGCCCGTGCAGTAGACGCCATCAAGGATGCGGTTCATCGCACGTACCGCGATGAGGTTCGCGGCGATATCGGCGGTTTCGGTGGCTTGTTCTCCATCAACGTGGCGAAGAACATGGCCGATCCGATTTTGGTTTCCGGTACCGACGGCGTTGGCACTAAGATTCAGCTGGCTAAGCTCGCTGGCAAGCATGACACCGTGGGCATCGACCTAGTTGCCATGTGCGTGAACGACATTCTTGCAACAGGCGCTGAGCCCCTGTTCTTCCTCGATTACATTGCCATCGGAAAACTTAAGAGCGAAGCGGTTGCCGAAATCGTTTCCGGCATTGCTGATGGCTGCCAGATGTCGGGCGCTGCTCTTATCGGTGGCGAAATGGCTGAGCATCCTGGTGTAATGGATCCCAATGAGTATGACCTTTCCGGTTTTTGCGTAGGCGTGGTAGATCGTCCTGAAATGCTCGACCCTGCCAAGGTCCAGGAGGGCGACGTGCTTATCGGCCTGGCTTCCTCCGGCATTCACTCCAACGGCTATTCTTTGGTTCGCAAGGTGGTTACCGACGGTAAGACGCTCTATGAGCTGCGTATGCCTCAGGAGTCTCTGGGCGGCCAGAGCGTGCTCGACGCGCTGCTCGAGCCCACTCGCATCTACGTGAAGCCTGTTCGCTCCGTCTTGCGCCAGCTCCCTGGTGCCGTTCGTTCCCTTGCCCACATTACGGGTGGCGGCATTACTGAGAACCTGAATCGTGCGCTTCCCGAAAACATGGATGCAGAGCTTCATGTGGGAACCTGGAGCATGCCACCGGTTATCCCGTTTGTGTGCCGTGCGGCTCATCTCGATGAGCACGAAGCCCTGAAGACCTTCAATATGGGCTTGGGCATGGTTCTCGTTGTTGATCCTTCCAAGGTTGATCAGGTTATGGATATTCTGGAAGCCGAGGGTGAAACGCCTACCGTTGTAGGCCGTATCATTCCTGGCTCGGGCGAGGTTGCCTATGTTGATCAGGAAAAGCTCTTTGCCGACAATCCGTCTGCTGAAGAGTAGGTAATCATTATGCGCGATTGGCTCTAGCGACCAATCGCGCTTTATGTTGATGCCGGTCGATGCACGTCGAAGGGTTCTTTTCCAACTTCGAGGGGGGGTCGATCGGCACGTTCATTGCGGTAGCGACAGATAAAGGGGTCTTTTCGACGCCTCGCCTAGCAACGAAAGGAAGGGCATGACTGCTCAAGTGCAAGAACCGTTGAACATCGGCGTTTTGATCAGCGGTAGCGGCTCTAACCTCCAATCGCTCATCGACCATATTGAAGAAGGCACGCTCAGTGCGAAAATCAGCTTGGTTGTTTCTTCGCGTCCTGACGCCTTTGGCATTGAACGTGCCAAAAAGGCAGGAATTCCCGTCTTGGTGATGAATCGCGAGGCATATGCTGACACTTCGGCGGCTAACCAGCGTATTGCTGACGCCCTTAAGGAAGCTGGTGCTGAATACGTGGTTATGGCCGGTTACATGCGTATGGTTACCGCGGAAATCCTCGACACTTTCCCTGATAGGGTAGTGAACCTTCATCCCGCTCTGCTTCCTTCTTTCAAAGGCGCGCATGCCATTGAGGATGCATACAATTTTGGCGTGAAGGTAACTGGCGTTACGGTTCATTTCGCTAATGCCGATTACGATAAGGGCCCCATTATCGCTCAGCAGCCTGTTGAGGTTCGTGAAGGTGAATCCATAGAGGCTCTTGAAGAGCGTATTCATTCGGTCGAGCATGAGCTGTATCCTCACGTGATCCAGCTTCTTGCCGAAGGGCGGGTAGGCGTTTGCCCTGAAACGCGTAAGGTGCACGTTTCAAGCTAACTAACAGTACTGCCCGCTGGGCGGGCATTTTCACTTTCGAAGGTTTGCGTTTGGCTGGCGCTGCTATGCTGAACGTAACGAATATCAATAGCCAGATAATTCGGAAAGGCGGTACCAGGTGGCAGATCCTAAGGTAAAGCGTGTTCTTATGTCGGTAACGGACAAGACGGGTGTAGTGGAATTCGCTCGTGCTCTGTCCGAAGAGTTCGGTGCGCAGATCATCTCTACGGGTGGCACGGCTCGCGTTATTGCGGAGGCGGGCATTCCCGTTACCCCCATCGATGAGGTAACCCAATTCCCAGAGATGATGGATGGTCGCGTGAAGACGCTTCACCCGGCAGTTCATGGTGGTCTTCTTGCTAAGCGCGACAACCCCGAGCATATGGCTCAGGCTGCTGAGCACGGCATCGAGATGATCGACATGGTGGTGGTAAACCTTTATGCATTCGAGAAAACGGTAGAGTCCGGAGCCGATTTCGGTACCTGTATTGAAAACATCGACATCGGTGGCCCTTCTATGCTGCGTTCTGCTGCAAAGAATTTTGCAAGTGTTGCCGTTGTTACCGATCCTGCAAGCTACGGAAGCATTCTCGCCGAAATGCGTGCAAACGATGGCGCAACCACACTCGCAACGCGTACCCAGCTTGCTCTTCGTGTGTTCCAGACTACCAACGCTTACGACGGCGCTATCGCTGCATGGCTCGGCAACCAGTTGGGCGAGGTAAACGAGCTGTTCCCTGAGGCTCTTTCTGTTGACCTCGTTAAGCAGCAGGGTCTTCGTTATGGCGAGAACCCACACCAGAGCGCTGCGTTCTACCGCGTTCCTGAGTTTGCTACGCCGCATTCTCTGGTTAACGCTAAGCAGCTCAATGGCAAAGAACTCTCTTACAACAACATCCTCGACACCGATGCATGTTGGACGCTCGCTCGTGAGTTTGACGAGCCCGCTGTTGTGATCCTGAAGCATCAGAATCCCTGCGGTTCCGCAACCGCAGCCGATGTTGCTACGGCTTACGACAAGGCGTTTGCTTGTGACCCGAAGAGCGCTTTTGGCGGTATCATCGCTGTTAATGCCGAGGTCACCCTCGAATTGGTTGAGCATATTAATGAGAACAAGCAGTTCGTAGAGGTACTCATTGCTCCTTCGTATGAGTCAGCTGCTCTTGAGCTGCTTCAGCAGAAGAAGAACCTGCGCGTTTTGGAGACTGGTGGGGTAGATGCTCCTGCGGCTATTGAATTCCGTTCTGTTGATGGCGGTATGCTTTGTCAGCAGGTAGATTGCGTGGATGAGGATCCTTCAGAGTTCACGGTGCCTACTAAGAAGAAGCCCACTGAAGACGAATTGCATGAAATGCTCTTTGCCTGGAAGGTTTGCAAGGGCGTTAAGTCCAATGCGATTTTGGTTTCGAAGGATCATGCTGGGATTGGCATGGGCCCTGGTCAGCCTAACCGTGTTGACTCTGCGAAGCTCGCTTGCGAACGTGCGCATGAGGCGTGCGAACGCATGGGTGTTCCCGCAGAAGGCCTGGTATGCGCATCCGATGCGTTCTTCCCGTTCCGCGATAACGTTGATACGTTGGCAGACTATGGCGTCAAGGCCATTATCCAGCCTGGCGGTTCCATTCGTGACGAAGAGGTTATCGAGGCTTGCGATGAGCACGGCATCGCCATGGTGTTCACTGGTCACCGTCACTTCCGTCACTAGCAGTTACGCTGGCCTACCGCCAAGCGACCGTCTCCGCCACCACATTC
>OGOQ01001879.1_pt1 | contig 14407 bp, 14 predicted proteins | sample 1552691 | NCBI WGS metagenome assembly OGOQ01 (sample SAMEA2580209, study PRJEB22360) | human gut metagenome | biome: human gut; feature: human-associated habitat; material: faeces | place: Denmark | collected 2008/2010
TGCTGTTTTGAGATAATGCTGTATCATATAGTTCATTTTCTCTTTCCAATCCTCTAAATTATCTGCCTTATAATACAGTCCAAATCCTTCTTTTTCTATATCAAAAGAAATATTAGTATTATCAGACATAAGAAGTGGCATACCCAATGCCAATCCATCAATAACTGAAGTCAAACCACACAATCCAGTATTGCCACCCCTATTTTTACAAGGAACTATGTTTATAGCCGATTGACTCATCTTCTTCAACATATAAGGATACCCCTGAGGTATTTCACCTGAAATATAATTATCACTAGTAATACACTTATCAAAAATAATGGCCTTACAGTGCAAATCATGACAAGCAGCAACTAACAACTGATGATTTCTACTACTTTTGCCCGTCGATATAAATATTGGGTTTCTATAACGTATACTCTTGGTTTCATTCATCTTCAGATAAGACTCCTCATAAAAAGCAAGCTGAGGATTCCAGTCTATCAAATATGAATTATTCAGATGATATAATTTATCATCTAAGTCCTTAATATGCTTGCTAAGATATATTAAACCATCAAAGCCTTTAGGGACATATATTCTTTTTCCATGATGATGGACAAAAGTATACAGTTTAGCTTTAATGATTCCAAGAATCTTCAAATACGCTAACACATAAATACATGGTGAATAAAAAGATATTATAACGTCATAACTGAACGCTTTTTTAAGTAAAGACAAATTAAACTTCAACAATTTAAGTTGCCCCCCTCTATTTATATAAGTCAGCGTATCGACTTGATGCCCTAATTCTCTCATATAATCTACGCCCCAGGTTTGATGCATAGGTACTTTACCAGGCTCGTTATAAGCCCATTCTAAATCATAATTATTTATTGCTAAGATTTTCATATTTATTTTGCTCCATTAAATACATAATAAGCCCTACTATTATTAAATTACCATTTCTGTATATTTCCATTGATGTAGCAATACTACCCAACAACAAAAGTAAAAGTAGTAATTTCAAATAAAAGTAATGACTATTCAAACGAAAAAGACAACACCTTAATACTAAAAAAATCAAAATACCAACAGGTATTACACCTATTATCCAACTAAGTCCTATTATTCCCCAATCATTCCAATATAGCAGTTTTTCAAAAGCCAACATTATTTCTTTATAATATGAAGTTCCATAAATCGGAGCACCTCCACCCCAAAATCGCTCCAACGGATTAGTAAATACATTATCTAAATAATAATCATATTCGACAAAACGTATGTAATCTGAATTAGAAAAAGATTGGCCTGAGTCTTGACGTTCTATCATAGAATCTATCTTATCCCTTATAAAAGGAAGAAAAGACATTGCAAATCCCAAAATAACCATTAAGGAACTATAAAACACAATCTTTAAAGATAAGCCTTCAACTTTTATTATCAAAATTACAGTACATATCACAACAAGAAACAATAGGCTTCTAAATCCCATCATAAGAGGAACCAACAAGGCGAAAAGAGAAATCAAGAGAAATTTACCTTCCCGCATTTCCAAAAATTTTGTAAGTCCCCATAAATATAAAAAGAAGGATAAAGCAGATCCAGCCATTCTTATTCGAATAATACCGGCTTCAAAGCTAGTTGTTGAAGCTCCAGAGAATAATATGACAGGATAAAGAACATACTGCATTAAATAACATATGCAAAATACAATTGCTAGCTTTACTATTCCTTTTTCTATCAATTCTGATTGATTTATCTGAAAACTAGGAAGCAAGAAAAATGAAAGTAATCCTAAATATGGATAACTTTCTACAAATGTACCTACCACAGGCTGTTTATTAAAATAATTTGAACTAATTGCCGATACAAATATAAAAACGACATAAGCTACAATATATTTTTTTAAAGAAGATTGATATAAGTAACCCTTAAATAAGAAACACAACAAGAGAAGCGTTAACAAATAATACCAAAAGTGATCCTTAAATATTATCAATTCAAAAAATTGTAATAATACTAAAACCCAAAATATAACTTTATTTTCCATAATTATCCTCAAATAAGCGTAACCATTTTTTTGAAATATTATAAACACTCTTGGTTTTGCTTTTCTGTATAGCTTCTACCGCCATACTACGTAAATTAAGATTCAGCAGTTTAGCTAAATCTATTGCAAAACACAATTCATCTTTCGATGAAATAATGCCATTTATACCATTGTCTATCAAATCATGAACTACAGAGAAATTATCCATTACGATAGGAATACATCCAAAATGTTGAGCTTCTAAAATTGTCATTCCAAACCCCTCATAATTAGAAGTCATCATGAAGATCGAAGCTCTACGATAATAGGATTCCACATTATTACTTTTCCCCATGAACGCATAATTTGTCAACCCAATTTCGTTTGCATAATCTTTTAACATTACTTCATCTTCCCCATAACCAACTATTTCTAATTTCCAATCATGAAATCCCTTCTCTTGAATAGTTTTCCAAATCCTAAATGAAGCTTTAAGATTCTTTTGGGTTTCAAAGAAGCGAGAAACTATCAAAACTACATTTTCTTTTTGTGCTAAGTTAACATCACTATCGTCAGAAAAAGGTAAGGGATTTGAAATTGCAACAAGTTTGTCTGAATCTCTTAGCTTATAATGCTTAACAAACTCTGGGATAAAACTTTCAGATAGCAAAACGAATTTATCACAAAGTCTATACATTTGTCTTCTTTCATGAACGAACCAATTTTCACGAACGATATGCTTATATAACCAAGCTTTAATTTTAAACTTCACCCCAGTTATTTTCTGGTATTCATAAAAATCTGGTGATAAATGAAAACAGTTTATCAACTTAAATCCCAATTTTTGTTTATACGAACTATAGAAATTCAATATATTTTTGGAATACAAATCTTGATTAACTATAATATTAATATGATTTAATATAATAAAATCACTTATTCTTCTATTCAAAATATCCTTCGATTCCGTGTAATCTACTTTCAGTTTTCGTTCAATTGGAATATCATCAAAGTCATATTTCGAATATACGTAATAACACTGAACGCCTAGTTTTTCCAAGCATTTACTTAGTGTATACGTTACACGCTCAATTCCGCCTAAATTTGGATTTAGCGATATTTCTAAAAATAACACTTTACTCGTCATTATGCAATGCCTCTCTTAAAAATTCCCAAGATTTTTGACGCAACAAATTCATTTTTTTACTAACAGTATAATAATCAATTATTTTTGTATCATCAAAATCTGAATTTACAATTCTATTTCTCAATCCCAATTCCTCCAATAAAGAATCAACGCGCTCTCTTCCTCGCATAGGAGGAACTGTATAGAACTGCTTCTGCATAAGAACTGCAAAAGCCGTACCATGAAACGAGTTCGTTACAACAAAAGAAGCTTGGTTGAAATAAGAAACGAAATCTTTAGGTCCTCCATTAACTACCTGAATTATCTCAGGCGATAAGGTTTCATTTTTCTTAAACAAGAAGCACACTAGTTGCAATCGTTTTTTATCCGCAAGTTTTTTTGCTTCCAAGAAAAAATCAGGATTCTCATTAAAAGAATAGGTTAAAAGAAATCGTTTCTCTGGAACAGTGAAACAAAGCCTCTCCCATTCTTGTTTTTCCAACAAGAAAACAGGATCTAAAACAACAGTATTTACAACACCTTTATGGTTTAAGAAATCTGACAAACCTTTTTCACGAACACTAATCTTTTTAAAATTTTGAATATATGTTTTGAATAGGTTCCATTCTTCCGCAGTAACTTTGCCATTACCATTACTTGCAGCATACGAAATTATATTAGCTGCAACAAGCCCCTTACAAAAATACAAAGGCTCTAAACGTCCAGTTAGAGAACTATTCCAAATTTGATCACTTCCACAAATCACACAATCAAATTGCAACCTATTTATATCTTCCAAGCAATAAACTCGAAGCGTTTTTACAAGCGAATTATTCAAAAAATCTTCAAACTGATACCATTTAGGTGATTTGTTCTTATGCTTTGAGAAATTTTTAATGGATTTAAGTATAGCTATAAGAGTATTGTTCATACGCTTATACCTTTTATAGAACCCTTTAAAATCTAGCAATTCATACATATCATATATATAGGGCAGCCTATAGTCTATAATTTGAGCATCATATCCTTTTAGCCTCAAAAATGTTACCAAAGCATAAGCTTGGAGCATAGCCCCATAATTATGAGCATAATGAAAAGTTAATATACCAATCTTCATTTTCTTATTTTTTTAATAATTTTCGTATCTTTTTTTTCAACAAACGAACCTTGTATCTCCATCCGTCTTCTCCATATTTGAAATAAACATACTTAAAACCTCTTTGAGTATAGTCCTTTTCAAACAAATCTCGCTTAGGGTGAATTTCTGATGAATGTATCATATTCGGTTGTATGCAGTTTTCAAGTTCAGCAGAAACAATATCCATTCTATTCTTCACTGCCTCAAACAACTTTCGTCCTTTGTCTGTGTTTATCAATACAAGCGAACAGCCTTTATCATCAGAATTAAAATGCTTGTCGGTTTTCTCCCATCCCCAAAAGTCCGCAATAGTCATATCACTAGGACGTTTGGTATTGGTGAAGTGACAATTCCCACACGATTTGCGGAACATTATATGCTTATAAAATAGAAATGTGAAGCTCATTTTGCCCCCCCCCGTTTTTGAATTTGAACGTTTCATGGTGGGCAGCCCAACCATACTTTTGCTTATCTCTGAAATTTACCCATACAATTGGAGAACCTTGTTTTTTCTCCAGATAAGCTATATAATCTCGCCACATATATGGACTTGGTACACCATGGCACACGATGTCAACCAAGAAAAGATTCTCTCTCAATCGTTTACCCACATACGAATTCAATCCTGATGTTTGACAAGGCGTACCAGAGAATAACACAATCAAGCCATCACACAAATCCTTTTTCACCTGCCGGAACACTCCAGTCATATCACTTTGAACATACTTACTTCCTTTGAATTCATCACGTTCTTTTTTTGTTGTAGCACGTTTATGAACCACACGGAAATGATCAGTATAACCAGCGCCATAAACAACACCGCCTTGTTCCAATATATAATCAGAAATGGCAATGAAGGCCGCACCGCTACGACTGGTTTCAACTTCATTCATATCCTTATGGCGAGCACCATAAGCCAAAGGCTTATCGAGATTTAAACTGGTATCATAATGATCATTGAAGGCGCACACCTTCTCACACAAGCCACAATCCACACACTTACTTTTATCCACCTCTGGATATAGAAAGCCTAGCGCATCAGGCTTCATTGTAATTGCATTATGAGCACATATACTAGCACAAGCCGTACATCCGCAACAATCTGCAGGATTTTTAATATCTATCATTTCTTTAAAATTTTATTCTTTAGTCCTTTAACCTTATCAACAACAAACTCACGTTCTTTACCATTGCAGCCAACATAGAATTCTACTATTAGCGTACAAACTATAGCAACTAATGATAATACTGCGAACGAGATAAAAGATTCTTCCATATATTTAGAAAGTAAACCAGGAACAGCAAGCGATAGCAACGTAACTATAATAACATTAAGATAGACCTTCTTCATATATAGAAGAGAAGACAAACCAATCATACCACGCAGCATATAAAGGCGAGCAGCCAAACAACATTGAGAAATGACTATAGCTACTAATAATACGCTCTCTGGCATACATCCCAACCGCAAGCAAATATATGAGATGGGAAGATTCATCATTTGCAAACCACCAACCACAATTTGATAGTTTCTAATCTTACCAGTGGCAAGCATTGCTGTAATCAGAGGGTTCGATATTGACTCACTCATAGCGAATACCAATATTAACTGAACAAATAGTACAGCATGTTCAGGCACCAACTTTAACCAAATGACCAAGATATAATGTGTATTGACCAATACTGGCAACGACAGTAACAGGAGCATATAGAAAGACAATCGAGCACCTTGGAATATCAAAGTCATCATATATTGTCTATCCCCTGCTGCATACGACTTGGTTATCTGAGGGTTTAATGCCGTCATAAAATTAGAGACAAATCCCATAATGGCTCCATTCACCTGATTGGCAATTCCTCGAGCTGCATTTACAGAAGGACCATAAAAGAGGTTTATCACGATGTTGCCACCTTGATCTCGCAATACAGCAGATGATGCCCCGATAAAATTCCATCCAGCAAACCCAAACATCTTTTTCAGAATTTCCTTATCCCAATGAAAATGATAGTTGCATTCTGCAAAATGTTTCTTGCAGTAATGACCATAGGTAAATCGGACAATAATAGAGACTGCACACATCAATATCGCATAGAATATCAATTTATCTATTGGAGAAACTATAATAAGGAAAGCAATAGCCAGCTTACATACAGCCTCAAGAATGCTGATATAAGCAAACGCCGACATTTTTTCGTGTGCTATGATTGCCGCATTATAGGGTACACTAATCAGGTTGATTACAAAAGTTATGATAGAGAACTGCAGCACCCAATTGGCAGCAGCCATTCTATCTTCAGGTATCGTCATCTTAGCATTCAAGAACCACACACCTACCGACTCTATCAATACAACGATTATCAGAGACAGTAACAATTGTATGGTTACAGAAGCAGAGAATATCCTGTTGAGTTTACTTTGATCTCCCTTTCCTAATTCGTATGTGATAAATCGGCTTATGGCCGCTGAAAGCGATCCTGATATGACAGTGAACATCGCCACTACTCCACCTACCACATTATATATACCAAAGTCTTCTACTCCCAATGCATTCAATATGACACGACTCGTATATAACGAGACTACCATCATAAAGAGCATTCGGAAGTAAAGAAGCAAGGTATTCTTCGCTATTCTTTTATTATTATCTGATGTTTGATTTGACATATCAGTTTTCTTCTAAACTTTATGTTGCTAAATTAATATTTCTCCAAATTATCTACTAATTCTTTCAATGCCTCCTTATATTTAGAGTCATCTCTCATATCTAATCCTTTGCGATTACCTAAGTAATGGGGATTTGGGAGTCGTTGCCGAAGCTAATGTACCATCTCCCAAAGCCAATGCCATTTCTTCATCATCAGATTCCTCATTGGTCTGGGAACTATCAGCACTCGGCTTTACCAATTGGTTGAAATTGACTTTGTTGTATGGTATCTCTCCACCTTGCATATAGTCATAACCATCTTGTGTGAGGACTATAAAATCCCCTTCCTTATACATCAAATAGCCTTGATCTACCAAATTATAAATGGTAAACAGCATCTGATTATAATCCTGAGCCGTATATTTAGTACGTTCAGCATTGAGAGTCCTGAACAAGAATAATCCTCCTCCTTGTTTGCATCCATCAAAATAGGAGAAGACTTTCCTGACATAACCAGGATAGTTTTTGTTTTCCTTCATTTATCTTGTTTTTTAAAAGGTAGGCTCCACATCAACAGAAAAAGTAGCTTTAAAATTATTATTATTATTGATGCTTCGCCTACCGGTGTTATCATATCAGCTTTTCGAAAACCTACCCGTCCTTCCTTACCGTTAAAGAAGTTTTTTCTACCTCTCCGTCTCTCCTGCAAGGAGAGCTCCACTTTCTCCCAAAGCCCCTCTTCCTCAGGAACGAGAGGATGTAACCGCCCTCCGGTGCTATATCTGCCCCACCTGTCCCTCCCCAGCGGGAGGGTCCTTACCCTATACCCAAGCCCTAAATCCCTACCATAGGGATTAGGGATGTAACCGCCCTCTGGTGCTCAGAACCGCTACGCTATAAGGTTGGCGGGGCATCAAAGCCCTCGCCATGTTGTGCGGGATGGGACCGCCTGGGGTAGGTGGGGATTCAGAAAGGCAGGATGTATCTGGGCTGCCTTCGTTCCTTGGTTATGCGAGATGAGGATGGCAATGCCTAGGTAGGCAAGGGCATCCTGATTGTGAAGCGCGCTGCCGTGGATTATCCTCACCTGAAGGTGGTGACTTATTCGCCTCCGTATAAGCCTGAGTTCTCGGATGAGGACAACAAGGCAATCATTGATGCCATCAATGCTGCCAACCCTGATCTGCTCTGGATTGGCATGACGGCTCCTAAGCAGGAAAAGTGGACGTACTCTCATTGGAATGAGTTGAATATCCATTGTCACGTAGGTACCATCGGTGCAGTCTTCGACTTCTTCGCTGGTACCGTGGAGCGTGCCCCTATCTGGTGGCAGGACCATGGCCTGGAATGGCTCTATAGATTGATGAAGGAGCCTAAGCGTATGTGGAGAAGATATATCATCGGTAATAGCTTGTTCCTCTGGAATATGGTGAAGGAATAGCGGGGGATCATCCCGTTCTTCCTTACCCTTAAGGATGGCTCCACCTCTCATCTCGGTCTTCTCCCCTCAGAAAAGAAGAGGGAAACCGTCCAACTCGGTGCTCGAACTGCTACGCTATAAGGTTGGCGGACCATAAGAGGACTGCGTCAGGTTATGCAGGCTGGGACCGCCTGGGTAGAGTTTAACATGTCTTCCGAGAGGGGGATCATTGGAATTGTTGCTGCTTACCGTCAGGCATATATGTGGATTTGAAGTCCGCAGTAAAAAAATGGTTCGCCCAATCAAACTTGGGCAATTGGCAATCAGTATCATTATATGCTAATTAGTTTGTATTTTATTTTGAAATGATGAATATTATAGTTTTCATCAATAAGGTTATTATTTTTTATGGATCAAATCAGATTGCAAAATTATCGTTGTTTTGAAGATAGTGGAGCTATATCTTTGAAACCAATTACGTTTTTACTTGGTGCAAATAGTACAGGTAAAAGTTCTTTCTTGAAATTCTTTCCTCTTTTAAAACAAAGTCTGAGTATAAAAAGAAAAGGCACATTTTTGTGGTACTCTACAGACGTTGACTTCAAAGATTTTAAAAATACAGTTAAGGATGAAAAAGGAAGTATTGGTATTGAGTTTTCTTTCTATTTAGATAATCGTAGATTCAATAGATTTTATTGGGAGGAAGATGAAACCATTCGAGGTAAAAAAGTATTAATGGATGTTGAAATTAAGATTTCGGGTAAAGGTCAAAAAGGAAATTTTGATTATCTATCTGAAGTAATATTGTCTTTCTTAGGTCAGAAAATTTGTATAAATGTTGATGAAGACAATACAACCTTTATAAATATTAATGGACGTGATGTTGGACAAGATTTTAAGACGTACGATATTAATAATGCTATGCAATTGATAGGTCGAATCGTAGAGAAACATGATGATCACTTTTTCTTAGGAGGTCCAAGTCGAGCTTATGATTATTTTTTAGATATAATAAGAAGGAATAAAAAGGAAGAAGATAGACGCCTATTTATGATAGAGCATTCTTTTTGTCTAATGGATAAGGATTCTACATATGAAAAGTTATTGAAGACTGGTCTAAAAGATGATGATGTAGATTTGATGAATGATATGTATCTTCTGTTGAACGTTAATCATATAATAGAAGAGGTAAATAATTATTTATATGATTATAGTTGTAATGTTTCTTATGTTCAACCACTTCGTGTTGTAGCAGAAAGATATTATCGTTATCAAAACTATGCAATAGACGAAATTGAGTCTGATGGTAAGAATATGGCGATGTATTTTGCTAATCTTAAAGATAGCGAACTGATAAAGTTTCAAAATTGGACATCAAGATTGTTTGGCTTTGAAGTTTATGTTGTTCCACATGAAGGACATGTGGAACTCCAAATTGCCGAGGGAGATAAGCCGCAAAGAAATCTTGTCGACCTTGGTTTTGGATATACTCAGTTACTTCCTATTATTACGGTCATTTGGAATGCGATCAAGAAAAAAAATACTAAGGGATTTGCCAAAGGAAGAAACTCTAATGTTCCTATAACTATAGCTATAGAACAACCAGAGTTGCATTTGCATCCTAGACTACAAATGAAATTTGCTTCAATGTTAGTTCAGGTGATTAAAAATGAGCAATTGAATAATGTTAAATTTTTGATTGAAACTCACAGCGAAGCAATTATAGATAAAATTGGAGAGCTTGTTGAGGAAGATCCTCGTTTGAGAGATGATATCAATGTATTATTGTTCAATGCTATTCATGAGGGAATGGAAAAGTATGTTGAGTCTGTAGATTATGATCAAAATGGAGTTTTACAAAAATGGCCTATAGGCTTCTTTGAAGAGGAATTATGTTAATAGAAATAGACGATAGTATTGTCTCTGAGGCCGAAAATGGTAATACAGAAGCTGTAGATATTTTACGGGACTTAATCATTTCGTATTCTCACGGAATCCATTTCGTTTATGCAAACAGCCATTTGCTGAACAGAATCATAGCTTTGAAAAAGCTAGGTGATGTTGAAAAAATGATGTATATAAAGTTGAAAGGTAAACTTAAAATAATAGTAGGCATAAGAAATATAGTCGTTGTAAAATGTATTCTTACTTATAATGAAACATCAAGAGCGGAAGAAGGTTGTATTTATATTAATCCTGCAGATTTTAAAGAATTTTGTTTGTTTGAGAAGACAGTTCTTATAGGTGAGAATTTAAATGATTGTAAGGTCTTTAGACACATTTCTGATAAATATCTTTGCTGTCATAAATTGTGGGGTGCTAATTGTATATTCTTTGAAATGAATGGTGGTGGAGCTACAACTGTTGATGTATATGAAAATCAAATAAATAATTGTACTAATTTTTGCCTCTGTATTATTGATAGCGATAAAAAGTTTCCTAGTGATGAGATTGGCGGGACGGCAGTTGAGGTAAAAAATAAACATACTGAAATTCAGCCTCCTCATTGTGATTATTATATAATGGAAGATGTATCGGAGGTTGAAAATTTATTACCTCATGAAATGGTAAAGAAAGTTACGGCAATAAATTCAAATTTACTTTATCTTCTTCGGTTAGATATCGCTTTTTTAGATATGAAAAAAGGCATTGTAAAAGGTGTATTGCAAAATACTTTGGCAAAGGATTATTATTGTGATTTGTTGTCAGGGCATCAACAGGAATTAGATGAAATAAATGCATGTTATGATGACGTTTCACAAAGGAATTTAAATAAACAAGAAAAGAAAGAATGTATTGTTCCTGGTTTTGGAACGAATTTACTTAAGGATGTTTTGGGACTATCATGGGATGAAATAGATTGGAAAAAGCTTAAACTCACTGACAGTCAAGTATATGAATGGGAAGAAATTGGAAAAAGAGTTTTTTCTTGGACCTGTGCCCCCAAAAAGACCCGAACTTAGTTATTGCTAAAATGCAACACGGGTATGATGAGGCATCTATTATTATATCCCATATTCCCTTATTGGGTTTGTCTGTTGTTTGGTATCATTTAGAATTAGATGATGCTTCTAATAAACGTGAAAGTTATGCTAATGGGAAAACAGATGACTTATGGAACTCAGTAAAGATGGATTGTAAAAAACAATCCTGTATTTATAGATTGTATAAAAGATAATAGAGTGTTTATGTTGGTCGGCGGTAAAGGAAAGCCTTATTTTTATTACAGTTACAAAATATGGAAACTGTAAAGGTCTAAAATGTAGATATTCAGAACATTACTCGTCAGGAACTCTTGGAGAATCTGTGAAGGAGGGTATTCTGGTGACTCTCCTAATCTTGATCATCTGATTAAGCTTCAGAAGGACAAGGAGTTTTATGATGTATATCAGAAGTCGGAATGGGTGGTGTGTGACAGTAAGATTCTCTACCTGTTCGGTAAGTTGTTGAAGACTCCAATCAAGGAAGCGATTCCGGGTTCCAGCTTCTTCACCTCTTATTATATGTATCATAAGAATGATGCTGACTGCAAGATTTTCTTGCTTGGTGCCAAGGAGGGTATTGCTGCCAAAGCAATGGAACGTATCAATGAGAAGGTAGGTCGCCAGATGGTTGTCGGTGCTCATTCTCCTTCCTTTGGCTTTGAGAAGCATGAAGATGAATGTGAGGAGTTGGTTCGCATCGTTAATGAGAGTGGAGCGAATGTGCTGCTCGTTGGTGTGGGTGCTCCAAAGCAGGAGAAGTGGATTATGAAGTATCGTGATAAGATGCCTGGAGTAAAGGTGTTCATGGCTCTTGGTGCTACCATCGACTTCGAGGCTGGAACATTGAAACGTGCGCCTAAGATTTGGCAGAAAATCGGCATGGAATGGTTGTATCGTTGCATGAAGGAACCAAAGCGCCTCTTCAAGCGCTACTTCGTGGATGACATGCAGTTCTTCTATTACTTCGGTAAGCAGCTCTTGGGAATATACAAGGATCCTTTCCGAAAAAAGTAGGATTACTTTCTTCGGAAGAACTTACATAGCACGGCTATCGGAAGGAGGATGATAGCTGCTATGTAGGATAATATGATGCGTATGGCTTGTTTCATGCGTGCAAAAGTACAACTTTATGTTGAAACAACAAAAGATTTTCTTTGATTTCTTGCGATTCTGCATTGGTTCTGCTAAGGAAATACCTGATTCCTTGAAGGAAGCGGATTGGAAGGAGCTGTATGCTATCGCCCAGAAGCAATGTCTGGTGGGTGTTCTTTTTGATGGTATCAAGAAGCTGCCTGCGGAACATGTTGGGATGAAGAAGGAGTTGCTGCTCCAATGGATGGCGGAAAGTCAAATGTTGGAGAAGGCGAATGTTCGGCTGAACGTAGCTGCCATCCAGGTTTCTGAGTGGTTCCGGAAGAAGGGATTCAGAACCTGTATCCTAAAAGGGCAGGGGAATGCATTGATGTATCCGAATCCTTATTCCCGGACTCCTGGCGATATTGATATCTGGGTGGAAGGGGGCGACAAGCGGGTTATCTCCTTTGTCCGCTCTATCTCGCCTCATGAAAAGGCGTGCTATCACCACATCGAGTTCCCATCGTATAAGGGTGTGGAGGTTGAAGTGCATTTTCGCCCTAGCTTCCTGTTGTGCTTCTGGCATAACAGAAAGCTTCAGAAATATTATGAGAGGGTGAAGGAGGAGCAGTTCTCGCATCGGATGATGTTGGGGGAGCAAGGGGAGATTGCGATTCCAACAGTGGAATTCAATCTCATCTTCCAGTTAACTCATATCTATGCTCATCTGATGAATGAGGGGATTGGGTTGAGGCAGCTGGTGGATTATTACTTTGTTCTTTCAATGTTAAGTGTTAACTGTGAAATGTTAACTTCCTTGCAGAAGGAATTGAAGGAGTTGGGATTGTGGAAGTTTGCCGGTGCCATTATGTATATCATGCAGGAGGTGTTCGGCATGCCAGCCTCTCGCCTTATTGTTCCTCCTAATGAGATGTATGGTCAGTTTGTGCTGAATGAAGTGCTGGAAGCCGGGAACTTCGGAAAGCATGATGCCCGGAATTGGTTTGGTAGGTCACAGCTTGGACATAATCTCCAAAGGGTGTGTCGGGATATAAGACTCGTGAGGTATTTTCCTGCTGAGGCTCTATGCGAACCATTGTTTCGCTTTTGGCATTTCTTCTGGAGAAAATGGCATTAATAGCTTTCTTAGAATAATCTGTTCGGAAACCTATCCGTCCTTTCTTACCCTTAAGGAAGTTTTTTCTAAAATCATCCCGTCCTTCTTTGTTGATAAAGTGAGCTGCACTCGGCAATTTGAAAGCGAGCTTTCATTGCACTCATTGGCATCGCTTTTTCCCATTAAAGAAGGCTCCACCTTTCTCACCAAGCCTCTCTTCCCTCAGGGACGAGAGGATGTAACCGCCCTACAGTGCTATATTTGCCCCACCTGTCCCTCCCCTGCGGGAGGGTCCTTAACCCACTCCCAAGCCCTCGCCCTTTCCAAAAGGGCAAGGGATGTAACCGCCCTCCGGTGCTCAGAACCGCTTCGCTCTAAGGTTGGCGGACCATCAAAGGTCTTCGCCATGGTTCTGCGGGATGGGACCGCCTTACTATAGCTCGCTGTAGTGGGGGGACTGCTTGCTGATGTGACCGCCTTACTATAGCTTGCTGTAGTGGGGGACAGCTTGCTGATTGGGATTGCATGGCATATTGAAGAGCCTGTTCCATCAAAGGTCTTTGTCGGTTTTGCTGATAGAGTGCGCCTGGTATCTCTGAACCACGTTGCAAAGATACGGAAATGGTGAGGGGCAATTCACAGTTGCTCATACTTGCTCATGGTTGTTCATACTTTCTCATAGATTTTCTTTGTTCTGGTATCTGTAAGCCAGTGGATTACGCGGCGTAAGTCCCTGACTTTTGCATCGTAAGTGACTGACTTTTGCATCGTAAGTCTTTGAGTTTTGATTCGGAAGTAACCGCTTCTGGGTGACAGGGTGACACTGGTGACAGTGATTTCTGAAGATTTACTCTCGCGCGGGCAGGCAGGAAAAATCAGGCCGAAAGTTCCT
>OGOQ01001884.1_pt1 | contig 14369 bp, 16 predicted proteins | sample 1552691 | NCBI WGS metagenome assembly OGOQ01 (sample SAMEA2580209, study PRJEB22360) | human gut metagenome | biome: human gut; feature: human-associated habitat; material: faeces | place: Denmark | collected 2008/2010
CGCATTGTGGCATATGTTTATAAATCATCACGGAGTACGGTTTTTGAAAATCCTGACATTGTAAAAACCTGTACGGTCAGGGATTTGAAGAAGGATTTTGTGAACTGCGATGAGAAAGGTGAGGGACAATGAAACAGATTTCTTTCTTTATTCCTCTGCTGGGGACCTTATTACTTTCCGGCTGTGCCGGAACCAGTACGGAATTTGAGTGTAACGCCACCACATCCGATACCTGTATGACGATGGAGCAGGCCAATGAGAAGGCCAAAAAACTGGAGCAGTCCTCAGAAGCAAAGCCGGTTGCGGCATCACTGCCGCGCCTGGCTGAAGGGAACTTCCGGACAATGCCGGTGCAGACCGTCACCGCGACCACTCCGTCCGGCAGCAGACCTGCGGTGACAGCACATCCGGAGCAGAAACTGCTGGCACCTCGCCCGCTGTTTACCGCTGCCCGGGAAGTGAAAACGGTTGTTCCGGTCAGTTCAGTTACGCCGGTAACACCTCCTCGTCCGCTAAGAACGGGTGAGCAGACGGCAGCATTATGGATAGCGCCTTATATTGATAACCAGGATGTTTATCATCAGCCATCCAGCGTGTTTTTTGTTATTAAACCGTCTGCGTGGGGAAAACCACGTATTAATTAACTGGCCCTGAAGTTGTATATCAGCCGGCAATGCCGGCGGGCTTTCTGTATTCAAAATCTGCCTGTAAAACGAGTGCCCTGTGCGTGAAAAGGGATGGGCGGTAGCGTGTCAGAACATGTCGGGAGGAATATTCCGTGAGTGATGAAGCCGATGAAGCATATTCAGTGACAGAACAAGTGACCATGACAGGAATCAACCGGATACGCCAGAAAATAAATGCTCATGGTATTCCTGTTTATCTCTGTGAAGCATGCGGAAATCCTATTCCGGAAGCCCGGCGGAAAATATTTCCCGGTGTGACGTTGTGCGTTGAATGTCAGGCGTATCAGGAAAGACAGAGAAAACATTATGCATAAGTCAGTCGCAGAACATAGTGATTTAATTCCGGATGAACATGAGTGGATATTCAGAAAACAGAAATCTTTGTATATGCGCCGGGAAATGGCGCGTTAATTACAGGTCTTCCCTTCATGGCTACCGCATTTCTCGCTTTATTTTTCAACTAAGGAATTCATGTGAATAACCCACTTGAGGCCGTCACTCAGGCGGTTAACTCCCTCGTCACAGCACTGAAACTGCCTGACGAATCAGCAAAGGCCAATGAAGTTCTGGGCGAAATGAGCTTCCCGCAGTTCAGCCGTCTGCTGCCGTACCGTGATTACAACCAGGAATCCGGTCTGTTCATGAATGACACCACGATGGGCTTTATGCTGGAAGCCATCCCCATCAATGGGGCGAATGAGTCCATTGTGGAGGCCCTCGATCACATGCTGCGCACCAAACTGCCGCGCGGTATTCCGTTGTGTATCCATCTGATGTCCAGTCAGCTGGTTGGTGACAGGATTGAATACGGGCTGCGTGAGTTCTCCTGGTCAGGTGAACAGGCTGAACGGTTTAACGCCATTACCCGGGCCTATTATATGAAAGCGGCAGCGACACAGTTTCCGCTGCCGGAGGGGATGAATCTGCCCCTGACCCTGCGCCATTACCGGGTGTTTATCTCGTACTGTTCTCCTTCGAAGAAAAAAAGCCGGGCCGACATTCTGGAAATGGAAAACCTGGTGAAAATCATCCGGGCGTCGTTACAGGGGGCCAGTATCACCACACAGACGGTGGATGCACAGGCCTTTATCGATATTGTCGGGGAGATGATTAACCATAACCCGGACTCCCTGTACCCGAAAAGACGTCAGCTGGACCCGTATTCTGATCTGAATTATCAGTGTGTGGAGGACAGTTTTGATCTGAAAGTCCGGGCTGATTACCTGACGCTGGGCCTGCGTGAGAACGGCAGGAACAGCACGGCCCGCATCCTGAATTTCCATCTGGCCCGTAACCCGGAAATCGCCTTCCTGTGGAACATGGCCGACAACTACAGCAACCTGCTGAACCCGGAACTGTCCATCTCCTGTCCGTTCATCCTGACGCTGACTCTGGTGGTGGAAGACCAGGTGAAAACCCACAGCGAAGCCAACCTGAAGTACATGGACCTGGAGAAAAAGTCGAAGACCTCCTATGCCAAATGGTTTCCGTCCGTGGAGAAAGAGGCGAAGGAGTGGGGGGAACTGCGTCAGCGGCTGGGCTCCGGTCAGTCTTCTGTCGTGTCCTACTTCCTCAACATCACAGCATTCTGCAAGGACAATAATGAAACGGCGCTGGAAGTGGAGCAGGACATCCTGAACAGCTTTCGTAAAAACGGTTTTGAGCTGATTTCACCGCGCTTTAATCACATGCGCAATTTCCTGACCTGCCTGCCCTTTATGGCCGGGAAAGGGCTGTTTAAACAGCTGAAAGAGGCCGGAGTGGTTCAGCGCGCAGAGAGCTTTAATGTTGCCAACCTGATGCCGTTAGTGGCGGATAACCCCCTGACACCGGCAGGTCTGCTGGCACCCACCTACCGTAACCAGCTGGCGTTTATCGATATTTTCTTCCGGGGGATGAATAACACCAACTACAACATGGCGGTCTGTGGCACCTCCGGGGCCGGTAAAACCGGGCTGATACAGCCACTTATCCGCAGCGTGCTGGACTCCGGAGGCTTTGCCGTGGTGTTCGACATGGGGGATGGATACAAGTCCCTGTGTGAGAACATGGGCGGGGTGTATCTGGACGGTGAAACCCTGCGTTTTAACCCGTTTGCGAACATCACCGATATTGACCAGTCAGCGGAGCGTGTCCGTGACCAGTTGTCAGTGATGGCCAGCCCCAACGGTAACCTGGATGAAGTGCATGAAGGTCTGCTGTTGCAGGCGGTCAGAGCCTCCTGGCTGGCCAAAGAGAACAGAGCACGTATTGATGACGTGGTGGATTTCCTGAAAAACGCCAGTGACAGCGAGCAGTATGCCGAGTCACCGACTATCCGCAGCCGTCTGGACGAAATGATTGTGCTGCTTGACCAGTACACTGCCAACGGCACTTACGGCCAGTATTTTAACTCTGATGAGCCGTCCCTGCGGGATGACGCAAAAATGGTGGTGCTGGAGCTGGGCGGACTGGAAGACCGTCCGTCACTGCTGGTTGCGGTGATGTTCTCCCTGATTATCTACATCGAGAACAGGATGTACCGCACACCGCGTAACCTCAAGAAACTGAACGTTATTGATGAAGGCTGGCGTCTGCTGGACTTCAAAAATCACAAGGTCGGTGAATTTATTGAGAAAGGCTACCGTACGGCCCGCCGTCATACCGGTGCCTATATCACCATCACACAGAACATCGTCGACTTTGACTCTGATAAGGCCTCCAGTGCTGCCCGCGCGGCATGGGGTAACTCCTCCTACAAAATTATCCTCAAACAGAGTGCGAAGGAGTTCGCGAAATACAACCAGCTGTATCCGGACCAGTTCCAGCCACTGCAGCGCGACATGATTGGTAAGTTTGGTGCGGCCAGAGACCAGTGGTTCAGCTCCTTCCTGCTGCAGGTGGAAAACCATTCCTCCTGGCATCGTCTGTTTGTGGACCCGTTAAGCCGCGCCATGTACAGCTCTGACGGCCCGGATTTTGAGTTTGTGCAGCAGAAACGTAAAGAGGGGCTGAGTATTCATGAGGCGGTGTGGCAGCTGGCGTGGAAGAAGTCAGGGCCGGAGATGGCTTCGCTGGAAGCCTGGCTGGAAGAACATGAGAAATACAGGAGTGTTGCATGACCACAACGCAAAAAACGACTGACGTTACAGCCCCCCGATGCAGCCACTGGTGGTGGACGGTGCCGGGATGCCTGGCAATGGTGTTACTGAACGCAGCCATCAGTTACGGCATTGTCAGACTGAACGCACCGGTGACTGCCGCCTTCAACATGAAACAGACCGTGGATGCGTTTTTTGACAGCGCCAGTCAGAAACAACTGTCAGAAGTACAGTCAAAAGCCCTTTCAGCGCGTTTTAACACGGCACTGGAAGCCAGCCTGCAGGCGTGGCAGCAGAAACACCACGCGGTCATTCTGGTGTCGCCTGCTGTGGTACAGGGGGCACCGGATATCACCCGGGAAATCCAGCAGGATATTGCCCGGCGAATGAGGGCGGAACCATGAGATGCCGGGGGCTGATTGCCCTGCTGATATGGGGGCAGAGTGTGGCCGCCGCCGATCTTGGCACCTGGGGCGATCTGTGGCCGGTAAAGGAGCCGGACATGCTGACGGTGATCATGCAGCGCCTGACGGTACTGGAGCAGTCCGGTGAGATGGGCCGGAAAATGGATGCCTTTAAGGAGCGGGTGATCCGCAACAGTCTGCGGCCCCCTGCCGTGCCCGGTATCGGACGGACGGAGAAATACAGCAGCCGGTTGTTTGACCCGTCCGTCAGACTGGCTGCGGATATCCGGGATAACGAAGGGCGGGTGTTTGCCCGTCAGGGTGAAGTGATGAATCCGCTGCAGTATGTTCCTTTTAACCAGACGCTGTATTTCATCAATGGCGATGATCCGGCGCAGGTGGCCTGGATGAAACGCCAGACGCCGCCCACACTGGAGAGCAAAATTATCCTCGTGCAGGGCAGTATCCCGGAGATGCAGAAAGCGCTGGACAGCCGTGTTTACTTTGACCAGAACGGTGTGCTCTGCCAGCGCCTCGGCATCGATCAGGTACCGGCACGGGTGAGCGCCGTTCCCGGCGATCGCTTCCTGAAGGTGGAATTTATTCCGGCAGAGGAGGGCAGAAAATGAAGCGAAGCCTGTGGCTGCTGATATTATTCCTTCTCGCCGGTCATGTCCCTGCAGCGTCTGCGGATTCTGCCTGTGAGGGGCGTTTTGTAAACCCGATCACGGATATCTGCTGGAGCTGTATTTTCCCGCTCTCGCTGGGCAGTATCAAAGTCAGTCAGGGTAAGGTCCCCGACACGGCGAACCCGTCGATGCCCATTCAGATTTGTCCGGCACCGCCGCCGCTGTTCAGGCGTATCGGACTGGCCATTGGTTACTGGGAGCCGATGGCGCTGACGGACGTCACCCGGTCACCGGGATGTATGGTGAACCTGGGCTTCAGCCTGCCGGCTTTTGGTAAAACGGCACAGGGAACGGCGAAAAAAGATGAGAAGCAGGTGAACGGGGCGTTCTATCACGTTCACTGGTACAAATACCCGCTGACGTACTGGCTTAACATCATCACATCGCTGGGCTGTCTGGAAGGTGGTGACCTGGATATCGCTTATCTTTCTGAAATCGACCCCACCTGGACGGACAGCAGCCTGACCACCATTCTCAATCCGGAAGCTGTCATCTTTGCCAATCCGATAGCACAGGGGGCCTGTGCAGCAGATGCCATTGCCAGCGCCTTTAATATGCCTCTCGATGTTCTGTTCTGGTGTGCCGGTTCGCAGGGAAGTATGTACCCGTTCAATGGCTGGGTGAGTAATGAGTCCAGTCCGTTGCAGTCCTCCCTGCTGGTCAGTGAACGCATGGCGTTCAAGCTGCACCGTCAGGGCATGATTATGGAAACCATCGGGAAAAATAACGCCGTCTGTAATGAATATCCGTCCCCAATCCTGCCCAAAGAACGCTGGCGTTACCAGATGGTGAATATGTACCCGGACAGCGGACAGTGCCACCCGTTCGGGCGCAGTGTGACCCGCTGGGAAACCGGGAAAAATCCGCCCAATACAAAGAAAAACTTCGGCTACCTGATGTGGCGTAAACGTAACTGTGTCTTCCTGTGAGGTGAATGATGAAGCTGAGTATGAAATCTCTGGCAGCACTGCTGATGATGCTGAACGGGGCGGTTATGGCGTCAGAAAACGTGAACACTCCTGAAAACCGCCAGTTCCTGAAACAGCAGGAAAATTTAAGCAGACAACTGCGTGAAAAACCTGACCATCAGCTGAAAGCCTGGGCGGAGAAACAGGTGCTGGAAAACCCCCTTCAGCGTTCAGATAACCATTTTCTGGATGAGCTGGTTCGTAAACAGCAGGCTTCGCAGGACGGGAAACCCCGGCAGGGGGCCCTGTATTTTGTGTCGTTTTCCATTCCCGAAGAGGGGCTGAAACGGATGCTGGGCGAAACCCGGCACTACGGTATACCCGCCACACTGCGGGGCATGGTGAACAATGACCTGAAGACCACCGCTGAAGCTGTGTTGTCCCTGGTGAAAGACGGCGCGACTGATGGTGTTCAGATCGACCCGACGCTGTTTTCACAGTACGGCATTCGCAGTGTACCGGCACTGGTGGTGTTCTGCAGTCAGGGATACGACATCATCCGGGGAACCCTGCGGGTCGGCCAGGCGCTGGAGAAAGTGGCCGCCACGGGTGACTGCCGGCAGGTGGCTCATGATTTACTGGCAGGGAAAGGAGATTCCGGGAAATGAAACGTATTTTACCTCTGATACTGGCTCTGGTTGCCGGCATGGCACAGGCTGACAGCAACAGTGATTACCGGGCCGGCTCTGATTTTGCTCACCAGATCAAAGGGCAGGGAAGCAGCAGTATTCAGGGCTTTAAGCCACAGGAGAGTATCCCCGGCTATAACGCGAATCCGGACGAGACAAAATACTACGGTGGCGTGACTGCCGGCGGGGATGGCGGCCTGAAAAATGACGGCACCACGGAATGGGCGACCGGGGAAACCGGAAAAACCATTACAGAGTCATTCATGAACAAGCCGAAAGACATTCTTTCACCGGATGCACCGTTTATCCAGACCGGCAGGGATGTGGTGAACCGGGCTGACAGCATTGTGGGAAACACCGGGCAGCAGTGCAGTGCGCAGGAGATTAGCAGGAGTGAATACACGAATTACACCTGTGAGCGGGATTTACAGGTGGAGCAGTACTGCACACGAACTGCCCGTATGGAGCTGCAGGGGAGTACCACATGGGAAACCCGGACGCTGGAGTATGAAATGAGTCAGCTACCTGCACGTGAAGTGAATGGTCAGTATGTTGTCTCCATTACCTCTCCCGTTACCGGTGAAATTGTCGATGCGCATTACAGCTGGAGTCGTACTTACTTGCAGAAGAGTGTACCTATGACAATTACAGTACTGGGAACCCCACTGAGCTGGAATGCCAAATACTCAGCAGATGCCTCATTTACACCAGTACAGAAAACACTGACTGCCGGTGTGGCTTTTACGTCATCTCACCCCGTCCGGGTCGGGAATACAAAATTCAAACGTCATACGGCAATGAAGCTGCGTCTGGTTGTCAGGGTAAAAAAAGCCTCGTACACCCCGTATGTTGTCTGGTCTGAAAGCTGCCCGTTCAGCAAGGAGCTGGGGAAACTGACAAAAACAGAATGTACGGAGGCTGGCGGGAACAGGACGCTGGTGAAAGACGGTCAGTCATACAGCATGTACCAGAGCTGCTGGGCATACCGGGACACGTATGTCACGCAGTCAGCAGACAAGGGAACCTGTCAGACCTACACCGACAATCCTGCCTGTACCCTGGTGTCACACCAGTGTGCCTTTTACTCCGAAGAAGGTGCCTGTCTGCATGAATATGCCACGTACTCCTGTGAGTCAAAAACATCCGGGAAAGTGATGGTCTGTGGGGGAGACGTCTTCTGTCTCGATGGCGAATGCGATAAGGCTCAGAGCGGGCAGAGTAATGATTTTGCCGAAGCCGTTTCTCAGCTGGCGGCACTGGCCGCAGCAGGTAAGGATGTTGCGGCGCTGAACGGGGTGGATGTCCGTGCTTTCACCGGTCAGGCGAAATTTTGTAAGAAGGCTGCAGCCGGATACAGCAACTGCTGTAAGGACAGCGGCTGGGGACAGGATATCGGGCTGGCCAAATGCAGCAGTGATGAAAAGGCCCTGGCTAAAGCAAAATCAAACAAACTGACCGTCAGCGTCGGGGAGTTCTGTTCGAAGAAAGTGCTGGGTGTCTGTCTGGAGAAAAAACGCAGCTACTGTCAGTTTGATTCGAAGCTGGCGCAGATAGTCCAGCAGCAGGGGCGCAACGGTCAGTTGCGTATCAGTTTTGGTAGTGCGAAGCATCCTGACTGTCGGGGGATTACGGTTGATGAGCTGCAGAAAATTCAGTTCAACAGACTGGATTTCACTAACTTCTACGAAGACCTGATGAATAACCAGAAAATCCCGGACAGTGGCGTTCTGACGCAGAAAGTGAAAGAGCAGATTGCTGACCAGCTGAAACAGGCAGGACAGTAAGGTATGGGAAAATAACCGGGGGAAATGATGAAAGTCATATTCACGTCGAACCGTTTTATTGATTTTCTTATCCGGCTTTTGATTACAGCGATTGTCATTTCTCCGGTAATTATCTGGTCGTGGGATACGGTAAAAGAAACAACGGCAGACGGGATGCTTGCCGCTGCTTTCGTTATCCTTTACTCCGGTGTGCTCCTGTTTATTCTGTATTTTTGTTTTTCTGCCCTGACTGACCTGCAGAAACCTGATGAAAGAAAAAGTGATGAAAGGAATGAAGATGAATAAAGCATTACTGCCACTGTTACTCTGCTGCTTTATTTTTCCGGCGTCAGGAAAAGATGCAGGCTGGCAGTGGTATAACGAGAAAATAAATCCGAAGGAAAAAGAAAATAAACCTGTACCTGCAGCCCCCCGTCAGGAACCGGATATTATGCAGAAACTGGCCGCACTGCAGACGGCAACAAAGCGGGCGCTGTACGAAGCCATTCTGTATCCCGGCGTGGATAATTTTGTGAAATATTTCCGGCTGCAGAATTACTGGACTCAGCAGGCCGGGCTTTTCACCATGAGCGCCAGAAAGGCCATGCTGGCACATCCTGAACTGGACTATAACCTGCAGTACAGCCATTACAACGGCACGGTACGGAACCAGCTGGCAGCAGACCAGGCGCAGCAGCGACAGGCCATTGCGAAACTGGCTGAACACTACGGCATCATGTTTTTTTACCGGGGGCAGGACCCCATCGACGGGCAACTGGCGCAGGTCATTAATGGCTTCCGGGATACGTATGGTCTGAGTGTTATTCCCGTTTCCGTGGATGGCGTGATTAATCCGCTGTTGCCGGATTCCCGGACTGACCAGGGGCAGGCGCAGCGCCTCGGTGTGAAATATTTCCCGGCCATGATGCTGGTTGACCCGAAACAGGGCAGTGTTCGCCCGTTATCATACGGCTTTATTTCGCAGGACGACCTGGCAAAACAGTTCCTGAACGTTTCTGAAGATTTTAAACCCAATTTTTAATCGCGGATTTGATTTATGAGTGAAGATTATTTGAAAATGTTTACAGGTGTTGTTCTGTTAATATTTGTCATTATTGCCGGTTATTTCTTTTCTGAGCGTAATGACAGGAAAATGTTTCTCCTGAGCTCACTGGTTTTCCTTGTTATTAATATCGCGTGTTTATATGTGCTGACTGCCAGTCTCTGGTTTCTGTGTGGTGCAATTATGAATCAGGGCGCAGCAATGGTTGTTCCAATGGTTATTGGCTCATTACCGAACGTTACGAGCTTCGACGGGTTCAGAAGAATATTTATCTGTATTATGTTGTCATCGGTATGGTCCGGAGTGATGTGGTTTTTTATAAGGGGGCTTATGACAGGCTAAGTCATATAAAACGGTAATAAAAACCATACAAAATAATGAGGTTGATTACTGAAGACCATATGATAAACCATACCGCAATCCAGTGGCTTCTGAATAGCTCACAAAAATAAATATAGATAATTGAAAATAACCATAATACAACGATGCCTGCTGCGATACTTAATAAACTTATTACAAGATAGTCAGGGAAGTCATTGACCGGTAATGAATGTGATGCTGCATATATCAGCGCAATAATTGCCGCATTTCCCAGTAACGACTCTCTTATTATGTTTCTGATTATTTCCAGTTTTTCTTTAAAAGATCGCTTTTCCATTTGTACCTCTGATTAATATCACACAAACGCGAATATTACAGACATGAATACTCTCATGTAAATAATAACCGGAGTTTAACATGATAAGTAAACGCAGATTCTCTTTACCCCGGCTTGATATTACGGGAATGTGGGTATTTTCCCTGGGTGTCTGGTTTCATATCGTCGCCCGTCTTGTTTACAGCAAACCCTGGATGGCTTTTTTTCTGGCGGAGTTGATTGCGGCCATCCTTGTTCTGTTCGGCGCATACCAGGTGCTGGATGCATGGATTGCCCGTGTCAGCCGGGAAGAGCGTGAGGCACTGGAAGCCAGGCAACAGGCCATGATGGAAGGGCAGCAGGAGGGCGGACATGTCTCTCACTAAATTACTGCCGGTCATTTTGTTGATGATGGTCACAGGTGTGCAGGCCTCCACCCGGGATGAAATTGAACGACTCTGGAATCCGCAGGGCATGGCCGCGCAGCCTGCACAACCGGCAGCAGACACATCAGCCAGGACAGAAAAGCCGGCTCCCCGCTGGTTCCGCCTCAGCAACGGCAGGCAGGTTAACCTGGCCGACTGGAAGGTGGTGCTGTTTATGCAGGGGCATTGCCCTTACTGTCACCAGTTTGACCCGGTACTGAAACAGCTGGCACAGCAGTACGGCTTTTCCGTTTTTCCCTACACCCTGGATGGTCAGGGGGATACCGCCTTTCCGGAGGCATTGCCGGTGCCACCGGAGGTGATGCAGACCTTCTTCCCTAATATCCCGGTGGCCACACCGACCACCTTCCTGGTCAACGTCAACACGCTTGAGGCATTACCGCTTTTACAGGGGGCAACGGATGCCGCCGGTTTTATGGCGCGGATGGATACCGTTCTGCAGATGTACGGAGGAAAAAAAGGTGCGAAATAAGCAGGTGGTGTTACTCATTGCCGGAATATCCGGCATCGCGACGGGAATAATCGTCAGCCTGAATATCCCCTTTATCCGTCAGGGGCTTTTTTATCCCGCCAGCCCTGTAGAAATTGTCGTTTCGCTGAGTCTTACCTTTTCTGTTTCTGTTGTGTTTTTTGTGGGGGCAATTGTGGGATGGATTTCGGTGTCTGAAATATATTACAGCCGCAGGACTGGACGGAAATATCGGGATATTCCTGCTGAAATGTCGTATGCGCCGGGAGAACAAATTAAGGGAGGGCAAGAATGATGCCACGCATTAAACCTCTTCTGGTTCTTTGTGCTGCTTTACTGACGGTCACACCCGCAGCGTCAGCGGATGTGAACAGCGACATGAATCAGTTCTTTAATAAGCTGGGATTTGCTTCCAATACCACACAACCGGGCGTCTGGCAGGGGCAGGCCGCCGGTTATGCTTACGGTGGCTCCCTGTATGCCCGTACTCAGGTCAAAAATGTTCAGCTGATTTCCATGACGCTGCCGGATATCAATGCCGGATGTGGCGGCATCGACGCTTATCTCGGTTCGTTCAGTTTTATTAATGGCGAGCAGCTGCAGCGTTTTGTTAAGCAGATTATGAGTAATGCTGCCGGTTACTTTTTTGACCTTGCCCTGCAGACAACGGTGCCGGAAATAAAAACCGCAAAAGACTTCGTGCAGAAAATGGCAAGCGAGATTAACAGTATGAACCTCAGTTCCTGCCAGGCGGCACAGGGGATTATCGGCGGGCTTTTCCCCCGGACGCAGGTGTCCCAGCAGAAAGTCTGTCAGGACATTGCCGGTGAGAGCAATATTTTTGCTGACTGGGCGGCTTCCCGGCAGGGATGTACCGTTGGCGGTAAATCTGACAGCGTCAGGGATAAAGCCAGCGACAAGGATAAGGAGCGGGTGACCAAAAACATTAACATCATGTGGAATGCGCTTTCCAAAAACAGAATGTTTGACGGCAACAAAGAGCTGAAAGAGTTTGTGATGACGCTGACCGGCTCACTGGTGTTTGGTCCCAACGGCGAAATCACACCGCTGTCAGCCAGAACCTCTGACCGCTCAATTATCCGAGCCATGATGGAAGGCGGCACAGCAAAAATTTATCACTGCAACGATTCTGATAAATGCCTGAAAGTGGTGGCAGACACACCGGTGACCATCAGCCGGGATAATGCACTGAAGTCTCAGATTACTAAACTTCTGGCCAGCATTCAGAACAAAGCGGTCAGTGACACGCCTCTGGATGACAAGGAAAAAGGTTTTATTTCCAGTACCACCATCCCCGTCTTCAAATATCTGGTTGACCCGCAGATGCTCGGCGTTTCCAACAGCATGATTTACCAGCTGACGGACTATATCGGTTACGACATCCTGCTGCAGTACATTCAGGAGCTGATACAGCAGGCCCGGGCGATGGTGGCCACGGGAAATTATGACGAAGCGGTTATCGAGCATATTAACGACAACATGAATGATGCCACCCGGCAGATTGCGGCGTTTCAGTCACAGGTGCAGGTACAGCAGGATGCGCTGCTGGTTGTCGATCGTCAGATGAGCTACATGCGTCAGCAGCTTTCCGCCCGCATGCTCAGTCGTTACCAGAACAACTATCACTTCGGAGGGAGCACACTGTGAATGAAGTTTATGTGATTGCCGGTGGTGAGTGGTTGCGGAATAACCTGAACGCCATTGCCGCCTTTATGGGAACCAGGACGTGGGATTCCATTGAAAAAATTGCGCTCACATTGTCTGTTCTCGCGGTGGCCGTGATGTGGGTACAGCGGCACAACGTGATGGATTTGCTGGGCTGGGTGGCCGTGTTTGTGCTTATCAGCCTGCTGGTTAATGTCCGTACATCGGTGCAGATTATTGATAACAGTGACCTGGTCAAAGTTCACCGGGTGGATAATGTGCCGGTCGGACTGGCGATGCCACTTTCACTGACGACCCGTATCGGGCATGCAATGGTGGCCAGTTACGAGATGATCTTCACGCAACCGGACAGTGTCACCTACAGCAAAACGGGGATGCTGTTTGGCGCAGAACTGGTATCAAAAAGCACCGACTTTTTGTCCCGCAATCCGGAAATCGCCAATCTTTTCCAGGATTATGTGCAGAACTGCGTGATGGGGGATATTTACCTGAACCACAAATACACGCTGGAGGAGCTGATGGCCTCCGCTGATCCCTACACGCTGATTTTTTCCCGCCCCAGTCCGCTACGGGGCGTTTATGACCGCAATAATAATTTCGTGACCTGTAAGGACGCGTCGGTTTCGCTGAAAGACAAGCTGAATCTGGACACACAGAGTGGCGGAAAAACCTGGCATTATTATGCCCAGCAGCTATTTGGTGGACGCCCTGATCCGAACCTGTTGTTCAGTACGCTGATTGGCGACAGTTACAGTTACTTCTATGGCTCAAGTAAATCAGCCAGCCAGATCATCCGCCAGAATGTCACCATCAATGCGCTGAAGGAGGGGATCACCAGTTATGCCGCACGTAATGGTGATTCGGCCAGCCTGGTGAATCTGGCCACCACATCATCGATGGAGAAGCAACGTCTGGCACATGTCTCCATCGGTCATGTGGCGATGCGGACACTGCCCATGACGCAGACCATCCTGACGGGGATCGCCATCGGTATTTTCCCGCTCCTGGTACTGGCGGCTGTCTTCAACAAACTGACGCTGTCCGTCCTGAAAGGCTATGTGTTTGCCCTGATGTGGTTGCAGTCATGGCCAATGTTGTACGCCATTCTGAACAGCGCCATGACATTTTATGCGAAGCAGAATGGTGCACCGGTGGTGCTCTCGGAAATTTCACAGATACAGCTGAAATACTCCGATCTGGCTTCCACTGCCGGGGCGGCTACCGTGGGCGTGGTGATTCAAAACCGGGAGCAGGTTCATCCGGGCACCTATGTAGGCAAGGGAAAGATAGAAGAGATCAAAGGTCTGATGTGGGAACTGGAAGCGACCGGGATTATCTGTGATGATGAACTATCCCCGGCGCAGATGAAGAACCTTCAGGATGAGCTTGACGCAAAGGTGATGGATCGGACGCTGGTCATACTCGATATATTTGCGTCCCGGGCTTCTACCAGCGAAGGTAAGATTCAGGTAGAACTAGCCCAGTTAAAATACCGCCAATCCAGGCTTACCGGTTTTGGCACGGCGCTTTCCAGGCTGGGAGGCGGCATAGGTACCAGAGGGCCGGGAGAGAAGAAGCTGGAGATGGATCGGAGGCTGATCAAGGGGCGGATCGCCCAGCTGAACCGGGAATTGAGTCACCGGGAGGTCACAAGAGAGCAGAGAAGCCGCAACCGGATTCCGGTGGCGGCCATCGTAGGATATACCAATGCAGGAAAGTCCACGCTTCTTAACACGCTGACCGGGGCAGGAATCCTGGCAGAGGACAAGCTGTTTGCAACCCTTGACCCAACCACCAGGGAATTGAAGCTTCCCAGCGGACAGGAGATACTGCTTACGGATACGGTAGG
>OGOQ01001898.1_pt1 | contig 14274 bp, 10 predicted proteins | sample 1552691 | NCBI WGS metagenome assembly OGOQ01 (sample SAMEA2580209, study PRJEB22360) | human gut metagenome | biome: human gut; feature: human-associated habitat; material: faeces | place: Denmark | collected 2008/2010
TTTAATTTAGTTTTGTTTTTTTTTCCCTTGTAGTTTTCGGTGTGGCTTCCGGTTTCACGGTAGCCTCTGCCTTCGGCGCCGGTTTCACGGTCTCCGCTTTCGGAGCGGGAGCGGCTTCCTTGCGAGGAGGGAAATTCAGCTCATGAATAGCTCCTGTCGGACATACAGCCACGCATTTGCGGCATAAACGACACTTCGTATAATCGATATAAGCTACGTTATTTGTTACGGTGATTGCCTCGAACGGACATTCCTTGGCACATTTGCCACAGCCGATACAAGCGTTGGCACAAGCCTTGCGAGCGGCGGCTCCCTTGTCCTTATTTACGCAAGACACGTAAATCCGGCGTGATTTAGGTCCTTTCTTTCTTAGCTCGATGATATTCTTCGGGCAAGCCTTCACACAAGCACCACAGGAAGTACATTTTTCCTCGTCTACCTCGGCGATTCCCGTAGCCGGGTTGATGTGGATGGCGTCGAAAGCGCAGGCGTTCACGCAGTCGCCATAACCTAGGCAACCGAAAGAACAATTCGTCTCGCCTCCGTAAAGGGTAGAGGCGATGGCGCAACTTTTCGTTCCATCATAAGAGTTTGTACGTGGGCGGGCCTGACAAGTTCCGTTGCAACGGACAACGGCTACCATGGGGTCGGCTGTACCCGCCTCTTTACCCAGTATTGTAGCGACCTTGGCCATGACCGGGCCACCACCAACGGGGCAGAGCAATCCGTCTAATGAGTCAGCTTTTACGCAAGCGCCTGCGAATCCGGCGCAACCCGGATAACCGCAACCTCCACAGTTCGCCCCGGGAAGGACTTCCTGTACTTGTGCGATGCGAGGATCTTCGTAGACTTCAAATTTCTTGGAAGCAGCGTAGAGGAAAACCGCTCCGACCGCCCCGATTGCTCCTAATGAAATAACGGCAATTAAAATCATGATATATTATCAATTAAGTTTTTTCAAAGTAAATATAAATCGTCTTTTTAGTTTGTCACGCATTAAGTATAGTATACAGTAATAAGGCAGTAAAAGCGATAAACCGGTTAACCCGCTCGTGGTCTCGTCCCATTGTAGATTCGTCCCGATTACGATGGCCCCCACGACTATCACCAAAGGAATGACAAATGCTAGCAATACGGCCTGAAGTCCCATGGAATTTTGTCCGCATATTATCACTACCTCGTTTACGTGAAACCGTCCCGACCGATCGGGTACCTCAATGATCTTATCCTTTTTCTCGGATGCCGAGCACATAGACTGTGCGTGGCATCCCGAGCATGCGGATTGTTGGGTAATGCGGACGAAGACGGTGTCGCCATCGATCTTCTCTACAAATCCTGTATGATTTATACTTTCGCTCATATTTGTAATCTCGACATTGCAAAATCAAGGCAAAAGTAAGTATAATTTAGAAACTATGTCACGATTAACAAAGTTTATTATTCGAAATCTTAAATCCTAGCTTACCATTTGTAATTAAAACCGAAACTTAACAACTCATTAAGCTGGAAATAACTCTTGTTATCCTCTGTTTTTTCCACTCCATCGTCGTATCTAAGGTGAAAATAGATACGTGTGGAGAAAAAGCGGCTGATGGCCAGAACCAAGGTATTCTCGAACTCCCCGATGGTATGATCGCCGTAAGTGGTAAAGAAATAAAGACGGGATTGCCAGCTTACGTTACGGTTGAAATCGAAGGCGAGGTCTGCGCGGATCGTGGAACCTATTTGGCTTAGCTTGTTATTGAACTCACCGGTTTCCTCGTTTTTCTTGAAACCGTGACGGCTATAATCGATCTCTTGTGTCGTATACATATATGTATAGGAGATCGGCGCCAAGTTGGTGCTGAATTTAATCTTCTTATGCTTGTCGGTAAATTGTTTTTCCAGCTCGTATTTCATACCGAGACCGAAGTTGATAGAGAACGGGGCTAGGAATGCGGCCTGTTTGATGCGCTCGTTCTCTTGGTAGTTGGTGAAGAACTGGGTCTTGAACTCAGCGTCGAACGTATAGTACCATTTGTTGAACGCTTGGTAGCCGACGTTGCTGTGTATACGGAATACGTCGTCACCGATCTTATAGTTCCTTAAGGTATCCTTCGGTGCCGTATATACACTGGCTTTGAATTCCAGTTCGTTCGTTACTTGTACCTTATCTTTCTTATAGTCGTATTTTAAATTGTTCTTGGTGAACAGGTTCAAGTTGCTACTTCCACCTTTATACCAGTTCTCCGAAACGTAGTTCTGGGAGAATTGGATGGCGCTCTCGAAGGCCGATATCCAGTATCTCCGCTCCGGGATAAAGCGGGCGGGAGCGTCTACGTCCTCAAAATTGGCATCAGCCTCCACCTTGATCGGCAAGTCCTCATAAATATTCTTCTTGATGAATTTAGGTTTGATTACCTCATTGGGCAGATCCCTCTCGGAGTAGCGGAAATAAGTCGGGTAATTGTTCTGTACATATTTGTAAGCCATCTCCTCGAATTGTTTGTTTCGTTCCAGATCTTTGAAAATGGAATCTGCCCGGTATAGGTTATCATAGGGAGTCCTCTCCTTCAACGAATCGAAGTTGTAGAATATCAAGTTCTCGGGTAAATAATCTCCCCGGAAAACGATCGGCATGAACAAAGGGTTTACGATCACGGTATCCCGGAAGGTCATCGTATTATCGAAAATCGTGGAGGCGTCTCGTACCAGACGGGCCCAATACATCGCCTCGTCCGAGATTTCCAGCTCGTCTTTCTTCAAGAAACGCAGTAAATTCGTGCTTGGGGCCAAGGGCGCCGAGTAAGTCTTGTTTTGCTTCTCGAATTGCTTACGAATGTCTACGATGTTGTCTAATTCCTCTTCGCTAAGATTGATCGCGGGAATCGTATCATCCGATACGACTTGCTGTGCGGGACGTTGAACTATCGTTCCGGTAACTAGCTGGTTCTCTTGGCTGTATGCCGAGCCTCCAATTAGTGAAAGTAATAATAGCGCATACACACCATGCCTCTTCATCATCATAATACCTTATTTACATCTATTAGTTGTAGTGGTCGCAAAATTAGCTAAAAAGAATGATATATAACATACGATTTGATATTTATCTGGGCAAAAGTTACGATCACTGAGGCAAAGCAGGTGTGTCTAACGAGGCTTATACGGACTTGCCTCAGTACTCCGCTGGAAGTACTGGAATACTTCGCTCAAAGTACTTCAGTACTTCCTGCGTAGTACCGAAGTAATTCCATGAGAAGTACTGTCTTTAGTGCCGGGCTTCGGGTCGGGAATCGGAAGAGTCCTGCCGAAGCCCGGGTCAGTTCTGGAGATATTCAGCGAGAAATAAAAACATTAAATTTGGCATGTCTCGATGAAAATCGCTAACTTTGCGGTTTCGAAATGCAGGTGTGCAATTAAAAAGATAACTAAAATATTACTATCGTGGCAGATACAAAGTACATTTTCGTTACAGGCGGCGTGGTCTCTTCCTTAGGTAAGGGTATTATTTCCGCTTCTTTAGGTAAGCTCCTTCAAGCAAGAGGTTACAAGGTTACTATCCAAAAATTTGATCCTTACATCAACATCGACCCGGGTACGTTGAACCCTTATGAACATGGGGAATGTTACGTGACCGTCGATGGACATGAGGCTGACTTGGACTTGGGCCATTACGAGCGTTTCTTGAATGTCCAGACTACCCGTGCGAATAATATCACTACCGGACGTATCTATCAAAGCGTGATCAACAAGGAGCGTAAGGGGGATTATCTGGGTAAGACGGTGCAGGTGGTGCCTCATATCACGGATGAGATCAAGCGTAACGTGAAATTATTGGGTAGCAAGTATAAATTTGACTTCGTGATCACCGAGATCGGTGGTACGGTGGGTGATATCGAGTCTCTGCCTTTCATAGAGAGCGTTCGCCAGTTGAAATGGGAGCTGGGTAAGAACTGCCTTTGCGTACATCTTACTTATGTGCCTTATATCGCGGCGGCGAAAGAGTATAAGACGAAGCCTACGCAACATTCCGTGAAGCAATTGCAGGAGTTAGGCATCCAGCCAGACGTGTTGGTTTTACGTACGGAGCATGAGCTGAACGCGAACTTGTTACGTAAGGTGGCGTTGTTCTGTAACGTGGCCGAGGATTCCGTGATCCAGTCGATCGACGTACCGACGATCTACGAGGTTCCTTTGGTATTGCAACGCCAGAAGATGGACGAGGTGGTCTTGCGTAAGGTCGGTATGGAAGTCGGCCCGACTCCGGAGTTGAAGCCTTGGAAGGAATTCCTTGCCTTGAAGAGCACGGCTACGGATACGGTGAAGATCGGTTTGGTTGGTAAATACGTGGAATTGCAAGACGCTTATAAGTCGATCGACGAGTCTTTGTTGCAAGCCGCTATTTACAATCATCATAAACTGGATTTGCATTTGTTCCATTCGGAGAAATTAAATAACGAGAACGCCGCCGAGCAATTGAAGGATATGGATGGTATCTTGATCGCCCCCGGATTCGGGCAGAGAGGTATCGAGGGCAAGTTTGCCGCTATCAAATACGCTCGTGAGCATGATGTCCCTTGCTTGGGCATCTGCTTGGGTATGCAGTGCATGGTGATCGAGTTTGCGCGTGACGTGTTAGGTTTGGCGGATGCCAACTCTACGGAGATGGAGCCGAATACGGCACATAAGGTGATCGACTTGATGGAGGAGCAGAAGAACGTTACCAATATGGGAGGTTCCATGCGTTTGGGCGCTTACGACTGTACGCTGAAAGAGGGCTCCAAGGTATTGGAGGCATACGGCAAGGAGCATATCCAAGAGCGTCATCGCCATCGTTTCGAGTTCAACAACGAGTATAAGAAGCAATACGAGGCCGCCGGTATGATGTGTACGGGTGAGAATCCGGAGACAAATCTGGTAGAGGTGGTAGAGATCCCCGCCTTGAAATGGTTCGTGGGCGTTCAATATCATCCGGAGTACAACAGTACCGTGGTGAATCCGAATCCTCTTTTCCTCAGCTTCGTGAAAGCTGCTATCGAAAATAAAAAATAATTGGTGATAAATGGATAAAAACACATTAATAGGTTTTCTGCTGATCGGTGTCGTATTATTCGCGTTTAGCTGGTTCAACAGGCCAACGCCTGAGCAGTTGGAGGCACAGCGCCGTTACCAAGATTCAATCGCGAAGATTGAGTATGCTCAGCAACTGGAGTTGCAGAAACAAGAGAACAAGAGTGCTTTAGTGGAGGATTCGTTGGAGAACCTGCCGGACTCGGTACGGGCGCAACGTTTGCAGCAGAGCTTCGGCGTATTCGGCGACGCTATGGTGGGCACGGAAGATTACACGACCCTGCAAAATGACGTGGTCGAGCTGCGTATCAGCAATAAGGGCGGACGTATTTGTTACGCACGCTTGAAGGAGTATGATACGTATAATGACGAGCCTCTCGTTTTGTTCGACGAGAAAGAGTCTAATTTTAATTTCACGTTGGTCACGGCTACGAACCGTGTCGTGAATACGAGCGATTTGTATTTTACCCCGGTTAAAGGGAATGACCCGAATTCCGTGATCATGCGTTTGAACACCGGCGAGGGTAGTCATCTGGATTTTACCTATACCTTGAAACCGGATGATTATATGGTGCAATACCAGATTCTGGGTACGGGATTGAACGGTGTCTTGGCACCGAGCACGAATGCCTTGGATTTATTGTGGGTGCAGGATATCCGCCAACAGGAAAAAGGACGTAAGTTTGAGGATCGCTACGTGACCTTGAACTACAAGTTCATGGCGGACGACGTGGAACACCTGAGCGAGTCGAAGAGTGACAGCAAGCAGATCCCGAACCGCTTGAAATGGATCGGTTATAAGGATATGTTCTTCTCTACCGTATTGATCTCGCAAGAGGGCTTTGAGGCTACTACCTTAGACTCGAAAGCGATTCCGGAGGGGGATGTGTTGAAACAATTCAAGACGACCGCTTCCGTACCTTTCGACTTGCAAGGTAAGGAGGCCACGAACCTGTCCTTTTATTTCGGACCGAATAAGTTCGCCTTGTTGAAGTCCTTCGATAAGGGAGTCTCTGCCGAGCAGCAACTGGATCTGGAGAAGTTGGTTCCGCTAGGCTGGGGTATCTTCCGCTGGGTGAACCAATATTTCGTGATCCCCTTGTTCGACTTCTTGGGTAAGTTTATCCATAATTATGGTATCTTGATTCTTTTGATGACTATCATCGTGAAGATCATCCTTTTCCCGTTGACGTATAAGTCTTATATGTCGTCCGCCAAGATGCGTGTATTGCGTCCGCAAGTGGAGGAGATCAACGCTAAGTATCCCGGACAGGATAAGGCTATGGAACGGCAGAAAGCGACGATGGAGCTATATAGCCGTGCGGGGGCGAGCCCGATGAGCGGTTGCTTGCCGATGTTGTTGCAGATGCCGATCTTAATCGCTTTATTCATGTTCTTCCCGTCGGCGATCGAGTTACGTCACCAGAGTTTCCTTTGGGCGCACGACTTGTCTACTTACGACGCTATCTTTAGTTGGAATAAATATATTCCGATCATCACTCCGTATTTCGGAAATCACATCAGTTTGTTCTGTTTGTTGATGACGATCACGAATATTTTTTATACCAAGTATAATATGGAGATGACGAATACCGGGCAGCAACAGATGCCGGGCATGAAGGCCATGATGTACATGATGCCGTTGATGTTCTTGGTGTTCTTCAACCAGTATGCTTCCGGTTTGACGTATTACTATTTCATCTCTACGTTGATCACAATCGTGCAGACATTGATCTTCCGCTATACGATCAATGAGGATAAATTGTTAGCTAAGTTGGAGGCAAACAAACGGAAACCGATGAAGAAATCCGGTTTCATGAAACGTCTGGAAGAGGCTCAACGAGCACAGCAGGAGACGTTGCGTAAACAACAAGAGGCTAAGAAAAAACGATAGGATAATAGTAATTGTTGTCCTTGAAAAAGGTCCCTTTATCTGCTTATTGGTAGATAAAGGGACTTTTTTGTATATCTTGGCTCCTCTACTTGAAAAACAAGACGTCTTGATCATGATTCTATTTGTTTATTTGTATTTATTCAAAACTTTTTGTTTGTTTGCATTGTTTTGTATTCAAAAGATTGATGAGGAAATTGATTTTTTCTATATTGAGGAAATAGGGAGGTTATAAATAAGGGATTTTGTCAATGACAAAAAATGAACGATCGCTTCAATGGGTAATAGCGGGAATATTCTTCGTAGTATGCTTTGCTTTCTTTCAATGGATTTACCCAAACCATTTGTTCTTCAAAGAGCAGATGAGGATTTTTTTGTATACCACCGATTATTTTATCTCGTTCTGGGATGAGCCGGCTTGGTTGAGCTGTTATGTGGGGAATTTCTTGATACAGTTCTTCCATTTGACTGTGATAGGTCCGTTAATCGTGACGTGCGTGTTGTTGCTCTTATGGTATTACTCTATGCGGGTTTTACGCAAGTTCGGAAATGGTAATATGGTCTCCATATATGCGTTGTTTCCGGTAGCGTTAGAGTGGGGATTGATTTGCCGGTTGTCGTATAGTATAGCGTCTACGCTTACGTTGATTTTCGTGCTATGGCTCTTCTTGGGATACATCCGGATTAAGAATAAGAGAACGTCCGTTTGGGTGGCTTTTATACTTCTTCCCATAATTTATAGCATGGTCGGTAGCCGGCTGTTTGTCTTCTCCTTGATGGTGATATTCTATGAGGGAGCCAAGAATAGGAAACGGTGGTGGTTCTGGCTTTCTCTTTTGTTATCGAGTTATTTATATCCGTTGTTCATGCGTCATTTTTATGGATTGAGCATTGAGGAGGCCTATAAATATTCCCATGTGGATGGCTTGAGCGTATATTTCCCCGCTTTAGCGTTGATTCTAGAGATATTCGCTTTGGAGATTAAAAGTATACGTAGGATACGTCTGAACCGGCATAGCTTGCTTATAACCTTTTTAGTCGTATTTGGATTCTTTTCATTTGTTATAGCGGGTACGAACCGGAAGCGGGAAAAGGTTCTGGCAGTAGACCAAGCGATCTATAGGGGTGATTGGGAGCGAGTCTTGGATTTGTCTGCCGGATTTGATTCTCCCGATATCTTGGTAAGTTATTATAGGAATATCGCTTTCTCCAAGAAGAACGAGTTGCCCCAGAATTTGATGGATCATTATCAACGAGGGGCGGACGCCTTGTTCTTACCGATCGATTTGAGGTCTTCTATACTTCCCGTGTTTTTCAGTAATGAGGTGTATTATCAATTGGGAGATATGGATATGGCCCGTCACCGGGCGATCGAAGGAATCTTGTTCAGCCCTAAACAAAGAAGTGTACGGCAGATCAAGCGGCTGGTGGAGATTGATATGCGGCGAGGGGATATTGAGGAGGCTAGAAAATACCTGAACCTATTGGACGCGACGTTATTTTATCACTCATGGGCAAGGTCGAAGGAGGAACAGTTGAAGGGTGAGGAGACCTTGTCGATGGAGAAACGTTTGCCGAGGAAAAGTGATTGGGAGCGAGAGCACGACATACTAATGTCCATATCCGATTATCCGGGCGTACTGTCAAGTTTGGTGGCGGAATATCCGGAAAATAAACAGGCATTGGATTATTTGTTGTGCTATTATTTACTGAACGAGAATTTGAATAGTTTTAAGAATGCGTTCGATACTTATTATAAAGGAAAATTTGAGGTTGTACCCCGTTTGTATGAGGAGGCTTTGGTACAAGTCTTATCTAAAAGCTCGGACGAGGAGGTGGCCGGTTATCAGATACCTCAAGATGTTATCGAGAATTACCAAGATTACATCCATTGTAAATCGGGTAGAAAAGCAAAGGAGGAATTACGAGAACGTTATTCCTCCACCTATTGGTACTACTCTGACTATATTCATTGAATAATAGTGTAAGTGATCAGCGGTTCGCAAGGAAGGCTAAGGCTTTCTCCATGTCCTCCGGTGTATCTATACCGATCGTTTCTTGCTCTGTGATGCCGACCTTGATTTTATATCCGTTTTCCAACCAGCGTAATTGCTCAAGGCTTTCCGCCAGTTCTAAAGCGGATTGAGGTAATTGGGTGATTTCTTTCAGCACTTGCGCACGATAGGCATATAACCCGATATGCTTGTAAAAGGTATGACTCGGCAACCATTCCGTATATTTCTTGCCCCGGATATAAGGAATAATAGATCGACTGAAATACATAGCCTCGTTGTTATTGTTGAGTACGACTTTCGGGGAATTGGGATTGAATAGGGTACTCTCGAAATCATCGTCCGAACGGAAAGGCTTTACCAATGTCGCTATTTGCGTGTTTGCGTCGGCGAAGCAGGTTTTGATCGTCTGGATTTGCTCGGGATGGATAAAAGGCTCGTCACCTTGGATATTGACAATCACATCATACCCTTCGCCTATTTTCTGATAAGCCTCGTAGCAACGATCCGTACCGCTACGATGTTGATCGGAGGTCATGACGACTTGGCCGCCGAAGGTTTTAACCGCATTCTCTATCCGGATATCGTCGGTAGCTACGCAAACGGAGTCTAAGACATCCTTTACTTGCTCATATACACGTTGTATCATGGGCTTTCCGTTCATATCCGCTAATGGCTTCCCCGGAAAACGGGTAGAGGCGTATCTCGCCGGAATAATTCCTATAAACTTCATCATTCTATATCATTTTGTTAACTGGTTACTACTTTTCCTTCACTTAACTGGATCAACTTATCCCGTTCGCCTACGATCCATACGATATCTCCTTCCTCGAAAACCGTACTAGGAGGCGGATTCTTGATCGAGCTACTTCCACGTTCGATACCGATTACCAAGCAAGCGGCTTTATCACGGATACCGGACTCTATGATGGAGCGGCCGATCAATCGGGAACCTTCCGAGATAATGATTTGCTCCATATTCATCTCTTCCTTTCTTGTGTTCGATTGCTCGGCGTATGATTTCTTGTAGCGTTCCTCCAGATATTTCCTAAAGTGCTCCAGATCATCATCTGCGCCAACTACTACCAGTTTATCGAACGGGTAGAGCCGCTCGTCTCCTCCCGGTATGTTGATTCGCTTCTCTCCCCGGATAATCGTTACGATATTTACGTTGCACTTTTGCCTGAAGTTTAATTCTTTCAGGCTTTTTCCCATACTGGGGGAATTCTGCTTCACCTCGAAATCTGCTAAATGGAGATCTCGTTCTAATAAGTGGTTCGCGAAACGCTGGTTAATCGGGGCTTTTCGCTCTTGCTCCATTTCTCTCGCTACAAGGTTACTGAAAAAATGCCGTTCCATCAAGATCGACTGCCTCTTTAGCCGTTTGGAGAATATCATTAATACGATAACAGCGGAGGCGACCGCCAGCATAATTCCTAGCGCAGCATTCAATAACCGTGCGACAGGAAGCATGACGAGACCGATACAGAGCAGGATTCTGAGGATCACGAGTGAGACTAGGGGACCCCGGTTATATTTATTATCGTTCCATAATTGCTGGAACTCCACGGAATGATTCTTTTTCATCATGATCGCCCGCAACATCGGGGAGATCAGAGCTAGGATTAAGATCAAGGAGATTAGACTTCCTTGGATGCCGGGCAAATGTTTACAGATGAACGGAGTCACGATTTGTAGCCATAAAAAGATAAGTACTAGGCAGACGGCGGTATAAGTACCGACGATGCGGACCAAGGCTTTTAGTAACTTATTCCATGCGCTTTTTTGACGGATCGTATTGGAACCGGATGAATATCGCTCCAAGAACTGTTTCCAATTCTCCGGTATGATCCGCTCCGCCCATTTGTAGGTAGGTTCCGCTAGCCGGATCATATAAGGTGTGAAGAATGTCGTGATCACGGATACGGCGACAACGATCGGATACAGATATTGATCCGTCACGTTTAATGATAGTCCCAAACCTGCGATGATGAAGGCGAATTCTCCGATCTGCGCTAACGAGAAACCAGACTGGATGGCTATTTTTATCGGTTGTCCGGACAGTAATACTCCGAAACTGGCGAAACAAATCTGTCCGGCCATGACTACGAGCGTGATAATGAAAATCGGGATTTTGTACTCCCAGAGCATCTGAGGATCGATTAACATGCCTACAGACACGAAGAAAATCGCTCCAAATAAGTCTTTTACGGGTTTTACCAAATGCTCGATCCGTTCAGCGTCAATGGTCTCGGCCAAAATAGAACCCATGACAAAAGCTCCGAGAGCCGATGAGAATCCGGCTTTTGTGGCGATCATAACCATACCAAGGCATAGCCCGATGCTCACGATCAACAGAGTCTCCTCATTTAGGAAGCTTTTTGCCTTTTTCAGAAAAGAGGGGATCAAATAGATCCCGACAACGAAACAGAATAAAAGGAAAATGCCTAATTTGACCACGCTATCCAGCATCTCCATGCCTTCCACGTGTTTACTTACCGCTACGGTAGAAAGTAATACCATTAATAATACGGCGAATAGATCCTCCACCACCAAGATACCGAATACGACACCGGCGAATCGTTGGTTACGCAATCCCATGTCGTCGAATGCCTTGAAGATAATCGTCGTGGAAGACATCGATAACATACCTCCGAGGAAAAGACTGTTCATATGTCCCCAACCCAGTGATAAGCCCGTGATATATCCCGCTGTCATCATACCTATAACAACGGTTATGGCTCCGCAGCAATAATCGCCACGCCTCCCACCTTCACAATCTTCTTGAAGCTGAATTCCAATCCCAGTGCAAACAGCAGGAAGATAACGCCTATATCAGCCCAGATACGGATACTTTCCACATCTGTAACTGTCGGTATTTGCTCGATGGAAGGTCCGGCGAGTATTCCGGCTACGATATACCCCAATACGACCGGTTGCTTTAACTTTTTGAATAACAGGGTAACCAACCCGGCGGATATGAGTATGACCGCAAGATCTGATATTAGCGCAGGTATCTGAGACATCGTTTATTGTTTTTTCGATTGCCAAAGTTAGGTATTTATTTTAATTTTGTGTCTCAAAACAGAAGCCAAAATGAAGAAGAAACATCCGATTGAAGCGCTTATAGAGCAAGGGGAACATCAACAACTTGATTTCAAGTTTGAGGTGAGCGACAGCAAGAAGATTGCCCGGACATTGAGTGCGTTCGCGAATACAGATGGCGGGCGGCTGCTGATTGGAGTGAAGGATAACGGCGCTATTTCCGGTGTGAGAAGTGAGGAGGAATATTATATGATCGAGGCTGCTTCTAAAATGTATACGCATCCCGAGGTGCCGTTTACAGCTAAGCGCTGGGATGTCAACGGGAAGACCGTATTGGAGGTCTATATCGCCCCAAGCGATGAGAAACCGCATACGGCACCGGATAAAGACGATAAATACAAGGCCTATATCCGGGTTGCAGACGAGAATATATTAGCGAACGAAGTCCTCATGCAAGCATGGAAGAAGCAGAAAACCAAAGAAGGTACATTGCTGAAAATAAGTAAGCCCGTCGAGATCCTGTTTTCTTGGCTCGACGAGCATCCTTATATCAGCATAAAGCAATTTTGCCGTATCGCCCATATCAATTATTATGCGGCCCGTAACATCCTAAGTGATTTGATGGCTATGGGAGCGATGGAATATGTCGTGATCGATAAATGTATTGCCTATAAACGGATCGCATAGACTCGTTTATAGGTTGATTACATAGACTTGCGCGCTCTCGAATCTGACGACTTTGATAGGAGTCCCTTTCTCGATGAAGCCAGACTCCGATACGCCGTCATACAACTCTCCCTCGATAGATACTTTACCCGAAGGACGTAAAACGGTAGCGGCCGTGCCCTCTTTTCCGATCAGTTGTGTCAAATTGGGGCTGGATACCGCTTTTTCCAAATCAGCGTTTAATGCCATTTTCTTTAGCGGTCCTTTATGTCCTATTTTGTTGGATAACCATATCACTAACGTGAATCCGATACCCAGACCTAATAGAACCGTTAAGGCGGCTCTGCCCGTATCCATTCCAGATACGTTTTGAAAATCAAAAACAGTATTGTTCAGTAAGCTCATCGTAAGTCCGCCGACCACGAGAATAATTCCACTTATCCCCGCTATGCCAAAGCCCGGGATCACGAATATCTCCAACATTATTAATATAACGCCGAGAATGAATAACAGGATTTCCCAGTTTTCAGCCAACCCGTCCATATAGAGAGGAGCGAAGTAAAGGATAGCCGCTATTATCGCGGCGGCGGATGGAAAACCAAGCCCCGGGGTTTGCATCTCGAAGTAAATACCACCGATGATAATAATGATTAATAAGCTCTGTATTACCGGACTCATAAAGAAACCTTTTACATTATCGAACCATGAGGGTTCATAACTTTTAATCTCATAGTCCTTACATCCGATATATTCTGTGATTACTTGATCCGGACTCTCGGCGATGCCATCGCAATAACCCCATTTGAGTGCTTCTTGAGAGGTAAGTGTCAATACCTTACCGCTATCGATGAGGTTGGGGACGATCACTCTGTCATCGACCATCGCTTCGGCGATTAAAGGATCTCTTTTCCATTTATAGATCGTGTCGCCGTTTTGTATAAGCGTATCTTTCCCTTGTGCCTCAGCCGTCGAACGGATCATGGAACGCATATAAGATTGATATTTATCAGGTAGAGCCGCACCCGTTTGATTGACAACCGTTGCCGCACCTATATTCGCCCCTTTCCGCATATAGATTTTCTTGCATGCTATGGAAATTAAAGCACCTGCTGAAGCTGCGTTATTATCGATAAATACATATACTGGTATGGGACTATATAAAATAGCCGTTCGCATAGAATCGGCAGATTCCAGTAATCCGCCGTATGTGTTCATATGCAATAAGATGGCATCGGCGTTCAATTGCTTAGCCTCTGATAATCCGTTATGGAGATAAATCCACGTGGTGTTATCGATCTCTTTTTTTATATCAATCGTATATATTAAGGACTTCTCTTTAGCCTCTGATTGAAGAGAGATTGCAAGTATTAATACTATAGCTGTTAATATTGTTAATAAACGTTTCATCTTGTTTGTATTATATTCGTTTTTAATATTTGGTTGAAAATTGTAACTGGCTTGTTGTAAATGTTGATTTTTGTAACTTGTGCAACTTGTAAATAATACTCATTTTCAGTAAGATTTACAACAAAAATATTAAGTTACGATTTTTAATATTCAATAGTTCGTTAAATTTTCCAGGCCCTAAGCGGCCCTGGCAGTAAATAAAAC
>OGOQ01001903.1_pt1 | contig 14227 bp, 9 predicted proteins | sample 1552691 | NCBI WGS metagenome assembly OGOQ01 (sample SAMEA2580209, study PRJEB22360) | human gut metagenome | biome: human gut; feature: human-associated habitat; material: faeces | place: Denmark | collected 2008/2010
GCGGCCAGCAGGATGCGAGCGGCAGCGAAGCAGACGCTGGGAGCCGCAACCCGGGTTCCTTTAATAAAACTGGGCGGGGTAGGCCGCAGGACAAGTATAACACAGTTTCCAACAAAAAGATACATAAATAAATAGACTCCTGTCGGGCTATACTACTCCCAAAGAGATGAAAGGGAGCGTAACGCTTATGACACAGAGACAAAAAGCTCTTCTGAGCTGTGCCGTGGCGGCGGCACTGCTGCTGTCCGGCTGCCGCAAAGGCAACAGCGATTCCGGCAGCATGAGCAGTTCGAACGCCATGTCCGGCTCGTCCGGCAGTGCCAGCACCACCCAGACCGGCGGCTGGAAGACCGGCCTCGGCATCCTGACCGAGGCCTCCGACGAGGCCCGCACCGGCACCATCCATACCATCGCCGCCGCCGTCCTGCTGGACGGAGACGGCAAGCTGGCCGACGTGATGCTGGATGAGCTGGAAGTGGAAGTTACCGCCGACGGCAAAGGCGTCGTCACCATGCCCACCGACTACCGCACCAAGCGCCAGAAAGGGGACGACTACCCGCTGGCAGCGGCATCTTCGCTGAAAAAGGGCTGGGCCGAGCAGGCCGATGACTTCGCCGACTACCTCACCGGCATGACGCCCGAGCAGGCATCCATGCTGGAAACGGATAAGGACGGCAAGGCTGCGGACGCCGACCTGCTGTCCGGCTGCACCATCCGGGTGGATCAGTACCGCGACGCCGTGGCGAAAGCCTGCACGAATGCGTCCGCCCTCGGCGCGGCGAAGGGCGACCGGGTGAGCCTCGGCGTGGAGGCGGAGAATGCCTCTTCGGACATCACCGCCACCGACGACAAGGATGTGAACGCAGAAGTTGACCTTACCGTCGTGGCCCTGACTCTGGATGCCGATGGCCGTGTGACCAGCGCCATCGGCGACATGGCAGAGCCTGCGCTGACCATCGCGGCAGACGGCGGCGTCACCGCCCCGGACACCGTCCGCTCCAAGCTTGAGCTGGGCGACAGCTACGGGATGCGGAACGCATCCAGCCTCGGCAAAGAGTGGTACGAGCACAGCGAGGGCTATTGCAGCTACCTCAAGGGCAAGACTGAGAAAGAGGTGGCGGACATCCCTGCCGACGGCTCGGACGCCGACCTCGCGGCCCTCTGCACCATCTCCATCGACGCCCTGCAAAAGGCCGCAGGGGATGCGTTTGAGAATGCGTCATTATAAATTGAACGGAAAGTCTGACCGTCACCGTGAGGTGGCGGTTTTCTTTTTGTCCTTTGTACAAATACACCGAAAACCCTATCGGAAAGGGGCGGTCTGCGGGCAAAACGCGAAAAAATCGGTTTTCCTCTTGCAAAACGGGGCAAAACGCGCTATTCTATAGTCACAGTTTAACAATTTAGCATGGTAAAGCAGTAAAACGAAGCGCTGCTTCTGCTGAAACTGAGGGAGGAAAATACAACATGAAACGTCTGGTATCTGCTTTTCTGGCCGGTGCGATGGCACTGAGCCTTGCCGCCTGCGGCGGTTCTGCATCCACTTCTACGGCTGCTTCTTCTGCCGCCGCCTCTGCCGCCCCGGCAAGCTCCGTGGCCGCTGACAGCGACCTGGCTTACATCCAGTCCAACGGCAAAATGGTCATCGGCTACACCGTGTATGAGCCGATGAACTACACCGACGCCGACGGCAACTTCACCGGTTTCGATACCGAGCTGGCCACCGCTGTCTGTGAGAAGCTGGGTGTCGAGCCGGAGTTCGTGGAGATCAACTGGGACACCAAGGAGACCGAGCTGGCTGCAAAGAGCATCGACTGCATCTGGAACGGCCTGACCCTGACCGATGACCGCGAGGAGAATATGGCCTGCACCAAGCCCTACGTCAAGAACGCCCAGGTCGTCGTGGTGAAGGACGGCACCGATTATACCTCCACCGCCGACCTCATCGGCAAGACCGTGGTGGCCGAGGCCGGCTCTGCCGGTGAGACCACCATCACCGAGAACGCCGACCTGTCTCAGGCTGATTTCATCTCCAAGGCTGTTCAGACCGACTGCCTGATGGAAGTTGCCGCTGGCACTGCTGACGCCGCCATCCTCGACCTGACTCTGGCTTCTGCCATGATCGGCGAGGGTACCGACTACGCAAACCTCAAGATGGTGGATGAGCTGAACGTCGAGGAGTACGGCGTGGCCTTCCGCAAGGGCAGCGACGTGGCCGAGGCTGTGGACAACGCTTTCGACGAGCTGAAGGCTGACGGCACCATGCAGACTCTGGCCGACAAGTACGGCCTGACTCTGGCTGAGTAACTTACATTATAAACGGATAGGTGTAGTGATTCTGTGACTGTGATTTTGGAGCGTCTGACCGGCGCATTCGCGCTCAACTGTGAGCTGTTCTTTCTGACCTTGCTGTTTTCGCTGCCGCTGGGCCTTGTGGTGGCCTTTGGCTCCATGAGCCGGTGCGCACCGCTGCGGGGCGTCGTCAAGACCTTCGTGTGGGTCATCCGCGGTACGCCGCTGATGCTCCAGATCATCGTCATCTACCTTGGCCCCGGCCTGCTGGGCATGACCAACCCCTGGCCCTCCGGCTCTTCGGGCCGTCTGGTGGCGGCGGTGGTGGCTTTTGCCATCAACTACGCCTGCTACTTTTCTGAGATCTACCGCGGCGGCATCGAGGCTGTGCCGAAAGGCCAGACCGAGGCCGGTCAGGTGCTTGGCATGACCAAGAGCCAGATCTTTTTCAAGGTCACGCTCCTGCAGGTCGTCAAGCGCATCCTGCCCCCGATGGGCAACGAGGTCATCACGCTGGTGAAGGATACCTCGCTGGCGAATGTCATCGCCAACAAGGAAATCATCATGATGGCGAAGGAGTACAGCGCCAAGGGCCTTATCTGGCCGCTGTTCTCCACCGCGATTTTCTTCCTCGTCTTTGTCGGCGCACTCACCCTGCTGCTGGACTGGGCCGAGAAAAAGATGGACTATTTCCGCTGCTAAGGAGGATACTGAATTATGGCATTACTCGAAGCCTCCGGCATCGGGAAGAATTTCGGCGAGACGAAAGTTCTCAAGGACATCTCGCTCACACTGGAACAGGGCGAGGCGCTGGCGATCATCGGCTCGTCCGGCTCGGGCAAGACGACGCTGCTGCGCTGCCTGAATTTCCTTGAGCGTCCCGACACCGGCGTCATCAGGGTGAACGGCGAGACCATGTGGGACGCCGCTGACCCTGCCACCCAGCGGGAGAGCGAGGTGCGGAAAAAGCGCCTCCACTTCGGCCTCGTGTTCCAGAACTTCAACCTCTTCCCCCAGTACACCGCGCTGGAAAACGTGATGCTGGCGGGGGAGCTTCTGGCGAAGGAGCAGCCCGACTACAAGGCCAACAAAAAGGCCATCCACGCCCAGCTGGAAGCACAGGCCCGTGACCTGCTGGCCCAGATGGGCCTGTCGGAGCGGGCAGGCCACTACCCCCACCAGCTCTCCGGCGGTCAGCAGCAGCGGGTGGCCATCGCCCGCGCACTGGCACTCCGCCCGGACATCCTCTGCTTCGATGAGCCCACCAGCGCCCTTGACCCGGAGCTGACCGGCGAAGTCCTCCGTGTCCTGCGGGACCTCGCCGACCGCAAGACCACCATGATCATCGTCACCCATGAGATGCACTTCGCCCGCGACGTGGCCGACCGCATTATGTTCATGGACGGCGGCGTCGTGGTGGAGGAAGGCCCGGCCCGCCAGCTCATCGACCACCCCCAGGAGGAACGCACCAAGCAGTTTTTGGCGCACTACTCTGAATAAGACAGGCTATGGCCCTCCCCGCTCGGGAGGGCTTTTTTGCGCCACTCACGCCGAAAACACCACGATTCGCGCAGTTTTTATTTACATTCTCCGATTTTTTTGGTAAGCTTGCATCAGATGAAGCTGATTCTTCAAAAGACGAACAGACCAAAGGAGGACAGACTATGAGACTGAAGAGCGCACTCCGGCGGGGCGTGGCCGCCGCCGTCATCGCGGGCATCGTGGTGAGTTCCGGCATCCCGGCCTATGCGGCCCGGTGGGACATCGCCAACGGCGACATCACCGTGAAAGCGGGCGACACCGAAGGAACGAACAAGGTCACACAGGGCGAGACCATCGACAAGGACGACACCAACACCGTCATCACCGGCGAGTCGGATAAGAACACCGTCACCATCGACACCTCCAAGGGCGACGTGGACGTCACCTTCGACGACCTGAAGATCGACGTCAGCGGCAAGAAGGAGGGGGATGGCAGCGATGACAGCCCTGTCCGGGAGAGCAAAGCCGCCGTCACCGTGAAGGGTGACCACGATGCGGCCATCGAGCTGGACGGCGACAACGAGCTGAAGAGCGGCGGCTATAATGCGGGTCTTGAGAAGAACGAACACGAGTCGAAAGGCACTCTGACCATCAAGGACGACAAGGGCAAGGACGGCTCCCTCACCGCTGAGGGCGGCTTCGGCGGCGCAGGCATCGGCGGAGGCATCGAGAGCACCGGCAGCAACATCACCATCCGGGGCGGCGCGGTCGAGGCTGTGGGCGGGAGCAACGCGGCAGGCATCGGCGACGGTGCAGGCCGCGCGTCGGACGACACCGACGACCCGAACCCGGGAGACCTCTACATCTGCGGCGACGCCGAGGTGACGGCCAAGGCGGGAAGCCAGATGACGGACGCCAAGGCCCCGGCCATCGGCGGCAGCTACGGCGAAGTACCCACGGAGAACCTTTCTGACGATGAACATAAGGTGACGGGAGGACGGCTGACCCGTCTGAACGCGGACGGCACCGTGATGGAGGGGATGGGCTACGACTACACCTCCACCCCCAAGCCCCAGCCGGACGACGACGAGGACGACGATGATGATGACGTCCCGCCCCCGGCACAGGAGAACGCTCCCGAACCCCTGCCCGGCGGCATGGTGGTGGGCGGCTTCTTTTCCAGCCGGGTCACCATCCAGCGGTGGGATTCTGCTTTGGCCATTATTGAGAGCACCGACCCCATGCCCGGCAGCTTAAAGGCCGGCGACGCCGGAGAGGTCCTCACCCCGGGGGGTGTGGTGCTTATTGAGAGCGCCGCTCCCCGCTCCACCGTCACCACCGACATCTCCAGTCTCCGGGAGGACGGCGTGGAGGACATCTTCTTCCGCTATGAGGACACCATGACCCACTATAGCGTGGACAAGATGGCCGACGCGGCGGGCGAGGACGCTGACGTGGAGCTGAAGCAGAACAGGGAGGACATCAGCCTCCGGCTGGACGGCGAAACGCGGGACGACCTGTCGGAGCGCTATCTGGAGTGGGTGCCGGTGCAGACGCCAGAGCCGCAGGAGTGGCTGATATTGACCCACGAACTCGCGAAAAAAAGGGACGACCTCCCGAGTTTGGATTGGTGGCTCGAGCCTGAGAGAGAGGAAACGGTAGAGCAAAAAACGAGTGAAGAACTCAGACGTGAACTCGACGAATTACTGAAACAAGAGCGGGAGATGGGCTTCCAATTTGCGAAAAAAAGGGACGACCTCCCGAGTTTGGATTGGTGGCTCGAGCCTGCGAGAACGGAAACGCCGAGAATCGGGCTTGACGAGTCCCTGAAACAGCTGGCTTCCCGATTTGAGGCCATCGCTCCCGAGGAGGATAAGCCACGGCTTTTCCTGCTGGAAACCACCGTCCCGGATGGCACAAAGTATACCAATCTGTTGGAGAGTGACCTGCGGAGCTATGCCGACCTTGGTGACGACTGGGACGACCTGCCGGATACCCAGGGTGAGATAAAGCTCTGGATACCGGAGGACTTGGGGCAGCCCAAAGAAATAAGCATCTCAAAGGAGAGCCTCTGAGCCGCAGCGACGGCATTGCATGATACACAGAACGAAAGGAGATGTACTATGAGACTGAAGAGCGCACTCCGGCGGGGCGTAGCCGCCGCCGTCATCGCGGGCATCGTGGTGAGCTCCGGCATCCCGGCCTATGCGAAAACATGGAACATCGCCGACGGCGACATTACGGTCAAAGGTGCGAGCGATGAAAGCGGAAACTATAACAATGTCAAGCAGGGTGAAAAGGATTTCGAGAAGGATGAGGGGGAGACCGTCATCACCGGCGAGTCGGATAAGAACACCGTCACCATCGACACCTCCGAGGGCAACGTGGACGTCACCTTCGACGACCTGAAAATTGACGTCAGCGGCAAGACCGAGGTGGATGGCAGCGGTGACAGCCCAGTCGATGCGGGCAAAGCCGCCGTCACCGTGCAGGGTGACCACGATGCCGCCATCGAGCTGGACGGCGCCAACGAGCTGAAGAGCGGCAGCCACAATGCGGGCCTCGAGAAGAATGGCCATGAGTCCTCCGGCAAGCTGACCATCAAGGACGATAACGATACCAAAGGCGCTTTGACCGCTGAGGGCGGCGACGGCGGCGCAGGCATCGGCGGCGGCTACGAAAGCGGTGCCGGAAACATCGAGATCACCGGTGGCACGATAGAGGCCGTGGGCGGCGAGGGTGCTGCCGGTATCGGCGGCGGTGTGTACGGCACGGGCCACGACATCGAAATCTCCGGCGGCAAGGTGTCGGCTTCGGGCGGCAGCTACAGCGGCCCTGAAGACGACCCACGCCCCGGCGCGGCTGGCATCGGCGACGGCGCGGGCGCGTGGTCTGAGATAGACCCGGATGCGCCGTCCAGCAACCCCAATAACATCATCATCTCCGGCGACGCCGAGGTGGAGGCCAAGGCAGGCGCCAGCACCGGCGGCAAAACTGCGGCCATCGGCGGCGGCCTAGTCGGCGAGATTTCCAATGACGCCCTCTCCAACGACGACCACAAGGTGACGGGCGGCAGTCTGACCCGCTACGACCCCGACGGGAAGAAGATGGAGGACTACAGCTACGACAGGCGGACGCCCTCCCAGCCGGAGCAGCCGGGCAAGCCGGACAAGCCGGAGCAGCCGGATAAGCCGGAACAGCCCGATGATACCGAGAACGACGACGAGGACGACGCTCCGGACACGCAGACCGGCGAGGTGCCGGACCGTGTGAAGCAGATGTACGAGGCCGTCGGCGTGATCACCCATCTGGATGGCACACAGGAGCTTGGTGACGTGACCACGGCGGAGTATGACCCGGTCAACAGGGTCCTGAGCTTCGATGCCCATGGTTCGGTCTTTCGGATGACAGGCGACTCGCTGCGGGAGCTTGCAAAGGAGGTCCATGAGCTTCGCATCCGGTTCCTTGATGGGGAAGGGCGGGAAATGGAGGCCGTCATTCCGCTGGTCCGGATCAAAGATCTGGTCGGCGTGAATGGTGCGTTCGAACTCGAGCTGTCCCAGGAAGGGCTTTATCGGTTCCATGTTGTCGGGCAGACGGGATATGATAGAAAAACATTCTCGGATGGGACCGCCCTGCGCCGAAACGGCAGGGAACTGGTCCTCGTGTACCGCGTTGGCGATGAGGAGCAGAAAGCGCAGGAGACTGCCCGGGTGGAGGAGGCGATCGCCCGCCGCAAGCAGGAGAAAAAGCAATGGGGAACGGTCCTCTCCGGTCGGGAAAGCAGCTCCCTGAGCGGACTGCCCGAGCTGACTCAGCCGGGAACGGACACCGTCGGCGGCGTGACCGACTCCATCGCAGACCCGAAGGTCACCGACATGGGCTCCATCACGGTTCGTCTGCCCGGGAAGTCCGCCTCCGACTCGACGGGGTGGAAGACATTTACCGGTAACATTGTGAAGTTCGTGAGCGGGAAGCAGGACGTCACGCATGACGATTCGGCTGACATCGTGAAGCTCGTGAGCGGGAAGCAGGACAGCAAGAAGGACGACCCGGCCTCCTCCGTCGGTGACCTCAGCGGCCTCCAGACTCTCTCGCCGGACAGCCTCACCACGGTCCAGCAGCCGGAGACAATCGGTAAGCAGCCGGAGACAATCGGTAAGCAGCCGGAGACAATCGGTAAGCAGCCGGAGACAATCGGTAAGCAGCCGGAAACAGGCGGATGGGTAACGGACAGTCAGGGTGACTGGGTGTGGAAGCAGGGTGACTGGGTGTGGAAGCCGGGCAAGGATGACAGTCAGCCGCCGGATTTGAGAGGAAATTGGGAGACAAGAAAATGGAGAAGGGTCAGTCAGCCGCCGGATTATGCTCGGTGGAATCCCTTTTATGACTCCGCATATTATGACTCTGAATGGGATTTCGATTATAAAGGCTGAGAGCGTGGGCTGAGAGGGAGCGCGGCGGGAGGGCCTTGCCGCTCCACTGCGCACAATCACCAAAAACCACTGATAGAAAATAGCAATGTTGTACGAAGAAATCTGAGAAAAACCCCTTGCAAAATCACGATGAGCTGAGTATAATACCACTCATGAAGCGCAAAACGTCCTGCCCCTCGTCCGGCAGGGCGTTTTTGTCGGTAAAGATCCGGCAAAGAAATGTTAAGTGACCGCCCGGGGAGGGGCTTTGTATGACAAAAGACATGACACAGGGCAGCCCGCTCAAGCTCATCCTTGCCTTTGCGGTGCCGCTGATGCTGGGCAGTCTGTTCCAGCAGTTCTACAATCTGGCCGATACCATCATCGTGGGCCGTTTCGTGGGCGTGGATGCGCTGGCGGCGGTGGGCAGCGTGGGCGGCCTGAACTATCTGGTGCTGGGCTTCGTCAACGGCATCGCCTGCGGCTTCTCCATCCCCATCTCGTGGACCTTCGGCGCGAAGGATTACAGAGAGATGCGGCGCTACACCGCCAATACCGTCTGGCTGAGCCTCTTTTTCGCCGTCGTGCTCACGGTGGTGACGGTGGCCCTGACCCGGGCGGTGCTGGTCTGGACCAACACCCCCGACAACATCATCGACATCGCGGACATCTACATCCGCACCATCTTCTGGGGCATCCCCTTCACCCTGCTGTACAACGTCACCAGCGCCCTCATGCGCGCGCTGGGCGACAGCAAGCGGCCGCTCTATTTCCTGCTGGTGGCCAGCGTGCTGAACATCGGCCTCGACCTGCTCTGTATCCTCATCTTCCGGATGGGGGCGTTCGGTGCGGCCTTCGCCACCGTGTTCAGTCAGGCGGTGGCGGGCATCGGCAGTCTCATCTACATCGGCCGCCACTACCCGGAGCTGAAATGGAGCAGGGAAGAGGGCCGTCTGAGCGCCAGCCACTGCCTCAAGCTCTGCAACATGGGCATCCCTATGGGCCTGCAATGCAGCATTACCGCCATCGGCAGCGTCGTGCTGCAGGGCGCGGTGAACGGTCTGGGCAGCAGCATCGTGGCCGCGCAGACCGCAGGCAGCAAGGCCGCCCAGTTCCTCTCGGTGCCGCTGGAGAGCATCGGCACCGCCATGACCACCTACGCCAGCCAGAACATGGGCGCTCACGACCTCAAGCGTGTGGACCGGGGCGTCAATACTGCGCTGGGAATTGGCTGCGTCTACAGTGTGGCATCCTTCCTCATCCTGCGTGTGCTGGATGTGCCGCTCATCAGCCTCTTCCTCGAGAGCAGCGAGGTGGAGATCATGGCGAATGCCCGCAGCTTCATCTTCTGGAACAGCGTGTTCTACATCCCGCTGGCCGTCCTCATCATCTACCGCTACACCATCCAGGGCCTGGGCTATTCCAGCCTTGCCATGTTCGCGGGCGTGGCCGAGATGGTCGCCCGTGCCATGGTGGGCTTCTGGTTCGTGCCGCTCTGGGGCTACTTTGCGGCCTGCATCGCCAGCCCTGTGGCATGGTTCTTCGCCTGCTTCTTCCTCATCCCGGCGTACTTTGCAGTGCGCAATCGGCTGATGAAAGAAAATGCATATGGGGTGGGGGATTAAACCTCGCCTACAGCTCCCCTTCGGGGGAGCTTTTGTTGTATTTACAAATCCCCCCAAAACCGCTATACTATATATAGTTGTGTCAAAACGAGGAGGCGGGACGATGGAGCAGGAGCTGGAACGGCTGGAAGGCACGGTAGAGGACATCATCTACCTGAACGAGGACAACGGCTACACCGTGTTCGAGGTGTCGGGCGGCGGTGTCGTCACCGTTGTGTGCGGCGTGGTGGGAGAGCTCCACGCCGGTGAGAGCGTCGTCTGCCGGGGCAGGTACGAGAACCACGCCACCTATGGCCGACAGTTCCACGCACAGGAGTGCGAGACAGATATGCCCAAAGACCTCGAGGCCGTCTACGCCTTCCTCGCCAGCCGGTCGCTGCCCTACATCGGGGCTCGGACGGCGGATAAGATCATTGACAAATTTGGCGCGGTGGCGCTGGAAGTTATCGCCAACGACCCCGCCCAGCTCACCCTCATCCCGGGCATCTCGGCGGACAAGGCCGACCGCATCCAGCAGGAGTTCAAGCGGATGTTCGGAATGCGGGAGCTCATCGCCTATCTGGCTCAGTTCGAGATCAGCCCCCGCCGGGCGATGGAGGTCTTCCGCACCTTCGGGCCGGGGGCCATGCAGGCCATCCAGCAGAACCCCTACCTGCTCTGCGGGGAGCCGCTGCAGCTGGACTTCCGCCATGCCGACAGCATCGCCCAGTATTACCAGATGGCAGGGGACTGCGCCCAGCGGCTGGAAGCCGCCCTTCTGCGCACCCTGCGCCACAACGCCGGCAACGGCCACACCTGTCTGCCCCGGGCGCAGCTGCTGGAAACGGCGTCGAACTTCATCCACCAGCCCCCCGAAAAGCTGGCGGCGGCGCTGGACAGCTGCATCCAGACCGGGAAACTGGCGGTGCGGATGTTCGACGGCACACCGTATATTTATCTGCCGGATCTGCTGGCCGCAGAGCAGGACATTGCCGACCGTCTGGCCATGCTGACCAAGCGCGGGAAGCAGACGGCCCACGGCCTCGACAAGAACATCCAAATACTGGAACTGGCGCAGGGCTTTGCTTACGCGCCGCTCCAAAAAGAAGCCATCCGTAAGGCCATGACCGAGAACTGCCTTGTCCTCACCGGCGGCCCCGGCACCGGCAAGACCACCACGGTCAACGCCATCCTGCAGCTGCTCGAGAACGAGGCCGAACGGGTAGCCCTCTGCGCTCCCACAGGCCGCGCCGCCAAGCGTCTGAGCGAGCTGACGGGCCGGAAAGCCTCCACCATCCACCGCCTGCTGGAAGTGGACTACACCGGCGGCGTGGTCAGCTTCATCCATAATGACAAGAACCTGCTCAAGTGCGACGTCGTTATCCTTGACGAGATGAGTATGGTGGACGTCAAGCTGTTCCAGGCCCTTATTGCGGCACTGCGGTACAGCTGCCGTATTATTATGGTAGGCGACGCCGACCAGCTGCCCAGCGTCGGCCCGGGCAATATCCTCGGCGAGATCATCCGCTCCGGGCTGGTGCCGACGGTCTGCCTCAACGAGATATTCCGGCAGGCCGCGCAGAGCCTCATCGTGGAGAACGCCCACCACATCATCTCGGGCGAACCGCTGAAAAAGGGCGGAAAGACGGACGATTTCTTCTTCCTCGAAGCCGACGGCGACGCAGCCCAGAAGCTGGTCTGCGACCTCGTGACCACCCGTCTGCCCCGCAGCTACCAGTTCGACCCGGTGAAGGATATTCAGGTGCTCTGCCCCACGAAGCTTGGCCCCACTGGCACCCAGGCCCTCAACGCGGAGCTTCAGGCCATGCTCAACCCGCCCAGGAAGGGCAAGCCGGAGCTGCAGAGCGCGGCCCGGGTCTTCCGGGTGGGGGACAAAGTGATGCAGGTGCGCAATAACTACGAGATAACGTGGCAGCGCATCGGCGGGGAACAGGGAGTGGGCGCCTACAACGGCGACATCGGCATCGTGGAGTCCATCGACGTGCGCAGCCGCTCCATGGTGGTGCGGATGGACGACCGGCGGCTGGTCTACCCGGCGGAGAACCTCAACGAGCTGGAAATTGCGTATGCCATCACAGTACACAAAAGCCAGGGCAGCGAGTTCCCGGCGGTCATCCTCCCGGCGGCGCAGGTGCCGCCCCGCCTGTGCTACCGCAACCTCTTCTATACCGGCGTCACCCGCGGGCGGAAGCTCTGCATCGTGGTGGGCCGGCGGGACGTGGTGAACCGGATGATGTCCAACATCCGCCAGAACCTGCGCTACAGCGGCCTGGCCGCCCTGCTGGCCCAGGCTCTGCCCCCGGAGCAGGAGAACCTTTAAGGGTTTCTTTTTGGATACACCTGTGTTATACTATAATGTGTTTTGATGACCCGCGCCCGGAGATGGGCGATGGAAATAGAGAATGGGCAGCAGAGAAAGGAAATATCACGATTATGGCACAGAATGACATCGGTATCGATCTTGGTACGACGACCATCATCATCGCGCAGGAGGGGCAGGGCGTCGTGCTCAACCAGCCCAGCGTGGTGGCGGTGGATACCCGCAAGAACTGCGTGCTTGAGGCCGGCGACAAGGCCCTTGCAATGGTGGGCCGCACGCCCAACTACATCTCCGCCATCTTCCCGCTGAAGGATGGCGTCATCAGCGACCACACCATGACCCGGGAGCTCATCTGCCGCTTCGTCAATCAGGTCTACAGCTCCCACATGGTCAAGCCCCGGGTGGCCGTCTGTGTGCCTGCCGCCATCACCGGCATCGAGAGCGACGCTGTGGTGGAGGCCGTCATGGCCGCCGGTGCGCGTCAGGTCTACCTCATTGATGAGCCTATCGCCGCAGCTCTCGGCTCCGGCATCGACATCACCGTGCCGGATGGCCGAATGATCATCGACATCGGCGGCGGCACCACCGACATCGCCGTGCTGAGCCTCGGCGGCAAGGTCAAGGCCACCAGCGTCCGCGTGGCCGGCAACCACTACGACGAAGAGATCCTGAAGTTCGTGCGCAACAAGTTCAGCATCGCCATCGGCCAGCGCACCGCTGAGAGCCTGAAAAAGAACGTGGCCTGCTGCCCCCAGAAGGCGGATTTCAACGAGACCATGGAGATCAAGGGCCGCAGCCTGCTCACCGGCCTGCCCGTGCGCGTCAATGTCTCCACCGCCGACCTCTACGAGCCGGTCATGCGCCTGAGCGAGCAGATCGGCACCGCCGCCCATCAGGTGCTGGAGAAGACTCCTCCGGAGCTGGCCGGAGACATTTACCGCAACGGCGTCGTCCTCACTGGCGGCGGCGCACAGCTCCACGGCCTGCCTGAGTACCTGAGCCAGGAGCTGAAGGTGGAAGTGACCGTCTCGCCTGACCCCGTCAACTGTGTCGCGCTGGGTACGGCCATGAGCCTGCGTCTGGGCGACAAGCTGGAGACCGGCTTCATGGACGCCACCCCCCGCATGGGCCGCCGCTGAGAGGAAAGTGCTGTTCACAGAACCGTGAAAAACAATATGATTTTTGTTCATAGTTGTTGAATCGACCCGGAAAATATTGTATAATATCTTCAAATCGCTTTTTGCCGCCCGCCCCCCGGGCGGCAAAGAAAAAAGTAAATAGGAGGAAGACCATGGATTTAGGTTATGATGTGATCGTTACCATAACCGGTATTGTGCTGGTGTTTCTGATCCTCGTCCTGCTGATGGCCATCATCACGCTGGAGGGCAAGATCTTTGACGCCATGAACGGCAAGAAGGCAGCTGCCAAGGCTGCTTCTGCTGCAAAACCGGCTGCTCCTGTGAAACAGGCCGCTGCGCCCGCTCCTGCAAAGGCTGCTGCCCCGCAGGTCGAGGCCGGCATCCCCGGCGACGTTGTGGCAGCCATCATGGCAGCCATCTACTCTATGGGCAACGGCAAGTATGTGCTGAAGGCAGTCCGCCGCGGCAAGAATGGCTGGGGCAAGGCTGGCGTCAACGACACCACCGCACCCTTTTAACACAGGAGGAAAAACATGACTCAGTTTATTGATACTCTGGTCGGTATTTTCCAGAGTTCCGGTTTTGCCCGGTTCGGTGAGCCGGGCGGCTGGCTGTACGCAGTGATGATCTGCGTAGGCTGCTTCCTGCTCTACCTCGCCATCGTCAAAGAGTTCGAGCCTCTGATCCTGCTGCCCATGGCGTTCGGCATGATTCTGGCCAACCTCCCCGGCAGCGGCGTCATCCATATGCAGTACTTTGTCGGTGACGGCCTCGAGCACCCGATGTGGATTGAGATCCTGAACAACGGCGGTCTGGCCGATATGCTCTACATGGGCGTCAAGCTGGGCATCTACCCGCCGCTGATCTTCCTCGGCATCGGCACCATGACCGACTTCGCACCCCTGATCTCCAACCCCAAGAGCCTGCTGCTGGGCGCTGCCGCTCAGTTCGGCA
>OGOQ01001913.1_pt1 | contig 14193 bp, 8 predicted proteins | sample 1552691 | NCBI WGS metagenome assembly OGOQ01 (sample SAMEA2580209, study PRJEB22360) | human gut metagenome | biome: human gut; feature: human-associated habitat; material: faeces | place: Denmark | collected 2008/2010
TACGATCTTCAAGTTCATCGAGGCGCGTGTCGACCTGGGCGGGCGGATCGAGCGTGGCAAGCGGCCCAATATCGCGACCGACGACCTGTTCTATAACATGGCACGCTATCCCTCGAACATTTACGAGATATGGGACGATGCCGAGCGGACGCACTATTCCGGAACTTCGGTCTACAACAGCAATCCCGTGGCGTCGCTCAATGCCCTGGGGTGGCGCCAGACCCAGTCGCGCGTATTGCAGGGCAATTTCCAACTGGTCGAGAAACTCGATTTCATCACCGAGGGGCTCTACCTGCGCGAAGCCTTCTCGTTTAACACCTATACCAAGAGCGGCTATTCGAAGACCCGTAACTACGCCCGCTATCACAACGGCGAGCGTACTACCACCGACGAAGATACATCGCTGCAGGCCAGCGGCTACGGCTCGGACGGCATGGAGGACTGGAAGCAGGGCCAGATTTCGCTGGGCTACAACCGTACGTTCGGCCGCCACGCCCTCGACGGTGCCGTGAATTTCCACATATCGGGCTATAACGGCGACGGCTATTTTTCCTATAAGTACCACTATGCGAATCTCAACGGCCGCATCAATTACAGCTATGACGACCGCTATGTCGCCGAGTTCGGGTTCTCCTATTTTGGTAACGATGCCTATGCCAAAGGCAACCAGTGGGCGTTCTACCCTTCTGTTTCCGCAGCCTGGGTGCTTTCCAACGAGGCTTTCCTGAAGGATTCCAAGGTCGTCGACCTGCTTAAGCTGCGTCTTTCGTACGGCCGTAGCGGCTTCGCCGATTCGGGTGCTACCGGCGTATTGTCGAACTACTCTTCCAATGGACGCTATCTGTTCAAGGACTATTACACCAATTCCTATGTCGGCTCCTTTTACATGGGCTCCGGCGAAGGAGTCTGGCAGAGTTCGCTGGTGCACATGTTCCTTGCGAACGCCGGCGTGCATGCCGAAAAAAGCAGCAAGTACAACGTCGGTATCGACGCCGAACTTTTCGGGAAACTGCATCTGTCGGCCGATGCCTTCATCGATAAACGCACTGACATCCTGACCCTCGATAATTCGATGATGGGCTATTACGGCAAAAATTATTATTTCGACAACATCGGCAAGATGACCAACAAAGGGGTCGAGCTCTCCGCCGTGTGGAACGACCTGCGCGCCAACTGGGGATACAGCATCAACGGGTCGGTGTCGTTTAACCGCAACAAAATCGATTACATGGCCGAGGTGGCTCCGGCGTACAGCTACAACGCCCAGACGGGTCGTCCGTACGGGACGCTGATCGGGTTGGTCGCCGACGGTTTTTACGATGTGGACGATTTCAATGCCGACGGTTCGCTCAAGGCCGACCTGCCGCAGCCGATGTTCGGCGCGGTGCAGCCGGGTGACATCAAGTACCGCGACCTGGATCGGAGCGGTTTTGTCGACCAGAACGACGTGACCAAGGTCGGCAAATCGCCCTATCCGGAGTGGACGTACTCGCTCGGTGCCGCCTTCAACTACCGGGGTTTCGATTTCAGCTTCCTGTTGCAGGGTATCGCCGGCGCATCGTTCAATCTGCTCGACAATGCGGTACAAACCCGGGCCTTCGTTGACAACGGCAATGTTTACCCCATCGCCCGCGGTGCCTGGGCCTACTATCCCGAACAAGGGATAGATACCCGGGCCACGGCGACCTATCCGCGCCTGACTACCCAAAGCAACGAAAACAACTACCAGCTGAGTTCGTTTTGGGTGAAGAGCCGTAACTTCATGCGCGTGCGCAATATCGAGGTGGGTTATAACTTCAGGCACCACGCCAAATTCCGCGCGGCGGGTATCTCCAACTTCCGGATCTACCTGAATGTAACCAACCCGTTTACCGTCAGCAAACTGATGTCGGATTACGACCTGGATCCCGAGTTGCTCTCCTACCGTTATCCGGTGCTTAAGTCCTATAACATCGGTGTAAGCCTTACTTTCTAATTAAACTATCGAAGCCATTATGAAATTCAGACTCATATCCAAGACGTTCCTGCTGTCGGCTGCTGTCGCGGCCGGTGCCGGATGCAGCGATTTCCTCGACACCAGTCTCGACCAGAACGAAACGGGGGAGTCGATCGAGACGACACTCGGTACGTTGTGGAAATTCGGCAATGCTTTCTACACCCCGATTGCTTCCGGTTATACTACGCTCGACTCCAATCTTTTCGCAGCGGCGACCGACGAGGCACAGCAAACCAAAGTGCAGTGCAATGCCAGCTATTTCAACAAGGGGGTCATCAACGCTAACCTCAACCCGATTTCGAATCTTTATACCGACTGCTACGAAGGGATCCGTGCCGCCAATTTTTTCCTTGACTACACAGCCAACGGCAAAGGCGAGTACATGGTGGGCATGAACCGCGATACGATCAACGACCGCCCCAACTATGAACGGGACTTGGCCTCGCTGCACTGGTACCAGGCCGAAGCGCACATCGCACGGGCTTATTACTATGCCGAACTGATCAAGCAGTACGGCGGCGTTCCCATCGTCGAGAGCCAGTATGCCGCGAACAAGTTCATCCCGCGTTCCTCCTACGACCAGATAGTCGAGTACATTGTCAAGGAGATCGATGACCATAAGGGAAAACTGGCTGTCGACTGGGCGAGTTTCTCCGAGCGCAACGGCCGCTTTACGCTGGGCGCCGCGCTGGCCATCAAGGCGCGTGTGCTGCTCTATGCCGCCTCGCCGCTCCACAATCCCGACAACGATGTCGAGAAGTGGAAAAAAGCCGCCGCGGCTGCCTACGATATTATCAGCAACCCGGATTTGAACTACTCCCTCGACAGCGATTACGGGGCTTATTTCCAAGGTAACCGCAGCCTTTCCAGCCCGGAAACCATCTATGTCGTACGCCGCGAACAGTCCAATGCGATGGAGAGCAACAACTATCCGATCGCTACGCCGGGCGGTGCGTCGGGCGTGACGCCGACGCAGAACTTGGTCGAGGCCTATGAGTGGGTCGGCGATCCCGTTGCCGGGGATCCCTATGCCAACCGCGACCCGCGTCTGGCGGCAAGCGTCGTGACCAACGGCAGCACCTGGAACGGTCATGTGATCGACCAGTCACCGGGCGGTAGGCACGACATGTCCGCCCCGAATGCAAGCAAGACGGGATATTACCTTAAAAAGTTCCTGACCGACAACCTCGACCTGACGCAGGGCGCCAAGGTGCAGCATAACTGGGTGTCCTACCGCTATGCCGAGGTGCTGCTCAACTATGCCGAAGCGATGAATGAGGCCTATGGCCCCGACCAGGCTCCCGGCGACTATGCGCTCACGGCGCTCGATGCCCTGCAACTGGTGCGCGACCGTGCCAGTCTGCAGCTTCCGATTGTCACGGCGGCGACCCGCGACGAATTCCGCGAGGCCGTCAAGCACGAACGCCGCATCGAACTGGCCTTCGAGGATCATCGTTACTGGGATCTGCTGCGGTGGAAGGATGCGATGGAGGTACTCAACAAACCCGTCCGCGGTGTGAAGGTAACGAAAACAGGAGAAGGCAAGTGGTCGTATACGCAGACCGAAGTGGCTACGCGCACTTTCCTCGAACGCAACTATTATATGCCTTTCACCCGTTCCGAGGTTGAAAATTCGAATCATACGCTCGAACAGAACCCCGGTTATTAGTTCCGGGATGCAAAAGAACAATGAATTATGAAAAACAAGTTGATCCTGCTCATCGCATTTCTTTGCACATGTGCCTTTGCAGCCTGCGAGGGCGACGGCGACGCCGATTACGGATTCGGTAAAGTATATATGCCCCAGGCCGTTTCGACCGGCGGCCTGAACAACTCCTATGCCGTACCTTCGGGCGGTGGTGACTATACCTACAATTTCCGTGTTGAAAACGGTACGGTTCGAATAATCCTGGGTGTCATACGCTCGGGAAAGCTCTCCGATAAGAAAGGGTATACCGTCGATGTCTACACTTCTGCGGAGGACACGGCCGCCGTGTCCGCATTCGGCGGCGAAGCCATGCCCGAGGGACTTTATTCGCTGCCTTCGACGGTCGTGGTGCCAGACGGGAAAACCGGTGGGACATTCTACCTCGATATTCCCGTGCTGGCGATTTCGAGGAGCGAATACGCCGGCAAGAAACTGGTGCTTTCCGTCGGAATCCGGAATCCGTCGGCATACGAACTTTCCGATGCGGCGACCAAAACCGCCGTTATCGTGAATGTCGATGCCCTGAAGGCCTTGCTCTAAACATCTTAACCTGTGAGAACGATATGCCTCTTGTCGGAGAGGCATATCGTTTCTCAAAATCATGACGACCTATGAAAAAAGCCATTCTGATCCTCTTTGTACTCCTCTCCGCGGCCGGGATACGGGCGCAGATCCGTTCCGTGGAATGCACTGCGCCCAGGCCCGGCCTTTACGAGCGTACCGATTTCACGATCCGCTTGACGGCCCGTTACGACAATGCCTATCTGCAGGAGCAGGTTGCTCTCGACATGCTGATTACCACGCCTTCGGGCGCCGAACGTATGCTGCCTTGTTACTGGGTCGAGGGGGCGTCGGGTGCCGAGTCGCGCTGGGAAGCCCGTTTCACGCCTCAGGAAGAGGGACGCTATGCCTGCCGCTTCCGCCTGAGCGAACAGGGCCGTGAAACCTCCCGCTCGAAAACCGTACACCTCGATGTCGGCCCTGCCGCGGATTCCCGGGGTATTCTGCATGTGCGCGATTACTGGACGTTGATTTACGACGACGGAACGCCGTTCCGGGGTGTTGCTGAAAACATCTGCTGGGAATCGCGTGCCAACGACGATTCGCGCTTTTTCAAGGCCCTGCACGAACAGCACGACAAATATAACTACGACTACATGCTGCCGCTCTTCGCCCGCAACGGTGGTAATTTTATTCGCGTTTGGATGTGCGGATTCAATTTCCCGATCGACCAGCAAGACCATTTCAACAACATACGCTACGAGGCATCCGATGCATACTATAATCCCAGCGCCATCGCCCGTCTCGACCATTTCGTCGGGCTTTGCGAACGGCTGGGGATACACGCGATGCTCTGCATGGGACAGGGTGCCGTGCATGCCGACCGGGCGTTTTTCACCGGGGAGCCGCAGGCCCGCCGCTACATGAACCGCCTGCGCTATATCGTCGCACGCTGGGGTTACAGTCCGGCGATCGGTATGTGGGAGTTCTTCAACGAGATCGACAACATCCAGTTCCGCGATGCGAAGAACCCGATCCCGGCCGAAGAGATAGTCGCCTGGCATGCCCGCATGGCCAGGTACCTGAAAAGTATCGACCCTTACGGACACCCCGTCACCACGTCGATTTCCCACCGGGATCTCGAAGGGCTCAATTCGGTGCCTGGGATCGACGTCAACCAGAAGCATATCTATTGCAATACGGGCATTATTCCGGCCGAGATACTCCGCTATGAAAACCGTTTCGGCAAACCCTACGTTATCGGCGAGTTCGGCTATGAGTGGGACTGGTCGAAGAACTTCGATGATTTTGGCGCGGATATGGATCGCGATTTCCGCCGGGGACTTTGGTACGGCATTTTCTCGCCCACGCCTCTGACGCCGATGAGCTGGTGGTGGGAGTATTTCGAGAACCGCGGTATGATGGCCTATTTCAGGGGAGTGCGGCAAATATCCGACCGGATGCTCGCCGACGGCAAGGGCTCTTTCGAACAGATGACCGTAGCGTGCAACCCGGCAGAAGCAATGGGCATCCGGTGTGGCGACGTGGTCTATGTTTACCTTTATAACAATTCTGCCGAGCACATCAGGGAGGCGGGACTCACCGTCAATCTGGGTTGTAATGGCAGCTATGCGGTCGAAGCGTTCGATCCCGCGACGTGCATTAGCACGGCGCAGGGCAACCTTCCGACCCCAGGGCGTTTTGTACTCGAAAAAATCACGCTCGCGCCATATGCCGAGCGGATCTACATCTTTACTCCCGAATCCGTTAAATGACCGGTTTATGCGTCTTAAAACAATTGCCATGATGCTGACGCTGGGCATCGCTGCGGGCGGGGAGGCCCCGGCCCAGCAGGCTGCGCCCCTCAATCCTACCAATTTCGGGCTCGTGAGCCCGCAGCCGCAGTCCGAATTGCCGCACTCCGCGACACCGCCCCAACAGGCCGTGCGTAAACCGAAGCGACCTGCCCAAGCCCGTCTGGTGCCGTCCGGCGCGGATTCGTGGGTGCTCTCCGACGGCTGGGAACTGGCCCAAACGGATCGGTTGGTCGGAAGCGACGGTTCGCTTTTCGATTCCGCCTACGATACTTCGGCCTGGTACAATGCCGTCGTTCCCGGAACGGTGCTGACTTCGCTGGTCGAAGCGGGCGTTTACCCCGACCCCTATTACGGGCTCAACAACCTCTCCATCCCCGATAGCCTCTGCCGCACGGAGTGGTGGTACCGGATACGTTTCCCACAGCCGCGGGACGTCGCGGGACACCGTGTCTGGCTGCGTTTCGATGGAATCAACTACCGCGCCGACGTGTGGCTGAACGGCCGGAAGGCAGGTACGGTCGACGGGGCGTTTACCCGGGGCGTGTTCGATGTGACCGGGTTTTTCTCGGCCGAAAACGTCCTTGCCGTGAAGATCCGCCCGCTTCAACAACGTCCGGGCCGTAAAGCCCCCCCCGCCGCACAACCCGGGGATTCCCCACGAGCAGTCGAAAGCCGCGGGGCGGGGCCCCAACGGAGGACAGTTGTGCCTCGACGGGCCGACTTTCATCAGTTCCGAAGGCTGGGACTGGATTCCCGGCATCCGCGACCGTAATATCGGCATCTGGCAGGATGTGACGCTCGAATTTACAGGCGATGTGACGCTTGCCGACCCGCAGGTAATCACCGACCTGCCGTTGCCCGATACGTCGTATGCCGACCTGACGATCCGTGCAGAGGTTACGAACCACGCTGACGAACCATGCCGGGCGGTGCTGCGCGGCACTTTGGACGGCGGTATCGGTTTCTCGCTGCCGGTCGATCTCGCTGCCGGGGAGACCCGCACGGTGAACTGCACGCCGGCCGAGTGCCCGGCCCTGCGGATTGAGGAGCCCCGCCTGTGGTGGCCCAACGGCTACGGGCCGCAGGAACTCTATACGTTGCAGTTGGCGGTCGAGCAGGACGGAGTCCGTTCCGATGCGGAGCAGGTTCGTTTCGGCATCCGGGAACTTACCTATGAGTTGAGCGTGGATACGCCTTCCGGGGAGGAGTTGCGCATCGACTTCGCCCCGACGAACGACCTGTGCGGTGGTGAAATGCCTTTCGACAGCTTCCATCGCCGTTCGGCGGGTGACGGGGTCGTTGTCCCGGCCCTGAAGGCGGGGGTCGATGTTTCGCGCTTGCGCCGCATCGAAAAAGACGGTGCCGCGCCGTTTCTGGTACTTCGGTGCAACGGGGTGCGGATCTTCTGCCGCGGCGGTAACTGGGGCATGGACGACGGGATGAAACGGGTTTCGCGCGAACGGCTTGAACCCGCTTTCCGCCTCCACCGCGAGGAGGGTTTCAACATGGTGCGCAACTGGACGGGCGAATCGACCGAGGAGCTTTTCTATACGCTTTGCGACGAATACGGTTTGCTGGTGTGGAACGACTTTTGGCTCTCGACCGAGGGATATAACCAGAATGTCAACGATGAGGAGTTATTCATGGCCAATGCCCGTGAGACGGTGCGTCGTTTCCGCAACCATCCGTCGCTGGCCGTGTGGTGTCCGCGCAACGAAGGCTATGCTACCCCGACGCTCGAACCGCGGTTGGCCGCGCTGATAGCCCGGGAGGACGGCACACGCTTTTACAGTCCCAATTCCCGCTATATGAACCTGCGCACGAGCGGCCCGTGGCATTACCTGGCCGATGAGTCGGAATATTTCCTCCGCCATGCCTTCGGGTTCTCCACCGAGTTGGGAACTCCGTCGGTGCCGACCGCCGAGTCGATGCGCAAGTTCATTCCCGAGGCGGACAGGTGGCCTATCAGCGATACGTGGTACTACCATGACCTGCATTTCGGGCTGCCGGAGTACTGCGGGGCTGTCGATGCACTCTACGGGAAGGCCGAATCGCTCGATGATTTCTGCCGCAAGGTGCAGCTGATCAACTATGATAGCCACCGGGCCATGCTCGAAGCGTGGAACAGCCGTATGTGGAACTCCACTTCGGGCGTGCTGCTGTGGATGAGCCATCCTGCATGGCCCAGCCTCGAATGGCAGACCTATTCGTGGGATTTCGAGACCCACGGCTCCTTCTACGGCTGCCGCAAGGCCTGCGAATCGCTGCACGTGCAGATGAACCCTCATGACGGACAGGTGTTGGTTGTCAATACGACCCGCGACGCCCTTACGCACGGCCGGGTGATTGCGACATACTACACACCGGCCGGAAAACGCCTCGGCCGGCAGCGTGTTGTGCTGGAGGAAATTGCCGCCAATGCCGTGACGCCGGCCATGTCGGCCGCCCTACCCGAGAACCGGGACTGCTACATGGTGCGGCTCGAACTGTATGTCGGTGGCAGGCGGGTTAGCGTGAACGATTACCTGCGCAGTCCCGGCCGGGATTTCACGGCGTTGAACCGGTTGGCACAGGTTCGGCTCCGGGCGCGCCGCGTAGCGCGGCAGGACGACGGACGTGCCACGACGGTGCGATTTGAAGTGTCGAATCCCTCGGCCACAACCGCCCTTGCGGTGAAATTCAACGTCCGCGACGGGCGGACGGGCGAAGCGATCCTCCCGGCCTATATTTCCGAAGGGTATATCCATTTGCTTCCGGGTGAAAAACGGACGGTCGAAGCCGAATACGTTTCATGCGGCGGAGCCGTTCTTTCGGCCGAGGGTTATAATCTGGAACGGCATACATTGTTGGAACTCTGAATACCGCAAATGCGAAAGGAGCCGTGAAACATCAGTTTCACGGCTCCTTTTTTGTGCCTGCCTGTCGCTCCGAACCGAAGGTCGGGGATGCTTGCGGAGCAGCCGGCGTGCCGTAAGGCGGAGAAGTCCGGTCGTGCCCCCGGCTACATGAGAAAACTCCCTCGGGCACTGCAAAGCCCTGTTTTTATCGTGCGGAAGAGGTTTCGTTGTCCGGAATATGCGCGGCGATCTCCATGCACATGCGGCCGTTGTGATAGGGGCATTTCCAGAATCCGGCCTTGTCGTCCGTTCGGTTGACGCTGCCGTCGGGGAGAATGCTCCACCACCATTCGCCTCCCGTGCGGTCGATGAGGTGTGTCTTGATGTAATCCCATGTTTTCAGGGCGGGCTCCAGGGCCTCCTTGCGGCCGTGGAGCCGGTAGAGATAGAAAAGCCCGATGACGCACTCCGCCTGCACCCACCAATGACGTTCGAGATTCCGGGTGCCGTCGGGGTGCCGTTCGTAAATCATGCTCCAGTCACCCATATAGCCTTCGAGGGCCGCATTGGCGATGGCGTAGCAGCTGGTGCGGGTGCGCTCGTACAATGCTTCGTCGCCGAGCGTCGCTGCGGTTTCGAGCAGCAGCCACGAAGCCTCGATGTCGTGGCCGTAGGAGAAGCAACCGGCGCTTTTCAACTGCCATCGGTCGTCGAAAAATAGTCCCAAGTGGCCGTTTTGCGGCTGCACGATCCGCGAGAGGAAGATTTCCAGCAGGTTGCGGGTCTGCCTGCGCAGCCCCTCGTCGGGCCAGATGCGGAGCAGGTTGGTATAGGCCTCCAGGATGTGGAGGTGGGTATTCATCGTCTTTTTCTCGTTGGCGTCCTTGTCGCTCAGGCGCACGTCGTCGATCGGTGACCAGTCGCGGGCCGCCGCCTCTTCATAGCCGTTGTTAACGGCGTCGTAGGAGTGCTCTTCGATAGCCCGGAAGAGTCCGATTGCCTCCCGAAGCGCCCGCTCGTCGCCTGTCGCCCGGGCGTATTCGCTCAGTCCGTAGATGGCGAACCCGAGGGCGTAAAATTGTTTTTTCGTGTCTGCAGGGTTGCCCGCAGCGTCCACCGACCAGTAGACGCCGCCGTAGGTTTTGTCGAGGAATTTGTCGAGCAGGTAGTCCCGTGCGGCTGTGGCTGTTGCCAGGTATTGCTCGCAACCCGATGTCCGGTAGGCTGCCGAGAAAGTCCACAGGATGCGGCCGCAAAGGATTGCACTCCGCCCGGCGTTGGCTATCAGTTCGCCCGTTCCGGTCATGCGGCCGAAAAATCCTCCTCCCGGGTCAACCATTTGCCGCGCCCAGAACGGGAGGATATTATTGCGGAGCTCTTCGGTGAGCTCGCGCTTGAATTGTTGTTCGCGGTTCATGTTCATTTGTTTGCGGCCCTGCGCAGGGCCAGTTTTTCTCCGATTTCGCTTATGCGGGTTTCGTTGAGCGGATAGATTGCAACCAGCAGCACGGCCAGCGCGCACCCTGCCGCCGGCAGCCAGCTCATCAGCATCCGCAGTCCGAAGATTGCCTCGCCGTTCTGCACCGCGGCGCCCGAGGTGTCGTATCCGTAGGAAGCCAGCAGCCAGAGGATTAGTGCACTGCCGAATGCGCCGCCGAATTTCTGGGCCATCGACGACGACGAGAATATCAGCCCCGTCGAACCGTGGCCGTGCTTCAGCTCCGAATAGTCCGCCACGTCGGCATACATGCTCCAGAGTAACGGGAAGGTGATGCCGGCTGCGGCTGAAATCACGATTTGCAGTACGACCATCGCCCAGCATCCGGCAACGGTGGCCGGCATGAAAAAGAAGACGATGCTCAACAGGCCCGATACGGCCATGGCCCAGATGTAGGTCATCCGCTTACCGATGCGCAGCGAGATGGGTACGGCCAGTACGACCCCGAGCATGTTGGCGATTTCGCCGATGGCGAGGAACGCTCCGCAGGAGAGTATCATACTGCCGCCCAACAGGTTGTCCTCCCCGATGAAATCCTTGAAGTAATAAGCTGCCGCCCCGCCGCGGATCGAGTTGAAGAGCAGCGCGGCCACCGCCACGCCCAGCAGTATCCACCACGGCCCGTTGCCGGCGAGCGATTTCATGTCGGACAGAATCGACTGTCCGCCCGCAGACGGGCTTTCGACCGGGGCGACGCGTTCGCGCGTCAGGCGGAAGCAGAGCAGGAAAAGCAGCGCGCAGATTGTCCCGACGACGATCATGGCCGCCTGCCATCCGTCGGCCTGCGCGGCGACGGCCCGCGCGGCGTCCATGTCCCCGGTGTCGGGGGTGAAGAGGTCGCACAGGGGTTCGAAAATCGCCAGTGCCAGGAAGCTGCCCCCGTAGGCGAAAAACATCCGGTAGGAGGAGAATACCGTCCGTTCGCGCGAATCGTCGGTCACCACGCCCAGCATCGCCCCATAGGGGACGTTGATGGCGGTGTAGACGGTCATCATCAGCAAGTAGGTGGCGTAGGCCCATATCAGTTTGGCCGAATAGCTCCACGTGGGTGTCGTAAAGGTGAGGATGCCGGCCACGGCGAAAGGAACGGCGACCCAGAGCAGGTAAGGTCGGTAACGTCCCCAGCGGGAGGTCGTACGGTCGGCGATCAGGCCCATGACGGGATCGGATACCGCGTCCCAGAGTTTGGTGACGAGCAACAGTACGGCGGCATGTTCCAGGCTCAACCCGAAAATGTTGGAGTAGAAAAACGGAAGATAATAGGAGAATATTTTCCAGAACATGCTCGACGACATGTCGCCCAGCCCGTACCCGATTTTTTCCGACCGTGCAGCTGCCATTTTAGCGTTTGAGGTTTTTGTCGATGAGTTTTTTGAGCGTTTCGACGCTGTGCCCGGTCGTAAATCCGTCGGCAGGCGTGTGCAGGCAGTAGTCGACCAGCTGCCCGACGGTCGAGGTCGCTACATGCATGCGGGTATCGCACGAGGCGTAATAGATGCAGACCCGTCCGTCGGGATCGGCGATCCAGCCGTTCGAGAAAAGCACGTTCGACACATCGCCCGTGCGTTCTTCGCCGAGGGGGCCGAGCAGCATGCCCGCGGGCTCGGCCAGGGGTATCCAGGGGCGTTCGAGCTCGGTCATGTAGAGGTAGAGCACATAGCGCAGCCCCGCGGTGCAGGTTCGTACGCCGTGTGCCAGGTGCAGCCATCCCCGGGGTGTTTTGATCGGATGGGGGCCTTCGCCGTTTTTCGTCTCTTTGATCGTATGGTAGTAACGCCGGTTGATGATCGACTCGCCCGTGACTTGGGCGTGCGTGATGTCGTCGATGAGCGCCCAGCCGATGCCGCCGCCGTTGCCCGTGTCGATAAACCCGTCCTGCGGCCGGGTGTAGAGGGCATATTTCCCGTCCACGAATTCCGGGTGTAGAACCACGTTGCGCTGCTGGCTGGAGCTTTTCAGGTCGGGGAGCCGCTCCCAGTCCACCAGATTTTTCGTGCGTGCGATGCCAGCCGCTGCAACGGCGGACGACAGGGCGCCCGGAGGCGCTGCCGGGTCTTTCCGTTCGACGCAGAAAATCCCGTAGATCCAGCCGTCCTCGTGTGCCGTCAGACGCATGTCGTAAATATTGGTTGCCGGTTCCCCGTATTCGGGCATGGTGACGGGATAGTCCCGGAAACGGAAATTGTCGATGCCGTTAGGCGACTCCGCCACGGCGAAAAACGATTTGCGGTCGGCACCTTCCACGCGAACCACCAGGAGGTATTTGCCGCCGAATTTGATGGCTCCCGAGTTCATCACGGCATTTATCCCTATCCGTTCCATGCAGTAGGGATTGGTCGCAGGGTCGAGGTCGTAGCGCCAGAAAAGCGGCGTGTGCGCTGCCGTGAGTATCGGATGGCGGTATCGGGTGAAGATACCGTTGTAGGCATCGGTTGGCATATTTTTGCGTGTCAGGAGCTGCTCGTGCTGCAACTGCAACCGGTGCATCGTTTCCTCAAAGTTGGTCATTGTCGAAAATTGAGTCTATATTGTTTGTTATTGAAAGGCGTTGGCTGCATCGGCCGCGAATAACGTCCGTGGCGAAGCATAGAACCGGTTGAAGTCGGCCTGCGAGACCTGTCCGGGATAGGGTGCGTAAAAATGCCCGGGTTTTAGCGTCTGTAAGGCATTCCTCCATACCAGTACGTATGCGGGACGCTGCTCCCCGATGCCCTGCATCAGTACCCCCGTCCACCAGTCGGCACGCGGAATACCCTCCATGCCGGTTTCCGATACGGCATAGGGTTTCCGGTGGTCTCGGGCGATCTGATCCATGATCCCGAGCGATGCCCCGAGCCGCGTGACGAATGCCCCGGCATCGCTGCTGTGGTAGGCATCCAGCCCCAGTATGTCGACCCATGCATCCCCCGGATAACGCTCGAGGTATTCCAGTCCTGTGACGCACGGGTTGGGCGAATAGACGGTGAGCATACGTACGCCCCTGTCGCGCATGCGTTCGACGGTCATTTTCCAAAGTGCTTCGTATTCGGCGGTCGAACAGAGCCGTTGTCCCCACCAGAACCAGCTCCCGGTGTGCTCGTGCCAGGGACGAAACAACACCGGAACGGTCGTGCCGTCGTTCGTGGACAGGGAGTTGAGAAAATCGGCCGCAAGATCCACCCATCCGAGGAATTTCGCATGGTTTCTGCCGCCCGGCAGTACCGAACGTACGGTGCCGGGGTCGCTCACATCCCATGCGTCGCCGCCTGTTAACGGGTTGCGGGGATGCCAGCTGACGGTCGTCAGCCCGCCGCGTTCGTATTGCCGGACAATTTCGCGGCGCATCGTGTCGAAGGGTACGCCGTCGAGATTATGCCCCGTCCCGAGCTCGATTTCCCCGAGGTCGCAGCCCAGCACGGCCGGATAATCCCCACAGCATGCCTTCACGTCGCAACAGCCGGGCCGGTAGGCCCAGTCGCAGCCGTAAAAGGGGAAGTCCTGCTGCCCGAACAACAGCCGGTTCCGGGCGGATGTTTCCCGCAGGAGCCGGAGCAGGGCCGCCGGGGTTCCGTTGCCGGGTGTCGCCGTAAGCGCTTGTGCATGGAGGCCCAGCGTGCGATTTGCCGCCGTGATCTCCCGCAAGGTAGTATGGTCGTTGTCGAAGACCGAATTAAGCCCCTGCTCTTCCTGTGCCGGGTCGCCGCAGTAATCGTCGCCGGCTTGCCAGCTGAGGTGTACGGGGCGTGCCGCGCCGCCCCAGCCCCAGAAATTGCATCCTGCCACGATGTCGCCGGCCGCTGCACTGCGTATGACCTGCTCGAAGATATGGCGGTAGTAGGCGTCGCGGGCCGTCGTAG
>OGOQ01001921.1_pt1 | contig 14148 bp, 14 predicted proteins | sample 1552691 | NCBI WGS metagenome assembly OGOQ01 (sample SAMEA2580209, study PRJEB22360) | human gut metagenome | biome: human gut; feature: human-associated habitat; material: faeces | place: Denmark | collected 2008/2010
AATATTCTGCGGACAACAGCGCATGGATCAGACCATCCCGCACATCGGCGGGAGCGTGATAATAGATCTCACAGGGCCAGAACACCTCTGCGGCCAGTGCCGCCCGCTGGATCTCCGGGGCGATGGCATCCCGGTCCCCCAGCAGCTGCCAGAAGTCGGTGAACTCCGGGTCCTCCATCTCCGCCAGCCTCTGGATGTTCTGAATGAGATTTTTCTGCTTTTCGCCAATTTGTTCCGGCGTCCAGGCAAGAGCAGCTTGCCGATCCTGCTCGCACTTACATTTCCAGCACAATCCCTCATAGCCCAAAGAGGTCCCACAGCCGGGGCAGGCGTATTTCAGGCTCATATTCGTTGACTCCTTTCCAAAGACAGAAAGACGCCCCGCGACACCCTGTCACTTGGACAGGCTGACGCAGGGCGTGAAAAGGCCGCAAGAAAGAAGCCACATCTACCCCCAGATGTGGTTTCCTCCACAGGCAAAATCCATTTTTTATATAGAATCAAAGTTATCTTTAACTGATTCGTGTGCATCTCCAAAAACTTCCGCCTACATCACGCATGATTCCACGCGTACAGTGTAAGTCGCTTGTTGCTCTCATAGTCATCATGCAGTTGTGTAATTGAAACATGCTTATACTGTTCTATTGATTTGTAAGTGTTAGTCTTATCATATCATATATTTTGTTATACCATAGTTTCCTTAATTTATCAATAAAGCTCTTGCATGCCTGTGATGTTTTTACCCATTTCTGTCAAAGCACTTTAGCAACTTACGTAAATAGAGAATTCCAAAACAGTCTAAAACTACGCCAAAAAGTAGAAATCCCTATATTTTTCAGCAATTTGCAGGAAGGTCCCCACCTATAGTTTTTTACTCTGGGTTGCCCAAGTGGCATAGAGACCGCCTTTCCCCTAAAATGAACAGTTCATAAAGAGGTAATACTATGGCGGTATTTCGCATTAAGAAACCACGAGACTACACGGTGATGTCCAACCATCACCCCCGTAATACTGGGTTATCGCTGAAATCCAAAGGGCTGCTCTCCACGATGCTGTCTTTGCCGGAGGACTGGAACTACACCACCAGAGGCCTTGTAAAAATCTGCAAGGAGGACACGGGGACAGCATCGGATCCTCCCTAAAGAAGCTGGAACATGCCGGTTACACAGTTAGTAATCGACTCCGAGGCAGCAAGGGCAAGATCGTAGATATGGCGTATGTTATCTACGAGACACCCCATCCTATGGACACGGACCAACCGTGTGAGGACGAGTCAGATACGTCTTGTTCAGATACAGAAAACCCGGATATAAATAACCCATGTCTGGAAAACCGGCCGCAATTAAATAAAAAGGAAAAGAACCCCTGAAGAACAAAATACTGATTCAAAAAGTACGGAAGGATCAAATCATATCCAATCAAGCCCCCCGTAGGGGCTAAGCGAACCGGACGGGACTAGATGCGAAAGCGAGAGCTTATTTTGGAGAACATCGAGTATGACACTCGTATAGAACGAGCGCATGGGCCTGGGCCATGACCGTCTGGATGAGCTGGTGGAGCTCATGCTGGATACTGTCTGTTCCCGCAGGGAGACGATCCGCATTGCCGGAGACGGCTATCCGGCTGAGGTGGTCAAATTCCGGTTTCTGGAACTGAACAGTTCTCACATTGAGTATGCACTGGACCGCATGCAGGACAACACCACCTATGTCCGCAACATCAAGAAATAGCTACTGGCTGCCCTGTATAACGCCCCGGCCACCATTGATAGCTAACTATGCATCCCTAGTGAACTACGACCTATACGGAGCAAAAAATAGATGGCAGCTCGTTGAGCTGCCATTCCTGCTGGAGGTATTGAAGTTCATATTTAACAGCAAATTAAATGCTGACAAACGGAAAAATTGATGCTTTACTCTGCGTTGCTGTACTACATCTCGCATGAGAGCGAGGTACGAGCTGATAAATCCGGCAAAGGCACTTCATGCTTCCAGATGTGAACCCGTAGTTGCCATAAAGCATCACCCCCTTCCCAGTTGAAGCTAATCATAACATATCTTGTTCATTTATTTCAATTTAATAGGAAGTGATATATGCAGGAAGAAAGCCCCCAACGTACTGTTTCCATCTGTATACTAGCCACCAAGCTATCCGGCAGGAGACGCTGCACAGACAATAAAAAAAGCACTGAACGAGAAGGTGAAGGGTATAGCTGGCCACAAGGTCAGGCTGCACCACGGCAAATAGGTCCTCCAGCAGCTTGTGAAGCGCATCATCGGCGACACGCTGAATAAAGCAAGGCAAATCTAGGAGTATATGAAGTTCCATCCCGGCGAAACGAATTGCTCTACCTCGCTAAGGGCACTAAAGTGACTAAGCACACCGTGGCTAAGCACTTTGAAATGACCCAAAAGATGCTGAAAATAGACGGGTAGCAGTCCATGGACTACTACCCGTCTGTAGTTTTTATAATTCCTCCAGGCCAACTTTGCAAAGAAGGTCATAGATAGGAGATAGCTTTGATTCTGGAGGTACAAACACAAGGAGACCATCTCGACCTCTGGTCAACAACACCCGGTAGCTATTAACACGATAGCGGTTGTCATTGCTATCTGCCGATTGCATTGGGCGATAGAGATTCCACGCATTTCCACTCCAAATCATATCTGGGCCCCAGCACAGAATCGGGAGATCCACCTCTAAGCCCTGACAACTGAACTCGGTCACTACCTGGCGAAAACTACAGCAGGATTTTGGACTTTCAGGTGGATCATTATACCATGCAGCAATATCCATGTTGCGCATACTGGTAGCCTCATAGCTATTATCTACACCATAGCGTCTCATCAGTGCGGGATCTGCTTTCGAGGAGACTAGAAGTCCATATCGCTTCGATGTTTGCCCCTTATAGCGAGTCGTACAATACGCCTTTGCCGCATCCAGATCCTGTGTCACCAGCATCGTATAACCCGCAGATTTCAAAGATGGAACAAGCGATTTTGCCTGGTTGATCTCATCCGAAATCAAATGGTTCATAAAGGTACTGGCGTCTTGAGCCAAATGGTTACGTAGGGATACGTTGAGGTCCAATTGGTCCCGCGCATGGAGGTGACACATCGTTTGCACCGGTTCAAAGGAGACAGTCAGCTTTGAGGGGGCAACAATTTCCCATGCCTGTTGTGTCCGGGAAATGGCGGTCACCCACTGGTCGACTCCTGCGGATTCACCCTTGTAGATTTCTTGCCCCTCCCCAATGAGCACAAGAAGGACACACCATGGGAGCCGTGCCTCTGCCAGTTGGAGCATTAACTCTGCCTCGGAACATTGGCGGCCAGGGTTCCGCTGGGCCATGCGTTCCTGTGTCCAAGCCCGCTGCCCCTCATCAAACACAATGATGTTTTGGTGAAAATCCTTGGCCTGATAGCGGACAAACTCATCGATCTGTTTATGGAGATCCTTCACAAACACATGACTCCCCAAAGCAGATGAGAGAACTTTCACCAAAGGGCCGTTGCCTGACAGATACACAGAATGCACTTGCTTTTCGGCTTGGAAGGATTCATAGACATACTGTAGACCCAAGTAAGTTTTCCCGGCGCCAGGCACACCCGTGACAAAGGCGAGCATATGCTTGCCCTTCTTGTGCGCATAGGTAGCAATACCAGTAAGGCATTGCAATGCCTGCGGAATTCCCGCACTGTCAGCGCTGCGGATATGAGGGAGTGCCTCCTTGCGCATGATCCTTTGGGCGGTCTCTACGATGGTGGGAAGGGGCTCATAGCGGGAGGACATCCAGGCGGCGGCATCACAGGCTGTTGTGTCCTCCCGCAATGTGTCGAGTAGGGCTTCTTGCAGGCAGTCCCCAGACGTCACAAGGACAGAACCTCTGGACTCTAATGTATGCTTCATACGGGTAACTACCAGCAAAGGAGTCACTTTGCGGTTTCTGGATTCAAAGTGATATTCCTGGAGATCCCGAGCATAGGCAGCCACCTGGTCCACATCGGCTCTGAGCACACGGCATTTCATTTTGAACTCCAAAATCACGACCTGTTCTTTGCTGAGGAGGATCACATCCGGGCGACGCCCTGCTTCATAAGGAAGTTCGTATTCGAAGATTATGATGAGCTCCGGATGCTGCGCTTGAATGGCCGGTAGCGTATGTAGGAGCACATCGTAACAGTCTGCCCAAGCAACAATCTGTTCTTGATAGAGAGGGCGCCCCGACTCCCGAGCCTCCATTCGGGCCAACCATTCTTCTTTTCCGGTGCTGAGGAAGGTATCCAGTGAAGATGCGAAGCTACAACGTGGATGATCCAGACGCATAAGAACAACCTCCCTCAAACAGTTTTATATAATTGCTGCACGCAGTTTTTGAACGTCCTTGGGGTCATTGACAATGTGCATCTTCTTGTGGCAGTTGGGGCAGAGTGCAGCAGTATTGCTAGTGGTATCTGCCCCGCCCTGCGAGAGCCACTCAATATGATGGCTTTCTAGGTAAGGGCGCCCCTTCTGGTCACAAAATGGGGCTGGCTGGCCACAGAGCTGACAGATGCCCTTGGCTCTACGCTTGGCATACTCTGCAACATAGGGGTTCCGAACATAGACAGAGGAAGTTACATCCCGTTGGGCAGCCTTTTGTTTTTCAGTGTCGTTCAAGTGGCGAGCAAGTGCTTCATCAGAAAGCTTTTCTGCTCGCTTTTGTTGGGCTTTCGTATAGAACTGATACGCTGTAGAGTCGACCGAGATCGGGAACGCAGGTTTTACTGGAAACATCCAAACCTTGCGCATCACCCCGTCCTCATCGGCCTGATCTTCCTGATATGGCTTGCCGGCAAGGGATACAACACCGTGGTAAATATACTGTGTCGGGTGCAGCACCTCAAAGAGGTGCACTTCGACTCCATTGTGATCCGACTCGTTCAAGGTACGATTATTTTTTGTTAAGGTCTGATCTCCACGCTTGCCCTCTCCAGTATAGTGAAGAGTGTCTCCGTACCACTTGTCATCATAAAGCGCCTTTGTATGGTCCGAGATGATAATGAGGGTATTAGTTCGCTTAGAGCGGCGCATACCACCCATATTGCCACACTGAAAGGCAGTACAAATTTCCGGGTGGGTTACGGTGGAACCCACTACAAATGGTGGCCGAAAACTCATCGCAATACCTCCAAAAGTTTTTGAGAGATCAGATAGTCCGCCGGAAGCTGGTCGTGGTCTAACAACTTTGAAAGCGGAACCCACTCCATCTGATCATGGACGGTCAACTGGATTTTCCCTTCATACCGATTGACACGATAAGCATGCAAATGAATTGTTTTGGAACCCGTCTCAAAAGTGCTCTCCGCCATCTTTTCACCAATTTCTGCGTCAATGCAAAGTTCCTCATTTAATTCACGACGCAGACACTGTTCACCGGACTCGCCAGGCTCTATTTTTCCTCCAGGATACTCCCAACCGCCAGCAGCACTTTGGCCTGGGGCACGGCGCATAAGCAAAATACAACGATCTTTCACGAAGATACCCGCAGTTACTTCCATGATGAATTCCTTTCTACAGAAGGATAATATTGCATTTTTATTGTACCAGATTTGGGTGTATTTTCAATGGCGGTAGCATTTAGAATTCATCTTTTTATATGACTCTGAAAATTCCGGTGTTTTTGTATCTTTTAGCCGTGTCACATTTATGAAATAATGACTGCCCGAGTCCATCACTGCATCGAAAGCACCTGCCGTTTCAAAATTTGGGGTAAAATAATCGGAAATGAACTCAGCCATTACAAAAGTCCCCCCTTCTTTTTTTGTTTCTAATTAAAAAAGCTTAAGAAAAATTCCGCAAAGTCAAACAATTTTATCCTGTGTTGATAAAAAAGATGCGGCCAGCGCGGCCTGTGCCCAAATGCAGATATGAATCGTGAAGCTTCCATGCAAGATGTCTCTATCTACTCCCCCTGTTTCATGGATGCTGCCGGAATCAGATATCCCCCTTGCAATACAACCAAGAAAATCATATAATAAATCTATAAATTGTGCATTTTATATAATTTCAGGATGTGGTTGCAGGATGGATACTTACGCCTATCTGGCCCATCTCACAGAAGACGGCCGGACCCAGACAATTCTGGAACATCTCAAAGGCACCGCGTCTCTGTGTTCCGCTTTCGCAGCTGCTTTTGACGCAGAGGCGCAGGGACAGCTGGCCGGTATGGCTCATGATATTGGAAAATACTCCGCTGCCTTTCAGCGGCGGCTTCATGGCGGGCCGAAAGTGGATCACGCCTCTGCCGGGGCTTTCGAGTGTCTGAAAGCTCAACAGCTGGCGGCTGCTTTTGCGATCTCCGGACACCACGGCGGCCTCCCCGACGGCGGCGGCCGGGGAGACGCCGCTGGCGCCGGCACCTTTTGGGGGCGCATCAATCGGGCAAGCCAGGGGAATCTGGAGGGTTATCATGCCTGGCAGAGTGAATTCTCCCTGCCTCATGCAAATACCCCCGCATTTGCGGGAACAAGGCTGGAGGGAATGTTTTTCACGCGGATGCTCTTTTCCTGCCTGGTAGATGCAGACTACACAGATACGGGCGCGTTTATGGACAACAGCCCGTATCTGCCAGCATCGTCCTCCTCTATGGAGGAATTGTGGCGCCGCCTGGAAACCTATGTCTCCGGCTGGTTTCCCCCAAAAGGCGCTCTGAACATGCAGCGATGTGCGATTTTGGAACAGTGCATGTCGGCGGGGGCACAGTATGGGCCGGGCCTCTTCACGCTGACAGTGCCCACCGGCGGCGGAAAAACGGTGGCCTCCCTGTCCTTTGCGCTGGCGCAGGCCAAAGCCCGCAGGATGAAGCGAATCGTTTATGTGATCCCCTACACATCGATTATCGAGCAGACTGCCCAGATCTTTCGGGAGATTTTGGGTGATGAAAACGTTCTGGAATTCCACTCCGGCGTGCAGTTCGACCAGCAGGAGGACGATGCGTCCAGTCCGGAGACTGCTCCGCTGACCCGGTCTGTGGAGACGTGGGATGTTCCTGTAATCGTCACCACAGCAGTCCAATTCTTTGAATCCCTTTATGCCTGCCGGCCTTCCAAATGCCGGAAGCTCCACAACCTGGCCCAGAGCGTCCTGATCTTTGACGAGGCCCAGATGCTCCCCCTCCCCTATCTGCGACCCTGTGTCTGGGCGATTGCCCAGCTGGTCCGGCACTACGGCGCTTCCGCTGTTTTGTGTACCGCCACTCAGCCCGCTTTGGACCCCATTTTTCAGGAATTCGCTCCGGAGATCCCCATCCGGGAGATTTGCCCCATGGCCGAAGCGCACTGGGAGTCCTTCCGCCGGGTTTCCTTCCAGCAGGCAGGAACGCTGTCCTGGATGGACCTGGCCGCCCGCCTGCAGCAGCAGGAGCAGGTTCTGTGCGTCGTCAACACCCGCCGGGCCGCGCGGGAGGTCTTCCACCAACTGTCCGGTCCAGGCAATTTCCATCTCTCCACCCTGATGTACCCCGCGCACCGCAGGAGAATTCTGGATGAGATCCGCCGGCGCCTGCGGGATGGGCTGCCCTGCCGGGTGGTCTCCACCTCTCTCATCGAGGCCGGTGTCGATGTGGATTTCCCAGCCGTCTATCGGGAGCTGTCCGGTCTGGACTCCATCCTCCAGGCCGCTGGGCGGTGCAACCGGGAGGGCAAGCGCCCTCCGGAGGACAGCATCGTCACCATCTTTCAGGGAGAAGATCCACCTCCCCGTCTGTTTGAGACCTCCATCGGCGCCGGGAAGATCGTCCTGGATCACTGCCAGGACGTCAGTTCCCGAGCGGCCATACACACCTATTTCTCCACGTTGCTGGATTTGAAAGGCGCGGAAGCTCAGGATGCCCACCACATCCTGCCGCTGATGGAATCGGAGTTCTTCCCCTTCCGCACTGTGGCGGAGCGATTCCACCTGATTGAAAGCCCCACCACAACCGTGTACCTTCCTCTGGAGGAGGGCGCCGGACTTGTGGAATTGCTGCGGAGCGGTCAATACAGCCGCACACTGTACCGCCGCCTGGGGCAATACGGCGTGTCGGTCTATCCGCAGCATTTAGCGGCATTGGAGCAGGCAGGGGCGCTGGAGCATCTGGAGGACGGCTCCGTGGTCCTGCGGGATATTGGGCTGTATACACAGACTACCGGGCTGACTCTGGAGCCCAGCGGTGGAAATGCCCTGTTCATCGGATAGGCCGGAGAATCCATTGAAATACCTATACCAAAATCTGTCTATGGAGCGGTACGCTGCTCCACCCTTCCACAAACGAAAGAAAGGAGTGCATGCTGATGCCCATCTCTTTGGAGGTCTGGGGGGACTACGCCCTCTTCACCAGACCGGAGATGAAGGTGGAACGGGTCAGCTATGATGTCATGACCCCTTCGGCAGCCCGGGGGCTGATCGAGGCAATTTACTGGCATCCGGGGCTGCGGTGGGTGATCGACTGCATCCACGTGTGCGCGCCGATCCGGTTGACCAATCTGCGGCGCAATGAGGTGAAGTCCACTCTCTCCGCCCGGTCTGTCCGCACCGTCATGGAACGCGGGACCGGAGAGCTGTATCTCTGTACTGCCAACGACATCCAGCAGCGGGCGGCGCTGCTGCTGCGGGATGTGCACTATGTCATTGAGGCCCATTTTGATGTGACGGACAAAGCCGCTCCCGGGGATAACCCGGGCAAGTTCCAGGACATTGTCAAGCGCCGCATCCAGCGGGGGCAGTTCTATCATCAGCCCTGCTTCGGCTGCCGGGAATTTCCCGCCCAGTTCCGTTGGTGCGAGGAGCCGCCGCCCTGTCCGGAGGAGCTGAAAGGGCCAAGGGATCTGGGCTGGATGCTGTATGACATGGATTACACGAACCCGGAGGATATCCGCCCCCTGTTCTTCCGGGCGTCCCTGGAAGACGGCGTCCTGCGGGTCCCTGGGCGGAACAGCAGGGAGGTGCGGGGATGATCTTACAGGCGCTGACCGACTACTACCGGGTACTGGAACAGGCCGGGAAGATCGACGCCCCCGGCTGGGCGCCGGTGAAGGTGTCCTATGCGCTGCTGCTCTCGGAAAACGGCACGCTGGAGCAGGTGATTGACATTCAGACGGAACAGCCGCGGGGAAAGAAGATGGCTTCCGCGCCGCAGATCCTCTCCCTCCCCGCGCCTGTGAAACGAACGGTGGGAGTGGCCGCCAACTTTCTCTGCGACAACGCCGGTTATCTGCTGGGGATCGACAGCAAGGGCAAGCCCCAGCGGACGCGGGAGTGCTTTGAAGCCAGCAGATCGCTGCACGAACAGCTGCTGGCGGGTGTAGACTCCCCCGCCGCCCGGGCAGTCGCCGCCTTTTTCCGCTCTTGGGACCCCGAGACAGCCCGGGAACACCCCGCTCTGGCGGAGCATCTGGAGGACATCCTCTCCGGCGGCAACCTGATCTTCCGCACCCTGGACGGCTATGTCCACAGGGACCCCGCCGTCCGGAGGGCCTGGGACGCGTTTTATCAGGCCGAGGGGGATGGTCCTCAGGGGATCTGCTTGGTCACCGGGCAGCCGGGACCGGTGGAAAGCGTCCACCCCGCCATCAAAAATGTGGCGGGTGCCCAGTCCAGCGGAGCGGCCCTGGTGTCCTTCAACGCCCCGGCCTTCTGCTCCTACGGAAAGGAGCAGAACCTCAACGCTCCCACCGGCAAGTATGCGGCATTTGCATATACCTCTGCATTGAACGCGCTCCTGGCCGACCGGGAACACGTCTTTCGCGTGGGCGATGCTACCGTCGTCTGCTGGGCCAGAAGCGGAGAGCGGGGATATCAGGACGTCTTTCAGATGTTTTTCTCCGATTTCTATGACGAAACGGACCTGAAAGGGTTGGTTGGCGCCTTGTGCCAGGGCAATCCGGTGGTCTACGATGAGACAAAACTGGACCCCAGCATGGACTTTTACATCCTGGGCCTGTCTCCCAATTCCGCCCGCCTGTCGGTGCGGTTTTTCCTCCACAATACGTTCGGTGGGTTCCTGCGGAATGTCCAGGCCCATTATGACCGGCTGGAGATCGTCCGCCCGGCCTACGACAAATTTGAGACGCTGCCCCTCTGGAAGCTGCTCAGTGAGACCGTCAACCAAAATGCCAGGGACAAATCCCCTGCTCCCGACCTGGCCGGTGAAGTGCTGCGGGCAGTCCTGACCAATACCCGGTATCCCGCCACGCTGCTGAATGGCGTGGCCCTCCGGATCCGGGCGGAGCGGGAGGTCACTCGGGGGCGGGCAGCCATCGTAAAAGCCTACTACCAAAAGCTTGCAGAAACTACCAAACACGAAAATCCAGACATACCAGAGGAGGTCTTGCAAGTGTCCCTGAATCCGGATGCATCGAACGTGCCCTATACGCTGGGCCGGCTCTTTTCCGTGTTAGAAGCCATTCAGGCCTCTGCAAATCCCGGCATCAACGCCACCATCAAGGACAAGTATTTCAACTCCGCTGCTGCCACGCCGGCCGTGATCTTCCCCATTCTCCTCAACCTGGCGCAGAAGCATCTGAAAAAGCTGCGCGGCTCCAACGCAGGGCTGGTGGTCTTCTATGAAAAACAGCTGACAGAGCTTTGCAGCCGCATTGGGGAACAGTATCCCGCCCACATGAATCTGCCCCAGCAGGGCTCGTTCCAGCTGGGCTACTACTGCCAGACCCAGGCCCGCTATCAGAAAAAGGAGGAAGCGAAAGATGTCTGAACCCATCAGGAACCGCTATGAATTTGTCATTCTCTTTGACGTGGAAAATGGCAACCCCAATGGAGACCCGGATGCGGGGAATATGCCCCGGGTAGATCCCGAAACCGGCCTGGGCCTTGTCACGGACGTGTGCCTGAAGAGAAAGATCCGCAATTATGTAGAGACGGTCAAGGAAGACGCTGCCGGCTACCGCATCTATGTGAAGGACGGGGTCCCTCTCAACCGCAGCGATGCCGAGGCCTACAAGGCGCTGGATGTCGATGAAAAAACCGCCAAGGAGAAGAAAAAAGCCGATCCGGATCTGGACCGAAAAATCCGGGACTGGATGTGCGCCAACTTCTACGACATCCGCGCCTTCGGCGCGGTGATGACCACGTTTATGAAGGCCGCCCTGAACTGCGGCCAAATCCGTGGTCCAGTGCAGCTGGGCTTTGCCCGCAGCGTGGAGCCCGTTATCCCCCAGGAAATCACCATTACGCGGGTGGCCATCACTACCGAGGCGGACGCGGAGAAAAAGGGGACGGAGATGGGCCGCAAGTACATCGTCCCCTATGGGCTCTATCGGTGCGAGGGCTATATCTCCGCCAATCTGGCCCGCAAGACCACCGGTTTCTCCGAGGAGGACCTGTCCCTGCTGTGGGAGGCCATCCTCAACATGTTCGAGAACGATCACTCCGCCGCCCGCGGCAAGATGGCAGTCCGGGAGCTGATCGTCTTCAGGCACGACAGCGAGCTGGGCTGCGCCCCCGCCTGGAAGCTGTTCGACACGGTAAAGATCGCCCGAAAGGACCCGGCGGACGCCTCCCCCGCCCGCTCCTTTGGAGACTACACTGTCTCAGTGGACGAGTCCGCGCTGCCCGCCGGCATCACCTGTACCCGCATGGGGTGATTGATTTTTCTGAGGACCTCCTCCCCCTCTCCGGTCTGCAGCACTTCGCGTTCTGCCGGCGGCAGTGGGCACTGATCCATCTGGAGCAGCAATGGCAGGAGAACCTGCGGACTGTGGAGGGCGGCCTTCTCCACCGCAGAGCCCACGACGAGGCGGCCCGGGAGCGGCGGAGCGATACGCTGATCCTCCGGGGATTGCAGGTGGTCTCCCATCAACTGGGGCTTTCCGGCCAGTGCGACGTGGTGGAATTCCACGCCACCCCCAAAGGCGTACCGCTTCAGGGGGAGGAGGGGCTTTGGCAGCCGTATCCCGTGGAGTATAAGCGGGGAAAGCCCAAATCCCATCAGGCGGATGAACTGCAGCTGTGCGCCCAGGCCATGTGCCTGGAGGAGATGCTCTGCTGCTCTATTCCAGAAGGCGCTCTGTTCTATGGGGAGCCACGCCGCCGCACGGTGGTGTTCTTCACCCCGGAGCTACGGGAGACGGTGCGCAGGGACTCCGACGAAATGCACCAGCTGTACCATCGAGGCCATACGCCCAAGGCCAAGCCCTCCAAATCCTGCAGCGCCTGCTCTCTCAAGGAGCTGTGCCTGCCCCAGCTGGTCCGGCGGGAGAGCGTTCAGACGTATCTGCGCCGCGCCATGGAGGAATCGCCATGAGACATCTTCTGAATACGCTGTTTGTCAACAGTGAGGACATCTACCTGTCCCTGGACGGGGAGAATGTGGTAGCCAGCCGCGGCAAGCAGGAGATGGCTCGCTATCCCCTCCACATTCTCTCCGGTATCGTCCCTTCTCCTACGCCGCCTCTCCGGCGCTGATGGGGGCCTGTGTCCAGAGGGATGTGTCTCTGGCGTTCTGCACGCCCCGGGGACGGTTTCTCGCCCGGGTATCCGGGGAATCCTCCGGGAATGTGCTGCTGCGGCGGACACAGTACCGGACAGCAGATGATCCCGGCCCCTGCTGCCGGATCGCCCGCAACATGATCTTTGGAAAGGTGTACAACACCCGGTGGAGCGTTGAGCGTACCCGGCGGGACCACGGCCTCCGGATAGATGAAAGCGCGTTTTCCAACGCCTCCGCCCAGCTGCGGGCGCTGCTGCCCCAGATCGCCGCCGAAACCTCCCTGGAGCAGCTGCGGGGCCTGGAGGGCGCCGGGGCCACGATCTACTTCAGCGTGTTTGACCAGATGATCTTAGGGAAGAAACCGCTGTTTGCCTTTTCGAACCGAAACCGCCGGCCGCCGCTGGACCCGGTCAACGCCCTGTTGTCCTTCGCATACAGCCTGCTGACTCATGACTGTGCCTCCGCTCTGGAGAGCGTGGGGCTGGACGCCTATGTGGGATTTCTCCACCGGGACCGCCCCGGGCGAACCTCTTTTGCCCTGGACTTGATGGAGGAACTGCGTCCCTGCCTTGCGGACCGCTTCGTCCTGACTCTAATCAACAATCGTATCGTACACAGGGACGACTTCCAGTTCCGGGAAAATGGAGCGGTCTATCTGACGGACTCCGGGCGCAAGGTCTTTTTGACCCACTGGCAGGAGCGGAAAAAAGCTGAACTGACGCACCCCTATCTGGGAGAGAAGATCCCCTGGGGCCTGGTCCCCTATGTACAGGCGCTGCTGTTGGCCCGGACTCTGCGGGACGACCTGGAGGAATACCCGCCCTTTTTGTGGAAGTGAGGCGTCCGAATGCTGGTACTGATTACCTATGATGTGAACACGGAGGACCCCGCCGGCCGCAAACGCCTGCGGCAGATCGCCAGGCAGTGCGTCAACTACGGCCAGCGGGTCCAGAACTCCGTCTTTGAGTGTATGCTGGACACTGCCCAGTGCAAGGTGCTGCAGGCCAAACTGCTCTCCATCATGGACCCGGAAAGAGATAGTCTGCGGTTTTACTATCTGGGAAAGCGCTATGAAAACAAGATCGAGCACTTCGGCAATCAGCGCAGCTACCAACCGGAGGCCCCTCTGATCCTCTGAGTGCGAAGGGGAAGCGAACATCGTTTTCCCGGCAGGTTCGCACTCAAATATCATCAAATGGACAGGAGATTTCCGTAAATTTAAGCGTGCGAACTGTGACACAGACACGGCTCCTAGCCATTCCAGTTTACGAAATTGCACATTTGTCACAAAACATACCTGTGCCTTTGTGCTGTTTCGCTGTCGCTCCCCTTACGGGGAGCGTGGATTGAAATCCTGAACTGCAACGTGGCTATCGCAGACGAAATGCGTCGCTCCCCTTACGGGGAGCGTGGATTGAAATCATCCCAGTCAAAAAACCGCCGCACCGCCAGCCAGTCGCTCCCCTTACGGGGAGCGTGGATTGAAATCTTGGCCGGGTCGATCCATTTTTTCGGTGCCTGGTCGCTCCCCTTACGGGGAGCGTGGATTGAAATAGGAGGGGGCTCTGCCGCACGGCGCTCTCCAGGTCGCTCCCCTTACGGGGAGCGTGGATTGAAATACGCCGTGCGGGGCGTGCCGCTGGATGTGCTGGCGTCGCTCCCCTTACGGGGAGCGTGGATTG
>OGOQ01001925.1_pt1 | contig 14113 bp, 12 predicted proteins | sample 1552691 | NCBI WGS metagenome assembly OGOQ01 (sample SAMEA2580209, study PRJEB22360) | human gut metagenome | biome: human gut; feature: human-associated habitat; material: faeces | place: Denmark | collected 2008/2010
TCAATCAACTATTTTCCCTAATCACAAAAGTTGTGTCCGAAAAAAGGGTGTGCCGTATTGGTAGACTACTCTAATATTGTTCCTTCACTGATTGGTATCGGTCTGTCCAAATACAATGGCGGATCAATTGACAATCAGGGTATCGACCTGAACATCCTTTATAACAAACAATACAAGGATGGCGGATTCTTTATCGGAGGAAATATGGTATGGGCAAAAAACAAAATTATCGACTTAATTACAAATATGCTCACCAATACCGTAAAGGACACTCTATTGGTACACAATTCGGTTTTCAGACCAATGGATTGTATACCAATGCCGATCAACTGGTCAATGCTCCTACAGGCTCTTTCGGAGCGCCTGTATTAGGTGATATCATCTACAAAAACCAAAGCCCGGAGGATGATAATGTAATTGATGAGTCTGATAAGGTAGCATTAGGAAATACCCTGCCGGAAATTATTTTCGGTGCTACATTAGGTGGTAACTATAAAGGATTTGATATTCAGTGTAATCTGGAAGGATCAGCCTTATTCTCTACTTTTTATACTCCGAATAAGTTTACTCCTTACGCTTACGAGAACCGTTGGAATCCGGCTAATCCTACCGTACAGACAGCATATCCGGGTCTGAGTATCTCTCGTGATTTCAATACACAGACTCTGGGAGAAAAAGACCTCCATGCTTCGCATTTCGTCGGCAGAGGTGGGATACACATTCCCCAAGCAACTGGTAAGAAAAATATTCCTTTCTTCATTACGTCTTTATGTGAATGCAAACAATCTGTTTACTTTCTCAAATGCAATTGACGGTCGTAACCCGGAAGCTATGAATGCCGGATATTCTGAATATCCTCTACTGAGAACATTCTCGGTTGGTATATCTATAAAACTTTAAAAACACTACGATTATGAAAATCAATAAATATATTATAGGTTTAGGTTTGACTTTCTCTTTTCTTTTCGCCGGCTGTGATTCATTTCTGGACCCGGAGAAAGACGGTAAACTGGGAGAAGACGACATATGGAATGAAACCCGGCGAGCTTTCGGATTCATGAACGATGCGTACAACAAACTACCCAGCGGCTACAACCGGATTGATAACGCCATGTTGGCAGCAGGATGCGATGAAGCAGTACACTCGGACGTGACAAGCGATATCAAAGGTTTCAACAATGGTACATGGGATTCTTATTTCCTTGTAGAAAACGTATGGACTAAAAACTATGAGGGAATCCAGATCGTAAACCGATTCCTTGAAAAGATTGATGAACTTAAAATGCCGGTAAAGCCGACTACTTCCGGAACGAATGAAGAGTTGGTCCGCACCCGCGAACGTATGAAAGGAGAAGCCCACTTCCTGCGTGCTTATTTCTATTTTGAATTAATCAAACGTTACGGTGGTGTACCATTGATTACAAAATCATTGACGGCTGAAGAAGCCCAACAAGTAACACGTGCATCCTATGACGATTGTATGAAACAGATTATCGCTGACTGTGATACTGCTGCCAACCGGTTACCGGAACAATACAAAGGAAGTTCCGAAAGTGTAGGGTTCGATGATAAGAAAGAATTAGGACGCCCCACTACCGGTTCTGCTTATGGTTTGAAATCACGTGCACTTCTCTATTGGGCAAGTCCGTTGAACAATCCTAATAATGATAAGCAACGTTATAAACTCGCGATTGATGCCGCTCAAAAAGTTGTTGAATCGGCATTCAGATATAAGTTGATGGCTTTTACTGATGAAGATGAAACCTTTACCGACTTGTATGCCGTTAGTGAAAACTTCCTGCAATATCATCGGGAGATAGTATTCTCTACCAAATATAACACTACAACAAGTGTAGAAAGCCAGAATTCCCCACTCACTATGGGAGGAAAGGGATTGACGAATCCGACGCAGAACCTGGCAGATGCTTTCGGTATGGCTAACGGAAAAGGGATCAACGAACTGGGATCAGGATATGACAAAGATCATCCTTATGTAGGACGCGATCCGCGCTTCTATATGACTTTTGCTTATGACGGTTCTACATTTACAGTAAATGACAAAACTCAGACTATTGAAACATTTGAAGGTGGAAAAGATGCGACTGCTACTAATAAAACCGCTACTAAAACCGGATATTACTTGAAGAAGCTTCTTTCACCGCAAGCTGTATGGGATGGACGAACCAATAATATCACCCGTACCTGGATATTGATGCGTTATGCTGAAGTGTTGTTGAATTGCGCGGAGGCAATGAATGAATATTATGACACACCAAGTGCTGCACCCAAAGATTCAATCTATAAAGTAGTAGAACTTATACGTAAACGTGCTCAATTGAATCCATATAGACTACCTGCCGGACTAAGTAAAGAAGAGATGCGTGAAGTGATACGTAATGAACGCCGCGTAGAACTGGCATTCGAGGAACACCGCTTCTTTGACATTCGCCGCTGGCGCTTGTTGGATAATCCGACAGAAAAAGCCAACTATCTGAAAATAGAAGGTATGCAAATTGTAAAGGATGCCAATGATGAACCTACTTATAAAAAATACACCGTAGAAAACCGGGTATTTGATGAACGAATGTATCTCTATCCGATTCCACAATCAGAGATATTGAAAGCGCCGGGAATCACCCAGAACCCGGGATGGTAATTCAAATTATAGTTATATGATACTACAGAAAAAGCTGCCTCGTAATTGAAGCAGCTTTTTTTGTAGTATCACATAACTTATTTCAAAGCTTCAAACAAAATGTTTCATTACTTCAAACAAAGTGTTTCAAAGCATGAAACAAGACAAAAGGATAATGGGGTTAATCTTCTTCTGACTCTTCACTCTTGTTTTTACCTTTTCTACAATTCTGTGGAGATACACCATAGAATGATTTAAAACACTTACTAAAATAACGGGGCGATGAAAAGCCCAGCTGATAGGATATCTCAGAAACATTCAGATTGGGCTGATTAGTAATCAAATACATCGCTTCTTCAAGCTTTATTTTAAGCGTCAACTCATTGGGAGTAAGTCCGGTTATTTCCTTTATCCTGAGATACAATTTACTCCGGCCAATACCCAATTCGGCAGCCAATACATTCATATCAAACTCAATATCCTCAAAATATTTTCGGATAATAGCAGTAGCACGATCTATTAATTCCTGATCCTGCTCATTGATGGCATTAGAAACAACCGGTGTCTTAGAAACATGATTAAATCTTTCAAGCAACATTCTACGGGTCCGTACCAGATTATTGCAACGTGATACAAGTACTTTGATATTAAACGGTTTTGTTACATAATCATCTGCTAATTCATCAAAACTTTGTGATTGCGTATATTCATCCTCAATCGCTGTGAGCATAAGTACAGGTATAAGACTGCTTTTTCTTATTTCATGTAAAACAGCAATTCCGGTTAATCGTGGAAGCATAATATCTAAAACAATTAAATCTATTGTTGTACTATGAAATAATTGCAATGCTTCCTCACCATCATAAGCAGAAACAATGTTATGTCCGGTTGGTTTTAAATATTCACAAATAGCCATATTTGTTCTTTTATCATCTTCGACAATCAATATTTTAGCCATATATTCACCTCCATTTTTACTGTACAGCATTTATATGAAAAGAATATGAAATTAGATTGATAATTTAATTTTATTATAGAAAGATTTAGGAATTAAAACAAGAATTTATCTCACATCCAATAGTAAACAGATGATAAAAAGTCATCTGTTTACTATTGGAATATATAATCATTTCACAATCTTCCAGTTTTCCCCGTTCTTTTCCAGCACAAGGTCAAACTGAGATACCTGTGTTGTCATGGTCTGGTTATCCAGATATTTCACTGCAAGGGAAGCTGTCACCTGATTTCCGCTTCGATTGTAGACTGGATTCACAAGTTCTGAGAAAATATACTCTTTTCCCACAGGTTTCAGCACGCCCTCATTCACATAATAGGTCAGCTCCTTTGCGGTTGCCGTAGGGTACAGCTTGAAAAAGGTAGTGAGAAATTCGTTGATTTCCTCCGTGGTGATGGAATCCACCGTGCCGTCACTTTGTACCGCTTTTGGCGTGTAGCCGGATTTTACGGGAACGCTGGTGATGGTTGGGTTCTGGATAATCGTCAGGTTTCCAGAGCCGTCCACATAGACCGTTACCTGATAGGCGGAACGGACGGTTTTACTGGATTCCCCCTCTGTGATACGCTGTTCCACCGTGTAGGTCACTTGATAATGCTGTTCCTTTTCTTCTGTGATTTCCCATATCTGAAAATCGGTCAGGGCAGACGATACGGGGATGTCCTTTCGGACAGTATCTACATTCAGGGCTTGCAGCTCTCCGGTGAGATACCCTTTTAAAGCATTTGTCCGGTTATCAATGGAAGCGGCAGACTGTTCCCATGAATAGTAGACTTCTGCGAAATTCTCCACAAAGTTTTCTATCTTGTGGGTGTCGAGGATGGTTTCCTCAATTACTTTGGTTTCATGGACAGTATGAATGTCTATTGCCGTGAAATTCTTATAGACGGCAAACAGGAAGCTCACTGCCAGCAGCACCCACAGGGCAATCACGGTTTTTTTATGGGTATTGACTTTGTAGACTTTCAGTTTCTTTTCTTTCTGCTTTTTCTGGTTATCCTCTTTTCTAATCTGAATCATATCGGTTCATCCTTTCTTATTGTTTGATTCGTCCGGCTCCGGCAAGGTGCTGTTGCCAGTAGGAGCCTGTCAGGTCTGCGTAACCAATGGGATTTCCGGCATGGTACATCCGGTTATTTCCCACATACAGCCCCACATGGGTGATGTAGGTTCCGGCGTTGTAGGTGGAGTGGAAAAAGACTAAATCCCCTGCTTTTGCTTCGGACAGGGGGATGTGCTGCGTCACATTGTACTGTTCCTGTGCTGTCCGTGGCAGGGCGATTCCTGCCTTGCCATAGCACCACTGCACCAGTCCCGAACAGTCAAAGGAAGTGGAGGGGGAATCGCCCCCATACACATACGTCCAGCCCTCATACTTTAAGGCTTCCTCCATGATAGCCTGTACCGTTTCATCATCAAACTGTGCCACGGTCAGGTATTGCGATACCAAGAGGACATAGAACATATTTCCGTAGGAATACCACCAGCCCCCATTTTTCTCTACCGCAACAGGGTTGGTGTAGGTGACTTTCTTTCCGCCGGATTTGTCCCTTGCGAAGCTCTCTGCCAGTTCAAAGGTGTATTTTTTTCCGTGTCCTGCCACATAGTCTAGGAAACCGCCGCCGTAGTTGTAGGATTGAATCACACTGTTTAAGTCACAGCCCTTTGTTTCTGCCGCTGCGAGCAGTTCCGAGAAATACTTGCAGCCCTGTTTGATGGATTCCTCTGTACTAAGGGAGTTCGGGGGAAGCCCCAGAGATTCCGAGGACTGCATAACGTCTTCCAGCGTGCCGCCGGATTCCACCTGAATGATGGCGAGCAGCACATTTAAGTATTCCTCTATGCCATATTCCCTTGCATACTTTTCCAGCATAGGCTTATGGGCGAGGACTTCCTGTGATACGCTCACGCCCCCATAGATAAGGTTTCCGCCGCTTCCTCCGTCTTCCTCATCCGAGAAGACAATCACCACCAAAAGGAGCAGGGAGAACATCATCACGAACACGCCGGAACAGGCAAAGAAAAGGTGTCTTAACTTCATGGTTTCTCCCCTTTCTTCTGTTTGGCAGCCGCTGTTACCGTTTTTGTCCACTCCTTTCTGGCGGTGGTACGCCGGATGGTAAAGTTAGATTCTTTTACCACAGGGGCAGCCCGTTTTCTTTCCGGTATCACAGGAACCGTATCGTTCTGGACAGGTCTTGTCGGACGGGGAGCAGCAGGTGTGGTGGTTGGAGCCGCCTTTTGTCTTTCATCTGGATGGGATAGGGAAGTAGATGGGACTATCTGGCGTTCTGTCCTTATAGGTGGTGTCTGTTCATGGTGGATGGAAGCCGTTTTTACCATCGGAACCGAAGCCCGTTCTGCCACAGTTTCCCCATAAGAAACCTGTCCCCGTTCCCTGATGGATGGGGAAGCTGGCTGCATGGCTGGTTTTTCTGTATGAGCGGTATCTGCACGATTTCGGAAATCTTCTGGCTGCTTTGCAGTAACAGGGCGTTCATGGACAGGAGCAGTCCCTTTGGGTGCTTCGGAAGCTGTCTTTTGCGGTTGTTTTGCCTGTTCCAGTTCCGCCCTGCGTTCTGCAATGGTCTGTCTGCGGCTTTCTGCCTGTGCGTTCCGCTGTTCCGCTCTGGCAGTTCGGGTCTGGGTTATGCTGGAAGTAAAATCCCTTACACCCTCTGATACCTGTGTTTTCCCGTGGTAAAGGGCGTACTTTGCATTGACAGGCAAATCCTTTGCCTGCTCCCGAAGCTGTCCGGCAGTATCGGCTATCTTATCTTTGGTATCTGCCGCCGCACCTACCGCAGAGCCAGCCCGTTTCCATGCGGATTCCTTTTCCGGTGCTGCCTGTCCGTCTGGTCTGCTGTGGTCTGCCTGTGTCCGTTTGGAAGAACCAGATGTTGAAGCAGTTCTCTGGTCTGAGCCAGCCTGTTTCCCTGCGTGGTATGCAGCCGTTCCAGCCCCAAGAGCCGCCACAGAACGTCCTAACTTATGCTGTAAACGGTGCATATGGGCGTGCATGAGCATACGGGGTCTTCGCATGATACGGCTCCCCATGCTTTGGGAATCCCCACTCTGTAAGGAGAACATCCCCATCAAATCCCCCAGCTTGAAATAAATTCCGGCAAAGGTCACTATCTGCAAGAACGCCGTCAGGAAGAACGGATATTCCCCAGACAGGTTGTAGAGCATGGTGGAAATACTGAACGCTACCGTGATAATCAGGGTGATTCCGGCTCTGGTAAGAATGGTATTGAACAGTTTTGTAATGGCACGTTTTGACATCCCCTCAAAAGAGGGAACCATGCTAAGGAGGAAACTCACAGGCAGGAACATGGCGTAGATGATAAAAAGCACCTGTGAGAAAATCATTATCCCTGTGAGCAGGAATACAAAAATGGAGATACCGATATTGAAGATAAATAGGAAGAAGACGGTTCCCAAGCGGTTGATGGTCTTTGTGATGGTAAGGTTGGTGTTTTCCCTGTCTTCGATTTCCTCCACCACGATTTCTTCCCTGTTCTGCCCGTTGTTTTCGTCTGGGCTGGTTGAGAGCAGGCTGTCCACACGGTCAGCCCCAATACTTTCCACATCCGAGTTGCCGTATTGCAGCAGGAGCCACGGCTGTTTGACCTGAATGGAAAACAGACTGTCCCGTATCAAATCCACGCTGTCCTTTCCCTGGCTTTCCGAGTTTGGCAGTACAATCTTTGTACCAAGGGTCAGGCTGGCATTGCTGATGTCTGCGGAAAATTCATTGATTTTCCCGATATAATCAGGGGCATAGGCGATAAAGGCAGCGGACAGCACGAACACCACCACGAAATTCACAACGGCATGGATGGCTTTTGTGGTTTCCCGTTTGATAAGCCCTGTGTAGGCAACGTAAATCCCCACCACCAGAATAAGAATCAGCAGGAACCCGATATAAAATCCCTCCGAGGACAAGCCGCCTGTGGTAACGCCTGCAAGGGTCTGCATATTTTTCCCGATAGAATCCGCCGTAGAGGAAATGAAGTCCAGCGAGTAGGCTTCCTGAATCAGATACCCTGTGGCGTTGGAAAGGTACAGGCTGATTGTCCAGATAAAATTTGTGATGGCATACAGCCCGTACATCACCTGTTTTCCGATACCGTCCAGCCAGTTCCACGGGAGCCAGTCCCATCCGCTGTCCACATAAAAATCAAGCTGGTAGTTGTCCAGAGGATATTTGCTGTATTCGTTGGCAGCGTCCACCGTATCATCCACCAGTCCGGCAGCGTGGGCGGCTGTGCCGAAGACTGCAAGCAGCAGGAGGATGAGCAGGAGTGCCAGAAGCACTTTTCTCGCTATACTTCCGATTTTTTTAAAAGAGTTTTCTCTCTTTGTCCGGCAAGGGACAAGAGCTGTCCCCTGCTGGATGGGCTTTCTTATCTTCATTCCTCCACCTCTTTTCTTACGGGCGGTCTGGTATCAAAGGCATGGAACAGGTCTTCAAAGATAGGGTGGAACTGTATCACTCCCACACGCCCGTACAAATCACTGATAAGGCACTGCCCGTTTTCCAAGTCACGGAGCCGCTTCTGGTTGTTTTCATCTTCGGAATCCACCCCGAAAAAGGAGAGGGTTTTCTTGATTTCGTTGATGTCCGTGGAACGGAACGCAAACTTTAAACCCAGATTGTTTTTCAGCTTTTCATCCAGCAAATCGTCCGTGTTCTGGGTCACAAAGTAAACGCCTGCGTTCATGGCACGTCCGGCACGAACCAGCTTCATGGAAAGGGTCTTGCCCTGTGCCACCTGTAAGAAGCTCCATGCTTCATCCAAATCCACAATCTTAAACACGCTGCGGTCTGTATGGATGAAGTCGAGGGCAAAGGTACTGATTACAATGAGCATTGCCACGGAAAGCAGCTCCATTGTGGTGTATTCTTCAAACGAGGTTTCCTTATCCGGCAGCACCAAATCCGCCACCTGAATGATGTTGAGCTGCTTTTCAAGGCTGATGGACTGTGTGACATCTCCATCCGAAAAGAGCAGGTGTGCAAAGTCATAGTCCGTAAAGGATTCGATATGGTCGGCTATGCTGGTGCTGATGGTGGTTCCCTCCGCCCGAAGTTCTTCAATCACCTTGAAAAGTCCCCGTTCCTCACTGTTTGTTACTGCACGAATAGCTTTCCGAAGAACAGGGAACTTTTCCCCGTCACGGCTGGAAATGCCGGTTAAAAAGGTCAATATGTCGATTGCCAGTGATTCGGAATCCTTTGGGTTCTCCATAATCACATAGGGGTCGAGTAAGCCCCTGTTCTGTTCCTCCGAGGTCAGGTTTACGATATTGATTTCATGGGCGATTTCCGGCAGGGTTTCTTTCCAGCGTCCCCGTTCTGCTTTCGGGTCAACAATGAGTGCCTGTGCCCCAAATAATACGGAATAATAGACTATCATGTTGTTGCTGAATGATTTTCCACCGCCGAGGGAGCCTACAAAAGCGGCAGCAAGGGCGTTGGTGACAGAGCCTTTTACCCCTTGACTGGCAAGGGCAGGCTTTAAGTACACGTTTCTTCCTGTATCAAGGCTGTACCCGATATAAATACCCTCCGGCTCCCCTAACATCTGGGTTGCCCCGAAGCCAAGACCAGCGAGGAAGTCGCTGGTGACATACTGGATATAATCGTTCAGATACCGTTTGCTGGCAGGGAGAAATTCCCCATGCAGCCCCAGCATATCCCCAAAGGGGCGAACCAGCTTCACGTTCAAATCGTCATAAAAATCTTTCACCTCATTGCAGCGGCGTTTCAGTTCTTCCAAGTCGGGAGCCGTCACACGCACCACATAGGACAGCTTATACATGGATTCCTTGCTCTGGTCTAAGGTGGATTCCAGCTCATTTACGCTGTCCAGAGCGTCCACCACGTTTGTGCTGGTTTCACTGTCATTCTGCCATGCGTGGTTGTCCAAATCTTTCAGCTCTTTTTTCTTGTTCCGCACCGTGGAGAGGGCTTTCCGGTTTGTCACAATCTCCACATTCATAGAGGTATCAATGGGAAAGGTAAATTGCTGCTGCTGATAGTAAAAGATTTCCGAGGATGGGAAGTCCAGTTCCCCCACAATGCTGTTGATGGTGAAGTAGGCGGCATAGACCGTCCCGTCTTCCTGTTCGATTTTCAGATACCGCTGGTTTTCCTCTATCAGACAACGGGTGGGTTTGATGAGGTCATAGTATTTCACCAGCGTTTCCTCCTGAAACCGTTTCTTCGGAAGATAATACTCATAATCTTCGTAGGCGGTTCCGGTCTGCCCGTATAAATGCTCAATCAGATAGCCAAAATCGTCCTTATCAAGCCGCCGGACTTTGAAGCGGCGTGAGATTTTACTTTCCAGCAGCTTTTCCATCTTCTGAAACCGCCAGATTTCTTCATTGCTCATGGAAACAAAATCCCCCATGAGTTTGTGGTTGACTTCATGGAGGAAATCGGAAACGGCGGTCTTTGCTTCCCTGCGAAACTGTTTCATGGTGACTTCCTGCTCATTGACAAGCAGCTTGAAGCCGATAAAAAAGCGGTAGTCCACCTGATTTTCCCCTATCATGGAAATCAGGGCTTCGGTCTGTGCGTCAATCTTTGCACAGGCAACGTCCTTTAACTTGCCCGTCACTTCCTGTTTGGAGCGTTCCTGTGCCGCCCGTATGCTGGATTCGGTGCTGATTTGCAGGGCATGAATCTTTCCGTCCCTGTTCTGGGCGATAAGCTGCCGGAACGAATCGTGTACCTGATATTTCTGTTCGGGGCTTAAAAAGGAATAGTTGTAGGGAAGCAGCTCATAGTAAGCAAAGCACTCCCCGTCATGGTTGAACACAAGGTTATTTTCGATATATTTAATCGGATATGCCATAAATATCACTCCTTACTGCCGTGATGGGCTGTGCCGGATATTCCTTTTCCAGCTTCACGGGCTTTCCTGCATAGGTCAGTTTCGGGCGTACCAGATATGCCAGTACGGATTTCAGGAAGCCGTAAGGCTTCTTCCCGTCAAAGGTCTTCTGGCACATGAACCAAGTGAGGGCAAAAGGTACGCCGAAATATTTTAAAAATGCCCCGTCAATGAATGAAAGGGGAGGGAGGTTCCCCAAGAGCATAACTGCAAACACCGATACCACGAACCACGCCATCTGTGTGAACGTGATGGGGAATGGCAGCTTAAAATCATTGATGGAATAGAGTACCTTTTCCACCGACCAGATACTGGTATAGCTTCGTATTTTCTTCATGTTGTCCGTCCTTTCTAAAAGATAGGGGCAGCACAAGCCGCCCCTGAATCAAAAAAACGCCTGCACTTCCAAAAGGAGATACAGACGGGTCTACCGTAAGATTTCATATACGCCGTGGTTCGTGACAACAAAGGTTCCCTCCAATTCCATGTCACGCCCATAGGCGGCATAGTCGATATAGTTTTGTAAGTGTGCCGGAAGTTCGCCAAGCTGTCCGCTTTCTTCCAGATAGCAGCGAGCCACATCCGCCATATCGTCACAGCCGGAATGGCAGATAATATCGTCTTCATGCTCACAGAGTTCTTCGATACTGCCAAAGTAGGATTGCAGCTCTGATAGTTCCTCCTGAATGTGCTCCGGCAAGTCCTCCACCATTTCACACAGGCGGTTGACTTCCTCAATGGGGATATATTCGTCAATCTCAAAGGGCAGCTCATAATCATGGATGGCGTATTCCTCATATTCATCATTCAAGCCGATACGTTCCTTGACTTCCTCAAAATCCACAGGTGGCGTGAACCATGCCCCTACCAGTTCGCCCTCATTGTATTTGCCTAAGTTGGCAATGTAAATCCGCATTTCTTCCAAGTTCCTCCACCTCCTTTTAGCGGTAATAAAAGATACCATTGTCTGTAAACAGGTAGTTTTCGCTGGTTTCCAGTTCCCGACCAATGGCAGCGTAGTCGATATGGTTCAACAGGTTTGGATGTACTTCCCCAAATAGCTGTACCTCCTGCACCAGATAACGGGCGAGGGATTCCCCGTCCTGCACCGGATAGCAGCGTATCTGGTCTTTGTGGTCGATAAATTCTGTAAAGTTGGGAAACCACCGCTTTTGTATCACATCCATTTCATAATAGAGGGGCGTTCCCTGCATTTCCTGTACCATCCGGCAAAGGGCGTTGATTTCCCAAAGCCTTGTGCTGCCCTCCAATGGAAACGGCAGCTCATAATCTTCAATTTCAATTTCTTCCTCATTCTGAACCCCAAGACGTTCCCTGACTTCCTCAAAATCCACGGGACAGGAAAACCAAGCCCCCGGATATTCCTCAAAATCTTCATGGTAAAACCGTGTGGTGTTCAGGATGTAAATTCTCATTTCCTCAATCAGTATCACGTCCTTTCGCTGCTAAATTTTTGGGGAGTTACGCTCCCCAAGCCCCTAGTGGACTTCCGCCATGAAGCAATCAGAGCTTGCTCCATAACGGAAGTGTAACAAGAGTTTCCTATGCACCGATAATCTTATTGAACAGTTCCAGTAAGATGTCCTTTACACCGTCCGCATTGAAGACCAGACCAACCGCTACAAGGGACACCACCAGAAAACCGATAAGTTTGGAAAATTCCCTCTTAAATCCAAGGTACAGTCCAATCACCACGATTGCCAGCAGCACAAGGGACTGGGCGTTGGATAAAAACCAGTTGTAAAGATTCTGTCCGAAATTCATAAAAGCTCCTTTCTTTCCTGTAAGAGTTCTTAGGTTCCAAAATTGCCGCCGTTAAAGCACCACCTCCTTTGCAGCGGCGGCTTGCTGCTTCAGGATTTTTTCGTGCTTCTCCGTCAGCTTTGCATGGGTGATGATGTCATGGACAATCTGGGTGTGGTTCATCTTATCCAGACGGAGAGCCAGTTTTAACGTGGGGGCTACCTGATGGGAGAGCCAGTGCAGGGTGCGTTCAAAGGAATAGGGTTCCGGTTTGGTTGTCAGTTTCAGGCTTCCCCTGTGTTCCCCCATAAACCACGCCCATTCCTCATTGATACGCCAGTCAGAACGGGGCTTTGTATCGTCCCTGTCCACGAACCGGACATAGCGGTTGATGATTTGAAAGGCTGTCCGTTCTGGATTGTCATGTTCTAACAGGTCACGGATGGCATAAAAGGCACGCTCATTTTTCAGCCGGATTTCAAAGCGGTTCTTTACCTCTGCGTCTGCAATGGGAATATCATGCTTTTTGTACTGCTCATAGTCCTTTTCGTAAATGCAGAAGTATACTTCACTTTGGAGGGAGCCGATATACAGGGTGTTCCCCATACATTCTTTTTCCCCACGCCGTACCAGTTCACCGCTGCGGTAGCTCTTGAAGCTGCGGAAGACCGAGATACATTCCTCATTCCGGCACTTCTCTGTCAGATGGGGAATGTTCAGGATTCCCGTTTTATCATTGATGGCAAGGTCAAGCCGCTTCATCACACCGTCCTCCATGAGAACATCCATAAAAAATTCATACCAGCTCCGTTCCTGTGCCAGCAGATAGCTTTCAAACTGGCGGCAGCCACGCCCTTTCAGTTCCAGCAGCACCCCTTTTTCCAGTTCCGGTGATACCAGAACGAAAATATCCCCAAGATAGTAATGTTCTGTGTAAGAGTAGAAGCCGTAGTCTTCATGGATAAAGTAGGGCAACTTTAGCCGAAGCACGTCTTCCACGATATGCTTCACATCCGTAGTGGGAAAACGAATCCGCACATAATCAAAGAGCATTTCAAGGGGATTGTCTGGATTGAAGCGTTCCAGAGCTTCCGTGATGGCTTCCTGTAATGCTTCGGACGGGTGAGCCTTGCCCGTTTCAATATCGCTCAGGTACGGACGGGTGATTCCGGCAGCTAGGGCAAGTTTCTGTTGTGAGATACCATAAATTTCCCGTTTTTCTTTGATGTCCCGTACCCATGTTTCTTCATTCAGTGAAAATCCCTCCTGTCTAAAAAAAGCGTATGTCAACTTTCAGAGCCTTGTTGACACACGCCGGATATGGGAAAATCCCTTGTGTACTGTGGGATTCTGCCCTGTTGTTTGGTTGTTGCCTGTCGATTTGTACCCCTCTGTTAGATACGAGGGGTTTATGCTGGCGTGCCTTACGGCACACCAGCCACAGCAGGTCAGTCCGCTTCTGCGGCTTTCGCTTCGCACGCCGCCTGCACTCCCTGCCTGCTGTCTGTCAGTTTTTTTATTTCTTTGAGGAAATCGTGTCCTTTTGGTACAAGGGGCGTGTAAAACTCCGAGATAACGCTGGTTCCCACATCCACATAGCCACGCCCTTTTATCTGCTTTAGGAAGAAGTCCTTTGTGGTTTCCCCGAACATCATCCCATAGCCCATTTCCGACATCCGCCCCAGAGCCACACGGAAATTGAACTGGTCACGGATTCCGTCCCCCAGATACTTTGCGTCTGGACGCTGGCAGGCGAGAATCAGGAAGAAGCCAGCCTGCCGCCCAAGCATA
>OGOQ01001936.1_pt1 | contig 14067 bp, 10 predicted proteins | sample 1552691 | NCBI WGS metagenome assembly OGOQ01 (sample SAMEA2580209, study PRJEB22360) | human gut metagenome | biome: human gut; feature: human-associated habitat; material: faeces | place: Denmark | collected 2008/2010
CCGCCACTCAGGCGTGCTACGAATGCGGTTTCCACAATTATTCTACGTTCTTCCGTGCCTGGAAGAAATGCTTCGGCAGTTCCCCAAAGCATTCCTGACCCCGCCCACAACAGCTTTCCTTACTCAGTATGGATCGCCGCCAGCGGACTCAGCTTCATGGCACGGCGTGCCGGAAAATATCCGGCAACCATTCCCATCAGGGTAGAAAATGCCACTGCTGCCAGTGCAAGCCACCATGGAATAACGGATATATTACCCTTCATGCCTCCCATCGACACCGCAAAATGATTGATCAGCGCCGAGACGCCACATGTCAGTCCAAGTCCGACAATACCTCCGATCAGTCCGATAAATCCTGCTTCTGCCAGAAACAGCTTCTGGATATCACGCATGTCACAGCCAAGTACCTTCATAACACCGATTTCTTTCGTTCTCTCGTATGTTGACATCATCATTGTATTGGCAATACCGATCGCTGCTACCAGAAATGCCACCATACCGATTCCGCCCAGTACCAGCTCTACGATCTGCAGATTCTTCTGTGCAGAATCGAGCAGATCCTTGTTACTACTGGCACTAAAGCCCATATCCTGAATATCCTTCATAACACTGTCTACATTGGATGCATCATCCACATCAACGACCAGAGTGCTATAAACCCACTCGTTCATCGGTTTGCCATTCGGCTTTGGCTGTCCAGGAATATTGCCCTTTCCAAAGTTCTTCGTCAGATAACTTTTCAGATCGTCGATATTCACTAACAGACTGTTACTGTAGGTATTGTACTCGTCAACACCTCCTGCCATAATTCCGGCAACCTTGATCCTAAAATTCAATGTTGAGTTGTCCTCTTCCGGCTGCACAGCCGCATCATCAGCGGAGCTGTCTGTGCCGGTGCTGTCTGAGGAAGCGTCCGCAGAATCGTCTGTACTTCCCGCATCACTCGAAGTATCCGCCATCTCGTTATACACCTGCAGCTGTCTGATCTGTGTCATCAGATCAATATTCGGGAGCTCTCCGGTAGAGTAATAATCCACATACTCGTCTCCCTGAACATATCCAAACCCGGTCAGGATCTGATTGCCTGCGATCACCTGAAGCGTACCGGCGCTTCCCTTCTGTGGGATATCTCCCTTCTCTAACTCCTGGGAATCAAGAATACTCTGATCTACACCGATCAGATTTCCATAACCGGAATAACGTCCGCTCTGCATATTGCCATCAAAGGAAAGCTGCGGAAGGACATTTTTGACATGCTCCATATCCTGAAACATCTGCATGTTTGTCTCTGTCAGCATCGTGGAGGTATCTGTCTGACTCGACGAGGAATCCATATCCCCGCCTCCGCCGCCGCTGATCATAATCTGTGTCACCGACCCCATACTTGCATACTCATCCATGATCATCTGCTTCATACCAAATGCCAGAGAGAGCATCGCCACGATGGAAGTCGTTCCGATCAGTACGCCGAGCACGGTAAGAACGGTACGCAGCTTTCTGCGCCACAGATTTCCCAGGCTCATGGTCATAAGATCATAGAAGCTCATCGTCCATCAACTCCTCTTCTTTTTTCTTGCGTCTTTTCTTCACGATCACCCGAACAATGACGATAATCACAATAACTGCCGCCACGCCAATGGCAATCTTTGCAGCAAGCGGAAGCCCCTTCTTTGCCTGTACATCCTCTGTATCCCCTGCCGGAATATCTGCATCGTCCATCTCTTCAGTTACATATACATTTGTCTTTTCGGTATATTTCTTCGTCTCACCGGAAGCATTCTCATACTTTACGATGATCGTGCATGTGCCATCACTGTCATCCGCGGTTGCCTGATCACCATTCAGCGTCACAGTAGCATAACCGGTTGCTCCGGCTGCAATGTTACCAACAAAGGATTTCTCACAGGAGATTTCCTTTCCTTTACAGATTACAGATACATTGTTCAGCGCACTTCCGCCAAGGTTATTGATAGAGAAGGACAGATCTCCTGTGCCGCCTACACTGAGCATATCCGGCGGAACCACATCTGTCAGACTGATACGATCCTTCTGTACGACAGGGATAGAAACATGATCCTCTGCATTATAGCCGTTTGCTCTGCCATCTTCATACTCTGTCTTTACGGTTACCTGATAAGATTTGGAGCTTAAGCCGGCTGCCGCCTTCATCCAGAAGGAAACCTTTGCCGCAGACTTGGCGGCGATGCTGTCCAGATATGCTGTACTTGCACCACTCAGTGGCAGAAACTCGCCGTTCTCCGTAGACATAGTCAGCTTGATATTATGTACTGCCTGGCTTGCATTGTTACGAAGCTCTAATGTCAGAAGAAACTTTCCGTTTGGACGCACCTGTTTCACATCCGTCGTAAAACCGGATACCATCACGCGAGGTGTGCTCTTCTTACCTTTGTCGGCTTTGTTCTTCTGTGTCTTTCCCTTCAGCTCTATATTGACGGTCTTATCCTCGGTCACTGCCTGACCATTCTTCAGATAACCGATCCGGAATACCACACCCTGATATCCTGTGGATACGTTATTCTTCACCTTGAAATTGTAGCTGCAGGATAAATTCCTCGTGCCTGCAGAACGAATCACCTTATAAGCGTCAGTGGTACTTGCAAACGGGAAGTTGTTGTCGATCACCGGAACAACGCTCTTGATCGCATATTTCTTACTGCTTGCCACAAACGATACCGCACAGCTTCCTCCGTAAACACCATATGGAGTATTGCGCATTTTCAGGGAAATGTCTGCATCCTTCGCGTCCTGTTTCACATCCGGCTTCTCGGTTGCTTTTGGTTTTCCTGATATTTTTATTGAGGCTGTACTCACTGTCATACGCTGTCTGGCTTCCATCGACAGCCTTTCTGGTATACACTACCGTAAAGCCAGCCATATAGTATGCCGTGTCCAGATTATCCTTTGCCCAGAAGGTATAGCTGCAGCTGACTGAATTGCCGCTGCCGTTTGTCACACGGTACGCTTCGTTGTCCATAACAAACGGAAAGCTGTCATTTAATACCGGATATATCTTCTCAATATTCTCTATATCATAGTGCTTTTTGCTGTTCCTGTTACCGGTCACGGTAAAGGATACATTCACCTTACCGCCTGCCTTACTGCCGGATACGCTTACATTGGAAAAGCTGATGTCTGCCGCATTGCCGTTTATAACCTCGCTCTGCATACCGTCATCACCCACCAGACTACCGGTGTTTCCCTGTTCATCCCCCTCACCTGCAGCCCACGCTGTTTTCAGATTCTGTCCAGGCACCACGCTCGTCACCATTGCCAGGCTAAGAAGCACTGCCAGTAATAATTTTTTCTTTTTCAAAATGTTATCCTCCATTTTCTGGATCGTTCAGATTCCCCTTTTCATCAATCCTGTACATTCTCGACGATCTTGCCATCCTTGATCCTAATCTGTCTGTCGGCAAGTGCCGCCAGATCATTGTCATGTGTAACCATAACAAGAGTTTTGTTGTGTTCGCTGAGCACATGGCGCATCAGTTCCATCATCTCTGCCGATGTCTTGGAATCCAGATTTCCTGTCGGCTCATCCGCAAATACAATGCTCGGATTAAGCACCAGTGCTCTTGCCATACCGACACGCTGCTGCTGTCCGCCGGACATCTGGTTCGGTTTATGCAGTCGGTACTTCTTCAGTCCGACCAGATCGATCATCTTTCCGGCACGCTTCATGCGGACGCTTTTGGAAACGCCGCGAAATACCAGCGGTAATGCCACATTCTCGACCGCGTTCATGGTCGGGATCAGATTGAAGGACTGAAAAATAAATCCAATCTTCTCCCTGCGAAACTGTACGAGTCTGTTCTCCTTGTACTTGTCGATCCGCTCACCTGCCACCATGATCTGACCTTTGGTAGGCTTCTCCAGTCCTGCAAGCATATTCAGCAATGTAGACTTACCGGAGCCCGATGCACCGACAATGGCACAAAACTCTCCCTCATACACCTGGAAACTTACACCATTCAGCGCACGCACCTCATTCTTGCCGATCGGATAGATTTTATACAGGTCTTTGACATCAATAACGCACTTGCGCGGTTCCCCTTTATTTTCTGTTTCCGGTTTCTCCAAGGTTCCCCCTCCTTTCCCAAAACTGTGCATGTATTACTCCATAAGCTTCCTGATAATACATACTCTACGCTTAGAGTACCATACAATCGTTTCAATATCTTTAAATAATTCTTAAATTTTGACACAATTCTGACAAATTTTCGCTTTTTTTCTTTTTAACGTATGTCAAATCATAAAAAACCGGTATTCCGAAAAGAACTTTTCCTTTCAAAATACCGGGTTCTGTTAGTGTGATCACTGTATATGAAACACCTGTGCCGTCACAATATTAGTTGTCTGCTTCCTCCGTAAACGGTGTACCGTCTGCATTGTATGCAGCGTCGCAGATCTCAACCTTGACGAAATCAACGCCAAGGTAATTATTCGTAGTAAGAAGAAGTACCGGATATGCCTCCAGCGCATTCTTATCAAGATTTAATACCTTACCGATCCATGCGGTATCTGCTAATACCATATTTCCATCGGCATCTCTCTTCACGATTGCACGCTCTTTGTCATCTGTCTTAACCTTGCCATTCTCATCGGTCTCATAGATAACCTGTGCAAAGTCCTTCTCATAACGCCATGCCGCACCGTTCTCATTGACAATGATCGACGGATCGGTGTAAACAAGCTGAAGGTCTGCAGACTGACTGATATCGTCATTGTGCATGGTGATACGCACGCATGGCTTCTCAATCTTGCTCCAGTCACTCAACTGGTAATGTGCATGCCACCATTCCTTTGAGCATGATGTTTCCAGGGTAAGTCCCTCAAATTTATCATTGATGGTCGTGGTTCCCGCATTCCAGTAGCCTCCGACCTCCTGACCGTTATACTGTCCGATAAACTGTTCTCCGAATACGCCGCGGATCTCATTAAGATCAACAGAAGCAGAGGTGGTTGTATTTCTCATAAAATCACCGTCCCAGGTTGCAACAACAAGTGGATCCTGATTGGCAGATACCGGATTCTCCGGGATACCTGTGTGTGTTGTAAGCTTCAGTGCATCGGCTGAGATGCTCGGAGTCGATCCTGTGATCTCTGCAAATACCTGTCCAATATCATCATAGACAAAATATGCCTTTTTCTTATTGCCGGTACCGGAGCGGTCTACATATGTTCCCTCATCCCACATAACCGGAACCATGCCATACTGCCGGCAGCTCTTGAAGAACTGGCGGAAATAATCTGCAATGCCGTCTTTGTTAACAGATACAACACCAAACTCACCAACGATCACGCCGTAGCCCTTCTCGGTAAAAGCGGTATTGACTGCATCGAAATCCTCTTGCATTGCCGCATAATCTTCCTCAGAACCCCAGGTATCCTTGAAATTAGAGGTTCCCTTTGGTGTCTCATAGCTTGAGGAAGAGGACTTTGCAATTCCCCATCCGAGAGGATCATAGTAATGAATGGAAACAAACAGTTTGCTGATTCCGTTGTCACTAACATCCTCCGGCATTGTGAAGGTTAATTTGTCGTTATTTTTCTTAACCTTATCGGAATACTTGTCTCCACAGGTCTGATGCAGGTTTGTGTCATAACCCGGGATCAGAAGGAAACGATCGTAATTGTTGTTGGTCGTTCCGTCCATATTAATACCGCACTCGCGGATAATGTTGACGAAGGTCTGGTTGATCTTATTTGCAACCTCGTAGGTCTCCTCAAGTGTGAGTGTACCGGTCTGCTTGCTTCCGCCGGTCCAGTCATCATTGAGACGTTCGCCCAATTCCTCATTGCCGCCCTCGAAGATCACATGATCAGAATACTCCTGATAGCGGTTTGCGATCTGTGTCCACATGTCCTCATATTTCTTCCATGCCTCTGCACGGACTGCCGGATCCTTATCTCCGAACATGCCCCACCAGCCGTTGTCCCAATGGATATTGATGATGACATACATCTCATTGTTGAGACAGTAGTTCATAACCTCCTCAACACGGTTAAAGTATGCATCGTTGATCTTATAATAATTGCTTCCGTCCGGCTGCTTGACTACCTGCATCATATTGGTCCAGGCAATCGGAATACGGACGGTGTTGATGCCGTATGTTTTCAGTCCGTCGAAAAGCTTCTGTGTGGATACTACATTATCTGCATTGGTCTCGTAGCCGGTTACCCACTGCTCGTCCGTCAGCTTTGCCTGCTCCTCTGCGGAAAGAGCGGTGCAGCTCTTTGCAAGCGTCTGCTCCAGAGAGTTTCCGACATTCCAGCCAAGCCCCATGACAGGTGTGATATCCTGCGCACTAAGATTTCTTCTCATGAGACCATTATCCTTTGTGGTAATGCCGTTGGCAGATGTATGCTCGTCCGTCAGATTGGACTCATTCACTCCATAGGAAGGACCCGGTGTTCTCGACTGAAGCGGTGCCTTTGTCGGAACAGGAGTCACAACCGGTGCAGCGGAAGCGGACGGTGCCACAGTCGGTGCAGCCGGGGCAGGTGCAGATGCTGCCGGAGCCTGTGTCGCAGCGTTTTTCGCTGCTTTCACGGTTACTTTTACCTGAAAATTCTTTGTAATCTTCTTTTTGCCCTTTTTGTAAACAACCTTGGCAGTGACTGTCGTCTTTCCTGCCTTCACGCCCTTGATCTTGCCATTCTTAACAGTGGCAATCTTCGCGTTTTTCGTCTTCCAGATGATCTTCGCCCCGGAAGGCTTGTTCTTAATTGTTACCGTGGCTGACTTTCCAGCCGTAACGGTAACTGATTTCTTGCTGATCTTCGGTGCCTTAGCTGCCTGTGCGCCTGAGTTCCCCATCAGGGATATAAGCATCGCCAGAACTAAAGCGAAGGAAAACCATTTCCCCATAAATCGTTTCTTCATAGTTACCTCCTTCATAATGATTCGATTTGCACTACATACGTAATTATACCAAACTAACCGGAATATTCCTAGATACTTTGTCATTTTTCTGACAAAAAATTGAGCCGAATCTGCCATAATTTTGTCCGAAAAATGACTTATCTGCCTGTTAAGATATGCAATATCAAAAAGAAATTGCAGTGCTTCACACGCAGCTAAGCAAGCTGGTGCTCCGAATGCGGGAGCAGGCGGGCAATCTTCAGCAGGACAAGATCTTTCTGGCAGATGCGCTGGCAGATATTTCGCATCAGCTCAAGACGCCGCTGACCTCGCTGCAGCTTCTGGCAAGCTTTCTGCAGGAGGATGAAGTCAGCACTGAGCGCCGCCGTGAGATTGCGCGTGATATTGTGACATTGCTTGGCAGGATCGACTGGCTGGTGTATGCACTTCTGAAAATGTCGCGGCTGGACGCCGGAACATCCGGCATGAAGGAGGAGACGGTTTCGGTCGCAGAGCTTACGGAGCAGGCGTATCAGCTTGTTGCGGTGTCCATGGATCTGCGGGATATCCGTTGGGATTGTCAGGTGGAGCCGGAGACGTCCTTTACGGGCGATATGTCCTGGAGCGTGGAAGCGGTCGGTAATATTTTGAAAAACTGTATGGAATATTCCGAACCCGGCGGGGCAATTCATGTGACGGGAACGGAGAATCCGCTGTATACGGAGCTTGTGATCCGGGACGAGGGCAAGGGGATTGCGCCGGAGGATCTGCCACACCTGTTTGAACGCTTTTACCGTGGCAAGCAGAACAGCACAGAGAGCGTGGGAATCGGCCTGTCACTGGCACAGAAGATCATCGTGCAGCAGAATGGCACGATACAGGTGAAGAATGCACCGGACCGGGGCGCGGTATTTACGATCCGTTTCTATAAAACAGTGGTATAAGAACGAAAGTGACGAAACTGTCACAATAAAGTCACCGCCCTGTCATCTCATTCCGTTATCATCTTATGATGTAAGATGCAAAGGGCAAAAGCAGATAGCAATGGAGCAATTTGTGACATCCGCTGCGATGAAAGCAGAACAGAAAGGAATGAGAAACGATGGAGATATTAAAGGTAGAACATCTGAAAAAGACATACGGAGAGGGAGAGAATGCGGTTCACGCATTGGACGATGTATCTTTTTCGGTAGAGAAGGGGGAATTTGTGGCGATCATCGGACCGTCCGGCTCCGGTAAATCAACCCTGTTGCACATTCTCGGTGCGGTCGATGTACCAACATCAGGAAAAGTATATATGGGCGGTCAGGACGTATTTGCACAGAATGAGGAGGAGCTGGCGGTGTTCCGGCGTCGTCAGGTGGGGCTGATCTATCAGTTCTATAATCTGATCCCGGTATTAAATGTACGTGAAAATATTACGCTGCCGATCCTGATGGATGGGCGCAAGGTCAATGAGAAACGTCTGCAGGACATGATTCACACGCTGCACCTCGAGGGAAGAGAAAAGCATCTTCCAAACCAGCTTTCCGGTGGTCAGCAGCAGAGAGTTTCCATTGGAAGAGCATTGATGAATGCACCGGCAGTTGTGCTTGCCGACGAACCGACCGGTAATCTGGACAGCCGCAACAGCCATGAGATCATGGGACTTTTGAAGGAGTCCAACAAGGCGTACGACCAGACGCTGATCATGATCACGCATGACGAAAGCATTGCCCTGCAGGCAGATCGTATCATTGCGATCGAGGACGGCAGGATCACAAGAGATGAGGTGATCCGGTCATGAATATATTCAATCAGTTTACATTTCGCACACTCCGCAAAAACAAGATCCGTACACTCGTAACAGTTGTCGGTATTGCACTTTCCGTGGCAATGTTTACCGCAGTGACATCATCGATCGCAAGCTTTCAGCAATATCTTCTGAATATGGAAGTTGTCAGAGAGGGTGCATGGGAAGGCAGAATGATGGCGACTGATCTGCAGAGTATTCAGAATATTACGGCAGATAAGCGGGTCAAAGGCTGGACGCAGATGGATAATCTGGGCTATGCAGAATTAAAGGACTGTACCAATGATGACAAACCGTATCTGATGATCGAGGCGGTTGATAAGGATTTTACCAAATACAGCCCGATCACGCTGTTAGAGGGAAGAATGCCGAAGGATTCTTCGGAGATCGTGATCTCCAAGCATCTGGAATACAATGGCGGCGTGACATATAAGATTGGCGATACATTAAAGCTTTCGGTTGGAACAAGATACAGCAAGGCGCTTTCGGGAGAAAAGTCAGAGGTACTGACGTCAAACGATCCGTACCGCCCGGGGGAAAACGTAAAAGAAAAGTCCTTAAAAACGTACACGGTGGTTGGCATCTGCGACCGCCCGGTGTCCGAGGATTATTCATCGGCGGGGTATACGGCATTTACAAGAAAGGACGACCAAAAGGCGGTTAACTATGATCTGTTTCTGACCTTCAACACGCCGGAACAGAGTTATGATATTATGACAAAATATGCTGCGACCGGTGTGTATAAAACGCATGAAGATCTGCTCTGCTTTGAGGGAAAAAGCACAAATAACAGTTTTAATGCCATTCTTTATTCGATGGGTGCGATTTTGATGGCAATCATTATGGTCGGTGCGATTTCGCTGATCTACAGCGCATTTTCAATTTCGCTCAGTGAGCGTACCAAGCAGATGGGACTTTTGAAATCCATTGGTGCCACGAAAAAGCAGATAAGGCACAGTGTGGTCTTTGAAGCATGTGTACTTTGTATGGTTGGCATTCCTCTGGGAATCGCGGCGGGACTTGGAGGGATCGGAATTACGCTTCATGGAATTTCAGGATTGCTACTTAAGCTCTGGTCGGGAGACACGCCGCTCCGGATCCATCTTGTTGTGACATGGCAGGCGATTGCGATTGCGGTTATTGTCAGCTTTATTACCGTGCTGATCTCAGCGATGATCCCGGCTGCAAAAGCGGTGCGCATTCCTGCGATTCAGGCGATCCGCCAGAGTGATGACATTAAGATCCGTGCGGGCAAGGTTAAAACCTCCGGGCTGACATATAAGCTGTTTGGCTTTTCGGGAATGCTTGCCAGCAAGAATTTCAAAAGAAACCGTAAGAAATATCGTACCACGGTATTTTCGCTTTTCATCAGTATTGTGCTTTTCGTGAGTGCGACCAGCTTCAGTGGTTATCTAAAGAAATCGTCCTCCATTGCGGACAGTCAGCAGGAAAGCTATGACATCGGCTGCTCCGTATCGGATAAGGCAGCGAACGGAAGGTCACCATCTGAGATTGCAGCCGGCATGGAGGCGATCGGTTCGGTCGACAGTGTCAGATACCTGAAGGAAAATTATAATCAGCAGATGGAGATTTCGCAGGAATGTCTGTCCGACGAATATCTTTCCTATGTAAAGGAGAGTGATCCGGGGCGTATCAATGAAAAGAAGGGGACAGTGAGAATTCCGGTCAATCTGACCTTTCTGCAGGATGATGTATTCCGTGAATATCTGCAGGAGAAAAATATGGATGCGGACGAGGACATGACTACCAATCCGATGAACGCGCTGGTGTGGGATCGCTTTGTTCTGGAGGATGAAAAGAAAATCTATTCCATGGAGATCCTGAAGAAGGATAATGTTGATGCGACACTTGCCATGGCAAAGGCAGTAAAGGGATATTATTTCAGCTGGCAGGATGGAGACAAATATATTTATAACAGCGATGACAGCGAAGAGAGCAAAATGATCCCGGTGGACAAGGCGACGATCACACATCCGATTCACATCGGTAAAAGAATGACGGCAAATGCGCCGGCAGGTGTAAGTATTTCCAAGTGGGATGAGGCAGTCAACGTGGTTCTTCCGTACAGTCTGGTGAAGGATGGGATCCTGCGCGGAGTAGTTGACTCGGAGGATGGATATACAAGATATATTCTTATGGCAAAGCAGCATGAGAAAGCAAGCACAGATCTTGCGGGATATTTTGAGGAGGAGCTGTCCGGCGTGGATGCAGGTACGATCGTTGATGCTGCGGCAAGCCGTGATTCCGATCAGGCGCTGATCCTTATTCTCGATATCTTTTCCTATGGGTTTATTGTGCTGATCTCTCTGATCGCGATCGCCAATGTATTTAACACGATATCGACGAATGTTATGCTGCGCCGTCAGGAATTTGCGATGCTAAAATCCGTGGGCATGACCGGAAAGGGCTTCCGCCGCATGATGAATTACGAATGCATTCTGTATGGTATAAAGGGACTTATATTCGGGCTTCCGGTGTCTCTGGCACTTAGTTTTCTGATGTACAAGTCAATGGTGGATGGCATTGATGTAAGCTTTATGTTTCCGTGGCAGGGAATGCTGATCTCCGCTTTCAGTGTGTTTGCAATTGTATTTATCACAATGCTTTATGCAATGCGTAAGGTCGGCAAAGAGAATACCATCGAGGCACTCCGCAATGAAAATCTGTAATTATAAAAATTGAGCCGTGTATTATTTCTGTAACGTAAAAGTAATGAAATCTTATGATTTTTGTTATGGCGGTTTCAGAAAATACACGGTATAATTAGGGAAACAAACGACATGTTCAAAGGGGGAAGTGCGCGCAATCCGGTAGAACGGATGATCTGCACGGTTGTTTTGTGCCGGCGGTTTTAAGCCGAGGCTCTGAGAAAGGAATGAAAGATTAATATGCAGAATATTATTGTGCTTGACGATGAGAAGGAGATTGCGGATCTCCTGGAGGTGTATCTGACGAATGAGGGTTATCAGGTGTTTAAGTTTTACCGGGCAGAGGGGGTGCTCGACTGCATCCGGGACAATGAGATCTCACTGGCGATCCTTGATGTAATGCTGCCGGATATCGACGGCTTTCAGCTTTGCCGCAAGATCCGGGAGAACTGGTATTTTCCGATCATCATGCTGACGGCGAAGGGCGAGGACGTGGACAAGATCACGGGACTGACCGTGGGGGCGGACGATTATATTACGAAGCCGTTCAATCCGATGGAGGTTGTTGCGAGAGTGAAGGGACAGCTCAGACGTTCCCAAACCTATAATCCGTCCATGAGCGGACAGGAAGAGGAGGAGTCCTACAACATCCGCGGGCTGGAGCTGGTGCCGAACATGCACACCTGCTATCTGTACGGCGAGAAGATCGACCTGCCGCCGATCGAGTATGACATTCTCGTTTATCTTTGCCGCCATCTGGGGAAAGTGGTTTCGGCAGAGGAGTTATTTGAGGCGGTCTGGGGAGAGAAATATCTCAACAGCAATAATACCGTCATGGCGCATATCGCAAGGATCCGCGAGAAGCTTCATGAGAATGCACGCGCACCGAAGTTTATCAAAACAGTCTGGGGCGTTGGATATAAGATGGATCGGTAAGGATCCGAAACAGGGAAAGGAATGTAAGAATTTATGGAGGGTGACGTTCGTCAAAAGGTTGCAAAGCAGCTTGTAAAAGGATATCTGGTACACATGCTGGTCTATATTGTGGCAGTGCTGGCACTTCTTGGAATCGCCTATTGGTGGTGCAACAGCCAGATCTGGTATTCGTGGGACGAACTTTACCCTCTTGTTCATTGGCTTCATATCAATGTGGTCGCTGTCTTTCTTGGAGTGATGCTGATCGGCTGCGTGGCGATCACCTGTGTTCATTTCTATCAGATGGCACGTATGCTGGAGCTTGTCACTACGGCTGTAGATGACCTGTATTCCAACCGGATTAACAGCGTAAAGCTTCCGGTTTCCCTGCAGGAGGTGGAGCGCAAGCTGAATGAGATCATGATAGGGATCCGTGACAGCCAGCAGGAGGCGAAGGATGCCGAGCAGCGCAAGAATGACATGATCATTTACATGGCACATGATCTGAAAACGCCGTTGACTTCCGTGATCGGTTATCTGACATTGTTAAAGGATGAACCGGAGATTTCACAGGAGCTTCGTCAGAAGTATCTTGATATTGCCTGGAATAAAGCGGGACGTCTGGAGGATCTTGTCAATGAATTCTTCGAGCTGACCCGTATGAATTTTGCACATATGAGCCTGAATTGTAGCATGGTCAATATGTCGATGATGGTGGAACAGTTTATGTATGAATTTAAGCCTCTTCTGGCGGAGAAGGGGATGGATTATCAGCTGGAGACAGAGCCGGAGATCATGGTGTACTGCGACATCGAGAAGATGCAGAGAGTTTTCGACAACCTGCTTAAGAATGCGATCAATTATGGTTATCCGGACAGCATGATCCATGTTTATCTGGAGAAGAATGGCGAGGAGGGCATGCGGTTGATTGTTCAGAATCATGGACAGACGATCCCTGCCGAGAAGCTGAGCTATCTGTTTGAACAGTTCTTCCGGCTGGACAGCTCCAGAGATTCCCAAACCGGCGGAACAGGGCTTGGTCTTGCAATCGCCAAGCAGATCGTGGAGCTGCACGGAGGTAAGATTTCCTGCGAAAGTTCCAATGAAACAATTGTATTTATCGTGGAAATATGATCGGAGGCACGCCTGACATATGGAAAACCAGACCGGAAAACAACTGAAATATGTACAGATCGTTGAGGAGCTGAAGGGGAAGGTATTGTCCGGGCAGATCCAGCCCGGGGACAAGCTTCCTTCGGAAAATGTTCTTGCTGCTCAGTATCATGTGAGCCGGCAGACCGTGCGCAAAGCGATCGCGATCCTGGAGAACGAGGGCTACGTTTATGCGGAGCACGGAAGAGGAACCTTCTGTACGGAGCTTGTGCGCCACCGGCATGAATCGGGGAACATTGCTGTAGTGACGACGTATTTATCTGATTATATTTTCCCGGAGGTGATCCGCGGGATCGACGATGTGCTGACGAGAGAGGGTTACAGTATCATCCTTAAGAATACGAGAAATTCGCGGACGCAGGAGATACGTTGTCTACAGGAGCTTTTGCAGAAGGATATTGACGGCATTATTATTGAGCCGAGCAAGAGTCAGATCTACTGCAGACATACCGGGCTGTTTGAGCAGCTTAAGCAGTTTCAGATTCCGTATGTATTTATTCAGGGATGTTATGAGCAGATGAAGGATAGTCCGCAGGTGCTGATGGACGACTGTGCGGGTGGCTTTCTGCTTACGAAGCACCTGATTGAGCAGGGGCACCGGCAGATCGCCGGTGTTTTCAAGGCAGATGACA
>OGOQ01001941.1_pt1 | contig 14050 bp, 7 predicted proteins | sample 1552691 | NCBI WGS metagenome assembly OGOQ01 (sample SAMEA2580209, study PRJEB22360) | human gut metagenome | biome: human gut; feature: human-associated habitat; material: faeces | place: Denmark | collected 2008/2010
CCAGGCCGACAAGGACGACCTCTCCCAGACGGAGAAGGCCCTGGAGGACCAGCGCGGCAAGAAGCGCCAGATCGTCGCCGACTATGCCAAGGACAACACCCTGATCCATCAGTTGGTCGATCTCGCCCTTCTCCAGAACGGCATGCTCAAGGGCGCCGCGCTCAACGACTTCGTCAAGCGCTCCGTCGAGGTGCTGAAGTAAAGTAGGATTCCTTCCGCCGCCACACCCCGCGGCCCGTCAGGCTGATGGGGGAAAGGTCATGGTCGCCTTTCCCCCACCCGCCTCTTTTTTTTTCAGCCTCGGCGTTTAGTATTCGTCGCCATACCAGCCGTCCAGATCGTGCTCTCCGTAGTCGTCGTGGTCGTAGCTCTCCTGGTCATAGTCGTCGTGGTCGCAGTCCTCGCAGTCGTGGTCATAGTCTTCGTGGTCGTAGTCTTCGTGGATGTATTTGTTGTAGATGACATCGTCGAGGTCGTGGTCGCCGTGGTCCAAGGCTTCGTCCTCACGCCAACTGTCCTCATGGTCGTAGTCCTCACGCCAACCGTCCTCATGGTCGTAGTCCTCATGATCCCCATGATGCTCGTGCGCGTGGTCGTGATGGTCGTGTGCGGAATGATGGCCCGATCCGCCCAGTCTCTTTTTCAGAAAGTGCGCTATCACGCCCGTGTATATAAAATCGAGTAGTCCCATATTTTTTTTGGCTATTGATACTACCGAGCAAGAACTTTTGTTGTTTTCCCGTTCTCGTCTCGCATGATATAAATCTGCCCTGGTGTCATAGCTTTTACTTTGCGTCCCTCAATAGTGTAAATAGCTTTTGCACCATTTGGCGTTACAAATATTCCTTCTACACCTGTGCCTTGATTCATCTTGGCGGAAGATATGCCTCCCGATGCTTCATAGCTGAGCCAAATCATATCTCGCTTGACATCTATCTGCACCTGAATTGGCCACGGATTAGCCAGCCCACTGTTGTAGATTGTGTAAGCATCCCATTGGTTTTCCCCATCGAAGCGTACAAGACCTATATCAGATACTGCCATCCATAGGGCATCATGCTTGTCTATTGCAATATCCACGATGCTGTTGCCGCCTATGTTGGAGTTATATTGGTTATAGATTTTCCAATTCGTGCCATCGTAGCAAACCAATCCACCACCATAATCTTTACCCATTACAGGCGTTCCATTCCTACTATATCTACTATTCATCCATACTCTGTTATGCGAATCAACAGCGATACAGTCAACATAATTATATGGAATAGGGGAATTTATCGTATCATGACACACCCAATTATGCCCATCAAAAGAGCACACTCCAAGGTCCGCGATTCCAACCCATAGCCTGTCGCTCTTATCAAAAGCGAGGGATGTTATCATGTCGCCTGGCATTGGCGAATTTGAAGAGTTGTATTGAAACCATTGTACGCCGTCGTATTTATATAAGCCATTTGATGCTCCAACCCATAAATGGTTTTTGCTATCGAATTCCAGTTGTTTTAACTGCCCTGTTTGAAATGGCGTGTTATCTCGTTTGAAAACAGTTGTATCGGCATTTTCTATAACAGCCAGTATGGTATCGCTATTATTGGGTGCAACCCACAAACGTCCTCGCTTATCGTATGCAGCTGCGTTAATAGCAGGGTAATAGTCCTTTGCATTAGGAAACAGGTGTTTCCATTCCCCTTTCTCTGTGTATTGGGCAAGATAATCATTGGATGCAAAGCACACGTTGCCTTTCTCGTCGACTGTGGAAACCTCGTGCATCAGGTTCTGCGTCAATATATTCTTCTCCAGTTCTGTCTGTTCAAACGTGCCGTCATAGAATCTGAGCAATCCATGAAATCGTGTTGCTACCCATACATCGTTACCATCGGGTGCGATGTCGCATATCCAGTCGTTGCTGTAGTTTGAAGGAAGCGGGTAAGAGGAGAATTGTTTTCCGTCATATTTGACAAGTACGTTCCAATTTCCCATCCATAAATTACGATTCGTGTCGAAGGCTAATCCGTTAACATTGTTACTTGACAGTTGTCCGCCTGAAGTGTTGTACGAAGTGAAAGATGTGCCGTCATACTTGATTAACCCTCTGTTAGTTGCCAACCATTTGTTGTCTTTATCGTCGATTATTATATTGTTAACTTCACTTGCGCCACAGTTTAGAAGCGTGGTATTACCATTGGAGGAAAGGAAACCAAACGTAAAGCCACCAAACCACAGTGTACCGTTTTTATCAAGAACAAGAGATTGGATAGCAGGATAGGGATGTATGTCTGCTTTGGGGTCGGGAGTGTAAACCGTATAGTAATTATCTTTCAAGATATAGATATCGTGTATTGCTCCAATATACACCTTATCTAATGCATCATCAAAGGCGAAACAGCTTTGAAGTGCAAAAGGGAACTGCCAATTCTGAAATGAGTTTCCATCATAAATGCTCATGCCTGTGTATTGGCCACCTATCCACCACTTGCCATTGTGGTGAGCCAGTCCAACGATATTGTTGTCTGCCAATCCATTTGTTCTATCAAGGAATTGGCATCGACCAGTGTTTTTGTCGTAAATAGCCAGACCGCCATCCGTTCCCAGATAAAGTTTGTCGCCATCTACAACAATGTTTCTGACCCATGCCTTTGAAAGATAATTCTTCCAATCGTTCACCTGTGCGTGACATACAGAAGCAGAAATCTGTATGCAGAGCAACATAAGGAAAATGACCATCTTTCTCATACGGAAATTATTGTCGTCCAACATTGCTTTACGAAGGTCTATTCTGTTCATCATTTCTCTATGTTTTTATTCCAATATGCAAATATAAGACTATTTTTTGAAAAAGTGGATGAATTTCGTAAAAAAACTTACGGTTTACAGTCGCTAAAATGACTCATTTTTCATTTCGTCTTTTCCAGCAATCCTGTTGCTGCTCCCCATCCGCTGATGAATACCATCTGTCTGGCACGGGTGATGGCTACATAGAGTAGGGAGCGGATACCCATTAGATACTCTTTGCGTTCCGGAACATCCATCATAGAGAATGGTTTACCGGAAGTCTCCTTTGATGGCATACTCCGCTCTGTTACACCAACCAGAATGACGATGCGGAATTCCAAACCTTTCAACGAGTGGAATGTGCAGAGTGAGATTCCTTCTTTATTACCCGTAGCGTTTCCACCTTTCAACTCCTGATAAGGAATATCATTGTGATGTAATCCGTCAACAACATCTTTGTATAATGCCCGGGTCCTGGCAGCTATGCAGATATGGTTGAGACTGATGCCATTATTTTCACATACAGCCACTACCTTCATTACATATTCTACCTCTTCATTACTTGATGCAAATATCCTGTAGCAAGGCTTTTCACCATGAACCAAGGAGATATATCCCTTGTTGTTCTCTTCGCCGCCATCCAGGTCGTCGTATTTCTCACCTTTCACTACGGCAACAGCCATGCGCTTGATTTCTTCCGTGGTGCGGTAGTTTACCTTCAGTTTCTTGCTCTTCTTGCCACGGATATTGATTCCGGCAGCAGTAAAGTTAATCTTTCTTCCACTATAGATGCGCTGGTATGGATCACCTGTCAGGAACAGATCGTTTCTTCCTTCTGCTACAAGCTGGCGCAGGAATCGGAGTTCCGGGTTCGAGAAATCCTGAAACTCATCGGCTATCACATGACTGTATGGATGAATCTGATGCTCCTTCATATAGTTAGCTGCCATATTGAACAACTCAAGGCGATCTACTTTCTTACGTTCCTGCTTGAGGGCTTCATACTGCTCTTTCAGTTTCCATATCTCCACACGCTGTTTGCGGGTAATAGGCTTCGTTCTGCCCGTTCTAGCCTGCAGTAAGTACGATTTCAAGTCCTTATTGTTATTATAGATGATTACATCTATATATTCCGAATAAAGGAACTGTTCGTCGAATTCAGAGATATTCTGGTCAAGCACCTCACTCCAGAGAGCCAGGGATTCCTTGTCACCGGAGTAATCCAATACATGGAAATCTGTCGGAAGAATCTTATACTCCTTGGCTACTTCCAAAAGCACCTTATCAATGTTGTTGAGGGCATACTTCTGCTTGTCAATGCCCATTTTATCTACAAGTACTCTCAGGTTTTCTACCAGGGCAGTGGTATAGGTTGTGAAGAGAACCTTCCCGAACATATTGCTCTGGCAGAGATATTTCAGACGATGAATGGCTGCGATAGTCTTTCCGGTGCCAGCCGAACCGCTCACTTTGGTAGAGCCATTGTAATCGCTATCTACCAACTTGCGCTGTGAAGGATGGAGAAAAAGTTGCCATTTCTCCATACCTTCGTCCATGATGCGGGCGAGTTCTTCATCGGTTGTAATCTCGATGAAGCGGCGGCGGTTGTTGCTCGACAGTAATGTATCTTCACCCTCCTTTGCCTTGCCTTCTTCTATATTGGCAATGATGGAGCTGATATCGTTACCATCCATCACGTCAAAGATATTCTCGAAAGCATCCTGCGGAAGCTTCTTCTCTGCCTTGTCCAGGTCATCAAAGTTTCTGATATTTCTGACGATACCGATCAGTTCTTCTGGTACGCCTATTGATAACAGCTGAGCGTCAGTAATATCGCAGAACGGACTCTCGGCAGTTGCATTATTAGAGTTCCCGCTTTCTTCTACGTATGTCTCTTCTTGCTGAATATCAATAGGAATGATCTGGCAGGTTTGTGTATGCTCATTCCATACGAACTTCTTGTTCTGTGCCCAGCGGTATGCCTTGTCGTGCTTATCTACATAGAGCAGCATATAGTTGTCTTGTCCCAATGCACCCACAACGGCACGATACTCCTGGTTTACACGGGCAGTTTTCAGGGAAGAATCCTTAAACTGGGTGATGGATTCCAGGTGTATGGCAGAAGACTGAGAATTCTGACGGAACTTCTTCTGGAAGTCCCTCACGTTTTGTTGGACGTTGCGTGGCAACTCCGTGAATTTATCGAAAAATGAATCACTTAAGAATAGTCTCATATCTATCAATTCTTTTTAAGTTCTACAATGTTGAAGGTCTCAGGTGTATATACTTGATAGCCATGCGCCACGAAGTAGTCGTAAGCTTCGGGACGGTCTGAGAAATCATCTATCACGATGTCCTTGCCTTCTATCTTGATGGCAGCCTCCATAGCTACCTGCCCGTTTTCATCCATAACAGAGAAACCGCCATCGGTATCGAATGGAATCTTGTTGTTCACAAGTTCCGTTACGATATTCTCCAGCCCAGGGAAGTAGAGCAATACTTCATCCAGGTCTATCTGTTCCGTTGGCTCTTCCTGTGCCTTGTTGCTGAAGAATTGCAGGATGTTGAATCGATGCCAGAAGTCTGTCCAGTCGGCTTTGTTGATTTCCGAAAGTCCTTCCTTGATGTCCCATTTATATCTCACGCTGTTGAGGTAGTCTTCTTCGCAATCGTATGGATACCAGGCTGAACCAGCCAGCAGCGTGTTTCGTGGAATGAATGTGGTCTTCACGAAGAAATGGCACTCGTCAGCTTCTTTATCTGAGAAGTCTGCGTATTGTGTCCTTGCGTTTTCTTCCACAGCCTGGTCTATATGGCTATACGATGCTAAGTACTGATTCTCATCTGTCCAGCATGATGCAAGATATGAGAATGCTTCTTCTCTCAGACAGCACAGATCAGGGTGGGACAGCATGAAGACGAAACGCTTTACGGAGTCCTTCATTCTCCAGAGCTCATTAGGGAAATCTGCCAACAATTCGCGGTTAGGAGAACTGACGAACAGTTCATCTGTAGCTTCATCCATATTCTCATCGGGTGAGATATAAGGCTTGATGTCTTCCCAGGTCAATGTCCATGAGAGTTTTGGAAGTCCTGAAGAGTGACTGATGGCTTCTCGTTTCTGAACATCACTGTAGAAACGAAGGTTCTGCTTGCTGGCATGATAATCATAGCCGTCCATGAATACAGACCATTGCGGAATGCCCTGAACTTCCTGTTCCTGACCCTTTACCTGAGCATAGGCACAGATAAACTGGAAATCCGGAACGGTGGTTTTCTCTACGCCCAGCGATGGACCTAGTTTATATTGTGGAAGGACAATATATTTAATCTCCCGTTCATCATCCTTGATGATAAGCTGATAGTTATATGTCTCGTCCACGGCATCCACCTCTTTCTTCCAATTCCAGTGCTTTTTCTTGCAGACATTCTCCATTGTCTTGACGAAGAGAATCTCCAACTCGCTATCCTCAATGACACCGCTGCTCGTGATATTGCCCACAGAACCGTTGATGTCTTCCCAATGATCCAATTGGTCAACAATCTTCTTAAACAGTTCTTCAGCTCTTGCACGGCTCAGGTTCTGGCGTTGCCATTGGTTACCATAGCTCAGGATACAATGGTAGCAGCCGTCCTTGCCTTCTCGCTGACATTCACAGTTGCGGATATGCTCATAGCTGATTTCTATCAGTTTTGAGAACTCCACCTTATTATATAGCTTCGACAGATAGCCCGTACCACCAGGTATCGTATCGTAGATAACCAGATAGTTGTCGAAGTTCTGCGTAGCCTTGTTGTATTCCTGATAGGTGTCTATGCGCAGGTGCTCCGGATTACTCTTGTAGTAATGGCGCATACCCAGTTCGATGCCAGCCTTGAACAGTTGTGATGAAGCCTCTGTTTCAAAGAGCTGTACAGGGAGCAATACCTTGATAGCCTCCGTATGCATGCTTCGGTAAAGATACAGACTGTCGAATGTGTCGGCATGGGCAGCATCGGCAGGATAACCTATTTCCTTATGGTTGCAGTAAGGATGATGCATCTCCTTGGCGTCCATTGTGCCATAGAGCACAGGAGTCGATTTGCCGCAATACCGGCAGGTAACGAAGCCCAGTCCCGATATGTGCTGCTGCTTGTTGATGGTTACCTGGTCGGCAAGCTGCTTTCTGCTGCCATAGTTCACCTCTGTCAGGGTTACGTCCTTGCAGAACTCTATACCGAAGCCCACCTTTTTCAGACCATACGAATGAATGGCTCCATTGTGGTCGAAACGGAAATGCTTCATGGTCTTGTAGAACTCCTCCTCACGCTCTTCCTTGCTGTCGTTGATGGCAGCCTTGTCGCGGTAACAGCTGGATAGTGCAGCTGTAAACTTCAGGAACTTATGCTTGTTGGCGTGCCAGGAGTCGCTGCCGCATTTAGGGCAGGTATTCAGGTTATATTCTGGCATGTCTTCAGTGGCAAGCGCATCGCAGTCGCTGCAGTATCTCAGCATTTTCACCGAATCGGCTCTGTCTTTCAGCGACAATCCGTTGATTGGCAACTTCAGTTTCTGGGTATAGAACTTGTTGTCGGGAGCCAGTTCCCTGATTCCTTGCGAGGCTGGTCTTACCAGTTCCAGGGTAGTTGGTTCTGGCGTGTTTTCTGCCTCATCGCCCAATGCCTTCTTGGAGAAGATAGTAGCGGTCAACTTGACGCCTGTTTCCGGGAAGGCATAGTTTGGCAGCAGACCGGCATTGGTCATAAACTCCACAACAATCTCCTTGTTGATCATCTCTTCCTGAGCTCTCAAGCTTCTGTTCTGATCTAACAGTTCTGTTCGGCGCATCGTATCGTTCATAGGAATCTCCTTGAGCATCTTTCCAATATGGGTCTTTTCTGTACGTATTTGGTTGATGCGCTCTATCAGGTTTTCAAACTCTACAATCACATGCTCATAGAACTTGGTGGAGTCGAGGGTAATAAAGAGTTCATCCAATACGGGTTGCGTATTCTGGGGATACTGCTCTCTGAATCTCTCTTCCAGCTGGATGAGATTTCCCTTGATGTATTCGAATATTCGGTTGATGAAGAAGTTCGGATCAGTCAGCAGAGTATGGTTGAAATGCAGTTCCCGAAGCACGTTCGGAATCTCGTTGTTGCTGTCTGCACTAACCCATGAATCAATACAATAGGCTAGGAAGTGGCGGCGCAAGATGTCTCTAGCCTCCAGGAAACATCCTGGAGTGCTCACTTCACCCTCCATCATCTCCAATGGGGAGGCAAAGTAGAACATGTCGTGCTTGCCTGCCTTGGCATAGTTGAGCACCAGAGCTGAACCTTCCTTACGACCCGCACGTCCGATGCGCTGCAGGAAGTTGCCTGGCTTGGGTGGGATGCCTGTATTGGCTACTACGTTCAGGTCACCGATGTCAATACCCATCTCCAGGGTAGAGGTGGCTGTCAGCACATTGATGGCATGCTGCAGGGGCTTGCCGTTTTCGTCGGTATGGTCTTTGAACTCATGCTCAATCCTTTCTCTTACCTCTCTGTCCAGAAGTCCAGTATGTTCGTGTGCATAGATACGAGGCGAAGATTCTCTGTCATATACCTGGCGATAGTAGTTATCTGACATCGATTCTCCTTCTTCGTAAATTCCTTTATCGCACTTGAAGTCAAGGCAATGGGTGCCTTCGCTCAAAGTATCACTTTTGCCAACAAACAGGTGTGATTCGCATTCGTCACACTTCAGGTTTCTGACTCCTGCCTCCACATAGATGGCATCCGGGCGGATGGCATAGTTCACCATACCATGAGCCTCCTTCTTATCCAGAATCATGCAGTCGGTCATGATGTTGAGCAGCATCACGTAGAAGTCGTTGATCTGTTCTACGTTGGGCTGGAACATCATATCCTGTGGTATCAGGCACTTGATGAAATAGTTGTAGAACCAGTTGCGGCGATAGTTTCTTACAGTCGTCACATCCAGTACTTCATCTTTGGTCTTCACTGGCTGATAGCCTATCATGTGTGGCACACGGGTTGAGCGGAATCCACGATACAGAAAGTGGATGTTGCTCTGGCGAGGCCAGTTGAGCATCACGGGTTTCAACTGCTGTGTGCGGTACAGGCGCAGGAATTCATGGTCTATGCCACCACGCTGGCGCAGACGATGCAATATGCCATTGGCAAAGTGAAGGAAGGCTTGTTCTTCCTTGCATATAAAGTCAAGATGGTTTTCGTTCAGCCATGTTTCCATTTTGTGGAATACCAGGCGCAGGTCGTTCTCCCTGAACAGGGTAGCTCTGGAACCCATCTTTTCCAAAGTACGACCTCGGGTTGACATCATACCAAACTCAGAGCAGATTTCCCAATCCACTCTCAGGTCAAACTCTTTCTTGAACTTATCGGTCAGCTCGCCTGAAGCTGGGTTGCGATAGTTCTTTTTCCTGACTTCGTCATTGCGTACCCCAAGAAATATAAATCTTACAATTTTTCTCGGCAAGAATGCAAAAAACAGGGTTTTTCTCGTATAGGGGGTCGAGCATGCTATTTTATCCGACTTTTTGCGCGCCTCCCTAAGCAACAAAAGCAACCACTGATTATCAAGCACTTACAAACATATTTTGAAAAAGTGACGAAGTCAGGCGATAGTTCTTTTTCAGGTCTATTTTCTCTATCTGGTCATCCGGTATGAAGCGATAGTAGTACTCATCGCCCTCCAGCCTTGCTTTCCAGTATTTCTTAAAACCCTCCTGTAACTCTTTCAGACTGACGGGCTTGTCTATCGTCTTGAGATATTGCTGGATGCTTTGGCGGAAGAGGAAGCGGTAGGTTCTGATTTCATAGTAACCAGCCAGATAGGCTGAATCCTGTACCGAGTTGCTGAAACTCAGCATCTTTCGCTTGCTGGCATCCTCACTGTCCATGTCGCTTGCCATGATTTGGCTCACGCCCACTGATGATAGTGTGGTGGTTCTGCCGCCCACGATGGTGAGTGAATCGCTCATGCAGAGCGGGCACTTCTTGTCCAGGAACAGCGACTTGCCATTCTGGGCAAAAATCCTGCGGCTCAGTACTCTTACTCTGAGCACTTCCGGGTCGGTCTTGGCACCGATGGTCAGGTCGTCAGGATGGATATAGAGAGTTTGGTTTACTCCGTTTTGGTTGATGTAATCCTCGATAGGCTCATTCTTCCTGTTTTCTGTATTCATGAGTATCACATCCTTGTCCCCATCCATGAATGCAGTATTGATGGCAGATGCATCTGTAGCAAACTTTTGTTCAGTTGCCTTCTTGGTGGTAATCCAACCGCTGCTTCCACAGTCTCTGCAGAAGTAGATAGGCAGGGAGATGCGGTCGTCTATAGGGATGCTGTCTCTCCATGTGAACTCCGGTTCATTCTGTACAAACCGCTGAATGCCACTCAACTCTCTCTGCCACAGCTGCACCTGGAGATAGAGCAGCGGAAACTTTCCGCCTGGCATCTTTGCCTCTGATATCAGGGCAAGCATATTCTCCAGTGCTATATTCGCATAGGCTGGGTAGTTGAGGAGCATTCGCTGAAAACCGGCATTCTTTCTTCCCAACTGTTTGCCCAGCTGTTCCATGGTGATAATGCCTTGGGTGGTAACGCTCAGCAGGTCCTTGAATATCTGCAGCTTTCTGAGTCTTGCGCCAATTTCTGCCCGGTCGGCTTTGCTGCCTGGCAACCAAATCTGTCGGATGGTGCGCAGGTAGGCTTCCACGGTCTTGGTTTCTTTCAGGGTGCATCGCTTCAGGTCATACTTCTCTGGCAGTCCATCTTCCGTGATGTCTGCAAAGAAATCTTCCACGCTGATACGGTGCTCTTCTATGATGCTTTCGGCTGTAAACTCTTCGCCGAATACACTGCTGGCATATTCGCACAGCAGTTGCTTGGAGTCTTCCTTGTTGCCGATGGTAGCACTCGTTCCTACTGGGGTAAGTCTGTGCTCCGGCAGATTCAGTTTCAGCTTCAGGCGGCGGATGAGGTTGGCTACATCCGTGCCCTGTGCGCCATCGTAGGTGTGCAACTCATCCAATACCAGGAATTTGAGCATCGGTTCTCTGGCTCCCAGGTTGCCTCGCCACAAGGGAGTATATTTCTGCTGCATCAGGGCATAGTCGAGCATCTTGAAGTTGGTAAGCAAGATATCGGGAACTTCGCCATGTACGATGCTGTCTCGGTTTTCTATGATATGGTCTTTCCCCATCTGGGTAGGGTGCTCCTTGGGGTTCGTACCTTCACCGATAAAGAGTCCGGCTGTTACCTTGCCTCTCAACGGGTGTTCTTCTTCCGTTCCCCAAATGGCTTCGGCAAGACGCTTTGCCTGGTCGCTAGCCAGGGCGTTCATAGGGTAGAGGATGATGACTTTCACGCCCGGGCAAACCTTCTCCCGGTTCATCTGATATACGTAGTCGAGTACAGGGAAGAGGAAACACTCGGTCTTTCCCGAACCGGTACCTGTGGTGAGTAGGGTTGGTTCTGGCTGATGCCCATCGTGGGTGGTCAGACGGCGGAAAGCCTGTATCTGGTGCAGGTGAGGAGTGAACGGCGGACGGATATCCAAGGGAATCTGCTCATCTTCCTTTGCCTTTACAAAGGGAGTTTTCAGGGAGACATAAGGACCCTTGAAGAGTCCGTTTCTGGAATCCTCAATAAACTGGTAGAAAGCCTTTCCCACTTCATTGTCCTTGAAGTGGAAAGTGGCTTTGATATATTCGAGTACGGCGGAGCGTACTTCATAAGCTTGCTGTAGTGGTAACATAGGCTATTGGCTTATCTGATATGTTGTAGTCTGAATATCTCTTTCTGCTTTTCTATCTCTTCCTTAAGCTGCTGCTCTGTAGGGAGATAGGTGAGATATTTTGAAGCAAATAATTGCTTGCTGTCGTGCAGGATAGAAAATCTTGCGATGTCCTGGCTGGTTTCCGAACAGAGTAGTATGCCGATGGTCGGATTGTCGCCTTCCGTGCGTTTCAGTTCATCATACATTCTTACATACATATCCATTTGTCCTACGTCCTGATGGGTGATCTTGGTCGTCTTCAGGTCGATCAGTACAAAACATTTCATCAGGTAATTGTAGAATACCAGGTCTATGTAGTAGTCCTGGGTATCGGTGATGATGTGCTGCTGTCGCTCTACGAAGGCATAGCCTTTGCCCATCTCCATCAGAAATTTCTGAAGATGGGTGATGATGGCACTCTCCAGTTCGCTTTCCGAGAAGCTCATGTCTCGGGATAAGCCCAAGAATTCTGTCACCATTGGCGACTTGATGAACATGGCAGGTGAGTCTGCGTATCCTTTTGTAAGGGTTTTCATCTCGTTCTCTACCTCATCTTTGTGCTCATTGCTGGTTTGCAGAAGTCGATAGTAGTATTGTGAGGCAACATTGCGGTCGAGGGTTCTCGCACTCCACATTTGTTCGGCTGCTTCTTGTATGTACCACAACCTCGCTTGTGCATCATCCACCCTTAAAATGCATCTTAAATGTGACCACGAAAGATTTTGCACACGCGTGTGCAAAATCTCCCAATCAGGAAAATATTGGTATAATTGCTTGAAATAGGCAAGGTTACGAACACCATAGCCGGAGCCGAACTCTGTTGTCAACTGCTGAGATATGGACTTGATGAGCTGTATTCCATAATCTGCACGCTGCTTGCCAAGTTGCTCTTCTTCAACAATACGTTTGCCAATTTCCCAGTTTGAGCGTATCAGGGTTTCGTTGATAGATTGATACGCCCTGTTTCTTGCCCTTGTGATGATGGTTCTGATATCATCTATGACATGTGCATCTATATTTATAATATTCTTTTCCATCTATATATTTTTTCATTTCTTTTTCCTTACTTCCCAATGACCGCTATAGCCGCTAGCAACATACTGCCACCTTGAGTGCCATCTTGAGTATCATCTTGAGTATAAGCCATGCTCAACTCCCATATTAGTGCAATATATCTGCAAAAATACAAAAAAATATTCAGAAAAGTGATTTTATGGATGGATTTTGTTTGCAGGGTGAACTTGATTTAACCTTATTTTATAAGATAGAGGGATGTTGAGCGATATTTTGAAAAGCCTAAATCCTTAATGACATTAATGACCATGACCTTAATGACCGGAAAAGCTTAATGACCCTTAATGACACTGACCCTTCATGACACCTTCGGGAATCAATAAACCGCTCCACCTATTTATATATATAGGAGGAGCGGTTGTAGTAGATAAAATCATCTCAAAAACTAATCACATGCAGATTTCATTCTGCTTTTCTGCATCTTACTTTCTGCTTTCCTGCTGCTACACGCAGCTCGAAACACCGAGCGAAGTGGCTATTGCGGTGAGAATGCTAATCGCAATCTGAATCACCATTTTCCAAGTATCCTTCTTCATAGACTTCTACTTTTTAGAGACTTACATTGTCGTCGCCACCGCCTTCACTGCCGGTATTGCCGCCGCTGGTACCCTGGTCACCAGTGGTTCCGCTACCGCCAGCTCCCTGCGTTCCGCTGCCTTCAGTTCCGGTAGTTCCGCTGCCTCCGCCCTGGGCTCCACCGCCAGTGGTTCCGTCTCCGTCGCCGCCTCCGTCAGGAATTTCTGGAATATTGAGGTCCACGTTGGTCTTGCCCTCCCTGATTGCCTTCAGCACGGCTGCCTGAGCACTTCGGCTAGCCACGAGGTTGAATTCTGCGTCGTCGAGCAGGTTCTTGAACTGCTGTCCAGGCTCCCACTGAACCTTCACGTTGGTGATGTTCTGCGCCGTAAACTTGTCGGCAGTCTCTGCACCCTTGGAGCTGAGCAGGAGAGAGAAGTCGCCCAGATCACCCAGACGGATCTTCTTGCCTTCGAGCAGCATCTCTCTCATGCAGTCCACTGCCATGTAGAGGATGGCGCTGATGTCAGCTCTTGAATACACGCTGCCGTGAGAAGTGATGTGCTTGGCAAACTTCTCGATGGTCATCACATCGGTGTACTGCGAGATGGCGAACGCATTCTGCTTCTCGGTCTTCACCAGGTCGGTGTCCTTCTTGTCCGGCTCCTTGCCGTCCTTCTTAGCCTGGTTGATACGTGACTTTGCCTGGTTGATCTCAAGGAGGTTTGCGTTCACGCTGCGCATTACGATGCTGTAGTTAATCATACTCTGTTCTGTGTTTAAGAGTTCTCTGAATCACAACTACCCGGAAGCCCTCGTTTCTGCCCGATTTGGGGTCTTCATAGATGACCGGCGCCTGCCATCATTTAAGCCCCGCCCCGGTCTTCATAGATGACCGG
>OGOQ01001947.1_pt1 | contig 13995 bp, 10 predicted proteins | sample 1552691 | NCBI WGS metagenome assembly OGOQ01 (sample SAMEA2580209, study PRJEB22360) | human gut metagenome | biome: human gut; feature: human-associated habitat; material: faeces | place: Denmark | collected 2008/2010
CCGCCGTCTTACACGCGTCGCGCTTCCCCGCCCGCATTGTGTCCACCGCGCCTAGCCATCCGCCAAGCCGCCCATTGCGGTCGGGGTGAGCCGCCTATCGGGCTCTTCCTGCTGCCCTCGTGCTGCCCACGCCGACGCATCGTGCCCACCGATGCGCGCTCGCCGGCACCGCCCGAGCCAACCGAGCCCCGGCCCCGAGCCAACCGGGCCTTGTCCACCCGTGGAGCCGTCTGCGCCCACCCGCGCTCCGCCACCCGCCGCGTCTCACCCTGCCGCGTGGGTCCCGCTGCGGTTCCGGTAATTCCCGCGAAATGGTGCGGTGATACAATTGCCCATACAAGAAAACTCCGTTTTTAAGGACAAGCAATGAGCTCTATTTTTGGCGACAAGCCCGTAGTGGGAATCATCATGGGATCCGAGTCCGACATGCCTACGATGGAAGCGTGCATGAAACAGCTTGAGGAACTGGACGTTCCCTACGAGGTTAAGGTGGCAAGCGCTCACCGCAAGCCCGCAGAGGTACACGAATGGGCATCTTCTGCAGTAGACCGCGGCATTCGCGTCATCATCGCTGCTGCTGGCAAGGCTGCTCACCTCGGCGGTGTTGTTGCCGCCTATACGCCGCTCCCTGTTATTGCCGTCCCCATGAAGACCAGCGATTTGGGCGGCTTGGACTCGCTGCTTTCCATGGTTCAGATGCCCAGCGGCGTACCCGTTGCAACGGTTGCCATCAATGGCGCAAAGAACGCCGGCATCCTGGCTGTTCAGATGCTCGGCACCGGCAACGATGAGGCGCGTGCCAAGATCGAAAAGCTCAAAGCCGATATGGCCGAGGCGTAAAAGGATATAGCTTAATGGCAAAAGAATTTTTGACGGGTAACGAGGCATTCGCCCATGCCGCCCTCGAGGCGGGCGTTCGCGTGTGCGCCGGATACCCAGGCACGCCTTCTTCCGAGGTCATCGAAACGGTGGCCAAAGAACATGCCGCCGGTCGCGCCGAAGGCGTTCATGTTGAGTGGTCCACGAACGAAAAGGCGGCTTTGGAACTGTTGGCGGGTGCGGCCTATTCTGGCGCACGCACGCTGTACACCTGCAAACAGGTGGGCTTGAACGTTGCCAGCGATGCCCTGATGTCGTTGAACTATGTGGGCGTGAAAGGCGGCACTGTTCTGTACGTGGCCGACGATCCGGGCCCTATTTCTTCTCAGACCGAGCAGGATACGCGTCGTTTTGCGGCCTTCGCCAAGGTGCCGGTGTTCGACCCGGCAACACCCGAGCAGGGATGCCAGATGATGAGCGCCGCCTACGAGTTGTCTGAGAAATATCAGACTCCCGTGCTGATGCGCCCCACCACACGCGTATGCCATGCCTCCACCTATTTCGAGGTGGCAGAACATACCCAGGCGCGCACACCCGAAGGCTTCAAGCGTGATTCACGTTGGGTTATTTTCCCGAAGCGCTCCTATGCTGCGCACAAGGAAATCAACGAGCGTCTGGTTTCCATTGCCAACGATTTCTCCGAGAGCGAATTCGACGCATTCAACCCCATGTTCACCGAGGGCGAAGATGCTCAGTTCGGCATTGTTGCCGGCGGCATTTCGTACGCCTATACGCGTGAGGCATTGCGCTTGCTGGAAGAAGAAGCTCAGGCGGGCAAGCTCGTGTGGGCGCAAGGTGCTCCTGCAGCGCCAATTCTTCCGCCGCAGTGCGAAGGCGGTTACTGCACCATGGGTGGCCCCGCTTACGGCAAGACGGTGGATGCTCTTCCTGCGTATCGCATTATGCAGGTGGGCACGCCGTATCCGTTCCCCCAGAGGCGCGCCGTGCGTTTTGCCGAGGGCTTAAGCGATGTGATCGTGTTCGAAGAGCTGGATCATGTTCTGGAAGACGAAATGCTGAAAACGGCAGGGTGCGCGCATGCCGGCTATCGCGTGCATGGCAAGCTGACAGGTGAAACCACCGACCGCGGCGAAAACACGGTAGACGCCATTGCTGCTCAGCTGCGTGCATTCTTCGGTGTGCAGCTGGCCGAGCCCCGCAAAGTGTTTGGCGCTGAAGCTGCCATCGCTGCAAGTGCTGGCGAAGAAGCGGCTCAGATTCAGCCGCCTGCCCGCCCTCCGCTGCTATGCCCGGGCTGCCCGCATCGTGGTGCGTTCTACGCGGTGAAATCCGCGCTGAAGAAGCCAAGCGACGGCATTTTCTGCGGCGATATCGGCTGCTATACGTTGGGCAATGCAAAGCCCTTGAACGCTGTCGACACGTGCCTGTGCATGGGTGCGGGCATTACGGTGGCGCAGGGCTTTAGCGTGGTAGAGCCTGGTAAGAAGGCCCTTTCGTTCGTGGGCGATTCCACCTTCTTTGCCAGCGGCATGACGGGCATTGCCAATGCGGTGTACAACCAGCACGACATCACAGTATGCGTACTGGACAATGCCACCACGGCGATGACCGGATCTCAGCCTCATCCGGGCACGGGCGTTACCTTGATGGGTCCCAAGTCCGAGCCTATTTCCATCGAAGCGGTGCTGCGCGCATTGGGCGTGAAGGTTATCACCCGCGCCAATCCGCTGCGTTTGGACGAAGCACGCGAAGCGGCTCGTGAGGCAATTTACTACGATGGTCCTTCCGCCATCATCTTCGAATCGCCTTGCGTGAAGCTGATCAAGCCTGGTGCTCCTGTTCGCTACCGCGAAGAGGCGTGCACGGGCTGTGGCAAGTGCGTGTTGAAAATCGGATGTCCCGCGCTTTCTTGGGACGCCGAGAATCGCCGCCCTGTTGTTGACGCTTCGCTGTGCAACGGCTGTGGTTTATGCACGTATCTGTGCGAAGACGGCGCCCTAGAGTGCGATGGGAACGAAGGGAGTGCGCAATGATCAACGTTTCTCTTGCCGGCATCGGCGGGCAGGGTAGCGTACTTGCTGCGAAGATCTTGGCCGAAGCCGCCCGTTCAAAGGGCTGGCAGGTGCGCACGGCTGAAACCACGGGCATGGCGCAGCGCGGTGGCGACGTTATGAGCCACGTGCGCATGGGCAACAATGGCGAAGAGGTGTTTTCTCCGTTGCCTGGTGATGCGTCCGACGATGTGATTATCGCGCTTGAACCCGGCGAGGGCCTGCGTGCCCTTCATCTGCTGAAGCCTTCGGGCGTGATGGTAGTTGCTCGTTCAGGCGTTGCCCCTACGGTGGGCGATTTCAAATCGCCTTCGTACGACCCTGCCAAGATGATCGAGGCTTTGCAGGCATCGGGTGCTCATGTGGTTGTGGTGGACGATGTTGCCCTGTGCGACGCACTGGGTTCCCGTAAGGCGCTGAACATTATCATGCTGGCAAGCGCCCTTAAGGCGGTAAACGCACCCGAAAGCCAAAGCTCCCTTCGCGGCGTGCTGACGCTTGATGATATGCGCGCCGTTGTTCCCGCTTGCGTGAAGGAGCGTTTCGTCGAGATGAACCTTCGCGCTGTCAGCTTGGTCGAGGGCGTGTAGGCAGGCTGGTGCTCGTGCTTTCGGTTTGGTTGGGCGCATAGCCTGATCTGGATTGGCTTTCGCGCCGACAACGGTTGGGGCGTGGTTTTGATTGGTTTTCGCGTTGCGGGTCTGGTTGTGGGCGCGTAGGCCGATAGGACCCGCACCATCAGCCCAGTTGGGGAACGTGCGGCTCGATTGCTGCTTGTGCCGTTAGCTTGGCTGAAGGCACCTAGCTCGATGGGCCGCACCGTCAGCCTGGGTTTGGGTGCGTAACTCGATTATTCCGATGCGTTTCGCTTTATCGTGCTAGAGTGTGACGCATCATCTGTAATTTGGTTAGAAGCCGCAAGGGGAGGGTACCCCCTATTTGCGGTTTGTTTTCAGCGTAACAAGGCAACCTGCTACACAGAAAGGCAGATCCATGGAATTGACCGACGAGCAGTTCTCCCTCATCAAGGAGCAGTTCAAGACGCTGAAGGAGCGTTCGCCCTTCTATGCGAAGAAATTCGAGGGCATCGATCTTTCTGACGTTCAGACCCAGGAAGATTTTGAGAAGCTGCCTTTCTCCGAAAAGGCTGACTTGCGTGAGGCCTATCCGCTGGGTTTGGCCGCCGTGCCCGAGGAAAAGATCGTTCGCATCCATTCTTCTTCTGGCACCACGGGTATTCCGGTGGTGATTCCCTATACCCAGAAGGATGTTGACGACTGGGCCACGATGTTTTCGCGCTGCTACGAAACGGTGGGCATCACCAACAAAGACCGCATTCACATTACACCAGGCTACGGTTTGTGGACGGCTGGCATCGGCTTCCAGCTTGGTGCTGAAAAACTGGGCGCTATGGCGGTTCCGCTGGGTCCGGGCAACACCGAAAAGCAGCTGCGCATGATGGAAGATATGCAGTCTACTGTTCTGTGTGCTACCTCCTCCTATGCTCTGCTTCTTGCCGAAGCAATTGCCGAACGCGGCATCCGCGACAAGCTTGCTCTGAAGAAGGGCGTTATAGGTTCCGAGCGTTGGAGCGAAAAGATGCGCCATCGTATTGAAACCGAGCTGGGCATCGAGATCTTCGACATCTACGGTCTTACCGAAATCTATGGACCGGGCATTGGCATTTCTTGCCACGAGCACGATGGCATGCATCTGTGGAGCGACTACGTATATGCCGAGGTCGTTAACCCGAAAACAGGCGAGCCCGTGCCCGATGGCGAGGTTGGCGAGCTGGTTCTTACCACCCTACGCAAGGAAGGCGCTCCTCTTATCCGCTACCGCACGCACGACCTTACCCGCATCATTCCGGGCGACTGCGCTTGCGGCATGAAACACCCCCGCATCGACACGCTGGTAGGCCGCACCGACGATATGTTCAAGGTCAAGGGCGTTAATATGTTCCCCGCTCAGGTGGAAGAGGTCATCGCCGCAACCTCGGGTACGTCTTCCGAGTACCAGGTAATGATCGAGCATATCATGGGCCGCGACGTGCTTACAGTGCTGTTCGAAACCTCGCTTGAAGGCGAAGCTTTGCAGCGTTGTGAAGAAGAGCTGGCGCTCATCTTCAAGGCAAAGATCGGCTGCACTCCCGATGCCAAGGGTGTGCCTATCGGTGAGCTTCCCCGCTCCGAGAAAAAGACCCAGCGCATTTTCGACAGCCGTTACTAAGTTTTCCCAACGCCGCCCCCCACGGGCGGCGTTTTTTATGGCGTAGGCTAGGCGCGTTATTGGGCGTCGAAAGATGTGCCGCTTCGGATTGGGGGTTATGGGCAGAAAGCGACTTGCCGGTTATGGCAACCCGCACCTTGCAGAAAGGGGCTTGCTGGTTGCGGCTATTCTTGCCTTGTTGAAAACGCCCTGTAGGTTGCGGTGGCAGACATTCGGCGGAGCCGTTCGTAGGTCGCAGCGACCCGCATCCGACGGAGCCGTTTATGGGTTGCGTCTGCCCGCAATCCATAAACGCCGTTTGCAGGTTACAGATTCCAAGAACGTGTTACGGCATGCTATGATGTTACGGTCCTAAAAGAAGTAACATCGACGCAGAAGGGGACGCGATGCAGGAAGCCGCGCTTGATCCCGATTACGAATCACTTTCCTGGTCTGATTCTGATGACTACGATCAGTACGTAAACGAAGAGCTGACAGATTCCCGCTCGGCGAAGTGGGTCGCCCTGGTTTCTCGCTTGGCGGGGTGCTCCCTTGAAGGGAAAACCGTCCTCGATTTGGGCTGCGGCCCTGGGTTCTTTCCCTGCGCGCTTGGTGCAGAAGGCGCCAAGGTGTATGGCATCGATACCTCCGATAACATGCTGGCGTGCGCACGTGCGAATGCCGAAAAGCGCGGCGTTAACGCTGTGATGCTCCATATGGACGCCGAAAGCTTGAGCTTCCCCGAGGCAACCTTCGACCTGGTTGTGACGCGCAACGTTACGTGGACGCTGCCGAACCCGGTTGCCGCCTATCGTGAATGCCTGAAGGTTCTGAAGCCTGGCGGAAAGCTGCTCGTGTTCGATGCGAACTGGCACCACGAGTTCTATAGCGAAGCCGTTGCGCAGAAGGTGCGCGAAAATGAAGCGGCGTATTATCAGAGGACGGGCATTCACGCAGCTGTGTGCACCAACGACAAGCCTTACTACGACTCTCTTCCCCTTTCGTCGGTAGTGCGCCCCGCATGGGACGCCGATGCCCTGATGCAGGTGGGCTTTGCCGGCATCACGGTAATCGAAGATGCCGGCAAGGAAGTGTACCTGGACTGGGAATATGAGCTTTACGGCGCTTCTCCTCTGTTTGCCGTGGCTGCGGAAAAACCCGTTGCTGCTGCAGAAGGAAACGAAGCCTTTAACGTGCTCAAAGCCACACGTGACTATTGGAACGAGCGCTCCAACACGTTTGGGCTCGATGGCTCCATCGATAAATGGGGCGACCTCATTCAGCAAAAACTTCTGCAGCGTGGCGTTACGTCGCCTTGGGTTCTTGATGCTGGCTGCGGTACGGGTGCCATGGCGCTCACCCTTGCATCACGCGGGTACCGTGTGTGCGGCGTTGATTTTTCTCAGGGCATGTTGCTCCATGCTCGCATGAACGCAAAACATCAGGGCCTGGAAATTCCTTTGGTATTGGGCTGCGTCGATCAGCTTCCGTTCGTTCCTGAAACCTTCGATGTGGTGGTAAGCCGCAACGTGCTTTCCAACTTGGCTGTTGCCAAGGAGGCCTTGGAAAGCTGGCGCGATGCGTTGCGCCCTGGTGGCTACCTGGTGTATTTCGATTCCTCCTGGTGGCACTACCTCCACGAAGAATCGCTGGACGCTAAGCGCGCCCTTGCGTATGGTACGGGTTCTTCGCCCATCTTCAACGTCCTTGAAGAACTCGCGAAAGACATGCCCATTGCTGCGGCGGACCGCCCTGCGTGGGACGTGATGGCCCTTCGCTCGCTTGGCTTCGAAGTTGAAGCAGTTGAAGATGTTTCTTCGCGTGTATGGACTGCCGAAGAACAGCATCGCTATGAATTTGCCCCGCAGTTTATGGTGGTTGCGCGAAAGCCCGCTCGCTAGGTGCCCCATGAAAAAAATGATCGTACAGCGACTGCTGCATCTTGTGGTGGTGCTGTTTTTGGTGACGCTTGTCTCGTTTTTCCTGATGTACTTTTCTCCCGGCGATCCGGTCACGGCACTTTTGTCGCGCGGCGGCACGGTGCCCGACCCTGATGCGGTTGCCCAGAAAAGGGCAGAGCTCGGCCTGGATAGGCCTGTGGCGGAACAGTACGTTGCGTGGCTGACGGGGGTATTTCAAGGGAATTTGGGAATATCGATCAGCTCGGGGCGGCCCGTTGCATCGGAAATTGCTGCGCGCATGCCAGCAACGTTGTTCTTGGCCGTCACCTCTCTTGCGCTCACGCTTGTGGTGTCCATTCCTCTTGGTTGCCTGTGCGCTCTGAAGAAGAACCGCGCAACTGATTTGATTATTCGCTTCGCTTCCTTTGTGGGGGCTTCGGTCCCGGGCTTCTTGATGGCTCTGGTCTTAATATTTGTATTTTCCCTGACGCTTCATTGGTTGCCCAGTATCGGAAGCATGAAGGGTGCGGGCTGGGTTCTGCCTGTTCTGACACTGGTCCTTTGCGAATCAGCGATGTACATCCGCCAGATTCGCACCATCGTGTTGCAGGAAATGGAACAGGATTACGTTGAAGCGGCGCGTTTGCGCGGCATTTCCTACGTTGCCATTCTGTCTCGCAGTGTGCTGAAAGCTACGGCGCCTACCATTTTGGTGCTGACGGGCATGACGTTTGCACAGCTTTTAGGCGGCAGCGCCATTATCGAAAACGTATTTTGCTGGCCTGGCATCGGCTTCTATGCGGTACAGGCAGTATTCGCGCGCGATTACCCGGTAGTTCAGGCGTACGTACTTATCGTTGCGGTGCTCTTTGTGCTGGTCAACCTTTGCGTTGACTTGCTCCAGGCTCGTATTGACCCCCGTGCCCGTTTGGCGCTTGAGCAATCTGCCGCCCAAGACAGGCGGGGTGGTGTGCGTGCTTAGGGGTAAACGTCGAAGCGGCGGTTTGGCTGGGCGTCGTGCGCTCTGTTGCGGCATTGTTGCGCTGCTTATCGTTGCGTTCTCGTTCGTTGCGCCTTTGTTGTGCCAGCACGATGCCGAACTTGCCAACCTCGTGTTGTCGAACCGCGCACCCGACGGGGAATTCCTTATGGGCACCGATTCGCTGGGGCGCTGCATTTTATGTCGTGTGCTAACAGGATTGCACACCACCGTGCTTGCCGCTTTGGCGGTCGTGGCTTTAAGCGTTGTTATCGGTTCGGTTCTGGGTGCGTTGTCGGGGTATATCGGCGGCGCGTTCGATTCCGTGGTGGTGCGCATCACCGATGCCTTCATGGCGTTCCCGACCTTGGTTTTGGGCATTGCCATTGCCGGCCTTCTGGGCGGCGGTTTGCAGAATGCGGTTATCGCGCTGGTGGTTCCCGGCTGGACACGCTTTGCGCGCATTGCCCGTTCTTCCGTGCTGGCGTTGAAAGAGCGCCCCTTCATTCAGGCAGCAATTATTGGCGGCCTGAGCAGAACGGCAATCGCTCTGAAGCATGTGTTGCCCAACATTCTTCCACCCCTGATTGTTACGGCGTGTTTGGATATTGGCGGATCGATGCTCAGTTTGGCGGGACTTTCGTTTTTGGGCCTGGGCGCATCGCCTCCTTCGCCCGAGTTGGGTGCCATGATCAATCAGGCCGCGTCGGGGTTCCAAACTGCACCCTGGGCGGTATTCGCACCGGGTTTTGCCATCTTCTTGGTGGTTGCGGTGTTCAATTATTTCGGCGATTCGGTTAACGAAGCGCTTGGGAATAAGAGCTCGCTGTTTGCGAGGGTAAAGAAATAAAGCCATCGAGGAAAGGAAAATGGGATGGTGAAAGTTAAGAAGAGGTGGGCAAAGCGCATTGCCGCTGTAACCCTTGCTTGTGCTTTGGGCGCAGGTGCGGTGGGCGCGTTAGTGGGATGCTCGTCGGATTCCAGGAGCAATAGCGACGAGATGAGCGTTGCCTGGACTTCCAACGCTGGCGAGTTCAACCTTGACCCAACCAACAACTACATGGGTTGGCAGGGTTCCTATCTGGGCATCTACGAGCAGCTGTTCCGCATTGATGCCAACTTCGATCCTCAGCCCATGTTGGCTGAGTCCGCCGAAATGGTGAACGACACCACGTGGAAGATCACGATTCGTGAAGGGGTAACGTTCCAGAACGGTAACGAGCTCAATGCTCAGGCGGTAGCGGATTGCCTAAATCGCACCATCAGCATGAACGAGCGAGCCAAGAAATCGCTCGATATTGCCAATATGGAAGCTGACGGCAACGTGCTTACCGTTACCACCAATTCCCTTAACACCGCCTTCAAGAACGAACTGTCCGAGCCCGTTGCATCTATCATCGATGTGAACTCGGGCGCTGCCGAAGACGAGCCTGTGGGCACCGGCCCTTACAAGATCGATTCGGTTGCAGGCAATGGAGACGTTGAGCTTTCTGCCTACGATTCCTATTGGCAGGGCGAGCCGAAAATCAAGACTGTGCATGCAAAGTACCTTACCGACGATCAGTCGAAGGTATCCGCGCTGCAGTCTGGCGAGGTTTGTGCGCTGATGAATGTTGCAGACGACCAGCTTGGAAACTTGAGCGATACGTCCAAGTACACTTTGCATCAGACCAATCAGGCTCGTGCCCATATGCTGTACTTCAACATGAAGAGCGAAGCTATGCAGGATGATGCGGTTCGCCAGGCTGTTGGCATGTGTGTCGATCGTGATTCGTATGTTAGCTCCATCTACAACAATTCCGCCGAGGCATCCCACGCTGCATTCCCTGATTCTTCTGGCTATGCCGATGGTGTGACCTGCGATAGCTTCGATGCTGAAAAGGCAAAGCAGATTCTGGCCGATGCCGGCTACGCCGATAACGATGGCGATGGTGTGCTGGAAAAGGATGGCAAGAAGCTTTCCCTGAAACTGATTACCTATCAGGCAAACGCTGCATTGCCCATGGACTGCGAAGCGCTGGCATCACAGCTTTCCCAGATCGGCATCGCTGCTGATATTGAGGTAGCCGAAAAGATCACCGTTCGTTTGGCCGACAGCGACTGGGACATTGGCACCATGGCTTACTCCACGCTTCCCACGGGCAATCCCTACACCTACCTGTCTGCGGTTATGGGCTCCGATGGCACCAGCAACTACGGTCATTACAGCAACGCCAAGGTTGACGAGCTTCTTGGCCAGCTGAAGAAGACCAGCGACGAGGCCGAGCAGAAGGAGCTGGTGAAGCAGATCCAGCAGATCGCGCTCGGCGACCATGCTTATGTCTACATGGTCCATACGCTGGTAAATGACGTTACGGCAGCCGACGTTGAGAACCTTGCTATGCAGGGTCAGTACGACTGGCTGAACTATCAGATGTCTTACAAGTAGGGTGCATGTCTGCAATTTTCGAAATAGAAAACTTGCGTGTTGCGTACAACGGTGACGCCGTGCTTCACGGCGTCACCGTTTCCCTTGGTCAGGGCGCTATCGTGGGCATCGTGGGTGAATCGGGTAGTGGCAAAACCACGCTGCTACGCGCCTCGCTGGGAATGCTTGGGCAGGCGGGCGAGGTTTGCGGCGGCTCCATTCGCTTTGCCGGGAAAGACGTTTCCGGTATGTCTCAGGCCGAGCATCTTTCCTATGTCAGCACGGTGGCGTCGTTGGTGTCGCAAAACCCGCAGCGGGCCTTCAGCCCCGTTCGCACGCTAGGCTCTCAATTCGAGGAGACTGCTCTTTTGCGTGGTGAGCTTTCGAAGGGGAAGGCACGCGCGCGTGCGGCGTCGCTTCTTGGAAGGCTGGGGCTTTCCGATCCCGAGCGGGTTCTGGACAGCTATGTTTTCGAGCTTTCCGGCGGTATGGCCCAACGTGCTGCTATCGGTCTTGCGCTGATGAATTCCCCAAAGGTTGTTTTCGCCGATGAGCCTACCAGCGCTCTTGATGTGGCGGTTCAGGCACAAGTGGTAGAGGAACTCATTTCAGCAAATCATGAATTTGGGGTGTCGCTTTTGGTGGTGTCCCACAACATTGCCGTGATGGCCCACATGGCCCAGTATCTCTATGTCATGAAAGACGGGGAGGTTGTGGAGCAGGGGCCCTCCGAGCAGGTTATCGCTTGCCCCCAGCATCCGTACACCCGTCAGCTTATTGCTTCCGTTCCCAAGCTAAGGAGCGTTCGATGAAGGCGCTGGAGGTTAACGGTGTATCCAAGCGTTTCCCCGGCATGGAAAAGCCGGCACTGAACAGGGTAGGCTTTACCTTGGAGCAGGGTGAATGCTTGGGTATTGTTGGCGGCAGTGGCAGTGGCAAAAGCACGCTGGCCCGCGTTATCACGCTGCTTGAGCAGTCTGATGGTGGCTCGGTTTCCTTGTTTGGGAAAGAAATCCTCGGTTTGCCACGCAGGCAACGTAAAGATGTGTATTCGAGCATTCAAATGGTGTTCCAGATGCCGCTGGAATCGTTCGATCCCAGTTATACGCTGGGCGCCAGCATCGCTGAGGTGGCGCGCAGTTTTGGTGCCACGCGTGCGGAAGCGAAGGAGCGGGCCCTTGAAAAGCTTCAGCTGGTTGGCTTAGACGAGAGCTTTTACCAGCGTTTTCCTTCTCAGGCAAGTGGAGGTCAGTGTCAGCGCGCGGCATTGGCAAGGGCGCTTACTGCCAACCCTTCGGTGCTGATATGCGATGAGATAACCAGCGCCCTTGATGTGTCTACTCAAGCGCATATTGTCTCGCTCATCGAACGGTTGAAGGGCAAGGCATCCATCGTGTTTATTACTCACGACTTGGCTCTTGTGTCGGAGCTGGCCGATAGGCTTCTGGTGCTTGACGAAGGGGAAGTTGTTGAATGTGGCCCCACTGAAAACGTGGTTGCCAACCCTCAGAGTGCCTGTGCGAAAAAGCTGATGAGCTCTGTGTATTCCCTTGGTGGTTTGGATTGAGGGTTTTGAGCTTGCGTGCTTTGGGTTCGAGGAGCTGAAACGGGCTGGGCGCTTCTGGGCGCTTTGATGTCTGACGCTGAAGCGGCCTTGGCGTTTCGGGGCTGGGGCTCCGCAGCGGATTGCGGGCTTTGACCCTAGTGCCGAAATGGCCCAGGCGATTTGGGATCGGGGCTCCGCGGCGGATTGTGTCTCCCGCGAAGCCGAGGCATCGCAGCGGGTTGAGCCCCGCGAAGCCGAAGCATCGCAGTTGTTCAGGTGTTTTTCCCAGAGAGCATTCGCGGAAATGCCAATGGCAGACGCGGCGGTGAAAGCCGTCGGCTTCGCCAAGCGCACCGACGGCAAAGAAATGGTTGATGAAGGGCGGAGTGGTGAAAACAATAGACTTCACCAAGGGAAACATGGCGAAAAACGTTGCCTGCTTCGCCCTCCCTTTGCTGTGTGCCAACTTGGTGCAGCTTTTGTATTCTGCCACCGATGCGCTCTTTGCTGGAAATGTTGAAGGAACGGCGGGAATTGCTGCCATTGGGGCATCGTCCCTTGCAGTAACGTGCGTGGTGAGCTTCCTATCTGGCTTTTCGGTTGGCTCCAACGTCCTTGTTGCGTCGAAGCGCGGTGCAAAAGACGAAGAAGGGCTTCGCCGGGTTTTTGGCACCTCGGTTCTTCTTGCGTTGCTTATGGGCGCTCTGTTTTGTGTTGTGGGAATTGCCTGTTCGGATGTGCTGGTGGGACTGATGGCGGTCCCCGAATCCGTGCATGACTGTGCTCTTTCCTACCTGCGCATCTATTTTCTGGCGCTTCCTTTTATTGCTCTTTATGACAATGTTGCTTCCTGCTTGCGGGGAATAGGTGATTCGCAAACTCCTTTATATGCCCAGATCGTTGGTGGAATCGTCAACGTTATCCTCGACGCGGTGGCGCTTCTGGTCTTGGGGCTTGGCATCGATGGCGTGGCGTGGGCGACGTTCTTTTCTCAGGGCATTGCGTTTCTGTTCGCGTTTCTGCGCGCTAAGTCGATGCTTAAGGTTCGTTCTGTGATTCAGCCGACGACGGGGCTTGCGGCGGATCTCGCGATGCGGCCGGCGCAGGAGGCTGAGTCGCAGCTTATGCCGCGGTCGGCAATGGGTACTGTGACCGAGTCTGCAATGAGGCCTGCCCAGCTCGCGACGAGACCTGTGATCCAGTCTGTGGCGAAGCCCGCAGTCCGTTTGGGCAAAGCGCTTACCTGCATGGATTTCGTAATTGCCAAAGAGATCTTTACTGTTGGTTTTCCCGTCGCGATTCAGGCCCTGTGCGTCACCCTTTCCAATATGGTGATTCAAGTGGCCATTAATGCCACAGGGGAAACGAATGTTGCTGCCTTCACGGCGTATTTCAAAATTGAAATGCTCATCTATGCGCCTTTGGTGGCCTTGGGCCAGACGACAACGGTGTTGGCGGCGCAAAACGTAGGAGCCAAATATCATTGGCGGGTTCATCGCGGGGTCCGCTGTTGCATTGCGTTCGGTGCGACTTTTGCGGTTGTATCGGCTGCCGTGCTTCTTGTTTTCCGTTTTTCAGTTGTGGCGCTTTTCGACCAAAATGTCGAGGTGGTCGCCGCTGGTGGATTGGTTATGTTGGTCTCGTTCCCGTTCTACTGGATCTATGCATTTATCGAGGTGTATGCGGGTGTTTGTCGTGGTATCGGCAGAGCGAAAGAGGCAACTCTGATAACGTTGCTCTGCTTTGTCGTGATGCGTCTGATACTCCTGCTCCTCGTTCAGCATTGCGGATTTGGCCTGGTGGGAATTGCTGCCATTTATCCGTTGACATGGCTGCTTGCTGCCTTTTTCCTGGGCTTCTACTACTACGCCTTTGCGCACAAGGAATTGCATCCCGCCACACATGGAGGCTGCTGAGAATGACCAGAATCGTTCACTGCAAAACGTGGTGGGATTCTTGCGACTGGGGCTATCGCGCGGCAGAATCCGTTCGGCGGGAGCTATCATGCATGGCAGGATTCGCCCAGCGGGAGCCGTTCAGAGGCGGCGAGATTGTACGACAGC
>OGOQ01001959.1_pt1 | contig 13935 bp, 9 predicted proteins | sample 1552691 | NCBI WGS metagenome assembly OGOQ01 (sample SAMEA2580209, study PRJEB22360) | human gut metagenome | biome: human gut; feature: human-associated habitat; material: faeces | place: Denmark | collected 2008/2010
CTGAAGCAGGTCTTCCTGTACTCTCGCCGCGCCGAACTGGGAATCGGTAGCTCCGATTCCGGCGTTCACATAATCAAATTCCGTATTGGGAAATACCTTTTTCAGCCAGCCAAATGTCCTTGCCGCATAACATTTGTCCGGTTCCGTAGCGGAAAATCCCTGGGTAATGGAACCGCCGATAAATCCTACCGTAAGCCGCTCTCCTTTGGCTGCACGGTTCATAAAACCTTTCAGTCTGGTCAGGTTGCCCCGGTTCAGGATTCCGGCTTCTTTATCAATGATGTTCCCCGCACTCTTGCGGTTCTCATAGATGCTGTTTTCCAGCGTGCAATAACGTTTCGCCTTGTTTTTCAGAGTCTTGCCGATGCGGAAAATTTCCTCCGGGCGGTATCCTCTGGACTCCAGATAATAAATGCCGCTGTACAGGTTGATCGATACATCGGGGTATTTATCTCCGATCATAGCTTCGAACATGATCATAATATGACCGATTTTCTCCCAAGCAGCTTCCACATGATTGTCCAACAGCAATAGGAACTCATCCTTTTTCACATGGCACACCATTTCCTGTCCCTTCAGGTGCTTTTGAATGTGCGTCCCCAGATGGTACAGAAGGCTGTTTTTCACTTCCTCACTCATCTTCGCGGAAATCTCATCGTAATCCCGGATGCCCAGAAATACCTCTGCATACTGACCGTCCTGCCAGGGCAGGATCTGTTCCAGTTTTATCGAAAAGCTTTCCGTTGTCTCCATTCCGGCAATGTCCGGTTCCGGCTTTTCTGTATCCTTTTCCCGCTCCCTGACATTCCCTGCATATTCTTCATGGTTCAGGTAGCTTTCCATCATCCGCGTCATAGTAGACAGAATTTCACTTTCCGTCTCTGTCCACTGACGTCCTTTATAATATTTTTCCAGCTCCTGCCAGAAACCGGTCTCCCGGTCTGTTCCTTTCCGTTCTGAGGTATAATCGACATAATTATAGTTCTTGTCGTACACGCTGAATGCATTTTTGCCGCTTCGTTTTACCCGGTACAGCGCCTGATCCGCTTTTTGATACAGTTCCTCATAAGAGGAAGCATCCTCCGGATATCGGGAGATTCCCATACTTAAAGTCACTCGTCTGCCTGACAGCTGGATCTGATCCGCCATACGGGATATTCTCTCTGCTGTCTCCACAGCGTGCTGTCCCACATTTTTCCCACGGCAGAATACACAAAACTCGTCTCCACCGATGCGGCCCGCATAATCCTCCATGCCTGCACTGATCAAGATCGTATTGGCAATTTTGATCAATACTTCATCACCGTATAAATGTCCGCAAGTATCATTGATCGTTTTAAAGTCATCAATATCAATGATGATAAAAGCTCCTTCTGTGTCATCGGCCTGCCGGATATGCTTTTCCACCAGCTTACGCATTTTCGCTTTATTGTACAGATCTGTCAGGGAGTCCCTCTCTGCCTTCTGTTCCAACAGCTCCTGGTTCTTTTTTTCTCCTGTAATATCAAGCGTCTTCCCCATGATCTTATATGGCTTATGATCCTTATCATAGACCGGAATCCCTACATAACGGAACCAGATAAAGGCAGACTCATCACTGACCTGACGTACCTCATAGCTGATATGCTCGTCGCCCCGGTCCATTGCGGCGCAGAATTCATCAAAAGTCGCCCAGTCATCCGGATGTACAAATCCCCAGTTATGCATCTGTTCCTGATAGTTTTCGATGACCATGTTGGTGGTATTCCACTTTCCTCCAAGCTTTCTGGAAAGCACATATTTTTTTGAAGCAATTTCATACTCCCACAGCGCACAGTCGGAATTGTCCTCGGTAATCTTCCTCCTGATACGTTCTTCTGCCAGTTCTCTTTCCAGTTCTTCGATTCTGGCATATAATTCCTCTTTTTCCATCATACGCTGTCTCCATCACTTAAAAAGGACCCGCTCATCGCGGGTCCCTCGATTCTATCTTCTGCCTTCTTCTGTATCGCTTGTTGTGACCACGCTGTGTTCTTTGATATAGTCAACCACTTCATCGATGGTCGTAAATGCCAGCCCTACGTAGCTGTCTGCTGCGCCATAGTAAATGGCGATCCTGCCGCTCTCGGAATCATGAATGGTAGCGCATGGGAAGCATACATTCGGTACGAATCCTCTCTCCTCATACCACTCTTCCGGTGTCAGCAGGAAGTTCTCACAACGATATTTTACGATGGACGGGTTGTCAATATCCAGGATTGCTCCACCGATGGAATAGACATAACCATTACAGGTTCCGCTCACACCATGATAGAACAATAGCCACCCTTCGGAAGTCTCAATGGGAGCTGCACCGCCACCGATCTTTAAGGACTCCCACCATTCGGAAGACTTTCCCATCACATGTCTGTGTTTGCCCCAAAATACCATATCGGGGCTCTCACTGACGAAAATATCACCGAAGGGCGTATGTCCGCTGTCGGAAGGACGGGACAGCATCATGAAATTACCGTGTACTTTTCTGGGGAACAGTACGGCGTTACGGTTAAAAGGAAGGAACGGATTCTCGATTCTGGTAAACGTCTTGAAATCCGTGGTTTTCGCAATACCGATGGCTGCGCCGTAGAAATCCTGACACCAGATGATATAGTAGGTATCTTCTACCTTTACCAGTCTGGGATCATATGCATAAATCGGCATGAAAGGCTTGCCTTCTTCATCTACGAACTGGATCTTATTCTTATCAAAATCCCAGTGAATAGCATCCTTGCTGCGTCCTAAATAAATATAGGGAATACCGTTGACCTGTTCACCGCGGAACACGCCGATGAATTCATCACCGTAAGGCATTACCGCACTGTTGAAGATTCTGGCTACTCCTTCTACAGGATTTCTGCCAATAATAGGGTTCTCACTGTATCTCCATACCGGTGCACCGGTATGTCCTTCCGGTTTATCCTGCCAGGGTACATTGGGTACGGGCTGGCTGATCATCTTTACTTTACTCATTCGAGTTACCTCATTTCTGTATTATTTATCTTGCTTCCTGTTTTAAGAACTCTTCATTTCTGCGGATGAGTTCACATCTCTGTGCCACACACTCCACGCTTCTTCCTGGATCAGAAGGGGTGTTGAATACATAATCCACAAGCTTGTCTATAGTAGTAGTTGCCACATGCATGCGGGTATCGCTGGATGCGTAGTAGATAAAGACTTCCCCCTTCTCATTCGCGATAGCACCGTTGGTAAATACTACGTTTGAAACATCTCCCACTCTCTCTTCCCCTCTGGGACCGATCAGCAGGCCCGAAGGCTCTGCGATCACTTTTGCCGGGTCTTTTAAGTCCGTGGCAAAAGCATAAATAACGTAACGTAAACCGGCTGCGGTATTACGTACTCCATGTGCGATATGTATCCAACCTCTGTCTGTTTTGATGGGGGTAGCGCCCGCACCGTTTTTGGCCTCGGTAATGGTGTGATATTTACGCAGACTGGTCATGCGCTCTTCGTCGATCACTGCATGAGTGATATCGTCACACAGTCCGAAACCAATTCCTCCGCCACTTCCGGTCTCGATGAAATCATCCATCGGTCTGGTGTAGAAAGCATACTTGCCATCCACGAATTCCGGATGCAGCACTACATTTCTCTGCTGGGGAGAACGAAGGGTCTTTAAATTCTCCAGTCTCTCCCAGTGCTTTAAGTCTTTGGTTCTTACAATGCCTGCAGCCGCTACTGCTGCGGACAGATCATTTAAGGAAGTATCCTTGCTTTCGGAACAGAACACACCGTAGATGTAACCATCTTCATGTTTGGTGAGACGCATGTCATAGACATTGGTCTCTTCCGGGCAGGTGTCATCTAACAAGATGGGATAATCCCAGAAACGGAATCCATCGACACCGTTGTCACTCTCCGCCACGCCGAAGAAGGACTTTCTGTCATTTCCCTCGATACGGGCTATCAGATAATACTTACCGTTTAATTCAATCGCACCGGAATTCATGACCGCATTGATCCCCAGACGCTCCATGAAATAGGGATTGGTCTTGGGATTGAGATCATATCTCCAGGTCAGGGGAATATGTTCTCTGGTCAGAACCGGATGTTCATAACGGTCATAAATACCGTTGTAGAAATCAGACTTTACATTTTTCCGGGAAAGCAGCTTCTCCTGCTTCTCTTTTTCTATGTAATAACGCTCTAACATCTCTTCATAACCTCCATGCACATTCTGCCGTTATGGTAAGGGCACTTCCAAGGCTCCACGATAGGACGGCCGGGATAGGGATTTCCTTCCGGATCCACTTCCCAGAACCATTCGGAACCGGGTCTCTTATCGATCACATGATCTCTGATAAATGCCCATTCCTTCTCTGCGGCTTCCAGATATTCCGTTTTCTCCGGCTCTTTCTCATAGCCGTTTAAGAAACCGATCACGGTCTCCGCCTGTACCCACCAGACTCTGTGTACATTCACGACACCTCTGTCACATTCATTGGCCAGAGAGTGTCCGTCGAATGCCACCTTATAGATCTGTGCGGTAAGGTCTTTGGTGATGGCATACATCTTCTGAGTCAGTTCCGGATCATCCAGAACCTTGCAACCTCTGTCGATCAGCCATGCCGTCTCGATGTCGTGGCCGTAGGAATGCAGATTCAGAATGGTATTATAATGCTTATCGAAAAATACTTCCTGTCTGTGGAGCTTCGGATTATAAACTTTCTCAGCGAACACATCCATGATCCACAGAAGGCGTCTGCGCACTTTTTCATCCCCGGATACCCGGTACAGCTCCGTATAAGCTTCAAAAACATGAAGCAGGGTATTCATGGTCTTGTCTGCCAGGACACCGTTCTCCGACAGCTTCTCATTGGATTCCGGTTTAAAGTCTCTGGTGAATGCTTCCAGATATCCCACCTCATCCATACACGTAGTCTCAATCAGAGTAAACAGCTTTTTCGCCAGCTCCAGGGCTTCTGCGTCACCGCTTGCCTCATAATAGGAGGACAGTGCATAAATGCAGAATGCCTGATTGTACGTATGCTTTGTAGTATCCTTCGGTGTTCCGTCGTAATTTAAGGACCAGTAGATTCCGCCGTATTCTTTGTCCAGACAATAATCTTTCAGGAAAGCGTATCCGTGCTTTGCCTCATCAAGCAGACTTTCGTCTTTTAACAGTGTATATGCGTTGGAGAAGAACCAGGTGATCCTGCTGTTCAGGATACAGCCTTTTTCTGCTTTTTTATCCAGATTCAGATCATAATCCAGGTAGCCGTAATAGCCGCCGAACTCGTCATCTCTCATTCCTTTCCAGAAAGGAATGATCCCCTCTGTCAGATGGTTTTTAATTTCTTCCCGCATTTTCATTGTTTCTATGTTCATCATGTTCCGCACTCTCCTTTGTATTAACCCTTGACAGCGCCGGAGGTGATTCCACTGTAGATCTGTTTCTGACAGAGCAGGAATACGATCAGAGCGGGCAGCAGAGACATCAGTACACCTGCACAGATCAGATTGTATTTGCTTCCAAGAGGTCCGGTAAAGGTATACAGGGAGGTTGCTACCACACCGAGAGTCCTCTTGTCCTGCAGATACAGACTGGCGCAATAATACTCGTTATATACGCCTACTCCCTTAAGCACCATCGAAGTTACGATAGCGGGCTTCAGAAGCGGAAGAATGATCTTCCAGTAAATGGTAAAATAGGAGGCTCCGTCGATAAATGCGGATTCATCCAACGATACCGAAATGTTTTCCATGAACTGGATGAAGATGTAGATGGAGATAACATCCGTACCCATACTCATAATGATGTAACCATACAGATGATTGATAAATCCAAGGTTACTCATGATCTGGTATACAGAGACCTGCATGGCAATTCCGGGAAGGAGAGTTGCAAACAGGAACAGACTGCGGACCAGTCCGTTGCCTGGGAACTTGAATCGGTTCAGTACATAAGCAAGCTGTGTTCCCACCAGGATGGATCCTAACAGTACAAATACCAGGATGATCGCTGAGTTCAGATAGGCTCTGCCCATGTTGGCGCGGTTAAAAGCGTCAATAAAGTTCTGGAAGTTCAACCAGCTTTCCGGCAGGGTCATTACATTGGTGCTCTGGTACTCTGCATCGGTCTTGAACGCCGTGATGACGCAGGATACGATGGGCAAAAGTGCCACGAAGGAGAAGAATACCAGGCTGAAATACTTAATAACGATCCAGATGACAGCGCCTGCGCTGTAATGTTTGTGGTTGGTTTTCATCTTTGCCATCTTACACTGCCTCCTTCTTCCATCTTCTCTCTCTTCTGAGACGTTTTCTTCTGGTATATTCTTCATTATCCGCATCGGAGCTTCTAAATACCAGTTTGAAGAAAAGCTTTTGTAAAATTGTTGCTGCAAAAATGATCAGTAACAGTACCACAGCCATGGCAGACGCAAGACCTACCTGCTGGTTGGTATGTGCGATCTTGTCCATCAATACGAAGTAGGTTGCGGTTCCGCCGCCACCCTTGGTGATAACGTAGGGAGGATCGAAAGCACTCAGGGAACCTGTGATAGACAGGATCACGTTCAGCGTAACGATGGTCTTAATGCTGGGTAAGATAATATGTATAAACTGTTGGAATTTATTGGCACCGTCCAGCTCTGCTGCCTCGTACATCTCGGAGTCCACGGACATGATGGCACCGATGAAGAGTACCATGTTGTTGCCGTAATAACGCCATACCGAGGAAGCCACCAAAGAGATATTGTTAACGCTCTTGTCCTTCAGCCAGAACGGAAGACTTTCTAAGTTAAATCCACACCACTGTAATACCGTATCGAATACAAATCCTCTGGTGTAGAAGAATTTGAAGATAAATCCAATGGCAATACCACTGATCAGATAGGGGAAAAACATGAATCCCTTGAACATATTGCCAAACTTGGTCTTAAAGCTAAGGATCGTTGCCAGGTACAACGCAAGTACCAGCTGCACCATTGCGCCCGCCATGTAATAAAGGCTCAGCTTCAATGCACTGAAGCATTCATCTTTCTTAAATACATCAATGTAATTCCGGAATCCTACAAACTGTCTTTTGTCTACCGGGGTAGCATATTTCATTTTATAAAAACTGAATTTTACCATCTCTCCAAAGGGAAGATAGGTGAACACGAACAGCAAAAGCAGGGGAATGATCATGAAGGACAGTATGACGATGGTCTGTTGTCCGTTCCTGCTCTTTACCCATTTTTTCATGCTGAAGGGTTTTTTTGTTTTCTTCATTGTCTCTGCACTCATCGAAATACCTCCATACCCTTCTCTCTTAGATAAGAGGGAACCGGATAAAAGGTTCCCTCTTACTTCAGAAGATTAAGTTAGTCGCTTAATGTTTACTGCTTGATGAAATTACTGGATCTCTACACCACAGCTCTCCTGTGCGGAAGTCCACTCTGCATTCCACTCGTCGATGATCTCATCATAAGTCTTGGAGCCATCTGCTGCACACTCTACCAGCTCCTGCATCTTGGTCTCACCGTTGTTGTTGATGTTAAGACCACTTTCAGCGTTCAGCTCGTTTAACAGATCCTCTTCACCTTCGATCGCAGGCTCATCCACTACGAAGTCGATACCCTTGAATGCTGCATAGAAATCCGGTAATCTGGTATCCTTGATAGCAACGGGAAGTCCGCCGCAGTCATAGGAGAATCCGGATTCTTCTGTCATGAACTTAACGAAGCACAGAGCTGCTGCCTGATTGTCTTCGGTGGTGCTGGCATTGATACCAAAGCTGTAGTCAGGGCCTACAGATGCTGCCTGCTTACCGCTGGTCAGGGTAATAGGGAAAGGCATATAAGCGATGTCGTCAGCGTTGTCACCGGCTTCCTTCATCTGAGGAACTGCCCAGGAACCAAGAACCATGCATGCGATCTGGCCATTGTTGATCATACCCTTACAGCCTTCCCAGTCCGTGGTGGAGTAGTTTTCCTCGGTAAGGCCTTCAGCAACTGCATCGTACATTACTTTGTATACGTTGTAAGCGCCTGTTCCGTCGCCGGGATCAGCAAAAGGATTGGCTGTGTGCAGTAACTTCTGGTTCATATAAGTGCTGTCTCCGGTAGCACTGCCGCTGATAGCGGGATCCCACTGGCCGCCCATTGCCCAGCCAGCTGCGTAGTTGGTGTACAGAGGAATGATGGAGCTGTCATACTCTTTGATCTGCTTTAATGCTGCGATGAAATCTTCGGGAGTCTTAGGCATCTCAGTGATTCCTGCTGCTTCGAATACTGCCTTGTTATATACGATACCACCGCTAACACCTGCGGTGTAAGGAACACCGTATACAGTGCCTTCGTACATCTGGTTGTAGTAGTTCAGCTGTCCGTCCATCTCGGTAGTAGTTCCAAGAGGAAGGAAGTATGTGCTTAAGTCAGCCTTGTCAACTGCGGGGATAAACATAACATCGCCCCAGTCACCACCCTGCAGACGAAGCAGCGTATCACTTGCATAGTCGGTGATACCTTCAATATCAACAGTGATGTTGGGATACATCTCGTTGAATGCATCAATGTAAGTCTGGAAAGGAACTGCTGCGCCGTCCTCTAACAGGTCGGTACGGTTAGTCAGGACCTTAATGGTCGTGGTAATGTCGGTGTAATCCTCACCCAAAGTAAGCTCTGCGTAATTCAGACCGGTTGTCTCGTCTGCTTCCGTAGCAACCACGGTGGAAGCCTCTGCTGTTGCAGGTGTGTTGCTTGCGGTGCTCTCAGCTGCGCCATTGTCGGTGCTTCCACATGCGACCATGGACAATGCCATGACAGATGCTGTGGAAAGAGCTAAAACCTTTTTCATCTTCATAAGAAATCCTCCTAGTTTTCCGAAGGAAAATCCGAGTCCTCTGACGAGGAGAGGATTTAGCCTCCTTGTTTTTTGCTACATTTGATAGCGTTTACTGTTTTGTAACTTAATTTAATTATACATAATCATATTAATTAATCATCAACTATTCTTGTTTTTAATCTCTTATTCTTGCTATTTTCGTTATTATCTTCTATTTTCACAAGTTCTATGCCTATGTTTTGTACATATTATACAATTAAAGTAATTAATTTGAATTAAATTAGCTGATTTAATTAACTAATTTTGTTTTCTTTGCATCCTTTGTCATTGAAACAGCTTAAATAATGGCTTATAATGTATTTAAGCTTAATTAATTTTTTCAAAAAAGCATGTTTCTAGTGTGAAAAATAAATTCTTCACATGAAGTTTTGTTCCTGCACAAGCTGCTAAGGCAGCCGAAGTTTGAAGATTGCGGAAAGGCAAGGTTTTTGTATGAACATTTCCACCACTTTTCTCAATGCATTGAAGCACACTTCCTCCGATGTGGAGGGGCAGCGTTCCCCGGAAATCCTGCTGGGGCAGATCTATAAAGTATCCCTGGAAGACAAGAGCTTTTTACTGCCCCTGGCCGGTGGAGAATTCCGACTCTCGGATCCTTTCTATTATGAATGGAACCCCTTTCCCTCATATCTGCTGCTTTACACCTTAGAGGGCAGTGCCGTCCTTACTACCCGGGGCAGCGAGGTGGTCCTGGATCACGAGCATCTGTTGTTCTTAGATTGCAGCCAGGGGTTCTCTCTCCGGCTGTTGCAGGGAAAGTGGCGTTTTCAGATGTTTTTCTTAAGTGGAAGGGAACTTTCTTCTTATTATAGCATATTTGAAGCTTATTTTACCTGTTGTTATCCGATTCCCATCGGTTCCTGTGTCTCACAGCGCATGCAGCAGCTAACAAAATTTCCCTTTACCCCGACCCCCGCAGAGCAGCTGCAGATTCATAGGGAGCTGACCGGCATGTTCACCGAGCTGGCATTGTCTGCCCTGTCCGTTTCCCAGGATGCGAAGCCCATTCCTGCTTATCTGCTGTCCATGAAAGCGGATTTTGAGGAAAACTATGCAGAAAATCACTCTTTGGAATACTTTGAGCAGACTTTGGGCATCAGCCGCTACCGTCTGTGTCGGGAATTCTCCGCTACATTCCATACTTCCCCGCTGCAATATCTTCAAGGGAAAAAAATAGAAGCAGCAAAATCACTGCTCCTATCTACGGATAATCCGATTCACGAAGTGGGGGCTATGGTAGGCATCGACAATACCAATCATTTCATCCACCTGTTCAAAAAGCACACTGGTGTCACACCCTTTGTCTACCGGCAGAACGCGCCGCAGTCTATACGTGAGACACACTGTCCTTCAGTACCAGTCGGCCTTCCACCACGGTAACTCCGGACTTATAATTATCACTGGTGATCTTCTTGATCATATTATGAATGGCTCTTCTCGCCATCTCTCCCATATCTACTTCATACGTCGTGATATGGATGTCACTGAGCCCCGGATACAGGTAGTTATCAAAGCCGACCACAGAGATGTCCTCCGGCACACGATATCCGTTCTCTCTCAGTTTCTTGATCAGAAAGCTCGCAGTCAGATCGCAGTTGCATACGAATGCGGTAGGCATATCCTTGGGAAGCTGCAACATATTCACCGTATCGATCTTACCTGTCTCAATGTGCCGATCGTCCACGACCCATTCCTTTTTCTGCTCCAGTCCCAGCTCCAAAAGAGCCTTCTGATAACCAAAATACCGGTCCGTAATACTCTCGGTAGCAAGCAGGGTTCCCACATAAGCAATTTTGTGATGTCCCATCCGATACAGATAGTAGGTCAGTTCATAGGTTCCGTAATAACTGTTGGAAATAACGGAATCGCTGGCTTCCCTTCCGTTATAATAGTCCAGATAGATCACCGGGATCCCGGCTTCTGTATTCAGATGCTGCAGGTAAGTATCCATCATCTTACCGATAACGATAATGCCATCCACCTTGCGTTCCTGTACCAGCTTCGGCATTCTGCCGTTCTCTTCCTCTGACATTCCGATGACCTCCAGCATGGTAAAGCATTCCTTTGCTGTGGCTCTGGTAGCTACCGACTGATACATCTGCCAGTAAAAGGACTCATATTTATCCAAAAATCTCTCAGAAATCAAAATGCCGATATTGTAGCTCTTTTGGTTCTGACTTTTTCTTGCCGCTGACGGCTGCTGATAACCCAGTTCCTCCGCAATGCTGCGGATCTTCTCCCGGACTTCCTCGCTGACGCCTTTTTGTCCGGACAGTGCCTTGGACACTGTTACTGTGCTGACTCCAACTCTCTCTGCGATATCTGCTAATTTTACTGCTTTTGCCATAATTTTGTACTCCTTATCGCTATTTTTCTACACATTTCCCGATAAATCGTCAATTATACTTCCATATTAGATTTCTCAAAATCGTTTGTCAAGGCATGTCACTGCCTTAATTTTACACCTCGGTCAGATGGATCAGCTTACTGCGGTAGTCTCCCCACAGAGGTGTCACCAGCAGTCCTGCCTGCATCAGCACGTCGCCGCCAAAGATTTCCCCAGTCTCCTCGATGCGATACTGTTTCTCCGGTGCCAGGCCTTTCAGACGTACTCTCCTGCTGTGGAAGTTCGGTCGGGAAAGTACCTGTACATAGGTTACCAACGCTTCTTTCTGATCCTTGGATGTCACCTGATAGCAGTCATAATTACCGTTTTCCAAAAATGATGCAATCCGGGAATAATCCCCTCTGCGGATCAGATCGTTGTATTTGTGATACATGGCGGTCTGTGCGGGAATCTGCTGTCTGTCCTCCTCCGGGATCTTCGTAATGTCCAGTTCATAGCCGAAGGTGCCTGCCAGTGCCACATGACCTCTGGTCTCAAAAGGAGTCACTCTTCCCACCGTATGGTTGGGGCAGTCCGATACATGGGCGCCCATGGTGGACAGCGGATACAATAACATCGTGCCCTCCTGAATTTTCAGCCGTTCAATGGCATCCATGTCATCGGAGCACCAGATCTGCGGGCTGTAATATAACATACCCGGATCAAATCTCGCTCCGCCGCCGGAGCAGTTCTCCAGAAGCAGATGCGGGAATTCCTGCAGCAGTCTGTCCTGCAGTTCATACACACCCAACACATATCTGTGATAGAGCTCTCCCTGACGGTCCGCGGGCAATTCCACGCTACCAAGGTCCGACAGCTGCCTGTTCATGTCCCATTTCACATATTCAATATTGGCACTGTGCAACACTGCCGCCACGCTTTCAAAGGCATGATCTCTGACTTCCTTTCGGGACAGATCCAGCACATACTGGTTCCTGCATAAGCTGCCTGCCCGTCCCGGAATGGCGATGGCCCAGTCGGGATGCTCCCTGTACAGATCCGAATCCGGGGAGATCATCTCCGGCTCGAACCAGATACCGAATTTCATCCCCAGTGCATTGACCTGCTCCACCAGAGGTTTTAAGCTCCCCGGCAGTTTCTGCTCATTGACCTTCCAGTCACCTAAGCTGGTACTGTCATCGTTACGGTGTCCGAACCAGCCGTCATCCATGACCAGCATCTCAATCCCAAGTTTGGACGCCTGTTCTGCGATCTTCAGTAGTTTTTCCGTGTTAAAATCAAAATAGGTAGCTTCCCAGTTGTTGATCAGGATTGGTCTCTTTTTATCACGGTACTCGCCGCGGATCAGATGATTGCGGTACATATCGTGGTAATGGCGGGTCATGCCTCCCAGACCTTCCGCAGAATAGGTCATAACGACTTCCGGAGCCGCAAAGCTCTCGCCCTGCTCCAGTTTCCAGACAAAGTTCTCCGGATGAATGCCCATAGTCATGCGGATGGAATCGAACTGGGAAAGCTCCGCCTGTGCCAGGAAATTGCCGGAGTATACAAAGTGCATACCGTAGACTTCACCGGCATCCTGCGTGGCATCCGCAGAAAGCAGTGCGATAAAGGGATGCTCCTGATGGGAAGATTCTCCCCGCACGGAGCCAACACTCTGTTTGCCGTGCATCAGACTTCTTCTCTCCATCTGGCGCTCTCTCGCCCAGGATCCGTGCAGCGTAAGAATGTCATACTTTTCATCCGTGCAGTCCAGATCCAGGCAGGCAGACATAACTTTTGTCACATAAATAGGCTGCCCTGCCGTATTTTTCAGGATCACACTGCGGGTGATCACATCTTCCTCTTCAAATGTAGTATAGATCAGGTCTGCAGCCAGACCGATGACCGGATCCGCCAGATGTAGGATCAGGGTATCGCAGTCCTCATCCCCCGGAAATGTGGAAGGAAGTCCCGGCAGTGCCGGCTTCTCCTTTACGATCTCATGAGAGACATACTGTAACTGCACTCCTACATGTCCCTGTGCTGTCCGCACGGAAATGGCGCTTTCTCTGTAATCTCCCAGACCGTTTCCCGGATATTCCATGGGGAAAGAATCCAGAAATGACACACGCTCTCTGTTATTCTGTGACGGAACAAAGGGTGCTTCTCCCGTACGCAGCAAATATACCGGTGCCGGTGTATTCTCGGTATACTGCAATTTCTGACCGTAATATACGTGTCCCACAAAATTCTCCTGATCTACAATTGCCAGAAGATAGCTGGTGTGTTCCGTGTCCAACCAGAAGGTTCTGTCCTGTTCGATGTATCTGATCGCCATAATCTGCCTCTTTCTTTATCAATGTTTATTCTTAAAAAACCGTTTTTGCAAAATCATTTTTCCAAATTTTCCAAATAATATCCATGACAGTGTATTTGCATCTGTCAATGTCACAGATATAAAAAAGCAAACGGTGCTTCCGGTTCTGTCTTCAAAAACTGCATCAGCATCAGTCCACAGCGCATGGACACCCGTTCTTCCCGCAGGATACGAAGTACTTCCTGTCTGTCTGCCAGGATCACCTGAATATCCTCGGTATTTTCCATCTGCTGTCCCACATTCTCTGTCACGGTTCCGAAGATCATGCTGCCGCTCTCGTCTGTCAGCCCCTGTGCCAGGAAAAATCCTCTTCGGAAAGCCGGTTCTCCGCCTTCGTAGACTTCCAGTTTCCAGCCGGTCTCCT
>OGOQ01001960.1_pt1 | contig 13931 bp, 10 predicted proteins | sample 1552691 | NCBI WGS metagenome assembly OGOQ01 (sample SAMEA2580209, study PRJEB22360) | human gut metagenome | biome: human gut; feature: human-associated habitat; material: faeces | place: Denmark | collected 2008/2010
ACGGAACATTTTTGTTCCATCCGGCTTGGTAACAGGGGTTTTTGAAGAGCTTCCCAAAACGTCATTTTCACTTGAGTATCGTGACCGTTTTGAACGACTTTTAGGTTTTGATGAGATGGGCAGGGAGGGTGACGATTCTTGAAATAAACCCCTTGCATGTCAGAGACGTGCAAGGGGTTCATCTGGAGCTTTTCTGCTCTTACTACAGGAAAAACTCTTGTGGTCAATGACAAGGTGTCATCAAGCCTTCGGCAGACGATCGAGCTGCTCGCGAACCTTGGCGAGCAGAGCGGTGAAGTCGGCAAGACGCTTCTTTTCCGTTTCGACCACTTGAGCCGGGGCGCGGGCAACAAAGCGTTCGTTGCCAAGTTTGGCTTCGCACTTGGCGACTTCGCCTTCGAGGCGGGTGACTTCCTTCGTGAGACGGTCGCGTTCGGCGGCGAGGTCGATTTCAACCTTGAGCATCAGCTTGAAGTCGCCGACGATGGCCACGGGAGCGATCGAGCCTTCGTTCGCACCGTTCATGTCCTCAACGTGCTCGACGGCCTCAAGGCGGGCGAGGGAATGAATGTACGGGGAGGCTTCGAGGCACTGCGTTTCGGGACCTGCGATGACGAGCGGGATGCGCTTGGCGGGCGGAAGCTGCATTTCGCTGCGCAGGTTGCGCACGGCATCGATCATGGCCTTGACCGCGTTCATGCGGGCTTCGGCTTCAGCATCAAGGCGGACTTCGTCAAAGGCGGGATAGGCCTGCACCATGACGGAGGTTTCCTCATCTTCGGCGCGGGTGCCTGCGATGACGGAGACCTTCTGCCAGAGTTCCTCCGTGATGAACGGAATGATCGGATGAGCGAGGCGCAGAACCGTTTCGAGCACCGTCACGAGCGTGTGACGCGTGGCGCGGCAGGTCGCTTCGTCGCCCTTGAGCTGGACTTTGGTGAGCTCAAGGTACCAGTCGCAGTACTCGTTCCAGACGAAGGAGTAGATGGCGTTGGCAGCAACGTCGAGACGATAGTCGGCATAGGCCTGACGAACGTCACGGACGGTCTTTTCGAGCTCGCTCAGGATCCAGCGGTCGACGAAGGAGAACGTCATCGGTTCGTTCGCGGTAGCGCCGATGCCGCAGTCCTGACCTTCGACGTTCATCAGCACGAAGCGGGTGGCGTTCCAGAGCTTCGTGCAGAAGTTGCGGTAGCCTTCGGCGCGCTTGAGGTCGAAGTTGACGTTGCGGCCGAGCGTAGCATAGGCGGCCATCGTGAAGCGGAGGGCGTCCGCGCCGTGGGCGGCGATGCCTTCCGGATAGTTCTTGCGAAGCTTCTTTTCAACCTGCGGGGCCTTTTCGGGCTGGCGCAGGCCCATCGTGTTCTTCTTCACAAGGTCTTCAAGACCGATGCCCTGAATGATGTCGAGCGGGTCGAGCGTGTTGCCTTCGGATTTGGACATCTTCTTGCCTTCGGCATCGCGCACGAGACCGTGGATGTACACGTTGTGGAACGGCACGCGGCCCGTGAAGTGCTTGGTCATCATGACCATGCGAGCGACCCAGAAGAAGATGATGTCGTAGCCGGTGACGAGCACGGTACTCGGCAGGTAGAGGTCGTAGGCCGTGCGGTCGTCGCCCTGCGGCTCGGGCCAGCCGAGCGTGGAGAAGGGGACGAGGGCGGAGGAGAACCAAGTGTCGAGCACGTCGGCGTCGCGCGTGAGCTTCACGCCTTCGCCTGCCTGCTTCTGAGCCTCTTCCTCGCTGCGGGCGACATAGACGTTGCCGGCTTCGTCGTACCAGGCGGGAATCTGATGGCCCCAGAGAAGCTGGCGGGAAATGCACCAGTCCTGAATGTTCTCGAGCCACTGGCGGTAGACGCCGCACCATTCCTTCGGGAAGATGTTGACTTCACCGGATTCGACGGCTTCCAGGCCGACTTCGCCGATGGACTTGCCCGGATAGAGGGTGCCTTCGGGAGCGGGCTTGCTCATGGCCATGTACCACTGGTCGGAGAGCATCGGCTCGACGATCTCGCCCGTGCGGGTGACGCGAGGAACCATGTGGCGGTGTTCCTTGATGCCGACGAGAAGGCCTGCGGCCTTGAGGTCCTCGACCACGGCCTTGCGGCACTCGTAGCGGTCCATGCCGCGGTACTTTTCGGGCACGTTGTCGTTCATGCGGGCGGTCTTCGTCAGCACGTTGAGCATCGCGAGGTTGTGACGGCGGCCGACTTCAAAGTCGTTGAAGTCGTGGGCGGGCGTGATCTTCACGCAGCCCGAGCCGAATTCGCGGTCCACGTAGCTGTCGGCGATGACGGGGATCGTGCGGCCGGTGAGCGGCAGGACGAGTTCCTTGCCCACCAGCGCAGTGTAGCGCTCGTCCTCGGGGTTGACGGCGACGGCCTGGTCGCCGAAAAGCGTTTCGGGACGGGTCGTGGCAACGACGACGCCTTCCGTGCCGTCGGCGGCAGGATAGCGGATCTCCCACATGTGGCCGTTTTCTTCGGCGCTTTCGACTTCAAGGTCGGAGACGGCGGACTGAAGCTTCGGGTCCCAGTTGACGAGGCGGTTGCCGCGGTAGATGAGGCCTTCCTCATAAAGACGAACGAAGGTTTCAATCACGACCTTGGAGAGCTTTTCGTCCATCGTGAAGTAGGTGCGGTCCCAGTCGACGCTGTCGCCGATGCGGCGCATCTGGTTGAGAATCGTGCCACCCGAGAACTGCTGCCATTCCCAGACTTTTTCAATGAACTGTTCGCGCGTCAGGGACTTGTAGTCAATGCCCTGCTTTTCAAGCTTGCGCTCGACGACGATCTGCGTGGCGATGCCGGCATGGTCCGTGCCCGGAATCCAGACGGTGTTGTAGCCGGCCATGCGGTGATAGCGCGTAAGCGTATCCATGACAGTCTGATTGAAGGCATGCCCCATGTGCAGAATGCCCGTGATGTTGGGCGGCGGAAGCTGAATGGAAAAGCTCGGCTTCTTCGGGTCGAGACCGGCCTTGAAGTAGCCGCGTTCCTCCCAGATCGGGTACCAACGCGCTTCGATGGCGGCCGGATCAAAGCTCTTGGCGAGCTCCTGAGTGTTCGTATCAGTCATTGTTAGCCAGTAAAAGGACGATGAGGAGTCTGCAGGAGGCGAGCTTCGGCCTGAGCCGGGACGCTTGGGCAGACAGTATGAAAATTCTGTTATTGTCGCACGAATTGCGGGGTGAAAAGAAAGCCCGCCGAAGTTTTTCAGGCGGGCCGTGGTGCGCCGGATCAGCGGCGGGCGATCTTGTCGAGGTCAAGCCGCTCGAGTTCTCGGGAAACGGCCTCGGCGACCAGTCCGTTCACGGAGCGTTCGACATCCCCTCTGACGCGTGCGAGTGCGTTCTGAAGTGCCAGATCGAGCGTCTCGCGCAGCGCATGCTTCACGGCGGCTTCAACGGCAGGAGCGAGCTGTGCGGTGATAGCCGCTCGCTCATCCGGCGTGAGCCGGGCGGAAGATGTGGCGGTCTCGGCGGTGAGCACTTCTGGCGCAGGCGGTTCGTCCGCCCTGATCTGAGGCTGCGTGGAAGCGGCCGCTTCGTCGGCCAGCGTCCTGACGTCTCGCCAGGTGAGCTTCACGCGGTCCGTGAGGTCGACGGCACGGGAGTCGATGACGGGTTCCTTGCGTTCCATGGGCATGGATCTCCAATGAAAAAGTCGTCTCAGCTTCGGCGGTCGTATGCAGCAAGCTCGACGCCTGCGGCCTTGTACGCGCGGAAGCGGCTGCGGGAGGCCTGAAGTTCCTCGGGCTTCGTGCTCACCACGTCGATGATGCGGCTGAAGCGGTCGAGGCGCTCCTGCCACTCGGGAGGAAGCTGATCGTCCAGAAGCAGAAGCACGTCGCCCTCAAGTTCCTCAAGACGGCTGGAAAGCCTGATGGGCGTCTCGCCTGCGAGAGGACTGCCTGCGCGCACGTGAGGCAGGAATGCCAGATCGTCAAAGCGCCAGAGGAGCGAGTCAAGCTCGCGGAGCCTGCGCTCGTCCGCCGTCCAGACGGCAAGCGTGAGCCCGCGCCGGTAAACGGTGCGGGCGACGAGACAGGCGTAGCGGAGCCGGTCGGGGACGTTGTAGTGAAAGTCGATCTTCTGCATGTCTGTCATTATGGCCGATGAGAAGCTCCCGAGGTGCGATGTTCAGCGCATCTTCTTGAGAAGGAAGCGCATGAGCATCGGCACGGGGCGCCCCGTCGAATGCCTGTCTCGGCCCGACGTGTTGGCCGTCGCCGCGATGTCGAGATGCGCCCAGCGGACGTCCTCCGCAAAGACGGAGAGAAAGGCAGCGGCACTGGAGGCGCCGCCGTCGCGCACGGTCGCCTGATTGGCGATGTCGGCGGCAGGCGTCTTCATCAGCTTTGCATACTCGGCTCCGACGGGCAGGCGCCAGACGTCGTCGAGCGAGTCGCGGCCTGCCTTGATGAGGTCGTACGCGAGCGCATCGTCGGATGTGAAGAGGCCGCTGTAGGGGGCGCCGAGCGCAACGCAGCAGGCTCCCGTCAGGGTGGCCGCGTCGATGATGAGTTCGGGCTTCTGACGGGCGGTCCACGTCAGGGCGTCCGCGAGAATCATGCGGCCCTCGCAGTCGGTGTTGAGGATCTCAATCGTCTTGCCCGAGAGGGAGGTGACGACGTCGCCCGGCTTGGCGGCGCTGCCCGAGGGAAGGTTCTCGCAGGCCGCCACGACGCCGAGAAGATTGACGGGCAATTTGGCGCGGGCGGCGGCCATCACGGTACCGATCACGACGGCCGCGCCCGACATGTCATAGGTCATGTCGGCCATGTTGGCGGCAGGCTTGAGCGAAATGCCGCCTGTGTCGAACGTGATGCCCTTGCCGACGAACGCGACGGGCGGAAGGGCGGCATTGGTGCCGCGGTAGCGGATGGCAATGAAGCGGGGCGGAACGGTGCTTCCCTTGGCGACGGAAAGGAAAGCCCCCATGCCGAGCTCCTCGATCTGATGTTCGTCAAGAACCTCGACTTCGACGGTCGTCATGCCCGCAGCAGCGTTTTGAACGGCTTCGGCCAGATATGCGGGCGTGCAGACGTTGCCCGGCAGATCCGCAAGATCTCGGGAGATCGACATGGCCTCTGCCGTCACAACTCCTTCGTCCAGCCCCTGCACAAGCTTGTCGGTGACCAAATCATCGATCCAGAAGATGCGCTTGGTGCGGATGCCGTCATCGTGTTCCGTCTTGAGCGTGAAACGGGGTGTGAGCGCATTGAGGACGGCAGTGGAGAAAAGACGTGCGGAAGATTTGCCGCTCGTCTTCGGGGGGAGCCATTCCTGAACGGTGTAGGCCTGAGATTCCGCCCACGCGAACGCGCGGGCGGCCTTGGCTGCGCATTCGGCGAACACTTTGCGGGAGAAGTCCTTTTCCTCGCCAAGGCCGAGAACGGCAAAGCCGTTGGGGAAGGCTTCCGTTTCGCCGAGGAAGAGCGTGCTACCAGCCTTGGCGTCGAAGGCGCCGCATTCGATCAGGCGTGTGAGAGTGCCTCCGCGTGCTTCATCAAATTCGGCGGCGGAAGGCGTCAGACGAGGCTTGCCGCCGTTCAGAAAGACGCCGGCGATGAAGAGGGAGCCCGAGGCTTCATCGGGCGAGGCCGTCGTAATGGCGGCGGAAAGAAATCGAAGAGCGGGAGTCATGCGTGTTTCCTGAAGACTGCGGGATGACCGTAGGGCCGACAATATTCCATTCTAACTATCCCTAGGGTTAATGGCATTTCAACCCGGCCTGTCCGATAATGAAGAAGTTCAGCTTTTAGGAGTCTTCCCATGGATGCACAGCCGAAACTCAGACTTTCCCGTCCGACCAACCATCTTGAAGCCATTCTGTCGTTCTACGTCGACGGGCTCGGCTTTGAAGTTCTTGACCGCTTTGACAATCAGCAGGGATGGGACGGCGTGATTCTCGGTCACCGAGACTGGCCCTACCAGTTCGAATTCACGTCCCGTCGCGACGAGTCCGTGGTGCCGCCTGCTCCGACGCCCGAGCACTTCCTGGTCTTCTGCATTCCCGAGGGCGAATATTGGCAGAAGCGTCTCAAGGCGCTCTTTGAGGCGGGCTTCCAGCAGGTGACGCCTCCCCAGCTCTATGCCGACGAAGGCACAGCCACTTACGAGGACCCTGACGGCTATCGAGTGGTACTCCGTTGCGGCCGATGGAAAAAATAAGGGTACCGTATTCACGGTATACCAAGCCGGACGGAAACGGTGCATAATGTAATACCTGTGCATCGCACGTCGAAGCACAGGTATCCGAAAGGTTCCAAGGGGGGGTAGCTCAGCTGGGAGAGCGCTGCGTTCGCAATGCAGAGGTCGGGAGTTCGATCCTCCTCCTCTCCACCATGGGATTCTCTACGACCGTCTACGGTCCTCTACGATGCGCCTGCTTTGCAGGCGTTTTTCGTTTCTGGGGTCTCTACGATCCTCTACGGCTAACTATGCCGATCTACCGTTTTATGGTATACAAGTGGGTATACAGAATTTTGACCTTGTATACCCTAAATGCACAAGTCAATAACTCCATTGTCCGCCAGAGAAGTTTCGCTCATTGGTCGTGAGGGTTTTACTGCGGTCGGCGGCGCAGTCGGTCTCTATCTCCGTGTTGCTGGAAATAGCAGATATTTCGTTTTCAGGTACCGAGCAAAAAGCGGAAAGCGCACGATGGTCTGTAAGCTCCCTATGGGGTAAGACGCTCAACATGGGGGATGTAAGAGAATGCTCAGGTTCAGCTCCCATTCCATGTGAATCCCCATGCAGTCTTCCCACACCATTACTCTCGACTGGGTTGAAATCTGGACGGCCTACCTCGAGGCCGGCTTAAGCAAGCGAGAGTTCTATCGCCAGTGCCTTCCCACCCTGATTTCCTCCCGCAAGTGTCCGCCGCTTGGCGTGTTCTATTCATCTCTTCGGCTCCTGGAGAATCTGGCAGCAAGCGGGCAACTTCATAATTCCGCCGGCAGTTCATCTTCCGAAGTTGTACAGATTGCTTCTTTTACCTCCGAGACGCTCCAGGCAGTTCCTGACTTCCCTTACCTTGACGAACCCGCTCCTTCCCGCACGGTTCGTCTGAGCATGCCCAACGGTACGCACGTCGAGTTCGAGTCTGCCGATCCCGAGCGATTTGTCATGGATCTCCTCAAGCAGCAGGGGGCGGCGCAATGAAGCTCGACTTTGCCGACTATCGAGTGACGATCGCCATCGTTCCCGTGGATCTTCGAGCCGGCATTTGGGGCATGCGAAAGCATCGGTGCGATGCTCGATTGAGTGGAGATTCCTCTGGCTGAAGAGAAATTATGGCTATGCCAAGGTTCGTTATCGCGGATTGGCGAAAAATCACAGTCGAGCGCAAACGTTGTTTGCACTATACAACTGCTACCGCTTGCGCAAATGGTGTGCTCCGCCAAAGCTGCCTTGCTGATCAACCCTGAGACTCTGGTTCGCGCTTCGTCTCGAGCGCCATAGGGGCGAGCTGACTCTTGAAGATGGAATTTGCCTAATTTGCAGGCAAATATCGAGTTATTTCATCAACATTCGGAATAATCGCACGCCTAACGTTCATGGGAACTTTCGACGCTTTTCAGCCTCTGGTCTGGAGTCCTCAATTTAAACAAAACTGCTTTCCCAATCGCTCAGAGATGGGGGTTTTGAAGAGCTTCCTTTTATTGGCAAACCACCCGATAGGGTGCTTACCGTTCAAGAGATCCAGGAAGCGTGAATAAAGAGCAGGGCCAGTCATGAAACTGGCCTGCTACGATCATTTTTTAGGGAATATGTCGAAAGGGAAGACCTCAAGCAATCGCTCAATTAGATCGCTTGAGATGTGAACCCGTTCAGGGCTAATTTGCATTAACTGCGAAAGACTTTCTTTTGTGAGCTCAATGGAAATGGGCTTTTGAACAGGAAGTCCCGCACCTAAGAAGTAGTCTGCAAACTTGTGGTTTGCATCTCTATGAATTGGAGTGTTCGGTATTTGAATCCATTATGCGGGGATACCGTATGCCTGAGCGAGAATAATTCCGTGTAGTGATGACGAAAAGATTTTTTGACAGCTACATACCTCATCGATAAAGTTTTCTAACTGCTCATCTCTAACTCTGTCAATCGAAATTTGGTGGAATCCGCAAGTCTTAGCTAAAACATGAGTTGTCGGCGTTTCTTGTGTATGGTGAAGAATCAATCCAGCTTTGTGCTTGGCACCGATCTTTGGGGTATAAAGCCTGGGCATGATAATGGCAGGATCGCCATAAATCTCAGGGCACTTGCCGCCTTCTTTAAGGATTGCTTCCCTTGTCAGCGGACCACGAACCGCACGAATGTCCGCCTTTGTTGTTTCTGGAGATATCAGCCTTTTTATCAATTTTGGAATTGACCGATTAAGCGGAAAAACTCTCAAAGTTTCACCACTCAAGCTGTCGTGGCACAGGGTTCCTGTTCCCCAAACAACGCAGCTTGACCATAAGGCTTTGTGAGTCAGAATGGAGCCAATGGCATAAAGTCCTTCTTCAGAAGAGGCAAGGGATACCTTACGGCTGGTGATTTTGCTAATGAGGTAAGGCGAGAGCTCATCTCCGAAGTTTCTAATGCCTGTGTAGTAGTGCAGTTCTACCCTAAAAGTCGTTCAAAACGGTCACGATACTCAAGTGAAAATGACGTTTTGATAGAAAAGTCCGTGAAATACATGGACTTTTGCTTGCTTTCAATAGTGTACGTATGGCAGAATATAAGGGTATTATTGGAGATACTCATGGGGCGCCCTCTCACTGGAAAAACGCATGTTGGCATTCGCCGCGAAACCCGCTCGAATGGCGACGTCTACGTATACGAACGTGTGACTGGATATGATCCGAAAACTCAGAAAACAAAGACGCTCTCTACCCGACTTTTGGGCAAAATCCTGGCTGGGTCGACCGAAATGATCCCGACCCGCCCCAAAAAGAAGCGTTCCGAAGTTATCGAGGCACCCGTCCAGGCCGTCCGCACCCATGTCGGACTTCAAAAAATCCTCGAGTGGGCAGGTCATGAATCCGGTATTGATGCGGATCTCCAGAGGAGCTTCGAGATCGGCGACGCCCTCAAGTTGAGTTCGATCGCTCGGTACTGGGTCGCGACTGACGGTGACACGTTGCCGCGCATGGAATCATGGCAAGTAATGAATCCGCTACCGTACGGACACCCCATCACTCAGGATGTTTACGGCAAGCTGTTCGCCTCGGTTGGTCGAAATGAATCTGGAGTGCAGTCGTATTTTCAGTGCCGTGGACAAAGAGTCTTGTCGACGGGTTTGAATCTGGCGCTGGACACCACGACTTTCTCGACGTATTCGAAGAATCAAATTGAAGCGCGTCAGGGATTCAACAAGGATGGGGACGGGCTTGATACGATCAAGCTTCTCGTGCTGTACTCTGTGGAAAATCGTCAGCCCGTCGCTTTCAGCAAGCAGCCCGGGAACATCCCTGACAAGATCTCGCTCGCCAATGCGCTTCGGCAGTTTGACATGCTCGATCTGGCGTCGCCGGTCATCGTGGCCGACAACGGGTTCTACAGTCAGGACAACATGACGCATTTTGCCCGCGAGCACACGAAGTTCTTGATGCTCGCCAACAGTACCGACAAGTGGGTTCGCTCGGAAATCGACGCCGCACGCGAAGAGCTCGGGCACTTCAGGAACGTCTGCCCGTTTGACGTCGATGTCAGCGGCGTCATGCGCCGCAGGCAGCACGGGTTCAGCATCGTGCGAAAACGCACGCGCGGGAATTTCGAAGCCGGGGAGACGGAATCGTTTACGCGACGCCTGTACGTCCATGTATTTCACAAACCGGAGGCTGCTCCGATTCAGGAGCGCAGGCTTCGCGAGAGCCTTTTCTCACTCAAGAAGGATCTGGAGGACGGCGTCGAGGAATTTCGGCCGGCTGCCCAGAAACAAATCGACAGCTACCTCACGGTGAAACGTACGGCCAAAGGCGTCAAGGTCGACTTCAAAATGGACGAGATCGAGGAAGCAAAGCGCTATTGGGGGTATTTCGTCCTTGTGAGCAATGAAATCAAGGATCCCTTCGACGCGCTGAAGGCATACCGTTCCCGTGAAAAGATCGAAGAGCTTTTCGCTACGTACAAGGACAGTTTTGATGGGCGAAAGCCGAGGACGTGGTATCCCGAGAATCTGTACGGCAGGCAATTTGCCCAATTCGTTGGTCTGGGCTACCACTGCTTCCTTGCGAAGAGAATCCTTGATGTGAAGAAGGCGCTCTCCGAAAAAGAAACCGAGGGAAAGACGAAGGAGGAGTTGAGTCTCGAAGCAAAGCTGCTCGCTTGGCTCAATCAGCACTCGCTCATTCAAATTTTGGACTGGTTCCGTTGTGTCGACTACGTCGCCGCAACGGGGAATGCCAGTGCATCCAAATGGACAACGGAAACGACGAGACGTGACCAGCTCTTTCTCAAGATGTTGGGCGTGAAGTAATTCGTGGGGGCTTTAGACGACTTTAAGGGTTCTACCTCGTGATCAATGGCGTTTCCAGAACATTGCGACATTAACAATTCTCCGTTGAGTAAGATAGAAGCGGGCAAGGCGAGGATGGTCGCAAATTAGCAAGAAGCGCTTGAGCGTTCTCTTGCGAAGGTGGCCGTCATTGCAAGCCGTAATTGCCTCTTGCTTATGCACGTGAAGATCCAGAGGCGGGAGCTCCTCATATCTCTTGAAATAGTCGACCGAGGCCGCGACAAGAGCGGCTGTCGCGACAAGCTCTGTGCGAGTGGAGAACGCGTGCGGCAAGGTCTTAATTCGAGCCAAAAGCATCTTTCTGTAGATGCTATTTTGCTTAACGTCTGAATCAGGGCGCTGCCTGTAGATGTAAAGGACTTCAGGAAAGTAAACGTTCTTCTTTGAGCATTCTCCGACCTGGACGCAGAATAGCTCGTCTTCCACAACGTCCTTACCCGTGAGGAATCGAACACCTTGTAATGCGCGAGCGCTGAATAGCTTGTTCCAGACCATGCCCCCCGTGCCGATGATCCCGTGGTACTCGGGACGTGCGCCAGCGGATATGACGAACTCGAAGTAGGCATCTTTGTCGAGAACCATCTCTTCGTGAAGTCTGCCGTAGGCGTGCACGCCATCAGCTTCCAGGTAATGAAACGCGCAGATGGAGATGTCCGCACTGGTCCTTTCTGCAGTTTTAACGAGTTGGTCAACGAACCCGTTGTAAACCTTATCGTCTCCGTCTGCAAAGGTTACGTAATCGAACGTTCCAAGGGTCTCAATTCTGGCAAGCGCATTGTTTCTGGCGGCTCCCTGTCCTGCGTTCTTTTGGTGTATTGCGACAATCCTGGTGTCTGTTGCTGCGTACTCATCAAGAATTGCGCCAGATTCATCGGTGGAGCCGTCGTCAACTGCAAAGACGGTGAAGTTGGTATATGTCTGCGTCAGAATCGAATTAAGGCATTCGCGGAGATACGAAGCGACGTTGTAGACAGGGACGATGATTGCTACTTTTGGTTGGTTATTAACGTTTGTATTTTTTTGGGGGGGGGTAACATCTTGAAGCATATTTGATATGGATGCAAAAATGGCTCATGGCTTCCGAATCGGCTATGAGCAATGTACGTACACATAACTTTATCACACCGCCTTCTGGCGTTTTTGAGAGCGTCAAAATTTTTGTGTCCATGGGATAATCGGAGCCCGCCTAACGGGTACACCCAATGAACACGAACACCAAACGCAATTCTCGTAAGAAGTCCACCAATCCCCTCGATAACCACATCGAACAGTACGTTTCGGAATGAATCTTCGCGCTGCCATTTCTGCTGAGGGTCACTGTCAGATCTTGGGTTTTGACTCTCCTGAAACCGGTCAATTCTGTCGCTCACATGGCATCACCCTTGAGGAACTCAAAGAGTTCAGCTCGTGGATCAACGCCAATGAAGACATTGTTCCGGCAGAGCCGTTTCGCAAAAGGGAGAAGGAACTCACCCAGGCAGTCGCTGAGCTCAGCGCTGACAATCTTGTGAAAGACAAAGCAATGCGTCGCCAGGAAAAGGTTCTGGCCGAGGCGGCAGCACTGCTGATTTTGTCAAAAAAAGCACAGGCGATCTGGGGGGCAAGGGCGAATGATCAGCCCTCAGGATCGCCGACAAGCCGTTGAACTGGTCAAAGAAGCCGTAGCTCAGGAGGGGCGTGTTGTCAGGGCCTGCGAGTGTCTGGGTATTGCGTTCGGCACGTATCTCAAATGGTCCAAGTCCCCCGAAGATGAAGACGGTCGTTCTGATCCTCAGCGCTCTCATAGTCCGTTAGCTCTGACAGAGGAAGAAAAACAGGCGGTGATCGAATGATTCTGTTAGCCTGACATGCGCGACTTGAGTATTCGTCAGGCATTTCACGGGCTGTTGGACAATGGAGAGTATTTAGCCTGGGAATCAACCGGTTATCGCGTCTTCAGAGAACGTGACGTCAATATTCGCAGGGATGGCACTCGTGAGTCGATAAAACGTCACAAGCCAACCAGTTTCGAAGCTACCGGCCCCAATCAGGTCTGGTCGTGGGACAACACCTACCTTAAAGATGCCAATCATCAGCAGTGTTTTTACTACGTGTTTGCGATCGTGGACATCTGCAGCCGATACGTCGTCCATGCTGACGTTTTCGATTCGGAGAGTGCTGAAAATGCAGTGAAGTTCCTTGAGGATGCAATTAAAAAGCATCACATCAAGCCTCGCGCTCTCGTCCTTCACTCGGACAATGGCGCTGCCATGAAGGCTGCGAGCACTCTTGCCCTGTTGGCCAGATATGAGGTTGAATCTTCTCGAAGTCGTCCGAGGGTTAGCAATGACAATCCTTACAGTGAGTCTCTCTTCAAGACCATGAAGTACCGTGGCTACATGGGTAAGCGTCAATACCGTTCCTTGGGCGATGCAAAGACGAAGCTCGCTGAATTTGTCAAGAAGTACAACGAAGAGTGGGTGCACTCCGGCATCAACAATGTGACGCCTGAGAGCCGCTTCAAGGGCTACGACGGTTGTATCCAAGACCATCGTCGTTTGGTGCTTCTTCAGGCTCGCGAGCGCAATCGCAATCGCTGGATTAGCGGTGTCGTTCGCCAGTTCCAAATGGCCGGCTCCCAATTCCTTAATCCCGACAGACCATCACGGCTGAGCGGGTCAAGCCCGGAAGGCCTGTTAATGGAGGGGACCCGCAATAGCGGGGAGCAGGCCGTTCATTGGCCGAAAGCGGCTTGACGCGCTTCGGATCGCATAATCGCGGCGCAGCCGTGAAAGCCAGCTTTCACGGCCTGCCTAGCGGCGAGCGATCTCAAAAAAATCTTTCGAAGTATCTTGACATATTCCGCTATTGCTGCCGAGGGGTACTACCAAATCTTGGGTATGGATTCATCAGAGACCGGACAATTCTGCCGTTCACACGGGATCACCCTTGAGGAGCTCAAGGAGTTCAGTGCATGGATCAATGCCAATGATGACATCATGCCCGCCTCGCAATTTCGTAGCCGGGAGAAAGAACTTAGGAAGCTCTTCAAAAACCCCATCTCTGAGAGATGGGGCAAGCAGATTTGTTTAAATTAGAGGCTCTTGGCCGGGGGCGGAAAATTGTTGAAAGCTCCCAGGGACGAGAGTCGTTCGATTTTTCTGAATAATATTAACGTGACTCGACATTTGCCTATAAATTAGGCAAAATTCCACCTCAAGAGTCAAATCGCCCCCTTGGTTCTCGAGACGAACCACGAAGTGCAGTTTAAGAGCTGGTCAGCAAGACAGTTCTGGCGGTGCACACCATTTGCGCAAGCGGTAGTAGTTGTATAGTGCATACAACGTTAGCGTTCGACTGTGATTTTTCGCCAATCCGCGATAACGAATCTTGGCATAGCCATAAATCCTCTTCAGCCAGAGGAAGCTCCACTCAATCGAGCAT
>OGOQ01001965.1_pt1 | contig 13897 bp, 16 predicted proteins | sample 1552691 | NCBI WGS metagenome assembly OGOQ01 (sample SAMEA2580209, study PRJEB22360) | human gut metagenome | biome: human gut; feature: human-associated habitat; material: faeces | place: Denmark | collected 2008/2010
ACCTTGAAGCCACCAACAACATCTATCTGCCCGGTGGCCGCAGGGTGCGGGGTTTTGTAGGCATCGAGCCGCTTGTCCACCCCTGTCCGTAAAAAGTGCATTTTTTCACGGAAGAAGTTCGTACAACCTGTACGGTCTGTACTTGTACGCATCTGTACGGAAAATTCAAGCAAATTAAAACGTGCTATCGTTCATATTTCAAATTTCCGTACGCCGTACGAACCGTACAGGTTATTTGAAGTCCGTACGCGATTTTTTCAGATGCGTACGGAGCAATCAAGTTCGCATTGTGCGAACTTGATTGTAACTCTCCCGCAGGAGACGTTTCCCCTCGGAGAGCCCACTACACTTTGCAGACCGCAGGGATGAAAGTGTCATAGTGGGTTATTACACTTCCGCAGAAGTGCATCTCCGTTCCCCGTCACCTCCCGATGAACCTTGAAAGGAGGGATGCCTTTTGGCAAGAAATGATGGTATTGACCGCACCAGTGTCCGAAATCTCGCCGTTTCGGATAAGGCTGTTGGCAACACCCAGCAGCACAACGAGCGTGAAAAGGACAGCTATCGGAACCCCGACATTATCCCCCAGCGCGCTGCATGGAACGTCCACTTCAAGAAGCCAACCGCCAGCTACACCGACCTGTTCGCCCAACTGGAAGCCGATGGAACCATCTCCACGCGCGGCCTGAAGCCGGATGCCACCCATTACTGCGAACTTGTCTTTGATGTCAACTCAGCCTACTTTGACAACCACGGCGGCTATGAGTTCGCCAAACAGTTCTATGAGGATGCCTACAGAGCAGCCGTTCAGATCGTTGGTGGTGAGCAGTATATCCTTTCGGCAGTCATGCACTCCGATGAGATCAACCGTGCCATGACCGAAGCACTAGGCCGGGAGGTCTACCACTACCACCTCCATGTGGTCTATGTGCCTGTGGTTGAAAAGCAGATCCTCTGGTCGAAACGCTGCAAGGACAAGGCGTTGGTCGGCACAATCAAGGAGACCGTCATGCAGGTCAGCCGAAGCAAGAAGTGGGCATCCAAGCCCTTGCTGGACGATGCCGGAAAGCCTGTCCTGCAAAAGAATGGCAAGCCCGTCCTGAAGAAGTCGTACAGTGTCCTGCAAGACGATTTCTTCAACTATATGCGCAACGCCGGGTACACGGATGTAGAGCGCGGTGAACGCGGCAGCACCGAAGAACACCTGACCGTCACCCAGTTCAAAGTTCAGAGGGAGCAGGAACGGCTGGACACCCTGACTGCTCAAGCCGACCAGCAAGCACAGTCGCTTGCTAAAACCTGTCAGACCCTCTCCAAAAAGGAGAAGGAACTTGCCGCTGTTCAGAAAAAGACTACACTCACGAAAGAAGCCCTCATTCATGCGCGCGATCTGGATTATATTGGCAAGCGCACATTCCTCGGCAACTATTCGCTGACCGAAGAAGAATTTTCCAAGCTAAAAAAACAGGCTGACCACGGCTATATGATGGACGTGGAGAACCGCCGCCTGAAAGAAGAACTTTCCACCGCCAAGAAGGAGGCCGTTCGTTGGAGCAACAAGTACCACGACCTGTGGTACGACGTGAAACCCTATCTGGATGCTCTCCACCGTGCGCCCGAACTGGTGCGCGGCTTTCTGGAAAAGATTCTTGCCCCCAAGCAGGAGCTCACCATGAATGTGCAGCAGCGAAACCGCAGGCATGGGCAGGATATGGAACTTTGATTTTCGGAGGATACTGAATGGATAATAGAAGTACTGATATGATGAACGATGCGATTGACCTTTGCTCCTGTTATGAGCCTATTTGTGAACCACCTGTCAATTTACTCGAAGAATGGCAGGATTCGGAGTACGCGGGTCCCGAACCTACTCTTGAGAACACGTCTTACTATGTTAAAGAGCCAGACGGTACGCTCTATTTTTACTGTGGCAACACCAAAATCAAAATGACCGAACATTTCGCAGAAAATGGAAAATCAGTCGGCACACTGCTGGAAGATGTGATTCAGTATTCAGCTAACCGATGCGCCTGATGATAAAAACGAATTGAATCCAGCCCACACTTACGGTATAATGGAAGCAGAAGTATTGTAAGCGTGGGCTGTTTCTTTTAAGAAGGAGGCTCTACTATGAAACAGCCTAACAATACGATGATCTATAACACTGCACTGTACCTTAGACTAAGCCGTGACGATGAATTGCAGGGTGAAAGCGGCAGCATCCAGACCCAGCGCATGATGCTTCGTCAGTATGCAGAGGAACACGGGTTGACCGTTGTTGGCGAATATATCGATGATGGTTGGTCTGGCACCAACTTTGACAGACCGGGCTTTCAACGGATGATCGACGATATTGAGGAAGGCAAAATCAACTGCGTTGTAACAAAGGATTTATCCCGTTTAGGTCGAAACTATATTCTGACAGGTCAGTACACGGAGATCTACTTTCCGAGTAAAGGTGTCCGCTATATTGCTGTCAACGATAATGTGGACACTCTCAACGGCGAAAGCGAACTCGCTCCGTTCCTGAACATCCTGAATGAGATGCACGCTCGCCAGACCAGCAAAAAAGTCAAGGCCGCTATGCGGACAAGATTTGCGAACGGTGCGCACTATGGTGCATACGCTCCTCTGGGATATATCAAAGACCCCGACAAGTCAGGGCATCTTCTGGTAGACCCGGAAACGAAGTGGATCATTGAGAAAATCTTTGATCTTGCGGTGCATGGACACGGTGCGGCCAGCATCACCCATATTTTAGTAGATGAAAAGGTTCCCACTCCCGGCTGGTTGAATTTTCAGCGGTATGGCACATTTGCTAACATCTATGCAGGAGCGTCGGAAGAGAAGTCCTACGCATGGACGGTAGCGCAGGTCAAAAGTATCCTGAAAGAAGAAACCTATATCGGTCACAGCGTTCACAATAAGCAGAGCAACATCTCTTTCAAGAACAAGAAAAAGGTGCGGAAGCCGCAGGAGGAATGGTATCGTGTGGAGAACACCCACGAAGCTATTATCTCTGCGGATGTGTTCCGACAGGTGCAGGAGCAGATTGCTCATCGCCGTAGAAAACAGAAAGACGGAACAACGCAAATCTTTTCCGGGCTTGTAAAATGTGCGGATTGCGGCTGGTCGATGGCCTATGGTATGAATAAGCAGAACAAAAAGCCCTACGGCTATTACCATTGCAGCAAAAACGGACAGGGCCTTCACCAATGTTCCATGCACTATATTCGATATGATGTGCTGTACACCTATATTCTGGCAAGAGTGCAGTATTGGTCGCAGCAAGCACAGCAGGATGGAGATAAACTCTTGCAGCGTTTACTGAATGCCAGCGACAAAGAACGCAACACCGCCAAGAAAAAACAGACTGCCGAACTCAAAAAGGCCACAAAGCGTAAGGCAGAGGTGGACAACCTGTTCGCCAAAATGTATGAGGACTGGTCTGTTGGACGCATTACGGAGTACAATTTCAATATGCTGTCCGAAAAGTATCAGGCAGAACAGCATGAACTGGACGAAAAGATTCAAGAACTTCAAGCCGAACTTGATGCAGCCGTTCAGACCGCTGTTGACGCTGAAAAGTGGATTGAGTTGATGAAAAAGTACGTCAACCCCACACAATTGACCGCCGAACTTCTAAATGCTCTGATTGAAAAGATTCTCATTCACGAAGCTGTCAAGCATGAAGATGGCACCAGAGAACAGGAAGTTGAAATTTTTTACCGTTTTATCGGCAAAGTCGAGTGACGCATTATAAAAGGGTGTGCAATCGAACGGTTGCACACCTAGTACATAACCAATATCTTTAAGTGAGGGATTCTCCCCGTTCCCACTTGCTGACGGCCTTGTCGGACACGTACAGCGTCGCGGCAAGCTCCTTCTGGGTCATCCCCTTTTCTCTGCGCAGCTGTGCCAGAAAATGACCGAATGCGGCCTTGTCCAGTTCGTACATACGTTTTGCCTCCTGTCAGACGTTCTTCGTCCGTTTCTGGCTTTATTGTACCGGTCCGCACCCTCCCGTGCAACCGACGCGCAGTAGAATCAACGCTCTTTCGTTTCTTTGTGTGAAATTCCTAATGTTTCACTGGTAATATTATTCTACCACGTTTCGGCGTGGACTCAATCCTTGTCCCCTGTGGGTTTATTCTGCCTCTTCATCCAGCGGTAGAGCAGGACGCAGACGATGCTGGAGAACAGCGAGCCGCAGGCCGGGGCAAGACCCATCGGCACGAGGGTCTGGGGGAAGAACCGGCAGGCCAGCCATGCGCCCGGCACACGCACCAGCAGGATGGAGAGGGTGTTGTGCAAAAACGACAGCCCCGACCTGCCCCAGGCGCAGAAATAGCCGCTGAAGCTGAACTGGATGCCCGCGAACAGGCAGTCGAAGATGTAGCTGCGGATGTAGGCCGCACCGGCCTTCACCACCGCCTCATCGGAGGTGAAGGGCCGCACCACGCTGGGGGCGATGAACTGCATCAGAAGGGCCATCACCGCACCGAAGCCCACGCCGATGGCGATGGCGTACCGGAGGATGTCGTCCGTCCGGTCATACTTGCCCGCGCCGATGTTCTGGGCGCCCAGCGCCGACACGGTGGAGAGCATGGAGCTGGGGACGAGGAAGAGGTCTGCCATGCCGTAGAGGGTCTGCAAAAAGTACGAGAGCAGATAGGGCAGCGAGAAGGTGAAGATGTTTTTCAGCACGCTGCCGCTGGTGAGGTCTTTTTCCATGTATTTCGTTCTGCCTGCCCCCTCCCCTCTCCGCGCATCAGAATTTGCGCCGGAACTGCAGGCAGGCTTCCTTTCCATGCTTTATAATAAAGCACTTCATTGTTGTAAAGTCAAGGGGCAGAAAAAGCGCCGCACAGTTTCCCGTGCGGCGCTTCGCCGTTCTATATTGATCGTCCGAAAGGCCGAGCAACCCGATAAAATAGCCTTTCATGCCCCGGCAGAGGGCCTGCTCGATCAGGCCCGCCCGCCGGAAGGGATCAGGTTCAGGACTCGAAGACCTTCCTGACCGCCGGGCTTGCCTCGATGATGCGGACCAGCAGAACGCCCAGCACGGTGCAGCTGATGAGCTCACCGATGCCCACGGAGATGCCGTTGGTGACGCAGGCCAGCCAGAGGGGTGCGCTGGAAGAGGGGTCCGGGAACATCACCGCGATCTCGATGCCGATGATGACGGCATTGAAGACCACCGGGGGCAGCGAGGCCGCAAGGGCCAGACCCTTGAAGCGGATGTTCCGCAGCTTGTAGGTCACGAGGCAGGCCAGCAGGGTGGCCAGAGTGCCGAAGATGACGTCCACGATGGTGGAGCCCAGCAGGTTCGCGAGGAAGCAGCCCAGCACCACGCCGAAAATGTACTCGGCACCAAACACGGGCAGCAGGCAGAGCGCCTCGGCCACACGCACCTGCACCGCGCCATAAGAGAACGGCTGCAGTGCCATGCAGAGCACGACGTAAAGGGCTGCGACCATGCCGCAGCGGGCCAGTTTACGGACGGAAAGGTTCTGATTTTTCATAGTATAACTCCAGCGGTTTGATTTTGACCGCGCGGGGACCGCCAGCCCCCGTGGGTTTGGCCCGGCATGGTTCGAGACACGCCGGGGAGCCTAAAATCCTAAGTTGCTCTTTAAGGAGCCGTACCCGCAGGCACAGCGTGAAGAATTATACCATAGTTTGGGCCGGAATGCAACGGCGATACGAAAAAAGACTGCCGCACAGCAGCAGTCTTTCCGTGATATGCTCAGTCTCGGGCCTTGCCCACATAGATCAGCGCAAGGGTGTCGGGGCCGGTGTTGGCCGAGACGACGCCGCCCAGATTGAAGGTAGTGAGCGGAGCCTTGCCGAAGGCTTTGCGGCAGGCTTTTTCCAGCTCAGCGGCCTGAGGGATGGAGGTGTGGCCGATCATATAATCGAAGTCCTCCACGCCCTCGGTGCGCTTTTTGCACAGGTCGATCATGGCGGGGATGACCTTGTCGTCGCCGCGCACCTTGCTCTCCACCCTGGTCTTGCCGTCGATGAGGGTGATGATGGGGCGAATGCCCATCAGCTCGCCCATGACCGCGGCGGCGGCAGAGATGCGGCCACTCTTCTTCATCTGCTTGAGGCTGTAGGGTCCGAGGATGACCTCCATCTTGTTCATCTGGGTCTCAAACTCGCTGATGACGTGGCGGAGCTCCGCGCCGTTCTGCAGTTTGCGGGCCATCTCGCACAGATACCAGCCGAACACCATCGAGTAGGTGTGGGGGTCGAGCAGATGGATGTTCAGGTGGTGTTCCGGGCGCTCCTCCCGCAGCATCCCCTGCGCCATGACGGCGTTGTTGTAGGTGGAAGAACCGGAGCGGTTGATGGGGACATGGATGACATCGGTGTATCCCTCATCCACATACTGACAGTATTTCTCACAGAACTGGATGGGGGTGATGGCAGCCGTGGAGGGGATGCCCTTGGCGGCGCGCATCTTGTCGTAGAACTCCTCGGGGGTGTACTTTTCACGCTCCACGATGTCTTCGTCGTCCAGCAGGATGTGGAAGCCCATAATGTCGATGCCGTATTTCTCGGCCAGCTCCTGCGGGATGTCGCAGGAGGAGTCGGTCAAAATCGCAATTTTGCTCATAGTGTTCCTCATTTCCATTCGTAGTCTCGCAGGTGGCCGTGGTCCAGCAGCTCCGGGAAGTCCCACTGGCGCAGTACCTCGTATACGCCCACGGCGACGCTGTTGGACAGGTTCAGGCTGCGGCAGGTGTCACGCATGGGCATCCGGATGCAGTGCTCCTGATTGGCTGCCAGCAGCGCTTCCGGCAGACCGGCATCTTCCCGCCCGAACACGAGGTATGCCCCGTCCGGGTAGGCGATGTCGGTGTAGCGCTGGGGCGCTTTGGTCGTAAAGTAGTAGAAAGGCCCATCGTTCTTCGAGAAGAAGTCATCCAGACTGTCGTAGTAGCTGATGTCCAGATAGTGCCAGTAATCCAGCCCGGCGTGCTTGAGCTTCTTATCGTCGATGGCAAAGCCCATCGGCCCCACCAGATGGAGGCGGCAGGCCGTGCAGGCACAGGTGCGGGCCACGTTGCCGGTGTTCTGAGGGATGCGCGGCTCCACCAGAACGATGTTCAGGGTCGGTTTTTCACTCATCGCTGTTTACTCCTCCCGCATCGGACACAGGCGGGGCAGCAGCGGCTCGAACCAGACGCCGAAGCGGGTGTCCTGGTCGCAGGGCGTTTTCTGGATGGCCAGCGCCACGAACTCTGCCGCGTTGTCTGCCGCCGCGCTCAGGGCGTTGCCCTGGATGAGCGAGCCGATGAGCACCGCACCGTAGAGGTCGCCCGTGCCGGGGAAGCTGCGGGCAATATGCAGCTTCTTGACCACGAAGCGGTCGCGGCCTGCACCGGCGCAGGCGATGTACTTGTCCAGCTGCAGGCCGGTGACCACCACGTTGGGGGTCAGCGACGCCGCCAGCTCGTCGGCCAGCGCCCGGGCGCTTTCCTCGTCCAGCTGGGCGGGCAGCTCTTTTTTCAGCAGCAGACCGGCCTCGGTGGCGTTGGGCAGGATGAGGTCGGCCCTGCGGCAGAGCTGCCGCATCCGGTCGATGAAGGCCGGGGTCACGGTAGAGTAAGCCTTGCCGTTGTCGCCCATCACGGGGTCTACCACCTTATAGGCCGAGGGCCAGAGGTCAAAGGCCTTTTCGGCCAGCGCGGCCTGCTCCTCGCCTCCGAGGTAGCCGGTGTAAATGCAGTCGAAGCTCAGCCCCAGCTCCCGGTAATGTTCCAGTGCGGTCTCGCCGTAGGCGCAGCCGTCCAGACGGGCCGGTGTCCCGAAGCCGCCGGTGTGGGTGGAGAGCACCACCGTGGGCAGCGCCACCGGCTGGATGCCCATGACGCTGAGCACCGGCAGGATGACCGCCAGACTGCAGCGTCCCACACCGGAAAGGTCATGGATGCAGAGAACTTTTTTCGGTTCCGTTATCTTCAGCAAAAAAGAAACCTCCTTCGCAGAATATGCCTTTTCCCATAAACCAAGCCAGCCCATAACCGGCCCAGTTTATCAGCATATCATACAGTATACCACATTTTCCTGCACAAAAAAAGCGTATAGTGAATCCTTTGGTGGAAATACTATCCTCGCAGCCCAAAAATTTTGATTCGAAGGGAGTGCCTCCTATGAAAAACGAACACACAAGCTCCACTGCCCCGCTCCTGATCGGCATGGCCGCCGGTGCCGCACTGGGTGCCGCCGGCGTCATGGCCACCAACACGAGCCAGCGCCAGATGCGCCGCACCGCCCGCAAGATCGCCAAAGGTGCCGAGCACGCCGTGAGCCAGCTGGACAAGATGGTGGGCGACTTCGTGGAGCGCAAGATGGAGGGCTGACGGCCCCCGCATCGCGCAGAAAGGCCGGGACAGAGGGTTCTCCCCTGCCCCGGCCTTTTGTTGCAGCAAAAAAGCCAGCAGATAAATCTGCTGGCTCTTGGTCCAGCAGAGCTGGACAAATCCGAACTTTTTCCTTCTACCCCATCAGCCGTCAAAGCGTCCTCAAATCGGACGGTTTGGGTGCCATCCTTGTAGTTGAACGTGAGCAGCATCCGGTCATCGTACAGAAAAATGGCATTTACAAAAATTTCAATCAGCGCTTTCCGCTGTTTTTTCTGCGAAATATCGAACTTTCTAAATTTCATCAGCCAGAATCGGATGAAATCCTCATTGAAGCTGGGCTTCTTCAATTTTTCATCTGCGATTTTTGCAGTCAGTTCATCTTTCTGGATTTCCAGCTCTTCCAGACGCTCTTTCGTTGTCCGGGTGTACAAGCCGTCCTCGATTGCCTTCATCAGGTTGTCCAACTTTTTGTTGACCTCTCGCAGTTGCTTTTCCAGCAGCGGGATCGTGGTGTTTTCCTGATTCTGGACATCCATGACCAGTTGAACGATCTTGTCGATCATCGCATCGTCCTGAATCAGCTTCATGGTCTCCCGGACGACCAGATCTTCCAGCCAGTCCTTCTGCACGGCCTTTTGTTGCAGCCCCTGCGCCGCTTGACGTTGGCGCATTTATAATAATAGTAGGTGCGTCCGGTGGCACTGGTTCCGCTTTCGCCAAACATCAGCGCACCACACTTGCCGCAGAGCAGCTTGGTGGTCAGCAGATATTCCTCGTCTGCCTTGCCACAGGCAGGGGCACGCTTATTCTTATCCAGACGCTTCTGCACCCGGTCAAACAGGTCTTTCGGAACAATAACCGGAATCGCATCCGGCACAACGATGTCCCGGAAAGACAATTCACCAATGTACCGGCGGTTCTTCAACATGGTGTTCACACTACTGTGGGTCATTTTGCCGCCCAGCATATTGCGGACGCCCTTATCGTTGAGGAAGCTTACGATTTCCACCATCTTATCACCGTTGTCATACCGCTGAAAGGCTTCCAGCACCAGCGGAGCAGTCAACGGGTCAAGATGATAGAACTTGGCATCGTCGATTTTATAGCCAATGGTTCCCGTACCGCCAGTGCACTTACCCTTCAAGGCGTTCTCGGTCTGACCACGAATCACTTTTTCGGACAGCTCTGCCGAATAGTATTCTGCCATACCCTCTAGAAGGGTTTCCACCAGAATGCCCTGTGAACCCTCAGCAATGGGTTCCATAACGGAAATCAGGTGGACACCGTTCTTTTTCAGGATCATCTTATAGTTTGCGCTATCAAAACGATTCCGGGCAAAGCGGTCAAATTTCCAGACGAGAACAACATCAAACAGCTTCTTGCCGCTGTCTTTGATCATCTGCTGGAACTCCGGGCGATTGTCCGTTTTTGCAGAGAATGCACGGTCAATGTAGTGCTTGATGACCGTGATGCCGTTCTTTTCCGCATAAGCCGTACATTCCCGAATCTGCCCTTCGATGGATTCTTCGCGCTGGTTATCGCTGGAATAGCGGGCGTAAATTACGGCGGTCATAGACTCACTTCCTTTTTCTTATCGAACAGACGGGTAGCTTTTTGCATACTTGTAGATCTGCCGTGCACAGTCAAGGCTCATTTTGCTGGAATCGTTGTGTTTGAGCCATGCATTTACGTTTCCGGGGTTTAGTTTCAAGTCCGTGTAAAGACGATAATTCGTCAGTTTCTTTTTCTGCTGAAGTTCCAATACCCGGCGATGGATCAGTTCTTTCGTGTCATTGTCCGCAAGGGCGGCATCCCGCACCGAACAATAACTGCGCCAAACCTTCAAATAGCCTTCCGGCAATTCTGGTGATTGCTTTTCCAGAAGCAGTCGCATTTGCGCCAGCGAATAGCGATTGGAAAGCTGCTCATATTCTGCAGCAACAGCACTGTTTGCGGTATAGTGGAGCAATAAATCCACTTTATCATAGGCCAAAGCATAGAGAAACAGCGGTTCTTTCAAGCGGGGATTTTCATTTAGACAAGCTGCAAGTTTATGGACGCTTGCCGTCTGCACCCCGGAAAGTTCTGCCACATACTGCTTCAAGAAGCCCTCAAATGTCAGCTTTCGCATGGTCTCCACCTCTCCACATACTCCTGATAACGGATATAAAAATCCCGATACCGCCAATCGTTCAAGATGCTGGCTTTCAGTTCATCTTCATCCGTTGCAAGGTGTTCCAGCAAGTCCCAATCCAAAGAGTTCCGCACAGCTTCGCTCTCTACGTCTGCCTTGTCAGTATCCCGGAACGAGCAGAGCTTTGCAATCACCAAATCCTCCAGACTGGGTGTGTAGAACTGTACCTTTGTTCCACCAAAGGGCAGCGGCTGGAGCCGGTCTTGGAAGTTGTACGGAAAATTGTCGATGTAGGCTTCCACATCGGTGTTGATGTCGTACTTGCCAAGCAAACTGTACAGTTCTTTCGGAACACTCAAGGCATCAATGTCATGAGTAGCGCGGGTCAACTTGCCCAGCAAAATAAACGCACTGCCGCCTACGATCACCATCTGATAGCGGTCGTTATTGTCGATCATCAGGTCTGCGTCTTCGTCCAGACGTTCCAGACGCTTGCGGAGGTCATCTAAGATCATCTTTCCCATAAAGCAGCCTTTCGTATTTTCAATAATAGTATTTCCTAAAATTATTTTACAGAAAAGGAATCCGATTGTCAAGCATAAAGCAACGGTATTTCACACAATTTATACTACCATGTTGTCTGTCCACATCTCACACTGGCTAATGACCGTGCTGATTGCCGTATCATATGCCACCGGTGGATACTTAAATTTTTTCAGTAAGTGTTTCACCATCTTACGCATACTCGCACGGGCAGTTTCTTTTTTCTGCAGGTCTATTACGCTCGCATTACTGAATTTCTGCGTTTCCAGCCATCTCCATTGCAGCGTTCGATTGACACAGGTTGAGTTATCGGCAGATACAGCAAACACAACGGGCAGCTCTGGTAACAGAGCTGCCCGTTGTGTTCGTTTATGAAAAGGAAAACTTAGATCTCATACCACTTGATCTCGTTGGCATCCAGATGCAGAGCAAAGCTGCTGCCGTCTGTGGTGTAAACGGTGGTGTCCTGCGGCTCGTACGTGTTGTTCACCACACAATACTTGCCGTTCTTGACGTAGGCGTGAACTTCTACATTATAATTGGAGCTGAACCATGTATGCAGTTCCTCCTCGCTGTGGGCACTCCACAGGATAGCGCGGTAAAGGGTGCGGCTGTTGGCAAAACTGTAAGGCACGCCGCTGATGTACACAGCGCGGCCCTTGCCGAAGTCGTGTGCCGCCATCTGCACTTCTTTGTTTCGCTGCACCAGCACTTCGGTGCCTTCCAGCGCATAAATATTCCTCTTGCCCTCGCCAAAGTCGATGGGCTGGTCGGCGTCTTTCAGGATGAAGTGGTTCGGGTGTTCTTCCCAGTTGTACTTGTCGTAGTTCAGGGTGAAGCCGTTTTCTTCTTCCACGCCCAACACGCTGGCAAGCTGGAGAATGTGGCCCTGATACGGGTGACCGGAAGGCTCACCCACGCCGATAAAGCCGCCGCCGTTCCAGACGAACTTGCGGATAGCGGAGGAGATCTCTGGATCTTCCCACCAGATGCCGCCGGTGTGTGCGGTGTCGGCATCGCCGACATTGATAATGACATCCAACGAATCCAGCAGATGCGGGTCGTTCTTGATATCCTCAAAGCTGATAAACTTTACCTCAAAGGGTGCGCCGGACAGCATCTCAATGACACCGGCATAGCTATAGTTCTGCTTGTAATAGAGGGCGTGATGCACCATGTGACAGCCCCAGGCCCGCATTTTACCCCAACAGTTCAGCACGGCCACTCGCTTGACACAGTAGGGTGTGGTGTCCTTGATGTTCTCGTACAGTTCGCGGAACTCGTTGCAGACGCTCTCCACGTAGTCCACGAACTCCGGGAACTGCAAGGCCAGTTTCAGATAGCCGCCATAGCCGATGCGGTCGATGGGCTTGCGCAGGATAGCGCGGCGGGCTGTAACCCAGTTCTCCTTGGCTTCCCGCACCGGGTCGCCGCCCTCGTGGAAGGTGTCGGGGAAGAAGTACGGCAGGAAACGGCCCTCGGTGTACTTCACGCCCTCAATGTCAGAGATCAGGCGCAGGGTGGAGCCGTTGCCCACGCTGCCCACTACGGCATCCAGTCCGATGGTCTTGAACTCCGGCATGAAAGGTTCGGTGCCGATCCAGTGATCGCCGAGGAACATCATGGCTTCGCACCCGCACGCGTGGGTGATGTCCACCATCTCCTTGGCAAGCTTTGCCACCTCGCGGCGCTGGAAGGCCTGAAAATCCCGGAATTCCTTGCTGGGCACCCGGTACTGGTTGTTATAGTAGCCCTGATCGATGATGTACTCCGGGCGGAACTTGTAGCCCACCTCCTGCTCGAACTGATTCAGGATGTAGGGGCTGACCGAAGCAGAGTAGCCATACCAGTCCACGAACTTCTCCCGCTTCAGCTCGTCGAAGATCAGGGTGAACTGGTGGAAGAAGGTGGTGTAGCGGATGACGTTAACATAGGGGTGCTCTGCAATGAACTTGCGCAGGCGCTCCATGGAATACTTGTGGGTCTTGGGCTGACGCACGTCAAAGGTGATCTGGTGCTCAAAATTCGTCCAGCCGTTGGTGGTAGCGTTGTACATATGCACCGGGTCCCAGATGAGGTAAGCCAGAAAACTGACGGTATACTCATGGAACGGTACGGCCTGTACGGTCACACTGCCGTCGGCGTAGCTCCACTGCTCCGGCGGCACGGGCTGACCGGTGGTTCGATCCATGACCTCCCACCAGCGGGTGATGTCGTCGTTGGTGTTCACCTGCATCAGCTCCGGGCTGATGCCCTTCATCAGCGGGATGGTCACGGTGTCGCCGGGGGCGGTGTAGAAGCCGGTCATGATGTAGCACTGCTGTACCTCGTCCGGGTTCGCCTTGGCCCATGCGTTGTCCTTGCGGGTGGTATAATAGGTGGAGTAGATCTTTGCATCGGCATCCTTCAGCTGCTGCGGAAAGTCGGTGCCGTCGCAGTCGCGGATGGCGTCTGCACCCCACTTTTTCAGAATTTCCAGCGTTTCGGGCACCACGTCCAAGTCGGTGGGGATTGTCACGCGCCCGGACTTTCTTGTTTCATCCATAGGGATTCTCCTTTACCTCTCTCTTATCCTCAATCCTGATAGGTCGCATTGTAGATGGCCAGCACTGCCAGCAGCAACGCCACGCCCAAGAGCATAATGCCAAGACCAGCCAGCTGCCCGGTCATTTTCCAGCCTGCGACCACCAGTGCAATGGACAGCACAAACAGCACGATCATCAGCACGATGCGCAGGGCAGGATTGTTTTTCCAGAATGCTTTCATCGTTTGTCACCTTACCCTTTCAGACCGCCCACGGTCATGCCCTGCGTCAGCTGCCGCTGCACGCAGATGTACAAAATCA